>Ga0105240_10003873_pt1 | contig 23103 bp, 25 predicted proteins | sample KBSC54metaG_FD_80426 | JGI IMG/M metagenome (GOLD analysis project Ga0105240, IMG submission 80426) | Corn rhizosphere microbial communities from Kellogg Biological Station, Michigan, USA - KBS C5-4 metaG | ecosystem: Host-associated > Plants > Roots > Rhizosphere > Soil | place: Michigan, USA... | reverse complement strand
ATTTGCCGAGCTTGTCCCACCACTGATAAGCCCGGTCGCAACGCTCTCGGCAGCGGCATAGTCGCTCTCTGCTGCCGCCCGCCCGCCATACCAGAAGCGTTCAAATGTACTTGTAAGTTGTGATAGCCCCGGCCTGCGCGGATCCTCCTGCGCAACCAGCGCCAGATACTCGCGAGGAGTGCGTGCGCGATCCGCAGGCCATAGCCGCCGTGATTCGAGACGCGATATAGCGGCCCAGTAGAGAAAGTGAATTGCCTCGCGCCACTCGCCTCTCGCAGCTGCGCGACGCGCGTCCTCCAGCCACAGCTGCCAGTCTCGTGCCGATGCGGCGCCTGGCCCCGGCATCTGCTCATCCTCGAGAGTGAGCCGGACGCGCCAGCGTCTTTCGAGTCGTATCAGGGAATACACCAGAACCACACACACGCCCAGGATGAATCCCCACACGATCAAGCGGCCAATCCATGCAGCTCGCGTCTTCAGGAAGCCCGCGCTCGCGAAAAGATGGTTCAGCCATCTGGCGAACTTTTCCAGCACGGAATCCTGCACCGTCTGCTCCTGCAGATTACGGAATTCCTTCCCCGCCAGCACCTCACGCATGATTGCGCGTTCCTTCGCGTAGTCCGTGGCTGTCACGCGTGGCGCTTGCGCCTGCTCGAGCTCTTCGTCGAGCCGCGTCTTCGCATCTTTCAAAAGCTGCGCCGTCGATGACTCCGGTTGAACGTTCGCTCTGGGCTTGGCATCGCCCTTGCCTTTGTCGCCGGACTCGTCTTTCGTTGCCGCCTTTAGAAACAGCGCACGAAGCCAGGCATAGCGAACCACTCGCCGCTCCGCGCCGGTAGCTACGGAAAGCGATATGCGATCGTCATTGCCGATCAGCGCCGGATCGCAGCTCTTGGCATCTCGCCCCTGCGAGCAGGTCTCCAAAGCCGACTCGAGGCGGCCAAGATGCTGCTGGTAGCCCTCCATCGAAACGTCGTCAGCGTGCACCGCCGTCTGCGATGTTGGCGCAGGAAGCTTCTGCGCGGGGGCCACCGCTGAAATGCAGACACTCAGGCTAAGGAATGCGCGACCGCACGATCGCACGGATTTCATCCCTGCATCTCCTCGCTTTGAGTCCTCGCGATGTCCATTGTTAGCGCTTGTTCGGGAGCCGGTGCGGTCATTCCTGCAACGTCCATCATCAACTCGATATCGAGTCCCTCAAGCCGTATCCGCTGATCATAGTAGATAAGAGTAGTGGCAATCGGAAACAGCGGACCGACGATGATCGAGGCTATGTAGGTTGGCAGAAATATCCAGATAGAGCGCAGCAAACTGGCGATGTGATCTTGGGCCATCAGGTAAAAGGTAAGGGAGAGCATCGCGCGGATCGATATGTTCACCGACCAGATACTTGCTGCCTGAAGCAAAAACGTAACGAACATCCGGCCATAAGCACCCTTGGAAAGGGTCCAGCTTCTCGCAAGCGCCTCTGTCACCTTCGTCCTCTCAATCGTCCAGATTGGAAGACCCAGAATGAGAGGCGCAGTCAATGCGAATGACTCGATGGGAGACATAATGAAGCTGAGCCAGAAAGGAACGGCGCGCGAGGGTTGCCACATTGGCTGTGCGCCGAGTAGCCACCCAGGTAGTGCACTTCCCAGCAGCCAAAAAACGCCGGCGATTGTCAGAAGGCCACGCCATCTCGGGCGAACTGCCTGCAAAGCATCCCTGACCCTGCACTCTTGTCGCAAAATGATCTGCTCAGCCGCGGCGCAGAACACCGGCCACATCACAAAATCCAGATAGTAACTGGAGTGCGTTGTCACCCAGTGATAGCCATCGACTAGGCCTCGCTGAACACCAGTCGAGAGTGTCGTCTGTCTGACTAGACCGTCGAGGGGGAATCCCAACAGAAACAACGCCATCTGCACAATCAACGGCAAAACAGCGAGCCCCAACAAGCTGAAGAAATACGATCGGTAAATCTGAAACGCATGATCCAGAATCTCGCCCAGCGACATCGGTCGCAGCGTCCCTCTCATCTTCCAGCCCCCATCACCTCAGGGTGGGACGACGGTCGATGGAGCGAGTCGAGCGGCGCCACAAACTCTTCGTTCATGCCTTCCTATCTTCCGGGCTAGCAGACTCTGATGCTTCCACGGTGACCGCCTCCATGATTTCGATCGCGTGCGCGTCCTCTGCAAGATCTACCGTCGCATTTTCAGCACCCATCGCCCGAACTGAGTCTCCGACGATCTGAGAAGGCTGGGTGGCAACGGCCTCCACCATTCCCGCCTGCTGCATCATCCACTCGATATCGAATCCCTCTTTGCGGATCCGCTGGTCGAAATAGAACAACGTCAACCCGATTCCATACACAGGCTTGGTCAACGCCCGCACCGCGAACATCGCTCCATACAGGCAGAACGTCATTGCGATCCCCAGTTCGCGCGCATGGGCCGGTCCCTGCAAGCCGGGAATGAGAGCGATCAAGATCATCGCCGGGAAAACGACGACCCAGGCCATGATCTGGTTCAGTAGAACTCCAAGAATGTAGAGGACCAGGATTCGCCCTTTTGTACCATCGCTCAATCGCGTCGCGCGCTTCAGGGCGCTCCATGCGCCTGCTTGTTCCACCACTGACGCTGGAAACGCCAGGCACAGCCGCAGCAGCATCCACACGGCAAAAACGCCGAACACGATGAACATCAGAAAAAGCAAACCGCCAAACAAAGGGCTGGAATCGTTCGCGGCGAATCCGCTGACCTTCCCCGCGATCATCACTCCCATCACGATGCCAAAGACGACCATCGGCCCAACGAAGATGACGAGCCCTTGCAGAAGAAGGATGCCCAGGTATCGCCACCCCCGCCGCCAGGCAGTCTTGTAGGAGTTGCGAATCGTAATCGGATGTCCAAGAAACGATCGCGCAGCCGCATCCGACATAGCCGCCTCGCCGAGAGCGGTAGACACCGCTGTGGCCGGGACGATGAGGAGTGCCAGCAAGATGACCAACGTCCATGCGATCGCATTCGCGACAGTCGGCCCTTCGCTAGCTTTCGGACCGATCCACTGAACGATTCCCACGATCGCCGCAAAAAAAACGAACATCGTCCCCGCGGGGAAAGTTGCAATTCCCAGAAAAACAAGAAATCGCGATCGATAAATTTGCGCAGTCCGGTCGAGGATCTCGCCAAGTCTCAGCGGATGCAGCGGCTCATTCATTTCCGCTCCCGGGTTCCGTCACGGGCATGTCCAGAACCTGCGACGCGGGTGCGGAGGTCATGCCCGCGGCATGCATCATGTGCTCGATGTCGAATCCTTCTTTGCGAATCCGCTGGTCGAAGTAGAACAGCGTAAATCCCGTAGCGTAGATCGGTCCGACAAATGTATTGGTCAGAAACGCCAGCAACTGCTGCAGAACGCTCATCCATAGCGGCAGCATGCCTTTGCTCTTGATCCCCGCAAGGATGAAAAAGCCCTGCGTCAGCCCGACGAGGCCAAACTGAATGATGATCGTAAGCAGGCCCAGCATGAAGATTCTTCCCCGCGAGCCCTTGCTCAAGGAAATGCTCCGCTTGATGGCCGCGCGGGCCGTCAGATTCTCCACCGTGCATGCCGGCACTGCCAGCGAATAACGCAGCGTCATGAGGACGCCATAGATACCGAACGCCAGCAGCAACACAAAGAAAATGACAGAGGCGCCGAGCAGCAGCAGCGCGGTCTTCTGGTCAATCGCCGGAGCCGCATGCGCGTTCAACAGTCCCGTTGTTCGCACATAGTGCAGCATCAGAACTGCGTATCCCGCGTAGATCAGGACACATGGGAACCACGCCAGAAAATAGATCATCGTCAGGAGCCATACGTACCGCCCTGTTCGCGGCAGCACGGCCTGGTAGGCCGCCCTGATGCTTGCCGGCTCGCCGAGATGGAGCCAGCCAACTGCGCGCGTGTTCGCCGCCACTGCAACTCCGCCGCACACAAGGCTGACGAGGAAAATAAGAACGATCCCGATAACCGCCGCGACGATCAACGCGGTGTTCATGTGCATCGCCGAGAACTCGCGCTGCGCCGCTACCTGCACCAGTCCCAGGACAAGCAGGATTCCGGCGTATACCGACGAGATGCCCGCGAGAAGAAGGAAATTTTTCCGGTAGAGCTCGGCAGTGCGGTCGAGAATCTCTCCCAAAGTGAGCGGCCGCAGGGTGGTCTGCATCAGAAAGGTCCTTGAAATGTACGGGAGGTGCTTGCCGGGATGCTAGCACAATTCGGGCTCAGACCGCCGTCCCACGCGCAGGTTAGGCCAATGAGGGAGATTCGTCTGGCAGTTTTTTCCCTTTCGGAAGTTATTACCCGGCTCGCTCAGAGGCTCTCACCTCGCAAATTCTTCGATCTAAAGCGAAATTCAATTGGCCCGTCCATTGCTAACTACCCAGCCGTAAGACGAGGCCGTTTACCCAGATCGATGCCACGTCTGATTAGCAAGACCCGACGGTACGAGAGGGCAAACGTCCCAAGAACCACCGGAGGTTTAAATATGAAAACTAGAATGTTAATGCTCGGACTCTCTTCCTGCGCTCTGATGATCGCCACCAGTCAGGCCCAGGGCTTCGCAATGAATTCAGCAACCCCCATGCCAGTCCTGCAGGAACCGCAGGCTCCTCCTGCGCAGACACCCCCTGCTCAGACATCGCCTGACCAGTCGACAATGACAACCCCTCAGGACCAGGCCAAGACGACTACCTTCACCGGCACAATTGTCAAGGACGGCGAAAACTATGTCCTGCGCGATTCTTCTGGCGGCATCTACAAACTCGATGACTCATCGCGCGCGCAGACCTTCGAGGGCAAGACTGTGAAGGTGACCGGCAAGCTCGACGCAGACTCCAAGATGATCAAGGTCGACAGCATCCAGGCACTGGCCTCCTAACGCGTCGAACCAATTAAAAACCTTGTTGTAAGCCATCGATCCGGATGCGGGCACCATGCTCGTATCCGGATCTGTGTTTGTGCGTCCCGCTAGAATAGGAAGGGAGGCGTCACGCACCATGTCCACAGATCCCGCCTGCGATTTGTTCCTCGACTTCTCCCGCAACAAGCTGCTCAACCAATATTGGCCCCGGCTCGGCAAAGCCGTTGAGCCTCTGAGCCAGGAGCAGGTCTGGTGGCGCCCCAACGAGGCCAGCAACAGTATCGGCAACCTGGTACTTCATCTGAACGGCAACGTCTGGCAGTGGCTCGTCGCCTCTTTCAACCGCCTCAACGATGAACGGGATCGCCCCGCGGAATTCAACGCCACAGGCGATCTCTCGGCAGCCGACCTCCTCGCACGCCTCGGTCAGACCATGGAAGAGGCCTCGAAGGTGCTCTCGCGGCTCACGGCTGAAGAACTACTCGCCAGCTGGCAAATCCAGGGCTACACCGTCAGCGGCATGGCGGCTGTCTACCAGGTGGTCGAGCACTTCGGCTTGCACTACGGCCAGATTGTCTACATAACAAAAATGCTGGAAGGCCGCGATCTGGGCTTCTACAGCGAACTCAGCAAGACGGGCCGCGCCAAGGGCGGGTCCGTCTAGATTCCGGAACTGCGCAAGCCTATTCCAGGTGCTGAACCTGCGTGCCGTCTGGGATCTTTACTGCGAATTCATCGGCCGGCAGCTTCACGTCCGTGTTCACTTTATCCACGGTCAGCGTAATCTGGATCCCCTCGAGCGGACGCTTGATTACAACCTTTGACGGGAACTGCTTCCCATTGAAGTCTTTGTATCCCGAGTAGCTCACCTGGCTTTCGAGATTGCCCTGCGCGTCGTACAGGTCCTGATTGGAAGGCTGCAGGTCATCGCGATGAAACGTGATGACGCGAACAGGCTTGTCGCGCCTGCTCCCATTCGTGTCGTGCTTCGTAATGCTCAGAACGTACTCGGGCATCAGGGTCAGGTGCTTTTTCTCGGCGTCTTCGATTGTTTCTGTGTCGGAGATCTCCGCGTAGAAATCCTCAGGTTCCAGCCCGCGCACCATCATCGCGTCGAAGAAGAATCCCGGCCGCAGATTTTCCATCTGCTTCTCCGATTTTTTGGTCAACGCATTCGGACCTTCAATGGCCTTGCTCTTCGGCGGAATCAAAATCGTGAACCGCTTACCGTCGCTAGCCATGTCGAACACCTTCACCGTGCCAAGCAACTGGCCCACCACGCGCATCTGGTTGGGCTTCTGCATTACGATCCATCCGTGAACAGACGGATAGTCAGTCGCCAGTCCTTCCTGAGGCTTCAGCAGCGTAGCCCGCATCTCCACAGTTGCGGTCAAATTCTGGAACTCGTTCCATCGCTTATCGAGTTGCGCGACAAGCTCCTCGGGTGCGGCAGTCTGCACGCGTGCCGGCGGCTTGGGCACCGGCAGATGCCGCTTCATCGGCACGATACCGCATCCCGTCAACAGGAGCGGTAGCGCGAGCGCAGCTCGAAAGTCCAGCCTCATCGCTGCCCTGCCTTCTTCATCGCGCGACGGTAGCCCGAAACGTTCTTTGTATGCTCTTCCAGCGACGTTGAGAACAGCGATTTACCCTGCGGGTTCGCGCCCGCCGCAACGAAGTAAAGGTAGTTTGTCGCTGGCGGATTCATCGCCGCCTTGAGCGACGGCAGACCCGGATTCGCAATCGGGCCCGGCGGCAAACCTGCATGCAGATAGGTGTTGTACGGCGTGTCCCGCCCAAGGTCGCTCTTGTAGATAGCGCCTCGCCACTGATCGCGAACCTCGAGCCCATAGATCACGGAGGGGTCCGTCATCAGCGGCATATGTTTTGCTAGCCTGTTCTCAAAAACGCTGGCCACCAACGGTCTCTCCGGCTCCAGTGCGGTCTCTCGTTCCACCAGCGAAGCCAGCGTCACCACCTTATGTACGTTCTCTTTCAATCCAAGTTCCGTCGAGATCGTCCTGAACCGGCGCACCATCGCGGCTGCGATCTGGGTGGCGCTCGCCCGGCGCGGAAACTTGTATGTATCCGGAAACAGATATCCCTCCAGCGTCTTCGCATGCGGATCGATGTCGGCCACCAGTTCCGCAAGCCGCGGCTGCTGGCTCAGGAAGTCCTCCCTCGATGAGATACCTGCCTGCTCCAGCCGGTTGGCAACTTCAAATACAGTTGCTCCCTCGGGAACCGTAACCGCAACCGTGAAGACCTCTCCCCGAGCGATTTGCTCGTACACTTGCGTCAACGGCATCGGATGGTCAAACCGGTATTCACCCGCCTTGAGCTTCCCGCGCCGGATCCAACGCCACAGATCGAATGCAAGCTGATTCCGGATGACACCCGAAGCCTGCAGCCGCCGGGCAATATGGGTTGTCGAAGAACCTGTGGGGATATCAACGAAAGTCTCAGTCGAGGGCCCGAATGGCGTGAAGATGGCCCAACCGGCCGCCACGGCTGCAGCTACGACGATCAGGAACAGCACCAGGAGAAATCCTGCCGCGCCGAGCCCTTTTTTCCGTTTCCCTCGACTGCGGCCTGATGCCATCTATGCCAGAACACCCTTCCTGCAATAAGACGCGCTGCTAACCCTATTGGATTCTCAACCTTTCCCTATTTTAAAGGCCCGGACGGAGATCGTTGAAACACCTACCCGATTTAAGCTGGACACAAGGAATAACCATGCCGGACCTGCATCGCCACCCTCGGTTTCTCGCGCTCGATGTCGGCTCAAAGCGCATCGGCGTAGCAGTCTCCGACGAACTGGGCCTCACGGCTCAACCCGTCCTCACTCTTGACCGTCGCCGGAATCCGCGCGAAGACCTCCGCTCCTTGGCCCGCCTCTGCCGCAGGTACGAGGTGGCAGGAATTGTCGTAGGAAACCCTCTCGGCTCGGATGGCCAGATCACCCCCCAGGCCGTTAAGATCCAGGCCTTCGCCGCGGAATTGGGAGAGCTCGCGAAGCTCCCGATTCACCCCTGGAATGAGCGACTCACCACCCACGAAGCCCATCAGATGCTCTACGAAGCCGGTCACGCCCGCCAGATCCACAGCCGAGTTGTCGACCAGGTCGCCGCCACGCTCATCCTGCAGTCCTTCCTTGACGAACAGCGGAGCCATTCTGCGAAGACATAATTGCTGAGTCTCCCGCAATTCGTCACGGCATCTGGTCGAGTGGAGGTGGTGCAAGCGCTTGATGAGCGGTGACGGAGTTCGAAGAAAATGTCGACTTACTTCGTGGGATGGGCCTAAATCTACCGGTCGTATTCATAGACATGGCCGCGATCTTTATTCCAAGTCGCATCTTGCAGACGGTGATCGTCTTGCGCCATGCGTAGCTCCCCTGGCGTCCTGTACTGAAGATAGGCGATGCCAACCCGCATATTATGCAGCACAGGCCCCGGGATCGAAATCGCTACCGCGATGCCGAGAATCGCGTGTGCAAATCCGAGCGTGACGATACTGCGGAAGCGCAGGAACAACAGGCTTGCAGCGAGTCCCCAGAGGAGCGCCAGGATTGTGAGAACCAGATTCGGCAGATGGGCAGCGGCAAACAAGCCAGCTACGAGAGCCGCCGCCCCTTTCTCACTACGTGTCACTTGAGCCAATCGCGGCAGAAAATATCCTTGTAACAGCCACTGCTGTGCGACAGCCCACGCCGCATAGCCAACGAATTCTCCCGATCCACCCATCGGCCCATGGGGCTGTTGCAGTGTATGCATCTTCGCCGCAATCGCTATCGTCGGAGCGGCCAGCAACAGGGCCGCGCCCACAATCCACAATGACCGCCAGAATTCCGTTATTCGCAACGCAACAGACCTGCTCCGGGTCGATGAGAGTGCGATTGATGCACAGATCCAAAGTATTGCTGTCCAAAAGAGACGGTGGCGCAAAGGGTCGGACGTCCAGTTACTACTCAGAATCAGCGCGTAGCTGACGAGCAGTTCCAATAAATTGCTTAGGTGATTGCGAAGTAGATTGCGTTGATTCACATAGGCTTCATTCGATGAGGAAGCCAACCCCAGCACGAAAATCCGCTCCGCAAAAGCGGATGGCCGCCGAGCGATTTCTGATCTGAGCGACATAGCAGTATCGCAAGCGATAAATTGGCGCGATTGTCTCCTGATCGAGACGCGACAATCTCTCCCACTTTCGTCGATCTCGAATAGCGAAGGCGTCTATGGTCTGATACGAACGTGGGATATATCCCAGCTGCGCCGATGCGGTTCAGCTCAGTTTCGACCTGAGTTTGGCAGGATTCGTCGAAGTGTGCATTGGGGACAAAACGCCACCGGTTGCGTTGCACAAACAGTGGCTTGCAATCTTCCTATTCTCCGCTCTGAGTGGCAGCCCCCGCCAGCAAGATCGGCGCGGTCGGCGTCTTGGATCCTGCAGCATCCTCAAGCGTCACCCCAAATGCCTTCGCCTTCACCCCTTGCGGAATCTGCGGCAGCACCACAGATCCGTTCCCCGCTGTATCGGGCTGGAACAACCCGGCAGGAATGGGCGCCGAGCCATCTGCCGGAATCACCCACAGCTCATAAGTCTTGCCCGCGGGTATGGGCGCGAGGTTGCTGGCCTGAAGGATCAATCCTCCTCGGGAAGCAAGATATACAACGCGCCCACTCGGAGCCGGAGGCGTCTTGGGCGCAGTCAGCACAACCTTTTGAGCCGATGGAGCTGTGAGCAACTCAGCCACCTGCTTCGCCTGCGACTCACTTGTCTCGAGGGATGCAATTCTGTCGTCGCTTGCCTGCAACCGCGACCGAAGTGAGTTCACCTCGAAGCCCAGCCAGGCCGCTACGATCAATGCGGCAGCTGCCGCTACCCAGCCGATCCATGCTGCGCTTCTCGATCTCGGTGCTCGCTCAATGGAGATCGGCTCAGCGCGCCGAGTTCCATCTGCGCCCTGCCTGACATCACGACCGATCCTCTGCACAAAGCGTTCCCGCGCACCAGAAGGCAGAGGATGTTGATCCACGCTCAACGCCACCATCGCCAGGTCGGCCTGCAGGCTGGCTACTTCGGCCTTGCACACATCGCAACCCGACAAATGCGCGCGCACTGCTGCGCCCTCCTCCGATGAGAGAGCCTGCAGCGCGTAAAGCGCGAGATCGTCCTGCGATATGTGTTGCGCGTCCATCATGGTTCGAGCCTCTTCCTCAAACTGCTCAGAGCCGACCGGATGCGGGTCTTCACCGTGCCCAGTGGCTGTCCTGTCCTTTCTGCTATCTCCGAATGAGACAGCCCATCAAAAAATGACATCTGCAGCGATTGCTGTTGTTCCTGTGGCAGGTCTCCGAGGATTCCTCGAACACGCTGCATCATGATGCTTCGCTCCGCCTCGCTCTGCAGATTCGTAGAGGAGGCCAGTTTAAGATCGTCCACAGGCTCCGCCGGCCTGCGCTGCCGCAATTGATCGATCGCGCGGTTCCGCGCCACCACCAACAACCAGGTTCCCAAGGTGCCCCTCGAAAACGAAAAGCTCTCCGGGTGTCGCCAGAGCTGAAAGAAGATCTCCTGAGTCACATCCTCTGCCTGCCCCGAGTCCTTCAGCACCCGCAACGCGACGGAGTACACAAGCCCCGCGTATCGATCGAAAACCGCCGCCATGGCCTGTTGCCCGCCTGAAGACACCTGTTGCATCAGCGATTGATCGCTGCCCCCCTCGGCCGGTCCGATTACACGCGAGTTCACTGTCTCATTGGGAGTACGTCCCTCAGACGGAAACGGATTGTTCGGCTCTCGGGACATCGGAAGGGGAAATTGCTGACCAGTGGCATTCTACCTGCTCGATATGGCAATGAAGAAAAATTGCCGATTCGGCAGTTCCAGGCTCCGGTTTCGGTCCGATCCTTAGGATCCGTTCACACCCTGCAATGCCTGCGCGAGACGATGAATTGCCCCCTGCTCTGCATCGCCTATCACGTAGAATCGCAGCCCGTTCTTCTCCCACGTCTCTACGTTGAACGAATCGCGCACTGCCACTCCCCCAAAGAACGGCAAACCTGTTCCAAGCCCGGAACTTTCCTGCGCCATCAGCACGGAGATTTTGTGCCGCCCCGCTCCGACCATGAGCTGCGCCGCCGGCTGCTGATGCAGATACACCAGCCGTCCGCCCAGCAGCGTGAACTCCGATCCGGCAAATTCCGGCACGTTGAATGCGAATGGAATCTTTCCCTGAAACCACGGCTTGACCGTGTGCCTGTCGGACGAAACCACATCATAGGGATTGGCACTTGCTAAATCCGATATGTGCAGATCTGCCACCTCGCGAAACGCCTGGCCACGCAGCGTGCTCTGTCGGGTCCAGACCACTGCCAGCAGCATCACGGCAAGCGTTGCGACTGCGGCCGGCCACAGCCATCGCAATCCTACGCTCCGCTTCGGCGCAATCTGCGCCTGTAACTTGCGTCGGAAGTCCGCACTTGGCGCAAACCTGGCTGCCGCAGGCTTCATCGCGCGCCTCAGGCTGACCTGCGCGGCGATCTCTGCCGCGCATTCCGGACAACCGCGCAGATGCTCCTGCATCGACTTTTCCAGAGTCGCCGGAAGCTCGCCATCGAGATACGCCGCCAGAGCATTGCGATCCTGACTGCACGCCGTCATCTCACCGCCTCCTTTGCGCCCAGGGCTGCACGCAGATTGGTCCTCGCGCGAGCCAATCGCGACATCACTGTCCCCGCCGGCACGTCCAGCACCTGCGCAATCTCCCGGTACGACATCTCATCGACATCGCACAACAGGATGATCTCGCGATGTGCCACCGGCAGCCGCTCCAGCGCGCTGAAGATCGCCTCTTGACTTTCGCTGGCGAGAAACAATGCCTCCGGAGTCACCTGGTGTGCAACTGCTTCATCTGCGCCCGTTTCCTCATCCTCCAGGTAATCCGTCTTCTGCTTCAGACCGCTTCGAGAATTGAGAAACGCATTGCGCAGAATCCGGAACATCCACGCCCGCAAATTCGTCCCTTCCGCGAACGAAGCGAAACCCTTCAGCGCCTTGGCGTACGTCTCCTGCACCAGGTCTTCGGCGTCGGCCCGATCCCCAGTGAGCCAGCAGGCGTGATTGTAGAGCTGATCGAACAGCGGCATCGCCACCTGTTCGAAGAACGCTCGATCCATTCCGTTCCTTCCGGGCTGCCATGAAAACCCGGATCCTATTTGCCCGAGGATACCACTCGAAGAAATTCGATTATGTCCGCTCTCTCCTTCGAATCCGACACATGAAAAGCCATGTCGTTATCCCGCACTACTTCGTCCGGATTCGTGAGCCACCTGTCCAGCATCGGTCCGTCCCAGGTGATCTTCGACGTCTTCAATTCATTCGAATAGCTGAAATCCGCCACCGAACCGGCCTTCCTTCCATAGACCCCCGCAAGTCTCGGACCTTCCTTGTTCTTGTCCAGCGAGTGGCATCCCGTGCAGCGCTTTTCAAACAGCACCTTGCCATTCGCGGCATTCGCACTCGGCCCGACCTCAGTGACAGCCTGCTTGGGAAACAGCAGAACTGCCAGCGTGCACGCGGTCCACGACCACGCAAAAACCAGCCAGAAACGCTTCACATCCTTGACACTCATTGCCCGTTGAACTCCTTTTGTGCTTCGGCTGCAGCCCTGATGCGCCGCCGCTCCCCGCGCGCCCACGCTGCTACCTTCTGTTTCTCCTCATCGCTGATGTGCCGGCCCGGATGCATCATCGTGTACGCAGTCGGCGGCATCTCTTCGCTCCGCACTTCTGCCGCAATTCGCGACAACGCATCAATCCGCTCTTCCGATCGCATCTCCTGCCATCGCGAAAAGTTCAACGCCGTGCGGCCTTCGCTTACGTCGTGCTCCATCAGCCACGTGCCGGGAGCCAGCCGGCTGTACGCCGGCCAGTGCGTCCGGTTCGAGTGGCAGTCCGCGCACTTGCGATCGAGAACCTGTCTCACGTCGAGTGGAACCTCGCTGCCGAGGAACAGTTCGCTATGCTTGTCGACGTTCCGCAGATCGCCCCAAGGATGCACGAACGAAAGCCCTACCGCGGCCGCAAGCAGCAGGCCGCCATAGGTCGCAACGATTCGGCTCACCATCACGACCCCGACTCGTTCGCGTTTGCAGGTGCCGAACCAAGCGTCGCATCCACGACTGCGAGTTCACGACGCTGCGCAACAAAGTCCACATCAGTAATGCCCAGCACGCTCTGCAGACGCTCCGCTGTTACTTTCATCGGTCCCGGTGAAGGTGCCGCGCCCGGCGCCGGCTGAGGGAACGCGGTCGACATCGCGGTGTGGAACTTCACGTTGCCCTCCACCTTCTGCATCACCTGGTGGATATGCCCGTTCAGCACCGTGACCGATCCGAACCGCTTCAGAGCCGCAAAGGCCTGCTCGCTATCGGAAGTTCCCCATCCCCAATCCGGATACACCGCCCACAGCGGAATGTGCGCAAACACCACCACAGGCGTGCTGCTCTTCACCGCATGCAGATCGTCCTTGAGCCAGTCGATCTGTGGCTGTCCGAGTTTGCCCATCCCTTCCAGTTGCACCACATTGTTCAGGCCGACAAAATGCACGCCCTTGTGGTCGAAGCTGTACCAGCCGTTCCCCTTGGTTCCCTTCCCGTAGCGCTCCAGGTACATCTTCCCGTCGTCAACGGACGTGTCGTGTTCGCCCGGCACGTAGAAAACCTGTCTCCGCGATTTGAGAAGTTGATCGAGCGTGTCGAACTCGCCGGGCTTCGACGAGTGCGTCAGGTCTCCCGTATGAATCAAGAAATCCGGAGCCTTCGGCGCCGCATCGATCTTCGCCAGCGCCTTTTGTAGTGTCCCTGTCACGTCGGTATTCGCCGGCTTGTTGAATCCGATGTGGCTGTCGCTGATCTGAACAAAGGAAAAGTCAGACTGCCCGCCGCCGCGCGCTCCCTCTCCGAATGCCCGCGACGTCGGCACGCCGCCTGCAAACGTCCATACCAGTCCGGTGCCGGCCCACGCCATGCACTTCAAAAATCCGCGCCGGTCGATTCCGTCCGCGCTCACGCCCATCTCGGGTGCGCCCTCGATCTGTTCATCCTGCAAGTCGCTCATTGCTTCTCTCCTGAACTCGGTTCGCTCTGTTTCCGTTCACATTCGATAACCAGCGACCTGCCGTTTTATTCCCTCCTGCCCGCTGAATTTCGTAACTCCCATACCACGAACCAGAAACGCACAGCATTACATTCAGCGCATGCCCTGCGTGGGAGCCTGCCGCGCCCCGCACGGCGCGTATAATGGAGGTTCTAGGACGTTTCATCTCTCGCGGTTGAGCAATCCCCGCTGGCCGCCACGGATCACTGAATGCCCGACCACATCAGAAAGCAGCTGCTGAAAGATATTGCTGCTCTCGAGCATGAACTCGCTCACGAATTGCCGGCCGAAATCAAAAAGGCGGCCTCCCTCGGTGACCTCTCCGAGAACGCCGAGTACCACATGGCCAAGCAGCGGCAGGAGTTCGTAAATGCCCGCCTCGGCCAGCTCAAGCGCCGCATGGCGGAACTCTCGCTCGTGAATCTCGCCAACATCCCGCACGATAAAGTAGGATTCGGCTCGACTGTTGTGGTCTTTGACAGCACCAAGGACGAGGAGATCGTGTATCGCCTCGTGACCAGCGAAGAGTCAGATGTGGCCAAAGGACTTATATCCACTACCTCGCCCATCGGTCGCGGCCTGGTAGGCAAGCAGGTCGGCGACACCGCCGCCATCGTCACGCCCAACGGCAAACGCGAACTCGAAATCCTCAAGTTGACCACCGTCCACGATGAAGTGGACGAAGACGAAGAAGAAGAGGCCGGCACCGGCACGGATAAGTAAGGGAAGTAAGATGACTTGGACCAGCGCTTTCGGCCGCGCCTGCGGCTGGCTACTCGACCGGATCGTTCACGGTCTGGCCCTTACAAAGATTTCTCCCAACGTACTCACGTTCATCGGCCTCGTCATCAACATTGTCGCGGCCTTCTTCTTCGGCAAGGCCAACGCCAGCAATGCCGGAATCATGTTCTTCTACGCAGGCTGCGTCATCTTCGGCGCCGGCCTCTTCGATATGGTCGACGGCCGCGTCGCTCGCAAGACGAACCAGGTCACGGTCTTCGGCTCCTTTTTCGATTCGGTCATTGACCGCTACTCCGACGTCGTCCTCTTCTTCGGACTCCTCGTCTACTACGGCCGCATCAACCGTTTCCGCTACGTGGTGCTGGTCGCCTTCGTCATGGTCACGTCGCTGATGGTCAGCTACACGCGCGCCCGCGCAGAAGCCCTCATCGGGTCATGCAAGGTCGGCTTCATGGAGCGCCCCGAGCGCATCGTCCTCATCCTCCTCGGAGCCATCTTCGAGCAGTGGGGCGTCATGGCCCCCGTCCTCTGGGTGCTGGCGGTCCTCTCGACCATCACGGTAGTTCACCGCATCCAGTACACCTACCAATTCACCAAATCCATGGCCACCATCAGCGAGTGACCCGCTTGCCGGAAGCGGCGCAATCAAAAATAGCCCCGTAGAGAGATCCGAAAGCTCTCGTCATTGAGATAGTCCACGTCCTGGATAACCTCGTGAACACCTCTGGGTCTTCAGCTGCATTCCCAACTCGGCCTCACTGCACCGTCAACGACACTGGTGTTGTCCTGGTAACCCCGCTGGCTGAGCCGGTGACTGTGAACGTGTAATTACCCGGCGCTGCCCTGCCAACGGCTTTCACCGTCATCTGTGAGGTAGCGGTCCCCGTTATCGAAGTCGGACTGAAGCTAACCGTCACATTCTTCGGCAGACCGGAAGCAGAAAGTGCGATCGTCGGCGTTCCCTGAGTGACAGCCGCGCTGATCGTACTGATACCGGCGCCCCCCTTCACGGAAGCGCTCAGGGAACTTGGATTGGCGCTGATGGTGAAGTTCACTGCGCTAGATGCAGCAACGGTGAGTGTGACCGTAGTGGTCTTAGTCAACCCGCCTCCGGTCCCCGATACCGTCAGAGTGTAAGTGCCAGGTGTTGCAATAGCTCCCACCGCAAAACCAAGTATGGAACTTCCCGATCCCGGCGCCGCGATAGAGGTTGGAGTGAATGTCGGGGTCACATTTGCTGGCAGACCGCTAACTGACAACCCGACGAGATTGTTGAATCCGTTCAGTGCAGAGGTGTTGATAGTCACCGAGCCGTTACTCCCCTGCTGGACGGAAAGCGAGGTTGGCGAGGCCGAAATATTGAAAGTCGGCGATGCCTGAACTGTTGCACTTGCTTCGCCTGAATCCGCGCTTTCTCCTCCCGCATCCGGATTTGCGCTATATGCTGCCGAAACAACGTAATAGTAAGTCGTTCCGTTAGTGACAGCAGAATCGGTATAGCTGGTGCCGCTGGTGCAGGCAACAGTGATGTAGGGTCCCCCACTGCCCAGGGAGCGCTTCAGATGGTAGCTGGTTGCAGAGACCGATGCAGGCCACGATAGCGCAATCTGTCCTGAGCCGTTCGACGCAGCGCTGAGGCTTGCAGGCGCGGCGAGGTTTAAAAGCAACGTAGTTGAGCCAGTGTGAGTGATCGTGCCTGATGTACCGGTTACCGTGAGGGAAAGCGCATACGGAGCGGTGCTCGTCGTCGTATTCATGGTGAGAGTAGACGAGCCACCACCTGTGATCGAGGACGGGCTGAAGCCCCCGCTTGTGATCCCAGCGGGGAACCCTGATTCGCTTCCCACGCTGAGGGTCACCGGACCGGTGAAACCGCTTAGGGGCGTGACAGTGACGTTGTATGTAGTCGAATTGCCGGGCAAAACAGTTTTCCCGGAGGGGCTGACGGAGATGTCGAAATCAGCACTCGCCGGCAGCACTGTTATGGTCCGCGTGGGTGGACTGGGATCAGAATTACCGGTCGCATCGATCTCGGTGAGAGAAATGGTGTACTCTCCCGGCGTGCTGAACGTCACGTTCGTCGGGCTCTGCGCCGTCGAGTTTGCGGGAGATCCACCCGGGAACACCCAGGAGTATTTCGCCGCTGTCGTATTCGTAGCGAAATTTACCGTCTGTCCTGCGCCAATCGTTATGTCCGAAGCAGGTAACGAAATGGTGGCTTTGGGGGCCGATGTTGTATATGGCGACAACTGAATGAACTGTGCTACCGAAGGGACGCCCGCACTGTCCAGGAGGAACAACATGTAGTACCCGGGCGGCGCGATATTGCCATTTGGTGGCGTCGTCAGATTGAGTTGGCCCGAACCGATGCACGCAGGTTGCGGAGATGCACCGCATAGTCCAATCAATCGTTGTTCCATGTCAAAAGCATGCGTGCTTGAACCGGGACGCACCAGCACGGCGGAACTAATCGGTAAGGTGCTGTTGTAATTCACAGAAAAGCTCGCGTTGTAGCCGAGAACCCCAGGCGTCACCAATGTTATTGCTGGCCGATTCAAGGTGATCAGATTGTCGTTGGCGTCAAACAGATAAGGCGGCGTGTAGATTTCGATCGCAGGTTCGTAACTTCCACGCGAACTCGGATTGCTGCCCATGCTCATCACGGTGGCATCTGGTAACAGCAGTGCTGTCGAGTGGTATAGCCGTGAGTAGGCGGCCGTACCGCCCGAGCTCATCGTGTTGGCAACGGGATCGTAAACATCGGCTCGCTTCCCCGGCGTGTCGGGACTCTCATTGTTCACCGACCCGCCCTCGGCAAGCACTTTCCCATTCGGGAGAATCACGGCATTCATCTGAATACGCCCCGTCGACATTGGCGGCCCCGCGTTCCAACGGGGTGTGGCGGCCGAGAGGTCGATGATCTCAGTGCTCGAGGTCGCTGGATTGCCGCCCCCAAAGTTCATCACCCTTGGCGTGTAGTTGGGCGGCAAGAGAGGAAGCAGAACGCTGGAGCCATAGTTTCTGTTCCTGGTGCTTGTAGCCGACTGCGTCCATGACCCGGCTCCGGGATTAAATATCCACGCAGAGGCAGACTCAGTGCCCGCATAAAACACGTTTCCGTTCGGCAGCAGGAACAATCGGGGATAGAGCGGAGGAGAAAACGGCGCGGTGGTCGGGCTGGACCAGCCTGCGCCGGCGTTCTTTAAATCGTAAATCTCAACCGTGTTATTGGTTCCGCCGGTCAGGCTTAGTCCGGAGAAAGTCATGATGCGGCCATCACCCAGAGTCGTTGCCGTCGCATACCACCGGCCGTTCACCATGTTTTGAGACTGCGCGAACTCATTCGTTACTGGATCGAAAAACGACGCGCGGTTGTCGCCTTTGAATGAGTAATCCGAAGTTCCGCCGACAACGAGAGCTCGACCGTCTGGCAGAGTAGCCGTACCACTGCAGAAAACGTCGTATTCGATTTCCTGGACGGCGATTCCGTTTGCTGTCGGATCAGACGGATCCCAGACAGCGTTTCTGTAGCTTTCCGATCCCTTCGAGTTGTTTGAGGCGTCATTCTCTGATCCCGCAACAATCAACACCTTTCCCGTGTGGAGGAGAGTTGCATTGATCGGGTTGATTGGCATGAGATAGGGCAGCGTCTTCCAGACTCCCTGAATGTGCGGAGTGTTCACCGGGCACGACTGAGCGTTGCCGAGAGCACTGGTTGCAAGGACGCAGGAAAGAGCAAGAACTCTTGCGAGAGAGATATGCAGCAACCGCGATGACCGTTGCGCCTTTCTCTGGATCTGAATGAGCGAATGCCGGCTGGCGCCTCGAACACAAGCGAAGGGCTGCATGCTGAATGACCTCTCGAAAAGCAACTTTCGAGCAGCTCATGATGAGGGAGGGCGTTCGAGATTGATACTCTGATCCGATTGCACTGTCAAGAAATGTTTCCTTCGACTGCGACGAAGTCAACTTATTGTCAGGAAGGTTGAGAGAATGGCACACCGACAGTCTCCGTCATAGAAATTGGAAGTTGCTACTTTCCCTCGGATGACATGCCGGTTTGTCATCTTCACCCTTTCTGATGTACAACTCCCGCCGAGGGCTTCGCGCGCCCAACCCACTCCCCGGACACATCCATGACAACCACCGCCATTCGCGACTACTCCGAACTCCACGCCCCCACCGGTGCCCTCGGCCAACCTCCCGCAACCGTGCAAGACTGGCAGCAATACCAGCTCACCGACGATCAGATCCAGTCATTCCAGCGCGACGGATTTCTGGCCGGCGTGCAGATTCTCAACGACGATCAGGTCGAAGCTCTGCGCGCAGAGCTGACCGGTCTCATGGATCCGTCCCAGCCTTCGCACCAGCTCTTCCACGAGTACCACTCGAACGAATCGAGCAACCCCGACACCATCCTCTTTCATGCCCTCGGCGCTTGGCGCACCGGCCCGGCATTCCACGATGTCCTCTGGAGCCCCGCATTCCTCGTAGCCGCGTCTCAATTACTCGACGGCGCCGTCCGCTTCTGGCACGATCAGCTTTTCTGCAAGCCCGCGCACCACGGCGGCGTGGTTGCTTGGCACCAGGACTACTCCTACTGGACCCGTACCCAGCCCATGCAGCACCTCACCTGCTGGATCGCCCTCGACGACAGCACCATCGACAACGGCTGCCTCTACTACGTCCCCGGCTCGCACAACTGGCAGTTGCTCCCCATCACCGGCCTTGCCGGCGACATGAATGAGATTAGGACTGTGCTCAACGAGGAACAGAGGCAGGCCTTCCTCCCTGTCCCCGTCGAGATCAAGCGCGGCCAGTGCTCATTCCACCACCCGCTCACTGTTCATGGGTCCTATGAGAACCGCTCCGACCGTCCTCGCCGCGCCACGCTCGTCAACGCGTTTCGAGAAGGCGTTCGCTCCGCCAGCGACGAACCTCTCCTCAACGGCGTTCCCCCAATTCCCAAAGGCCAGAAGATGGAAGGCCGATTCTTTCCGCTGCTCTTCGACCCAAACGCAGTCAAAGGCTAAATCTGAAGATCGGGTGGGGCTTGGGCGCGAGCTTCTGAGAAACCGGCGTTGCTCTTGGCAACAGCAAGTTACAGCTCTGCGTGAAGGTGTGTTTCATCCAGGATGAAGACCAATGGCGCCTTAGCAGGTTTTGAAGACGACAGAATTTTAAGAAGCCTTCGCTACTGACGCGACAGTCCGAGCGCCCCGCTTCTCTCTAGACGCCCTACCGTCAAGCATCCGCCTGGACAGATTCGTCCTCGAACTCTTTTGTAAATTCGTCCCAGGCATCCACCAGGTCTGCTCTAGTGTGGCCAGCCTCCATGCCGTGGGGATCGCCGCCCTGGTTCACAAACATTTCTGCCCTCGAAATCGCGGACTTCAGACGCTCGATCTTCTCGTGAAAGGTAGCCACGCGGATCCCCCTGATTCGCAGCAAGTGTTGGGACCTGCGATCGCTTGCGAGCATCCGCAGAAACCACAATCACTATGATGCTCTCGCCCCGAGAGATAGATCGAACAAATCAACTGGCCGTTCTCAGCCGGTCACAAAACCGCTTTCCAGAAACGCAGTTGCATCAAACTCGCCTCCGACCTGTGACCGGAAACCACTTAATCGATTCACCTGCTCTGGACCTTACCCCTTCGAGTGCTTCGGAGTCGAAATAGCTTGCAATGCAAACCGATTTGGGCTTTACTATCGCCTCATACCCCTGTTTTTTTTGCACATCTGGTGAGGGCACGATGTCTCGCAAAATCCTGACTTTTGGCTATGACGCTTGCCATCGCTGGGCAGTTTTGCGCCTCGCAGGATTCACCGTGCATGTGTGCGAATCCATCGGGGAACTCCGCGACCTGCTTATAAAACGCTCGCAAGTGGACGCCGTCATCATGGTCGAAGACATCGTCAGCGTGCCGCAGGAAGCAATTGTCGCCGCTAAGTCTTACTTCGATGGGCCTTTGGTTCTCTTTCAGGCTCGGTCGAAGTCGGCGCACAAAGAATCGTTCGACCTTTGCGTTCCCATCCTCAGCGGCCCTTCCGTCTGGCTGCCGAAGCTCGAGTCGCTCCTCGATTCAATTCGTATAGATTCGAAGGCCGAAATGCCCGCGCAAAGCATTGCAAAGATGCCGATTCGCTGACTGCTGATCCTTCTAAAACCGACTGCCACAGACCCTAGCAGGTCACCATGGTTACGCTGCATCCGGGCCGGGTCGGCTTCCATTGCACCAGAAAGCTCGTCACCGAATTCGCCTGCATCCGGCGCATCGCTTCGAACTCCCCGCTCTTCTGGCTGTAGAGCAGCTTTCCCTTGTCGTTCAGCACAGCCAGCGCAGGCACGCCCCGCTCCAGGGGAATTCCGTAGCGCTGCGCAATGTCAACATTCTCGTCCATGTGCCCAATATTGATGTGCACCAGAATGTAGTTCGCATCGAGAATCGGCCGATTCTCAGGACTGTGGAAGTAGATGTCCAGCACCTGGCAGTCGCCGCACCAGTTTCCGCCGAAGTCGATGAGAACCCGTTTGTGCGTTGATGCAGCCTGCTTCAGCGCCGTCGCGAGGTCGCCTTTGGCCTGGGCGGGATCGGGATAGATGTCGCGTGAGGCGGAGTAGGCAGTTCCCACAACCAGCATCAGACCAGCAACCAGCATCGACAGCTTCGGCATCTTCATCGACAGCGATCCTCCGACCCGCTCAACGAGCCCTCTTGTAAGGATGCACCGGGGCGGCCTTCCGTTACAATTCGCAATCACGCAACCTTCCGCAGAAGATTTAGTCTTTATGGGATATGAATAAGCTCCGTCAGAAGCTCGAGGCACAGGCTTTCCCCACCTTGGGAGCCATGATGGAAGGGTATGCAGAGGCTGCGGTCGAAACGGCGAAGAAGGAGCATCAGCACTCCCTGGACTACTCCGCCGAGTCCATCAACGCCCTGGATGAAATCATCGTGCTCCTCAGTGAAAGTGTGGACATCGACCTCGATTTCGAGTCTCGTCTGTGGGGCAGCTACCTCGGCGAAGTCATTCGGTCACGCTATGCCGGAATGTGGGAGATGACCCAGTACCCGGGCGGGCAGGTCGCCGTTCCCGCCGTCGAGGTTCGCGGTTCGCGACTTTTCCCTCTGATGAAGGTCTACCGCCGCCTCACCAACGGCGAAGAAGAAGACCTCCGCACCTTCTACAACATGGTCACGGAACGGCTTGGAAACCCCGCCCAGGTCAACTGACGGGCTTAGGACCGCACCCGCAAAGTGCGATCCATCACACCGCCACTCCAGCTTTGTGCGACAATGGGGATTGATGAGCGCGGTGCAAACCCGCGCGTGGAAGGATCCCAAATGGGCGATTTACTACAGCCAACTCACCTGATTATTCTCGCGGTCGTTGCTTTCCTGCTCTTCGGCGCCCGTCGCCTGCCGGAGCTCGGCAAGGGCTTAGGCGAAGGATTGAGAGGCTTTAGGGAAGGCATCAAGGGCGTGACCGACCCGTCTCCGACCACGACCCAGCAGAACACCCAGGCTCAGCCGCCAGCGGCACCCCCGGCCAGCACCACCGAGCCGCCCCGCCAGGTCTAGCCCAGAAGACCTCTCCGTAAGAGCTGCTCGTCAATCGACGTAAGAAGCCTGTGCCAACCGCACGGGCTTTCTTGTTTCTGCAGCTGCCAAGCCCCTTCCGTTCATCCTCTCCCGTCGTTCCTGGGCCCCCTGCTTTCTGGTCGCCTCGGTCCCTTGTTCCCTGTTCTCCCGTCCGCTCGCGTCACGCCCTTCCCAGCACCATACCCGGCTCCGCCGACAGCTCCGCTCCAGCAAACTCTCCCGCCACAAACCGTGGCCACGCAGCGGCTGCGATCATCGCCGCGTTATCGGTCGACAGTGCCAACGTTGGAAACGCAACCCGCAGACCTCTCCGGGCCGACTCGACCGTAAATCGCTCCCGCAACTCGTGATTAGCCGCCACTCCCCCAGTTACCAGGATTCGCTCGGCGTCCACCGCTTCAGCTGCGGCAAATGTCTTCCTCAGCAGATCCCCAACCACCGCATGCTGAAAGCTCGCAATCAGGTCGAGGGTCCCTTGCGGGCACAGCTCCAGCGCCTCCTCCCTGGTCTTGGGTGGCTTCCCAGCGGCCAGCATCCGGGGCACCCTCGCAGCCGCCTCCTCGCGCAGCCCATGTAACTCCACGTACCTCAAAACGGCCGTCTTGATTCCGGAGAACGAGAACAGGAAGTGGGGATCCAATGCCGCTATCGGCGCCGTCGTCGCCCCCTTCGTCCGCGGAGCCTTCCCACCCAGATGGGCCTT
>Ga0105240_10003870_pt1 | contig 23121 bp, 20 predicted proteins | sample KBSC54metaG_FD_80426 | JGI IMG/M metagenome (GOLD analysis project Ga0105240, IMG submission 80426) | Corn rhizosphere microbial communities from Kellogg Biological Station, Michigan, USA - KBS C5-4 metaG | ecosystem: Host-associated > Plants > Roots > Rhizosphere > Soil | place: Michigan, USA... | reverse complement strand
TGCGCATCGCCGTCGGCGCCGCCGCTGAGTTGCTTCCGTCCGACGTCGATGGGGTATCCGACTAATTTTGCGTCGCCGGCGAACTTCGATCCGCTGCGTGCGCAGGCGCGCTATATTCCGCGGGGCAATCCGACGGGATACGTGCAGAGCTGGCACTTCACGGTGCAACGCGAACTCACGAAGGACCTGGTGCTGGATCTGGCGTACGTCGGAAATCGCGGTGTGCATCTGATGATTCTGGCGGACTACAATCAGGCGACGCCGAATCAGGCTGGACAAAACCTGACGCTGCAGGCTCGGCGTCCGATTCCGAACTTCGCGTACATCGAAGTGGCATTCGGCGCGGGCAACTCCTGGTACAACGGTTTTCAGGCGAAGATCGAGAAGCGATTCTCGCGCGGGTTGTACCTGCTGGATTCTTTCACCTGGTCGAAGGCGCTGGACGACGCGCCGGGCCATCTGGAGGCATTCAATGGGGACCAGACGCGCGTGAACTACGCGAACATCGCAAACGACAAGGGGATTTCGAATTACAACCAGCCGTTGAACAATACGTTGTCGCTGATATGGGATTTGCCGTTCGGCAAGGGGCGGCAGTTTGGCGCGAACTCCGGTAAGTTGCTGCAGGGCGCGCTGGGCGGGTGGCAGATGACCGCCATCGATACGGCTACTAGCGGGCTGCCGATCAATCTGATGTACAGTCCTTCGTCGCAGTTCCAGGTGAGCACGGCGCCGAATTACCGGCCGAACGTGAGCTGCAATCCGGTGACGCCGGAGGGATCGCGGACGACGTCGAATTACTTGAACAAGGCGTGCGTGTCGGCGCCGACGGATCCCAGCCAGCCGTGGGGGAATGCGTCGCGTAACAGCGTGCGCGGGTATCCGTTCTACCAGCTCGATATCGGACTGCACAAGCAGTTCGGATTGGGCGGAGAAGCGCGGAAACTGGAAGTGCGCGCGGAGGCGTTCAACATTCTGAATCAGACGAATTTCCAGGCACCGAACAGCAATATCAGCAGCTCGGCGTTTGGGAGTATTACGTCGGCGTTCCCGGCGCGGCAGTTGCAGTTCGCGATGAAGATACTGTTCTAGGGTACTGACACCTCACCACGGAGCCACTGAGAACACGGAGGAAGCACGGAGAAAAGCAAAATGTTATCATGCAACCTGGAGGTTGCATGATTGCGGATCGGATTGAGAAGCAGATCCAGTTGAAGGCGCCGCGGGAGAGGGTTTGGCGGGCGCTTACGAATGAAGTGGAGTTCGGGAAGTGGTTCGGGGTGGAGATTCTGGAGGGCGCGTTCGCGGCGGGCGAGCGGGTCAAGATGCGGTCGACCCATCCGGGGTACGAGAATGTGCAGTTTTTCGTGACCGTGGAGAGAGTCGAGGCTCCGAGCTTCTTCTCGTGGCGGTGGATTCCGGGGGCCGAGCAACCGCCGGAGGAAGCGACGACGCTGGTCGAGTTCCGGTTGGAGGAGAGCGATGGCGGTACGCTGTTCTCGGTGACGGAAACGGGCTTCGACCGGTTGTCGCTGGAATATCGGGCGAAGGCTTACAAGGACAACACCGGTGGCTGGGAATACCAGACGAAGTCGATCCAGCGGCACCTCGCGGCGTCCGAGTAGCGCGGCGGTATTCGCGGCGCTGGGGGACGAAACGCGGCTGGCTCTGGTCGAGGCGTTGTCGGCCGGGGCGCCGCTTTCGATCACGCGACTGGCAGATGGACGGCGAGTCACGCGGCAAGCGATTACGAAGCATCTGCACGTGCTGGCGGCGGCGGGACTGGTGCGGGGGACACGGCAGGGTCGCGAGCAATTGTGGGAACTGGACGGCGAACCGCTGCGCGAGGCGCGCCGTCAACTGGAACTGATTTCGGGCGAGTGGGACGCGGCGTTGTCGCGGCTCAAAGCGCACGTGGACGGGTGAGCGGGGGCCAACTTCCCGGGCGTTGCAACGTCTAAAATGCAACGCATATGCGAACTTTCCTTCAGGATCTCAGTTATGGCGTGCGGAACCTGCTGGCATCGCGCGGGTTCGCCGTAGTCGCCGTATTGACACTGGCTGCCGGAATCGGAGCCAACACCGCCATTTTCAGCATCATCGACGCGGTGCTGCTGCGCCCGCTGCCGTACGCGGCGCCCGACCGCCTGGTGCGGTTGTATGAAACCGAAGCCGCGCCCGGTAAGTATCCCTTCGCGGGACCCGACTTCATCGACTGGAAAACGCAGAACAGCACGTTCAGCGACATGGCGCTGTTCAGTTGGCCGCGGACCAAAAACCTCAGCGGGAAGGGCGAGGCCGATCATGTGACCGTGGCGCCGGTGGAGGCGAATCTGTTCGCGCTGTTGGGTATCCAGGCCGTAGCCGGGCGGACGTTTGTCGCCGGCGAGGACCAGCCGGAAAAGAACGATGTCGCGATCCTCAGCTACAAAGAGTGGCACAATCGGTTCAACGGAGATCCGAAGACCGTGGGCGAAACGGTCGAGTTGGACGCGCGCAAGCACACAATCGTGGGCGTCATGCCGGCCGGCTTCCGCTACCCGTTCGAAACCGACTACTGGACGCCGATCGATATGTCGGGCAAGGGTCTGGGCGGACGGGGCAGCCATTGGGCCAATGCGCTCGGCAGAATGAAAAAAGGCGTGACGGTCCAGCAGGCTAAGGCGGATTTGACGCTGATCGCGGGGCGGCTGGAAAAGGCCTATCCCGATTCCAACCACAAAGTGGGCCCGGTGGTGGTTGCGCTGCAGGACGACCTGATCGGCAGATCGCGGAGTTCGATGGTAATGATGCTGTCGGCGGTCGGACTGGTGTTGCTGATCGCATGCGCGAACATTGCCAACCTGATGCTGTCGCGCGCCGTTGCGCGGCATAAGGAGATGGCGGTGCGGAGCGCGCTGGGCGCTTCCCGTTTGCGGCTGGTGCGGCAACTGCTGACGGAAAGTTTGTTACTCTCGCTGGCGGGCGGCGGGGTCGGATTGATGGCGGGTTGGGGTATGATCGCGGTGCTGCCGAAGATCAAGAGCTTCGCGCTGCCGAACGTCAACGCGATCCAGTTGAACGGGGCGGTGCTGGCGTTCACCTTTGGACTGGCGGTGGTGACGGGCGTGCTTTTCGGGCTTGTGCCGGCGCTGCAGAGCTCGCGGCCCGACCTGCACGAGGAGCTGAAGGGCGGCGCGGGGAGTTCGCTGAGTCCGAAGCGCCGGCAGAGGCTGGTCAGCAACATTTTGGTGACGGGCGAGATCGCGCTTTCGATGCTGCTCCTGGTGTGCGCCGGACTGCTGCTGAAGGACTTCGCGCGAGTGCGCGGCGTGGAGATCGGAGTGCGGCGAGAGGGGGTCTGGACAGGCGCGGTGCAACTGCCGGAGACGACTTATAAGAAGGCGCAGCAGCGCGCCAACTTCTGCGCGCGGCTGCTCGAGCAGGCGCGGCAGATTCCCGGGATCGAGACGGTTGGGCTGAGCGATCGCATGCCTTTGGAGGGCGGCAGTAACTACTACGTCCAGGTGCGCGGACGTGCGACGGAGCGCATGAGTGGTCCGCTGGTGGAGACGCACGACGCAACGGCCGAGTATTTCCGCGCGATGGGAATCCCCTTGTTGCAGGGCCGGTTGATGACGACGGCGGATGCGCAGCATGCCAGCGAACTCGACGAGCAGCGTCGCGAGGTGTTCGAGAAGGGCGGCAAGATCCCGGCCGAGCAGCGGAATGCGATGGTCTACGCGACCGTGATCAACCAGACGATGGCGCGGATGTTTTGGCCGGGCGAGGATCCGCTGGGCAAGATGTTCGCGAGCGGCGGAGACCAGAACGGTCCGTGGCGTCAGGTGGTGGGCGTGGTCGGGGACGTCCGGCAATGGGGGCTGACGGAGAAGCCGCAGCCGGAAGCGTACGATCCGCTGTACGCGCCCAGTCGCGTGTTTCTGACGATCCACACGGCGATGCCCGCGACGGCGGTGACGGCGGCGGTGCGCAAGGTGCTGGGTCGGGTGGATGGCAGCCTGGCGCTGTCGCAGACGCGGACGATGGAAGACGTGGTGGACGACAACTCGCAGGGGCAGCGGTTCCTGAGCTCGTTGGTGGGATCGTTTGCGATGTTGGCGGCGCTGCTGGCGGCGTTGGGGATTTACGGAGTCCTGTCGTACGCGGTGACGCAGAGGACGCGGGAGATCGGCATCCGGCTGTCGTTGGGGGCGAGCAGGGGCCGCGTGCTGGGGGAGATCCTGAGGGAAGGAATGCTGCTGGCGGCGGCCGGATTTGTGGTGGGGATGGCGGGCGCGCTAGCGGCGGGGCGGCTGATGGAGAGCCTGCTGCACGGGCTGAAGCCGCGGGATCCGGCGATCTTTGCGGCGACGGGGGCGTTACTGGCGTTGGTGACACTGCTGGCGTGTTACATTCCGGCGAGGCGGGCGGCACGGCTGGATCCTATGAGGGCGCTGAGATATGAGTGAGGCGGGCGGGCGGGGGTTTGGGGGTTAGTAGGCTCGCTTCGCTGGCCTGCACAGGCTGAAGCCTGCGCCACGCACTGCTGGGACGAGGGGAGGGCGCAACCCCGAAATCCCTTCGAGGAGCGTCACAATCGCCAGCAAAGCCACAACGCCCATTGGAATTGCGGCGCAAGCGATTTTGGTGTTATTGGGACGAAAGGGATTGGGCGACGGCGGAGCGGAGCTCGTCTTCGGGGGTGAAGCCTTCGAAGCGCTTGATCTGCTTGCCGGTGCGATCGAAGACGAGGGTGACGGGGAGAGCGTCGAGATTGTATTCCTTGGTGACGGCGGAGTCGCCTAGGGCGACTTGGTAGTCCATGGGGTGTTTTTTGAGGAAGGGGGTGACGAGGGATGCGCCTTCCTCGTCCATGCCGACTCCGATCACGGCGACGCCTTTGCCGGCGTAGTCTTTGTGGAGTTGGTTGAAGCTCGGAATTTCTTTGATGCAGGGTCCGCAGTAGGTCGCCCAGAAATTGACGACGAGGACTTTGCCGGTGAAGGCGGCCGGATCGAGCGGGCCTCCACCCAAAGCAGAAAACTTTGTCACCACCGAAGGCGCGGGGGTGCCGGCTTTTTCCAGGAAGGTGCGGAACTCGGCGGGGTCGTGGGTCAGGTGATCGAAGGTGGCGACGACTGTCTCGTCGGGCCGGAGGATCACATAAAACGGCTGGGAGATCGTCTTGAACTTATCGGCTTCCAGTTTGGCGTTGGCTTCGCTGGCGGCGTCGGTACCATCCGTATATAGCTCGACCAGAACGAAGTTGCCGAGGAGCGCCGAGATTTGCGGGAGGGCCAGAATGTTGGCGCGCATCCAGTGGCAGTTGGCGCAGGAATAGCCGGTGAAATCCACGAATACGAGCTTGCCCTCCGCCTTGGCTTTGTCGAGCGCGGCGCGGTACTGGTCCTTCATCCAAACGGGGCCGGATGCCAATTGCGTGCCGCCGCCGGGCGCCGATTCGGCGGTCGGGATGTAGGCTTCGAGTCCGCCGAGATTGCCGCCGGACATTCCGGGGAGCAGGCTGATGGCGAAGATGAGCAGGGCGAGTCCGGAAAGCAGGCGGCCAAGTCCCATGGTCTCATCGGCCTTGATGCCTTCGAGGCGGACGAAGCCGAGCAGGTAGAGTCCGGCCATGGCAAAGAGGACGACCCAGGCGGCGAGAAAACGTCCGCGGGTCAGGAAGCCTAACTGCAGAGTGGCGTCAAGACTGGCGAGGTACTTTAAACTGGCCGCCAGAATCACGAAGCCCATCACGACTTTGACGCGGGCGAGCCAGCCTCCGCTGCGCGGCATCCGCTTAATGTAGGAGGGAAACAGAGCCAGCAGGAAGAACGGGAGCGCCAGGCCGGTGGCGAAGAACACCATACCGAAGAGCGGACGCATGGTGTTGCCGCCGCCCACCGATGCCGCGAGCAGCGTACCGACGAAGGGACCGACGCAGGCGAAGGCCGACAGGGAAAACGTCAGGCCCATGAGCAGCGTGCCGCCGAAGCCGCCGCCTTCCGATTTCTGATTGAGCGCCGTCAGCACGGACGACGGAATCGTGATCTCGAACGCGCCGAGAAGGCTGAAGCTGAAGGCGATGAAGAGCGCGGCGATGAAGCCGTTCACCCAGGGATTGCCGCCCAGGTTCTTGATGCCGGCGGGTCCCAGCACCAGGCTGGTAACCAGTCCGATGCCGGAGAAGAGCACGACGATGCCCAGGCAGAAGACCACGGCCTGCACCACGCTGTCGCGGCGCGTGCCGGACTGGCGGTTCAGGAAGTAGGACATCGTGATCGGGATCATGGGGAAGACGCAGGGCGTGAAGATGGAGGCCAGTCCGAAGCCGAAGGCCGTCAAGAGGAACAGGGCCCAGCCTTGCGGCGCCGCCGCGGGTGCGGAGGAGGTCGAATCGGCGGGCGCAAGCGCGGGCGGTTTGGGCTCGGCGTAGCCGGCGGGGATGACGAGGGTGACCGCCGTGGCCGCCGGGTCGACGGTCAGTTTCAGGGTGTCGTTCCACTTGCCGGGGACGCACTGGGTCGCGCTGCAGGTCTGATATCGGGCCGAGAGCGCGGCTTCGGCGGGACCGGGCGGGGCGTCCTTCGGGACGGTGATTTCGAGGAGCAGCGCCACTTCGGACTCGTACGATTCGATGTCGCCGTTCACCACGGGATCGAAGGCGCGTTTGGGCGGCGGCTGCAGGAATCGAAACTGGTAGGGGGCGGCGACCTGGAAGGAGATCGGGATGCCGGCGGGAGACGATCCGGAATACAAGTGCCAGCCCGAGTCGATCGTGACGTTCACGCGGGCGAGGCTTTTGCCTCCGGGCGGGACGATCGCCGGATCGGCTTGGACAGTGAAGTGAGCGTGCTGCTGCTGGGCGAACGCGGCGCTAGCGAGGAGGACCGGCAGAATACAGACGCGGCGCATGATTCCTCCCACTACCTTGCTCCTACGACCAGCTCCTCTTCGATCTGCTGGTTCACCTTGCAATCGGAAAATTCGGCTGCCACGCGGATGGCGTTGCGGATGGCGTTGGCGTTCGCGCGGCCGTGACTGATGATGCAGACGCCCCGGACACCCAGCAGGGGGGCACCGCCGTATTCCGAATAATCCAGCCGTTTCTGGAAATCCTGGAAGGCCGTGCGCGAGATGGCGTAGCCGATCTTGCCGGTAATCGTGGATTCCAATGAGTCGCGCAGCAGGGTCTTCACCATGTCGCCCAGGCCTTCGCTGACCTTGAGAGCGACATTGCCGATGAAGCCATCGCAGACGATCACGTCGACATTGCCACCGAAGAGATCGCGGCCTTCGACGTTGCCGAGGAAATTCAGATTCAATCCGGAAATCAGGTCCTTGGCAGCGCGCGTCAGGTCGTTGCCCTTGTGGTCTTCCTCTCCGATGGAGAGGATGCCGACGCGGGGCTTGGGACGGCGCAGAATGATGCGCGAATAGATTTCGCCCATGATGGCGAATTGCGCCAGTTGGCGCGGCGAACAATCGACATTAGCTCCCACATCCACCAGGACGACCGGGGAGCCCTTTACGGTAGGAAAAACTGCGGCAAGGGCGGGACGAGACACTCCGGGCACGACACCCTGGACGATCTTGGCCGTAGCCATGACCGCCCCGGTATTGCCGGCGGATACGAGGCCCTGGGCCCGGCCGTCGCGCACGAGGCGGGAGGCCACTTTGAGGGAACTGTCCTTCTTGGTACGCACCGCGTCCGTGCTGTCATCCATAGTGATGACCTGCTCGGCGTGCACGATCTCGATGGGGAGATCCTTATAGTCCTCGTACTTCATCAATTCCGGTTCGACCACGTGACCGCGGCCCACCAGAATGACTTTGACGCCCAGACTTCTGGCGGCCTGAACCGCTCCCTCGACTTCGCTCTTGGGGGCGTGATCACCGCCCATTGCATCCAACGCAATGGTCAGCATGTCGGGACCGGGACTACTGTTCGGCGACTTCGACTACTTCGCGGCCCTTGTACTGTCCGCAGTGTGAGCACACGCGGTGGGGCTGTTTCGGTTCGTGACAATTGGGGCACTCGGAAAGGCCTGGGGCCTTGAGGGCATCGTGGGCGCGGCGGGTGCTGGTGCGCTCCTTGGAGTGTCTGCGTTTCGGATTCGGCATATCTCTACCTCTACAAATCTCGTCCGCGTGTTGCGGGTCAAAAACTAATCTTAATGGATCTTCAAGTCCCGGAGAGCGCCCCAGCGACCGGCGGCATCGTCCACCTTGCAATCGCATCCGGCTTCATTCCGGTTCTTGCCACACACCGGGCAAATTCCCTTGCAGAGGTCAGAGCAAACTCTCTGCATCGGCAACGCCAACAGCACCTGTTCCCGAAGGATGTCCTCCAGTTCCAGGCCACCGCCCGCGTAGAAACCGATCTCGGTTTCCTCCTCATCGATCCCGACCTCTTCATCTTTTGCGATGACGCTGACCGGCCGGTAATACAGATCGAAACCCGCATCCAGGGGGAACCGCGCAGCGCCCAGACAGCGGTCGCATTTCGCGGACATTTCCACCGAATAACGGCCCTGAATCCGCACTTCGCCATCGGAATGCGGCAGCAACTCGGCAACGCCGGTTGCTTTCAGAGGAGTACTCTGCTCAATCTCTTCGCCCGAAAAATCGATCTGGCCCGGCTGCAGGGATTCGTCGAAACGAATCTTACGCAGCTCCATCTCTTTGACACTAAGGAACATAAAAGGAAACCTGGAATGTCGGGCAGAACCATTTCATTATAGCATCGGCCCGACGGTGCTTCATCGGCCATTTTCCGGCAGTTCTCCTTAGGGGGAACTGAGGCCAAATACGGAGGATGGTACTGTAACTACTTCGACTCCGTACGATTCTTTGGGACTGTCCCTGAGCGATCCGTTTCTCTACAATGAAACACGGGGGAGATATTGCGTTTTCGAGTGCTGCCGTTGTTCCTGATTTCGTTGACCGCCGCGGCGCGTGGCGGGGCTGCGCGTGTCAACGTACCCGAGTCGTCGCCCGCGGCGTTGCTATTGATTGGCGCCGGCCTGATGGCAGTGGCGAAATTCCGGCCTTTCGCTAAAAAAAGCTCAGCTGCTCGACAAAAAACCGATCGCCCCGAATCCGTCCTCTGACCTTGGCACGCGGTTTGAAGCCGAATGCCGCTCCATTCAACATCGCGCGGCCCTGTGTGCTGGAGTTGACCGCTTCGGCGGCTAACGTGTTGCCGCCCTGGTCGAGGTTCAACAACCGTCCATCGCTGAGCGCGAGACCATAGGTACTGGTACTGCCGGTGATGCCGCAGGTGGGGTCCATCTGGCGAGTCCGAAGATCGGGGACCTGATGCTCGAGCACATCGCCGCGCTCACTGGCCAGCGTCTTGGCGTCGACGCTAATGCCGTGCGCTGAGACGCCGCCTTTCGGGTTGTTGGTCGCCGGTTTGCTGCTCGCGCCGTCGGCGTATTCGGCCGGGGTAGTGGCGGCGAGGCTCTCGGGTGGAACAGCCAGATTGGCCGTGGACCGGTCCTTACATGCCGCATCGAACAGTATGCCGTTGAACGTCATGGGGTCGGATCCGCGGACGGCCACCGTTCCCCGTTCGCGAACCATACTCTCTTTATTCGTTTTCTGATCGAGCTGCGCAAACGCGAGAGCAGCGAAAACGGCCATCCACAAGAATCGCTTCATAAAAGCCTCCCCACGCTAAAATAGATTCGTGACGGGCGGATTTAGAGCGTGACGAAAGGCACCAGTTTGCTCCCGGCCGTATCGCTGCGCACAAGCTGATCGGCTCGTGACCTCTATGGATGCTTCCGCCGCACTCCCGCGCCCTCGCAAGACCCCCGCGTGGCTGCCCCAGGCAGTGGCTTGGGGGCTTTCCGCCGTTTGCATCATCTGGGTGCTCAGCCGTTATTCCTTCAGCAGTTTGCGGGATGATCTGCGAATGCTGGACTGGAAGTGGGCGGCGATTGCGGCGCTGGCGGAGCTCGGGGTTTATTTCTGCCAGGCGTGGCGCTGGAATACGCTACTGGCGCCGGTGGTGAGACTGGGATACTGGCGTACTGTGCAGGCCATCTTCATCGGGCTGTTCGCGAACGAGGTGGCGCCACTGAAGATCGGCGAAGTGATCCGCTGCTACCTGCTGGCGCATTGGAACGGATTTCGCATTTCGCTGGGCTTCGCGTCGGCGGCGGTCGAGCGGCTGATCGACGGGTTCTGGATGCTGGTGGCGCTGCTGATCACGGCGTCGTTCGTCAAATTGCCGGAAGACGTGACGATCCTGATTCGGATCCTGGAGGGACTGCTGCTGGTGGGAACCGGGGCGCTGTTCTGGGTGGTGCATCATCACTCGGACGGGCGCGTGCGAGTGGAACAGAATCGTTGGACGGCGACGCTGCGGCACATCGTCGAGGGACTGCATTTGATGGGCAACTGGCGCACGCTGCTGCAGACGTCGATGATCAGTTTGCTCTACGCGGTGCTGCAGGTGATTCCGGTGTACGGGCTGATTCGCGCGGACAACATGGATCTGTCGTTTTCGGCGGCGGCGGCGATCTCGACGATCATCCGGCTGGCGACGTTCATTCCCGCGGCTCCCGGTAATCTCGGCGTGCTGAACGTGGCGTGCGTGGCGGCGCTGGTGCTGTTCGATGTCGAGAGCGAGGTGGCGAAATCGTTCTCGATCATTATGCTGGGAGTGTTGACGCTGCCTTTGCTGATCGGGGGCGCGGTGGCGACGGCGCTGACGGGAGTTAATATCGGCGAACTGCGGGATCGGGCGCACCACAGTCTGCGGGGGAGCGGGACGTAGGGTTCGGCACGTGGATCAGTTCCCTGTCGGCATCTTGTTCAGGTGGTCGATCACGAGAAAGTCCACGTCGCCCTTCGCTGGTTCCAGCCTGAGACCCAACTGTTCCTTCACTGCCTGGAAAATGTCCGGGTGGGTCTCCATTCTGAGTTGCGGTTCGTGCGCCGATATCATCTTTAGCCCACCGCTGCCGACAACCAAGAAGTACACCCGCGATGTCTTGGCCTCGCGGTGGCACTCGCAGTCCGAATCTTTCAGCCAGGAGCGCCCTTGTCATGAGTCTTACGTCGTCGTACTTTACTCCCGCCTGCCCCTTTGCTTGGAACTCATGAGCCGCATTAAGCTCACGTGCCTCCCCGCCAGTTTGCCTTGCTCGGGAGCGCAATTCAAAAGCGACGGTCCGTCAGGCTATTGCCTGCCGGGTGTAGTGGAAAGGGCGGGGTCGAGGGTCTTAGAAGCAGAGTGGTACGTCTGGTTTTAGTTTTGATTGCGCTGGCGGCGCCGGCCGTGGGCCAATTCGCCGGATTGGGCACGACCGCCAACGGTTCCACGGTGTATTTCTCAACGCCGTTGCGACTGCGCGGCTCCAATTCTCCCTTCACTTACAAGATTCTGCGTCAGGACACTCGATTGGCGGAGTTTTTGTCGCGCGATCTCGGTGATCCGATCGGTTGGACCTGGTCGAATTTCTATGACCTGATGGACGCGCAGCCATCGAGCGACGGTTCGGTGATTGCCATCAGCGCGCGGCGCGCGTGCGGCGGGGGGAGCGGATGCCTCGCAGTGCAAACCGCGCAAGGCTCGATCGTGGGCGCTGACGGTAGGCAACTTTTCGCCGACGCCGGTTACGTAAGCATGAGCCCGAACGGTCGATGGGCGCTGTTTTATGGGCGGAACACTTTCGGCACGTTAGTCACGGCAACCGAACTGGTCGACTTGAGCAACGGCCAGGCGACAAAGGTACCGTACAGTTTGCCACAGGGGCCGCGACGGCAAGTGGCGAACGATGGGACGGTCGCGGTGGTCGCTGGCAGCCAATTGCATTTGTGGCGCACGGACGGGGACCAGACCGTGCCGGTCTCTCCAAACAATTCGCAAGTGCTGATCTCGGCCGACGGGCGGAAGATCGTATACCAGACAGCGAAGGGACTGGCGCTGTACGATCGCGGGTCGGGCGCGGAGACGATGCTGCCGGCGACGGCGGTGGGGTCGGTCGCCATGAGCGAGGATGGAGCAACAATCGCGTTCGTGAACGCCGCCGATTCGCAGGTCTGGCTGGCTTCGCCGCTGCGGCAGTTGAGCGAGGAGGCGGACGCCATGAGCGAAGTGACGCTGTCCGGGAATGGCCGCTTGGCATTCGTGGCAACGAACGGCGGACGGCTGCTGCGCATTGACGTCAGCACGGGCGCCGTCACCGAACTGATCCCGCGCACCCCGTGGATCACCAGCTTTCCGAGTCCGGTCGTGCCGGGTTCGTTGTACCGGATGGCCGGCAAGAATCTGACGCCGGCGCAGGTGCGGGTCGCGAGTTTGGATGCGCCGGTCCAATCGTCGGCGGCCGACGAGGTCTGGTTCCAAATCCCCTGGGAAACGCCAGTGCAGGCCGCGGCGCGGGTCGAACTTAGCCCCGGCAATTCGCCGCTGGAATCGCCGCCTGGCACAGTGGATGTGGCGGAGCGCGCGCCGGGCGGGTTCACCACCGATTTCACAGTCCTGGCCGTCCATCAGGACTGGAGCGGTTTGGTGACACCGGACAGTCCGGCGGCCGAGGGCGAGGTCATTGCGGTATATCTGAATGGGCTAGGTCCGGTGATCCCGAAGGTGGCGACGGAAGCCCCGGGACCCGTGCCGCCGGCCGTCATCACGGGCGCGTTGCGCTGCCAATTCTGGGACGGTTCGCCCAGCGACGGCCAGATCTTCTTTGCAGGGCTTGCTCCCGGAATGATAGGCGTCTATCAGGTGTCCGTGCAGGTGCCGGTGGGGCTTCGAGTAACGCCGATTTCGTTAACCTGCGATTTCGGCCAGGGCACCACGCCGGTGTTCGGTCTGCTGCCCATCAAGCTATAATTGCTGCATGTTGACGCCCACCGAAAAAATTTGGCACAACGGTCGCTTCATTAAGTGGGAAGACGCCACCGTTCATGTTTTATCCCACGTGGTCAGCTACGGAACGTCTGTATTTGAAGGCATCCGCTGCTATTCGACGCCGGCCGGTCCGTCGGTTTTCCGCATTCGCGAACATGTGCGCCGCCTGTTGGATTCGGGCAAGATTTACCGCATGGAAAACATCGGTTTCACGGCCGACCAGATCGTGGACGCATTGCTTGAACTCGTGCGCGTCAACCGCATGGATTCCTGCTATCTCAAGCCGATCGTGATGCGCGGTTACGGCGACGTGGGTGTCAATGCACTCAAGAATCCTATCGACCTTTACATTGCGTGCTGGAATTGGGGCAAGTACCTGGGCGAGGAAGCCCTGGCTGAAGGCGTGGATGTGTGCGTCAGCAGTTGGACGCGCCTGGCGCCGAATACGCTGCCGGCGATGGCCAAGGCGGGCGCGAATTACATGAATTCGCAGCTCATCAAGATGGAAGCGGTCGCGAACGGCTACGTGGAAGGGATCGCGCTGGATACGAATGGCTACGTGAGCGAGGGCTCCGGCGAGAACATCTTTATCGTGCGCGACGGCAAGATCCACACGCCGCCGCTCGGCGCCTCAGTGCTACCCGGAATCACGCGCGACACCTTGATCACGCTGGCTCGCGAGCGGGGAATCCCGGTGATCGAGACCATCATTCCGCGCGAGATGCTGTACATCGCCGACGAAGTATTCTTCACGGGGACCGCCGCCGAGATCACGCCGATCCGCTCGATCGACCGGATCACGATCGGCAAGGGCCGGCGCGGACCGGTGGCCGAAATGATGCAGCACGATTTCTTCGGGATTATCGATGGAAGCCGGCCCGATCAGCACGGTTGGCTGACGCCGGTACACGCCGCTGTTGCGGCCAAATAGAAAGTGCCCATACAGGAGGCCTGCGCAACCAAAATGACTACCTCCCCCGAGATTTGCCACCCCGGCTGCGCAGCCCCTAATGGACCTTTCCTTTGTAGCTCGAAGCGCACCTCCAATACCAGCGTTCATTTGCAGTTGTGCGAGCTTTTCAACAAATTTAAGTACACGCGATCTTATAGACTTACGATCCGGTGTTTGTGGCAAAGTTGTGAATAAATCGAAGCTGCCATGAATTGTTTCGGGCGGGATGTGGCGAGCGGCGCCGTTTTCGAGGTGGCGTTTCACCATGCGATAGAAAGTGTCGCGCCTTCGAATGAATCGAGCGGGCTTTACGTCGCTCCGGGCTTCATCGACATCCAGGTGAACGGGTTCGCGGGGGTGGACTACAACAATCCGGCGACGTCGCATGAGGAGATCGACCGCTCGCTGCGCGTCCTGTTTTCCACGGGCGTGACGCGGTTTTACCCGACTGTGATTACGGGGCTGCGGGACCGCATGGCCGGCGCGCTCAGGAATTTGACGGCGGCGCGAGAGGCACTGGTCGACGGCGAGGTCATGGATGGATTCCACGTCGAGGGTCCGTTCATTTGCGCAGAGGACGGTCCACGAGGGGCGCATCCGAAACAGTGGGTGCGAAGGCCGGACATCGACGAGTATCGCGGGTGGCAGGACGCAACGGGCGGGCGGATTCGCATCGTGACGCTGTCGCCGGAGTGGCCTGAGGCGAACCGCTTCATCGAACAGATTACGGCCGATGGAGTGGTGGCGTCGATCGGGCATACGCACGCGACCGCGGCGCAAATTCGAGACGCGGTGAGCGCGGGCGCGATGCTGTCCACGCATTTGGGGAACGGCGCGCACGGGGTGATGCGGCGGCATCCGAATTACATTTGGGATCAACTGGCGGAAGACCGGCTGATGGCGGATTTCATCGTCGACGGGATTCACCTGGACGCGGCGTTCCTGAAGGTGGCCCTGCGGGCGAAGACGGTGGATCGGTCGGTGCTGGTGACGGATGCGGCGACACCGGCGGCGGCGGCGCCCGGCCGGTATTATCTGGGCGACCAGGTGGTGGACCATACGGCAGACGGTCGCGTGGTGCTGGCGGGACAGGATCGGCTGGCGGGCAGCGCGCTGCGGATGGATCGCGGGGTCGAGAATCTGATGCGACTGGCCGGGCTGTCGCTGGCGGAGGCGGTGCAAATGGCCACGGTGAACGCGGCAGGCGCGGGCAAGGTGCCGGGTCGGAGCGCGGGGTTGGCGGCGGGGGATCGCGCGGATCTCGTGCAGTTCCGGTACGAGGCGGGGCGGATCGAAGTGGCCGCGGTGTGGATGTCGGGGCGGCAAGTGTATCCGCGGAGTTTCGTCATATAGAAGACGCGCGGCGTCAACCCGGCACCGCGGAGGAAGCTGAAACGATCCTCACAGAGGCGATCAGAACGACGCGGCCTGGCTATTGTCCGCACCAGTGAAGATGGCCATCAGGCGATCGCGGGCGGATCACAGCAGATGGGACCGGTCGTGGACTAGAGGTGCGTCAAAACCGCGTTGGACGCAGTCCATCGCATACTCCGCGCGAGCTTTTCCATCCCGCTTGCGGCGGCGGCCTTGCACCATGCGGCGAATTCCTCGGGGTCGATGCAGACCTTTACGATCGTGAGCCCCGCGGCGTCCGAGACTTCAATATAGCGGAGCTTATGGTGGATGGGGCGGCAGGGGTCTTTGGCGATAAAATAAAGCTTTCATGCAGCGACGCACGTTTCTTCAAGCCGCACTGGCCGCGGGCGCGGCGAGGTGGGCGGCGGCCGGCGCGAAGTTCGACCTGACCGCGATCGAGCGGCCGAGAGTGTTGAAGGCAGCCAATCAGTATCTGGCCGAGGAACCGGTGACGGTCACGGCGGCGCATTCGCCGCGCAGCGCGGGCGGCCTGCACGATTTCTTTTCCGAAGGCGATTACTGGTGGCCCGATCCGAAGAATCCGGATGGTCCTTATGTACAGCGCGACGGCGAGAGCAATCCGGACAACTTCGCCGAACATCGCAAGGCCATGATCCGGATGAGCCTAATCGTGCCGGCGTGCGCAGCGGCGTACAAACTGACGCGCGACCGCAAGTATGCCGATCATGCGGCGAAGCACCTGCGGGCGTGGTTCGTGGACGAGTCCACGCGCATGAATCCCAACCTGGAATTCGCGCAGGCGATCAAAGGCAGATTCACCGGACGCGGCACCGGGATCATAGACACGCTGCACCTGGTGGAACCGGCGCGCGCGGCGGCGCAGATCGACATGCCGGCCGATTCGCTGGGGGCGGTGAAGAAGTGGTTCGCCGATTATCTGGTGTGGATGACCACGAGCAAGAACGGGATTCAGGAGCGGGACGCCAAAAACAATCACGGCACGTGCTGGGTGACGCAGGTGGCGGCGTTCGCGCAGTTGACGGGGAACAGCGAACTGACGGCGTATTGCGCGAATCGGTATAAGACCGTGCTGATGCCGAATCAGGAAGCGGCGGACGGAAGTTTCCCGGAGGAATTGCGGCGCACCAAGCCCTACGGCTATTCGCTTTTTAACCTGGACGCGTTCGCGATTCTGACGCAGACGCTCTCCACGAAATCCGACAGCCTGTGGAAGTGGCAACTGCCGGACGGGCGAGGCATGGCCAAAGCGGTGGCCTACATGTATCCTTTCATTCTCGACAAAAAGAAGTGGCCGCTGAAGCCGGATGTGATGTACTTCGACCAGTGGCCGGTACGGCAGCCGAGCCTGCTGTTCGCCGGACTCGCGCTCGACAAGCCGGAGTACCTGGAGCTGTGGCGGACACTCGAGGGCGATCCGACGGTCGAAGAAGTCCTGCGTAACTGGCCGGTGCGGCAGCCGCTGCTTTGGGTATAGCCTGGCCTTCGCGCCGGAAGCTACAATGCACGCGTATGCCGACCAGTCGTAGCGCGCAGGTGGCGATCCTGGCCGTGCTCCTTGTCTTCACCTGGACCGCCGCCCGTATCCATTACGCCTTCGGCGGAAACTGGACGGCACTTTTCTGTGCCGGCACGAACTACCAGCCGCCTCCGGACATCGCAGCAGGCACCTATCGCTTTCCAGGCCCGGGCTACGACGGCCAGTTTTACCGGGACCTGGCGCACGATCCCTTTCTCCGAAAAAGCTACGCGCAATACGTCGACGCGCCGCAACTGCGCTTTCAACGGCTGCTGATCCCACTCGCCGCGTGGCTGCTCGCCCTTGGCCAACACGACTGGATCGACCCCGCCTACATCGCGGTGGAAATGCTTTTCATCGGACTGGGTACCTACTGGTGCGCTCGCCTCTTAGTCCGCCACGGCCGCTCACAATTCTGGGGCCTGCTGTTCGTAGTCGTACCTGCCACTCTGGCGTCCTTCGACCGCATGCTCGTGGATGGACCGCTCGCCGCACTGTTCGCCGGATTTCTCCTGTACTGCGAGGAGGAGCACTGGAATCGCGTGTGGCTGCTCGCCGTGCTGGCGGCCCTTACCCGCGAAACCGGTCTGCTGCTCGCCGCCGCGCTGGTGGCCGATCGGCTGCTGCGTCGCGATTGGCGCCGAGCCGCGTGGTTTGCATGCAGCAGCCTTCCCGCGCTCGCCTGGCATGCCTGGCTCATGGCAAAGCTTCCGCCGGCCGGATCTGTCGACATACTTGGGGTCCCGGTCTGGAGTCTTGTGCGCCGCCTGCTCTGGCTAAGGCCCTACCCCGACCTAGCCGTGCAACTGCTGCTGCGGGTCACCGATTTTCTCGCTGTGCTCGGGTTGGCCGTCAGCATCGTGCTCGCGATACGGTGGCTGCTGCAAAGCCGTCCGGGACCCGTCAGGCTGTGTGTGGCGTGCTTCGCAGTCCTGGCACTGATTCTCGGCGCCCCGCCTCACCTGATCGACGCGTTCGGCTTCGCTCGCCCCGTTTCACCGCTGCTGCTGTGGGTCATGCTGGAGGCCGTCCGTCGCGGAACCTGGGCCGCCCTCGCGCCACCACTGCTCGTGAGCCTCAGTGTCAGCCTCGTCTTTGGCGAACCATTCCTCGCGATCTGGAATAGCCTCCTGGGACGCTAACTCAGAACGTGATCCGCAGCGCCAACTGCAATTGCCGCGGATTCGCTGGTCGCCGTGTATTGCCCGAACGCGGCGTTTGTCTGCTGCCCCGCCGTATTGAACGCCTGCGTGAAGGCCCGCCGATCCTTCGATAGAATCGGATCGCCCACCAGGATGGGGCGCGCAGCCGTGCCGGTCGGCGAACCCGTGACATCCGCGCGCTGCCTGCTAACTGGGTCGCATAGCTGTAGTAGATCGTCGGATGGCCGCACCTCTCCCTACTTCTTCATCAGCGGGGGTTCGCCCGCGCCGGTGAACTGGCCGCCGTTAGTGGTGCGAGCGAACTGACCTTCCGTCTCACCCGTACTCTTGCGCGCGCGACCGGGTCCGCCGTGTACCTTATGATTCCCCACATTCCCCGGATCTCTTGGCTTGTGAGCTTTTTTTCCTGGCATAAGTGCTCTCCTTGTTTATGACTAACCGTGATTCGGATGATTTACTTTCCTGCTTCGAGTAGCGGTCCGCGTCTTGGGATCCCGTCCGGGCTGTTCCGGCCCGATCCGGCCCACTTCCCGCCATCCGGCACCCCCGATCGCGAGTGGCCGCCGGCCGCACCCATGGCCCGCTTCTCGGATGTCTTCCTGCCCTGCGTGCTCTCTCCGGAGCTCTGGACTTTGCGTGGCATGCGCTACGCACCTCCTTTGCGAACCGCTTTGTCCACGTTGCGTCTAGCGTCGCCCGTGACTAACTGTTGGTCCGTCTCTTTGCCGAACGCTCCGTCAGTTTTGGCGCTCTGCCGGCGGACGGTTGTGGGCTTGCGCCCAGTCGCCCGCCGGGCCGATTTTCCGCTCATGTGCCCTCCTACCCGAAGTACCCGCAATTACCGTGCCGACTGACCCCATTGCGAGCCGCCATCCTGCGACAATAAGCCCATGAGAGTCCGACTCGGAGACATCGCCCACACCCGCTCCGGCGACAAAGGCGACACCTGCAACATCGGTGTCATCGCCAACCACGAGCGGCACTACCCCGACCTCGCCCGCGAAGTGACCGCCGACCGCGTGAAAAGCCACTTCGGTGACCTTGTCCAGGGCAAGATCGAGCGCTTCGAACTGCCCAACCTCGGGGCGCTCAATTTCCTGCTCCACCAGTCCCTCGGTGGCGGCGGCACCGTCTCGCTGCGCACCGACGCCCAAGGCAAGACCTTCGGGGCCGCCCTTCTCTCGCTGGAAATCGAGGTTCCCGAGTGAGGCCATGAGCGACCTCCTCCAGATCGAGCAGCAGGAACGCGTCCTTCGCATCACGCTCAACCGGCCCGCCAAGCGCAACGCCCTTTCCTCCGAACTCTGCCGCGAACTCGTCGACGCCCTGAACAACGCCAACCGCGACCCGCATGTCGGCGCCATCGTACTGGGCGGTAATGGACCCGTCTTTTCCGCCGGCATGGACCTACAGGAAGTTGCGCACCTCAGCCCGCAAAGCCTGAGCAATGTGCACGAGCAACTTTTCACCGTCGGCACCCGGCTGGGCAAACCGCTGGTGGGCGCAGTCAACGGGTCGGCCTTCGGCGGCGGACTCGGCCTGGTGGCCAACTGCCACGTGGTCATCGCACACAAGGACGGCAAGTTTGGCCTCACCGAAATCCGCCTGGGACTCTGGCCCTTCCTGGTCTTTCAGGCCGTGTCCGCCGCGCTGGGCGAGCGGCGCGCCATCGAACTGGCCATCACCGGCCGGATCGTCGACGCCGCCGAGGCGAAAACCCTCGCCCTTGTACACGAGGTGGTCGACGACCCCAATGTCCGCGCGATGGAAGTCGCCCGGGTAGTCTCCGAATTCAGTCCCACCGCCATCCGCAGCGGTCTCAGTTTCGTCACCGAATCCAGGGGCAAAGATCCCGCCACGGGCGTCCAGATCGCCCGCCGCGTTCGCGAGGAACTCATGGCGAATCCCGACTTCCAGGAGGGCATCCGCGCTTTCCTCGAAAAACGCAAGCCGGCATGGCCTTCTTTGGGCACGCATAGGAAACATTTGGGAGACCCGACCCTATAGATTGTGGTAGATCTCCCGCAGGTACCAGAGACAGTGGTGAGGGTGCTTTACTTTTCCGCTCCGCGCGTTTAGTATAGTTACAACTCCCCCGGTTAAGAGCAGGCGAGGTTGAATGCTTTGCTGAAACTGAAACGTGTAGAACTGCAAGGGTTTAAGTCGTTCTTGGAGCGCACCGAGTTGCGCTTCAATGGGGAAGGCATCGCGGCTATCGTTGGACCGAACGGCTGCGGCAAGAGCAACATCAGCGACGCCATCAGTTGGGTCCTCGGCGAACAATCGGCGAAGAGCCTCCGCGGCGCCCGCATGGAAGACGTCATTTTCGCCGGCACCCGCGACCGCAAACCGCTGGGCATGGCCTACGTCACCATGACCCTGGTCGACCCCGAGCATTACCGCGAACAACACACGCACAAGCCCGTCCCGGTCGAGGACGGCCAGCCCAAGAAAAACTTCGAAGTCACCATCACCCGCCGCCTCTACCGCTCCGGCGAAAGCGAATACCTGATCGACGGCCGCCCCGCCCGCCTGCGCGACATCCAGGACATCTTCATGGGCACCGGACTCGGTCCAGAGAGCTACGCAATCATCGAGCAGGGCCGCATCGGCCAGATCCTCAGCAGCAAGCCGCAGGACCGCCGCTCGGTCATCGAAGAGGCCGCGGGCATCACCAAGTTCAAGACGCGCAAGCGCCTCGCCGAAGCCAAGCTCGAAGGCGCCAAGCAGAATCTGGCGCGCGTGTACGACATCCTGGAAGAGGTCAATCGCCAGGTCAATTCCCTCAAACGCCAGGCATCCAAAGCCAAGCGTTACGGCGAGCTCAAGGTCGAACTCGAAACACGCCTCCGCGTCGTCCTCAGCGGCAAGTACCGGCTGCTGGAGCGAGATGCCGCCAAGACGGCGCTCGACCTCAATGTTGCCGCCGCCGAACTGAAATCTCTCACCGAGCAGGTGGCCGAAAAGGAACAGGGGCACGAGCGCGCGCAGTCCGCCTGCTACGAAATCGAAGCGCAGCTCACCGAAGCGCGGCAGCAACTCGCCGGCATGAATGTGGAAGCCGAGCGCACCCGCGGACGCCTGGAATCGCAGGTCCGCGAGAGCGGCGCCATCGAGCAGCGTATCGCCCAATCCGAAAAGGAAAACCAGGAACTGGGACTTCGCCTCGACAGACTGGACGAGGAGATCGCCGCCCACAAAAAGAACGTCGACGAGCTGGAAGCGCAGATCTCGCAGGCTCGCGAGCGCATGCTGGAAATCAACCAGCAGCGTGAAGGCCTGCAGACCAAAGTCCGCGACCGCGAACGGGCCATCGAGGCGGGACGCCAGGTGATTCTACGCCTCCTCGGCGAAGCCTCGACGCTGAAGAATCAGCTCGCGCAGATCGACGAATACCTCGCCGGAATCGATCGCGAGACCGCCCGTTCGACGAGAGAAGAGCAGGTCGCCGCCGCCGAAATCGAGCGGCTGGAAATGGCGCGCAAGCAGGTCTCCGAGACGGCCGCCCAGCGCCAGCTCGAGCTCGAATCGGTGGTCGGCGAACGGCGCCGCACCGAGGAAGAACTCGCCGAGCGCCGCCGCACCAGCATCGAACTCCGCCGCGAGATCGACACTTCGAAAACCGAAGTCTCCCAGATCCGCGCGCGCAAGGAATCGCTCGAACAGGTGCTGGCCCATCGCACCTACACCACTGACTCGGTGAAGCGCCTCTTCGCCTCGCTGGAAAAGGGCAAGGCGACCAACCTGAAGCCCCTCGGCGTGCTCGCCGACTACGTGGAAGTCGATCCGCAGTACGAAAAGCCGACAGAAGAGTTCCTGCACGAAGAGCTCGAATACGTGGTCGTCCCCACATGGGATCAGGCCGAATGCGGGCTCGATTTCATCCGCGCCGAACTCGACGGACGCGCCACATTCCTGGTTCATCCCGAGCCGAACGGCGTCAATCACGGCCATCTTCCCGAGCCCGCCATCGGACCGGAAACCGGGCTGGTCGCGCGCCTTAGCGATTCGCTCCGCCTCACCAACGGCTTCAAGGATCGCGCTACCGATCTGTTGCCACGCCTCTCGCTCTGCTTCCTCGCCGAGGATCGTCAGGCGGCGCAGCGCCTCGCGGTTTCCTATCCGCACCTGTATTTCCTGCTGCCCGACGGCGTCTGCTATCACGGCCATACCGTGACCGGCGGGAAGAAGACCGGCGCCGGACCGCTGGCGATGAAGCGCGAGGCTCGCGAACTGACCACCAAGCTGCAGGGCCGCACCGCCAAGCTCGACGAGCAGATCGCGCGGCAGGACGGCTTGCACCAGGAGATCATCGGCCTTGAAGCCGAGCTGGAGCGCCTACGCGCCGTGCAGCAATCGCGCGAGAAGGACCGCGTCGCGCTCGATCACGAAATGCGCAAGCTGGGCGAGGACCTCTCCCGCTGCAATTCGCGCCTCAGCGTCGCCCGCCTCGAACTCGAGCGCCTGCGCCGCGATTCCGAGAAATCGGCCGAACAGCGCGAGCGGAACCGCGCCGCGGTCGAGGAGAAGGAACGGCTGCGCGCCGAACGCGAAGAGGGCCTCGAAGCCGAGCGCCAGGAGCTCGAAAAGCTCGAAGGCCAGTCCGCCACGATCGGCGAGGATCATGCCGCCACGCGCGCCGGGCTCGCCGGACTCGAAGAACGCCATCGCGGCGAACGCAGCGCCATGGGCCGGCTGGAGCAGCAGTTCCGCGAGACCACCAATCGCCGCAACGCCATCGCGCCCGAGATCGAACGGCTCGGCGAACAGCGCGCCCGGCTGCTGGCCAACAACATCGAACTCGACCAGCGCGCCGCCCAACTGGCCGGACAGATCACCACCCTCGAAGCGCGCGTCAACGAGATGGCGCAGCAGGACGAGGGCATGCGCGAATCGCTCCGAGCCGGGGAAGAGGAGCTGAAGGCTCTCCGCGCCGGCGTCCAGGAGATGATGGAGAAGCGCTCCCAGACCGAAGTCGAACTGGTGCGCAAGCAGGCCGAACTCAAGTTCCTCGACGAGACCAGCCGCAAGGAACTCGGCTGTCCGGTGGAAGAATTGGCCGCTGCCGACGATCCAGTGCCCGATGCCGACACCATAGCCGAGGCCGAACTGGCCTGCAACGAAGTGCGCAACCGCATCGAGTCGCTCGGTCCGGTAAACGCCGCCGCCATGGAAGAGTATCAGGAAGCGCAGCAGCGCCAGGACTTCCTCAGCGCCCAGCGCCAGGACCTGATCGACT
>Ga0105240_10003866_pt1 | contig 23134 bp, 20 predicted proteins | sample KBSC54metaG_FD_80426 | JGI IMG/M metagenome (GOLD analysis project Ga0105240, IMG submission 80426) | Corn rhizosphere microbial communities from Kellogg Biological Station, Michigan, USA - KBS C5-4 metaG | ecosystem: Host-associated > Plants > Roots > Rhizosphere > Soil | place: Michigan, USA... | reverse complement strand
TTCGGTCTCGGGGTCGAGCTCGAGGATCGAGAGGGTAGCTCCGCGGTTGCGGCCCATCGAGACGAGCAGCTCGTTCAGCATCGAGACGACCTCGGTGAGCTTGTGTCCTCGTGCCATGTATGCGCGTAGGGCCGTGCGGATCTCGGCCATGACCGAAGCGGCCAGCACGCCGCGACCGACGACATCGCCGATCACGAACGCGACGCGCCCACTGGCGAGTTGGAAGACGTCGTACCAGTCCCCGCCGATCTTGATGCCGGAGCCGGCCGGTAGGTACTTGGCGCTGAAGCGCATGCCGGGTATCTGCGGCAGCGCGTCGGGCAAGAGCGTACGCTGCATGATCGCAGTGACGGCGCGCTGCTCTGAGACGCGGGCATTGTCGATCGCGCGCGCGGCGCGGTCGGCGGCGAGTTGCAGCAGCGCCACGTCGTCCTCGTCGAAGTCGCGCTTCACGAGCGTGCCGATGTGCATCACGCCGATGACGCGACCTTCGACCTGAACGGGCACACCGAGCATCGAGCGGATGCCTTTCTGTCGGAGGATCGGGTTCACGACCTCGGCATGGTCGAGGTCCTCGATGACGATGGGACGCGCCTCGGCGGCGACGCGGCCTGCGAAGCCACGCGCGAGCGGCACTTGGACGCCCTGGCGGACCTCCTCCTCCAATCCTCGCGCGGCGCGCGCGATCAGAACCCCACGATCATCGTCGAGCAGCAGCACCGCTGCGGTGTCGACCTCCAGTGAGCTGCGGATGCGCTCCAGCAGCTCTGAGAGCATGTCCTCCAGGGACATGTATCCGAGCGTGGAGTCGGTGAGGCTGAGGAGGTGGCTGCGGCGGCTTTCCGAGACGGATGAGGCCAGCGGCGACTGCTCACCGGTCGCCGGAGCGCCAGCGCGCGGCCCCTTCCCCGTGTCGGTCTCTAGTTGGGAGTCCACGGGCTTTCTATACCCGCAACTCGATGGGCATCACAGTCGCGCAGATCGGCTTCGCAGTCCGGCTGGGTGTGCAAGCGGCGACATCTACACGGACTGGGCCGTGAACCGGCTCGCCGCCACAATGGCCGAAGTTCTTGACGACGACCGCCAGACTGACGATGAGTCGAATCTTGATTATTTCGTTGAACTCCAGAAAATCCCTGCAAATGAGGGGTATATACCGCCAACGGGATTCGAACCCGTGTTACCGCCGTGAGAGGGCGGCGTCCTAGTCCCCTAGACGATGGCGGCCTGGGAAGTCGCCGTCGAGGCTAGCAAAGCGGCGAGCGGATCGTCCAAAGCGCCATGCGATATCGTCGCGTCTCCCGACACGCGGATGTGGCGGAATTGGTAGACGCGCGGCGTTCAGGTCGCCGTGTCCGTAAGGACGTGGAGGTTCGAGTCCTCTCATCCGCACCAAATCTTCGCGCTCAAACCCTGAGAGGGGTTTGAGCGCTGTCTACTCATCCGCATGCCTCTGGCGCCAACACACCGGCGGCCGGGCCTGCACGGACCGGTTCAATCGGCGAGGCGCGCCGCGCCTGCGGCTACCCTTCACGACCGTGAGCGGCAAGGTTCGCACCGCGCTCGTGCTTGTCGCGACGCTCAGCTTTGGGGGAGCCGGCAGCCAGACCGCTGTCGCGATGGCCGCTGCCGGCGGCGAAACCACGCCAACCACCGGCACGACCCCGACCCCGGCCACGCCCGAAACGAGCACGACGCCCACGACGACCGTGCCGCCGAGGCCATCGCCGCGCACGAAGATCACGCAGCTTCCAAAAAGCAGCGTGAGCGACGGGACCGCACCGATCCGCGTGCGTCTGTCAGGCACACCGGCGTTGAACTCACCCGCGCCGACGCTGAGCCCCAGCGTGGCCGGCAAGTGGAAGGCCGTCGGCGCCTACGAGACATTCACGCCGACGTCAACGCTGCAGCCCTGCACCAGCTACAACCTCACCGTGTGGGCGGGAACGGACGCTGCTGGCGACCGGCCGCTCGGCAAAGCGCGCAAAGTGCGCCTGTCGGTGCTGTGCCCGGGGACGCTCGCGCTCCAGCAAGCCCTCTCGCGCCTGGGCTATCTCCCCTACACGCTTGACTCAAGCCACAAAGCCAACAGCGGCCGCGGCTCGGAGTCGCGCTCGCTGGCCGCCCACTACGCCTTCAACCCGCCGCGCGGACCGCTGGTGGCAAACGTGCCGCACGCGCCTGGACTCTGGTACGAACACCTGGACCCGACCACGCGCGGAGCGCTGATGGTCTTCCAGGAGACGCGCCACCTCGCCCCCACCGGCGTCGCCGACCGCTCCACGTGGGCGTCGCTGCTGGCGACCGAGACGCATGGGAGCAACGACCCGCGGCCCTACACGTTCGTGACGGTGAGCGAGTCGATCCCCGAGACGCTCGAGGTACACGAGGGGCGCCACGTGGTGCTCGCCACGCCCGTCAACACGGGCGTATCCGGCGCCACGACTGAACAGGGGACCTTCCCGATCTACGCGCGCTACACGTCGACCACGATGAGCGGCACCAACCCCGACGGCAGCAAATACTCAGACCCCGGGGTGCCGTGGGTCAACTACTTCAACGGCGGCGACGCCGTCCACGGCTTCCCACGACCGTCTTATGGGACGCCCCAGTCAAACGGTTGCGTGGAGCTGCCGATCGGCACAGCCCAGCGCGTGTTCGGGATGCTCTCGATCGGCGACCTGGTAATCGTCGGCTGAGCCGAGGCGCCGTCAGCCGCGCACGATCGAGCCCGGCGGGGGTTTGCCCTCGATCGCCGCTTCGCCGCACTCGCGCCGGCAGCGCGTGTAGATGGTGCGTAGACCCAATAGCTGCGGCACGGTGACGAAACGGTAGCCGCGGGCGCGCAGCGCAGCGATGATGTGTGGATAGGCGTCCAGTGTCTGCAGGCGCGGTCCGCCGCCGTCGTGGAAGAGGACGATCGAGCCGCGCTGGGTTTGAGCGAGCACGCGCTGTTCGATCGCCACGACGCCAGGGAGCTTGTAGTCGGCCGGATCGACCTCCCAGGTGACGGTGTCCAGGCCGAGCGAGCGCGCGACGCCGACAACGGAGCTGTCGTAGGCGCCGTACGGCGGTCGAAACACACATGGCGTGTAACCGCTGAGCGAGGCGATGGCCCCCTTGGTACGGGCCAGCTGGCCGCGCACGGCGCCTGATCTGAGTGTCACGAGGTTGGGATGCGTCCAAGTGTGATCACCGAGCGCATCGCCGTTTCGCAGCTCTTCGCGCAGAATCGAGCGATAGCCGGATGTCGTCTGCCCGCCGATCAAGAAGAAGGTGGCGATGGCTTTCTGCGCGCGCAGCATCCGCACGAAGCGCTGTGTGTAGATGGAGGGTCCGTCGTCGAAGGTGAGCGCCACCTCCCGGCGCCGGGGACCGTGGGTGCGATCGGCCACAGGGCCGGCCGCGACGCATCCGACGGGTCGGTAGCGAACCGGCACCACACGGGCACGCACCTGGCTAGATTCGGCGGCAACCGTGACTCCCCCGGCCGCGAGCGCCAGCACCGCGGCGCCCAGCGCGGCAGGCAGAGCGCGCGAGGTCAAGCGCCGATCCTCACACGACCCTCGAGCGTGCCCTCCTGCAGGTGCGCGCGCAGCACCTTCTTGTCGAACTTGCCAACGCTCGTCTTCGGCACCTCCGAGACGAAGGCGAACTCGTCGGGCAGCCACCAGCGCGCCACGCGCGGGCGCAAATGCTCGATCAGGTCCTCGGCGCTGAGCGTGCACCCCTCGCGTGTAACCACACAGCACAGCGGACGCTCGGCCCACTTCTCATCGGGCTTGGCGATCACCGCCGCCTCGATCACGTCGGGATGGGCCATCACCTCGTTCTCCAGCTCGACCGAGCTGATCCACTCGCCGCCGGACTTGATCACGTCCTTGGAGCGGTCGGTGATCTGCACGAACGCCTGCTCGTCGATCGCGGCGATGTCGCCGGTGCGCAGCCAGCCATCGTCGAAGCGAGCCTCGCCGGACTCGTCCGAGTAGTAGTGGGCGACGATCCACGGACCGCGCACCTCCAGTTCGCCGGTGGACTCGCCGTCCCACGGCACCTCGTTGCCTTCGTCGTCAATCAGGCGCGCCTCGACCCAGGGGATCGGCTTGCCCTGCTTGGCGCGCATGTCCCAGTAGGCGTCGTCGTGCACGCCCGTCTCGTCCGGGCGCGAGTAGGTGGCGACCGGACTGGTCTCGGTCATCCCCCATGCCTGGAACACGTTCACGCCGTGATGCTCCTCGTAGGCGCGCATCAGCTCGCGCGGCACAGCCGAGCCGCCACAGGCGGCATTCTCGATCGAAGAGAGGTCGGAGCCATTGGCCTCGGCATAGCGCAGCAGATCGGCGTAGATCGTGGGAACGCAAGCCATGATCGACGGCCGCTCGGCCTCGATCAACTTCGCCAAAGGCTCTGCCTGCAGGAAGCGGTCTGGCAGCAGCAGATCGGCGCCCGCCAACGCGGAGGCGTGCGGGATGCCCCACGCGTTGACGTGGAACATCGGCACGACGACCAAGGACTTGTCCGTGCGCGAAAGTCCCAGCGCGTCGCACGTCAGCGACGCAGTCGAGTGCAGCGAGATCGAGCGGTGCGAGTACAGCACGCCCTTGGGGTTGCCGGTGGTGCCGCTCGTGTAACAGAGCGCGGCCGCCTGGCGCTCGTCGACATGCGGATAGTCAAAGGGTCCGTCGTCTACGGCCGCGAGCAGCTCCTCGTAGTGAAGGGCGCCGGGCAGAGCGGAGAGATCGCACTCGCCAGGGTTGGCGGGATCGCTCATGACCACGTAGTGGCGCACACCCTCGAACGTGTCGGCGAGCTGGGAGAGCAGCGGAATGAGCGAGTCATCGACGAAGATCACCTCGTCTTTGGCGTGGCCCACGATGTAAGTGAGCTGCTCGGCGAACAGGCGGATGTTGAGCGTGTGCAACACCGCCCCGATGCAGGGCACCGCCATGTAAAGCTCGAAGTGGCGCTGGTTGTTCCACGCGAATGTGCCGACGCGATCGCCCGAACCGATCCCGAGCCGGCCCAGCGCCCTCGCCAGGCGATCCACGCGCGCGGCGATCTCTCCGTAGCTCGCGCGCACGACGCCGTCGTCGGTGAGCGTGATCACCTCTCCATGCGGGTGCACGGAGCGCATCCGGTGCAGCGGATGGTGAAGCGTCAGCTGAAAGTCGTCCTGCGTCAGTCCTTGGAGCATCACTGCGTTCTCCTACCGGTTGGCACGCTCGGGGTCAGGTCTCGGTACACGGCTCGCGTGCGCTGCGCGACATCTGACCAATCGAAGGAGAGCACGTGCTCTGAGGCCTCCGCCACCAGGCGTTCGCGAAGCTCATCGTCAACCAACAGCCGCTCGATCATCACGCCAAGGTGCTCGGGGTCGCCACCGTTGAAGCGCAGGCCGACGCGCTCGCCGGCCGGGACCACCTCACGCAGCCCGCCGGTGTCCGCGACGATGCACGGACAACCCGACGCCATCGCCTCCAGGGCGACGAGACCGAACGGCTCATACAGCGACGGCACCACGCACAGGTCGGCGATGCGGTAGAGCGAGTGCAGCGCGTCATCGCCGATCCAGCCAAGGAAGACCCCGTGCTCGGAGAGCCCGAGACGCTCGGCCTGGGCCTTAAGCTCGGCCTCGTGTGTGCCTGAGCCGGCGACCAGGAAGCGCACGCCGCCGACGCGATCGATGACGCTCGGCAGGGCCTCCAGGGCAAGCTGGAAGCCCTTCTCATAGACGAGCCGGCCCACGAGCAGGACCAACTTCTGCTCGGGTGAGGCGAACCGCGCGCGCAACGACTGCAGATCGTCGACGGGTCGCAGATCGGACGGGTCGATCCCGTTCGGGATGACGCTGACGCGCCGCTCGTCGATGTCGAAAATGTCAGCGACATGGCCGCGCATGTAGTGCGAACAGGTGATGACCGAGTCGGCGCGCCGAGCCATCCAGCGCTCGATTCCGTGGATCGACGATTGCGGCGGTTTGTCCACCCAGCCCTGATGGCGCCCGTGCTCGGTGGCGTGAATAGTCGTTACATAGGGGATGTCGAGCTCGCTGGAGAGCACGGCTGAGGCGTGAGCAACGAGCCAGTCGTGACCATGGATCAGGTCGTAAGAATGCTCTTCCGCCAGCGAGCGCCCGGCTACGAGCATGTCGTCGTTCATCTGCTGTACCCAAGCGAGAAAGCGGTCGAGATCGCGCGGGTATGACGGCTCGGGCACGCGGTGTACGCCGACGCCGGCGAGCGTTTCGAAGGAGCCGGAAGCGGAGCGGGCGCGCGTGAGCACATCGACGGTGGCGCCTTGAACGACAAGCTCCTCGGCGAGCTTGCGTACGTGGCGGGCCAGACCGCCCTCGATCACCGGTGGATACTCCCAGGAGAGGATCAGAGCTCGGCGCGACACCGCCTAGACCCTACCTCGCAAGGCCTGCTGCCGCCGCGCCCGCGCCGGTCGGAGCTCACGCCCTCGCCGCACCCATATGAGCGTTTGCTCGGATCGATGTCGCGGCAGGGACGAGGCTATCGTCAACAATCATCGGCCTCTTGAAGACATCGCCTCGAAGACACCGCCATTCACCGGTCCTTGTGGCCATCGCAACCAGCGCCGCCCTGCTTGCCTCCTGCGGCTCCACCACCGCGCCGAGGACGGGCAGCAGCGACTCGGCGAAGGCCACCGGGTACGTGGCGGCGGCATCCGCTGGCGCTCACCTGGCAAGACCGCAGGCGAGCGCGGCGGTCGCTGCCGAGGTGGGCGGCAAGGTCGGCGGCAGACCAGACCGCCTGCCGGCCGCATCCGATAACCGCGGCGGCACCGCGGCCGGCGCGCTCTCCGATGCCCAGGTCAAGGCGGAGATCGAGCAGATGCGCCGGGAAGGGATCACGCCGCCGAAGGGCGACAGCGCACAATCCTTTGAATCGGGCCCCACCTACACGTATGCGGCGGAAGGCAGCTACGCGTTCCCGATCCAGCCGCTCTCGGTCGTGCTCGGCCCCGAGACCTGGAGTCCCGATCAGGGCGTCGACATCGCCACCGCCGGGGGCGCCTGCGGCCCACGCGCTATCGAGGTGGCGATCACCGCCGGAAAGATTGTCGCGGAGGGCATCTCCGGGTTCGGACCGTACGCGCCGATCGAGCGCGTCGACAGCGGCCCTTACGCCGGCTGGTACGTCTACTACGGCCACGCCGCTCCCGCTCTAGTCCCGGTCGGCACGCACGTCCTTGCCGGCCAGCCGATCGCCGAGGTCGGCTGCGGCATCGTTGGCCTCTCTTCGGGACCGCACCTGGAGATCGGTCTGACCCCGCCCGGCAAAGCCACCTGCTGCCCGGCGTGGGGAGCAACGTCGCCGACGATGGACGCTTTGATGAATCAGTTGTACGCGCGCGCGACCCAGTAGCTCGGGTCCACGGCCGGTTAGCGCCCCCGGCAGGATTCGAACCTGCGACCCTCGGATTAGAAGTCCGACGCTCTATCCAGCTGAGCTACGGGGGCCTGTCTCCATCTACGGTACGCCAACCGCGAGCGGCAACGCCCGCAACCGAGCCGTTTCCGCCGAGCACGCCACGCTACGCGGCGAACGCCACGAGCCTCGCGGGCTCGGACCAGTCCGATCCTTAAGCAATCTTGAGGCGAAGTGTGCAAAAGTTGCTTGTCGATGAGCTCCGTGAACGATCCCGAGTCAGACCTCACTCGCAAGCAGCGCCGCGAGCAGGCGCGCGAGCAGCGCCGCGCGATGGAGGAAGCCAGCGCCGTCCAGGCCTCCCAGCGCAAGCGGCTGATCCAGTTGGGCGGAGTAGCGGGCGTAGTGATCGTGATCATCGCGATCATCGTCATCGCCACTGGCAGCGGCGGCTCGAAAACGGCGCCGGCGCCGAAAAGCGCGGCCGCGAACGCCGCGCAGACCTCGGTCGTCAGCCTTCTGCAGGGCATCCCCCAGAGCGCCAACACGCTCGGCAACCCGAGCGCGCCGGTCACGCTCGTCTATTACGGCGACCTGGAGTGCCCGTTCTGCAAGCAGTTCACGCTGACCGCTCTGCCCAGCATCATCAAGAAAGACGTGCGCACCGGCAAGGCCAAGATCCAGTACCGCGCGATGGCGACGGCCACGCGCGAAAAAGAAATCTTCCAGACCCAGCAGGTCGCCGCCCTGGCCGCCGGCAAGCAAAACCGCATGTGGTACTACGTCGAGCTCTTCTACCACGAGCAGGGAGAAGAGGACAGCGGCTACGTCACCGAAAGCTACCTTCAGGGCTTGGCGTCCCAAGTTCCAGGCCTGAACCTGAGCCAATGGAGCTCGGACCGCAACAATCCGGCCTACGCCAACGAAGTGATCAGCGACGCTCAGAGCGCCAACCAGAACGGCTTCACCGGCACGCCCTCGTTCATAGTCGAAAAGGCCGGCCAGGCGCCGCACAAGCTTGAAAACACGTCGCTGACCGATCCCAAAGACATCGAAGAAGCAATCGCGAAAGCGTGAGCGTGAAGGGCAATGGCGCCAACCGGCCTGTCCCTCTCCGCCGCGAGCCGCTTCGCCCAAACCGCGCCTGAAGAACCCCGGCCGTCATGAGTCGCCGCGCGCTGCGGATCGTGACGATCCTCCTGACCGTGCTCGGCATCGGCATCGCCGGCTACGTGACCTACGTTCACTATGCGGGCATCAAGCCGGCGTGCACGGCGGGAGAAAGCTGCGCGAAGGTGCAGACCTCGATCTACTCCGAGTTGGCGGGTGTCCCGGTAGCGCTGATGGGCCTGATCGGGTACATCGCGATCCTCGCCACGCTGCTCGCGCCCGAAAGCGAGCGCACGCGCTTTGCGACGCTCGCGCTCACGCTCGGAGGCTTCGGCTTCTCGGCGTACCTGACCTACCGGGAGCTGTTCTCGATCCACGCCATCTGTGAGTGGTGCGTGACGAGCGCGGTCGTGATGACGCTGCTGATGCTGCTCTCGGCGTGGCGCTTCATGCGCGGCGCGCCCGTCTCACCAGGGAGCGGATCTGCGTTCGCCGGACCCGTCGACGCAGTCACGGACGGCGGAGTCGGCGTAAACTAGAAGATCCGTCCATTGGAATAGCGGCGTTGTGCTGACGCCTGCACGGGTGGCCGAGGGAAATCGTGCGCCGGCGCACGATCAACGTCGAGAGGCGCCACGGCAGATGCAGCCCGCGTTCGACACCCCCTCCCATTGGCGATCCTCGCGGCCTGCCAACCCCGCCGACCCCGCGGCGGGCATAGAGGCAAGCTGCTCTGAGCAGATCGGAGCAAAGGATCGCGAGCGGATCCACACGCTCTTTCAGAGCACCGGCGATCTGCTTGCGACGGTCACCCCCGACGGGCGCTTCACGCTGCTGAACCCCGCCTGGTCAGAGACGCTCGGCTGGTCACGCGAGGATCTGCTGGGCCGGCCGCTGCGCGACCTCGTGCACCCCGACGACGTCGAGCAGACCGCCGCGATGCTGCTGGCCGGTCGCGACCACGCCGCACAGATCGCCAACTTCACCAACCGCTACCGCCACCGCGACGGCTCCTGGCGCTGGCTGCTGTGGAGCGCACGCAGCGACGGAACCACCTGGTACGCGGCCGCCAAGGACGTCAGCGACCGCATCTGGCTGGAGCGCCAGGCGCTGCACGACCCGCTCACCAAGCTCCCCAATCGTCTGCTGCTGATGGACCGCGCCCGCCAGGCGCTCACGCGCCTGCACCGCAGTCGCGGGCTGGTGGCGATGCTGTTCGTCGATCTCGACCGCTTCAAGGCCGTCAACGACAGTCTCGGCCACGCGCTGGGCGATCACCTGCTCATCTCGGTCTCGCAGCGCCTGGCGGAGATGATGCGCGACAGCGACACGATCGCCCGCATGGGCGGCGACGAGTTCGTGATCCTCGCCGAGGACCTGCACGGTGACGGCGAGGCGCTGACGGTGGCCGAGCGCGTGCTGCACGCGCTCCAGGAGCCTTTTGTCGTCGGCTCCACCGAGGTTTCGATGCTCGCAAGCGTGGGTGTGTCTGTTTCGCACGACCCCGAGGCCGACCCCGAGGCGCTGCTGCGAGAGGCCGACGTGGCGATGTATCGCGCCAAGCGCTCGGGCGGGTATCGCCTGGAACTGTTCGACGAGCGCCTGCGCCGAGAAGCGGAGGCCCACCTGGACATCGAGCGACGCCTGCGCGACGCTCTGCCGCGAGGTGAGCTGGAGCTCGCATATCAGCCGATCTTCATGCTGAGCGGCGGACGCGCGGTCGCCTGCGAGGCACTGCTCCGTTGGCAGCCCAGTGAAGGTGAGCCGGTCGAGCCCGCGGACTTCCTGGAGCGCGCGCAAGAGAGCGGGCTGATCGTGCAGATCGGCGAGTGGGTGGTCAACGCCGCCTGCCGCCAGGTCGCCGCCTGGCGGACGGCCGGCGAGCAGGTCGCGGTGTCGATCAACGTTTCCGCTCGCGGTCTCACCGAGGTCGACCTGGTCGGGCGGCTGAACACATCGCTTGCGAAGCACCGGCTCCCGCCGCAGGCGCTGTGGATCGAGGTGACCGAAGGCTCGGTGCTCGGCGACCCCGAGCGTGCCATCGCCACGCTCAAGCAGGTGCGTGACCGCGGCGTGCGGGTCGTGCTCGACAAGGCGGGCTCGGAGGAGACGCGATTGGCGTTGATCGGGGCGCTGCCGCTGGATGCGCTCAAGCTCGACCGCGCGTTGATCGCGGGCGCCGAGAACGATCCTCAGCTACGAGCGCTGGCGATGGCGCTGGTAGCGCTGGCGCACGAGAGCGGGGTCGATACCGTCGCCGTCGGCGTGCAGAACGAAGCGCACCTGCAGCTCGCGCGCGAGCTGGGTTGCACGCACGCGCAGGGATTCCTGCTCGGCGAGCCGCAACCTGGCGAGCATGTGGCGCTGGAAGGGTCGGGAGCGGTAGGCTCGCTGGCACGATGGGGTCCTCTGGCACGCCTGCACCACCGTCCCTGAGCGACAACGAGGACCACAAGCGCGCCGCAGCCGAGGCGGCGGCCGCGCTCGTAGACGACAGGCAACGAGTCGGCCTCGGCACCGGCTCGACGGTGGCGCATCTGCTGCCGGCGCTGGCGGCGCGTGGGCTCACCCTGCGCTGCGCCGCCACTTCGCCGGCGACCGAACTGCTCGCCGGCGAGCTCGGTCTCCCGATCGAGGAGCTCGATGCGCTCGGCGGCCTGGACATCGCGATCGACGGAGCTGATCAGATCACCGCCGACGGGTGGCTGGTCAAGGGTGGCGGCGGCGCGCAGACGCGCGAGAAGATCGTCGCCGCCGCCGCACGGCGTTTCGTCGTGATCGCCTCGGCTGAGAAGGCCGTCGCGGCGTTGCGCCCGCCGGTGCCGCTCGAGATTCTCCGCTTCGGCGCGCGGCAGACGCTTGCGGCGCTTGGGCACGCCCAATTGCGCGAGGCGCCGCCAAGCCCCGAGGGCAATCTGATCGCCGACTACCTCGGGCCCGTCGAGGATCCGCGCAAGCTTGCCGTCTGGCTGTCCGGCGTGCCCGGCGTCGTCGAGCACGGACTGTTCGCGCCCGAGCTGGTCAGCGACGTGCTGATCGCGGGCCCTCACGGCGTCGAACACCGCACGCTTGCGGGCGCGGGCGACCATTGACGCAGATCGAGATCGTGAGCAAAGGAGCCAGACGATGAGCCACAGCACCGGCAGCGGACCCGAAGCGGCGGATGGGACCTCATACATCGTGCTCGTCACCGGCTCCTCCAGTGGGATCGGCGAAGCGACGGCCAGGCGGATGGCGGCGCTGCCACGCGCTCACGTGATTCTGGTCGCACGCCGCGAGGAGCGCCTGCGCTCGCTGTGCCAGTCTCTCGGCGAGCGCGCCAGCTACGTCGCGGTCGACCTGCTGAATGAGGAGGCGCCGGTGCAGATCGCCGAGCACGTGCGCGAGCGTCACGGGCGCCTGGACCTGCTCGTCAACAACGCCGGGGCCGCCTGGCGCGCCACCTTTGCCGAGGGTGGCTACGCCAACGTGCGCCGCACGATGGAGATCGACTTCGACGCGCAGGTGCGTTTGACCGAGGCGCTTTTGCCACTTCTACGCGAGAGCGCTCCCAGCGCGATCGTCAACGTCGCCAGCACCGCCGGGCGCGTCGCGCGCGCCGGCTCGGGCGCCTACAGCGCCGCCAAGTTCGCGCTGGCGGGTTGGTCTGACTCGCTGTGGGCCGAGGAGCGCCCACACGGCGTCCACGTCGGCCTGGTGCTGCCGGGCTTCATCTCGACCGAGGGCTTCCCCCAGACCGAGCTGACCGAGAAGGTGTTGACGCGCTGGATCGTCTCCACGCCGGAGAAGGCAGCCGAGGCGATCTATCAGGCCGGCGTGCAGCGCAAGCCCGAGCGCTACGTGCCGCGCCCGTATGCAATCGTCGCCGCGCTGCGCATTCTCACACCGGGTTTGGTGCGACGCGTGCTAGGCGGCGGCGCGGCGGCCGTGATAACCACGACCACCGGCGCCGACCTGGCCGAGCGCTCCGCTCGCGATTAGGAGGCGCGGCGGTCGCGGGGGGCTGTGAGCCGCGCCGCAGGGGTCTCTCTACCCCATTCCGACGGCGGGGCCGCCGGTGGGATGGCTTTGCTCGCGCTGCAACTCGTGGCTGGCAGAGCGCAGGGCGAACGCCAGCGCGCACATCACCACGCCACGGGCGAGCAGCACGATCGCGAGCACGACAGCCAGCGTAGCCACGCCGAACTGCGGCCACGCCACGATCACCACGCCGGCCGCGAAGTCGACCATGCCCCACAGGACCAGCCAGCCGCGGCCCTGCACCGCATAGACGGCGGCAAACAGGCGCAGGATCCCCATCACCACCAGGTAGATGCCGAATGCCAGTGCCACGACCTGCACGCTGCCGCCCGGGTGGCGGATGACGATCAGGCCGGCGATGCCGGCGAGCGCGGCCGAGAGCAGCATGGCCCCCCTTGAGCGCTCTCCCTCGCCGAATGCCAACACGAGTCCGATCAGCGCGGCGATCAGCAAGTAGATCCCGAAGATGATCGCGATCGTGGTGAGCGTCTCGTCCGGATAGGCGAGCGCCAGGATTCCCACGCCGACCGTGATCAGACCGAGCAACAGTGCGATCCACCACGATCGACCCACTGCTTCCAGCTCGGAGAGGCCCGGCGCTTGATTTGCTGGAATAGACATGCACCGGACCCTCTCACCAGGCCAAGCGCCTGCCAACGTGTGAAACCCACAAGCGCCGTTGCGGGATTTCACGGTAACGCGGCGCCTACCCAGACCGTAATCTGCCTGCGTGAGCTCTTACCCTCACCGCTGGCTGGTGCGCTCTTTGATCGGGCTGGCCGGCGTGCTCGGCGTTGTGGCGATCTTCGCCGTGTGGGCCAACCGGCAGCTGCTCGACACCGGCTACTGGAAGACCACGAACCAGAAACTCATCGCCAGCCCGCCGATCAAAGAACAGCTGTCGGTGTTCCTGACCGACCAGTTGTACGCCAACGTCGACGTCGGTGAAGAACTGAAAAAAGAGCTGCCCTCCGAACTAAAGCCGCTGGCCTCACCAGCCGCTGGAGCGCTGCGCGACGTGGTCCAACGGGCAGTCTTGTTTCTGCTGGAACGCCCGCGGGTGCAGGAATTGTGGGGCAAGGCCAACGAAATCACTCATGCCCAGTTCGTGAACCTGATCGAGAACAAAGGCCGCGTGATCAAGCTGCCCGGCGGCGGCGCCGTGATCCTCGATTTGCGGCCGATGCTCACCGAAGTCGCCGAAAAGGTCGGCGCTCCGACCAGCGTCGTGCAGAGGATCCCGGAAAAAGTGGCGCAGGTTCGGATCGTCACCTCCGGTCAGCTGAAAACGATGCAGAACGCCATCAACCTGCTGCGCGTGCTGGCGTTGGCACTCCCCCTGCTGGTGTTCGTGTTGCTCGCTCTAGCTGTGTATCTGGCACGTGGACGGCGCTCGCACGAGCTGATCACGGTCGGCGCGACCTTTATCGGAGCGGGGCTGTTCGTGGTGGTGGCGCGGGGGCTGATCGGCAACAAGGTGGTCGATTCGCTTGCCGACACCGAAGCGGTCAAGCCTGCCGCGCAGGCGGCGTGGTCGATCGGCACGAGCGTGCTCGCCGATGTGGCTTGGTCGACGGTGTTCATCGGCGTCGTCATCGTTCTCGCCGGCCTTCTGGCCGGGCCGATGCGCGCGGCAACGAGCACTCGCCGCTTGATCGCGCCCTACCTGCGCGACCGCGCTGACCTCACCTTCGGCGCGGTAGGGCTGCTGCTGCTGCTGCTGCTCGCGTGGGGTCCGATACCCGCGACCAGAACCTGGCTGGGCATCCTCATCATCATCGTGCTCTCCTTCTTCGGCACAGAGATGTTGCGCCGCGAGACCGCCCGCGAGTTCCCCGAGGCCCACCTGAGACCGGGGATGTTCGGCGCTCCGCACGTCGCCACCGCCGACGTGGCGACGACAGTCCCGCGTCCAGTCGGTCCTCCCACCGATAGCGACCCGTCCGCCCCGGACGCTCCACCCACGACCGAGCAGGCTGGACACGAGCGTGAGTGAGGGGTCGGGCGTGACCGCACTCGAAGGCGTAGCCGGGCGCGAAGCGCTCGGCAAGGCCGTCCGCGAGCACACGCCGCGCTCCTGCCACGGCGACTGGAAGGCCGCAAAGGACCGCGAGGACCCAATCGCGATCCTCGAAGTTCAGGGCGCAAATCGCGTACAGGAGCTGTTGCCGATCCGCTACGGGCGGATGGCCGCCTCTGCCTTTGCCTTCTACCGCGGCGCAGCGGCTGTGATGGCCGCCGACCTGGCCAAGACGCCGACCTCCGGGCTGCATGTGCAGCTTTGCGGCGACGCCCACCTCTCCAACTTCGGCATCTTCGCCTCGCCCGAGCGCGAGATGCTGTTCGACGTCAACGACTTCGACGAGACGCTGCCCGGCCCGTGGGAGTGGGACGTCAAGCGCCTGGCCGCCAGCATGGCCGTCGCCGGCCGCGAACGCGGGTTGAGCGCTCCCGAGCTCGCCGACGTGCTCGCCTGGACCGGACAGGCCTACCGGCAGTCGATGCGCGGCTTCGCCCAGATGAGCAACCTGGACGTTTGGTACGCGAAGCTGAACGCCAACGACGTCGTGAACATCGTCCGCCAGCAGCAGCTCACCAGCGGCAAGCGCCTGGCCAAGATGGAGCGGCGACTGGGCAAGGCGCGCTCCAAGAACAGCTCGCGAGCCGTGATGAAGCTGACCGAAAGCGTCGAGGGCAAACTGCGTTTCGTCAGCGAACCGCCGCTGATCGTGCCGATCGAAGAGCTGTTCGGCCAGCAGGAGAGCAACGGTCTACGCGGGCGTATGCAGAGGCTGCTCGACGGCTATCGCGACAGTCTCAGCGACGAGTACGGCGTACTGCTCGACGCCTACAACTTCGAGGGCATGGCGCGCAAGGTCGTCGGTGTCGGCAGCGTGGGCACGCGCGCTTGGGTGCTGCTGATGGTCGGCCGCGACGACGGCGACCCGCTCGTGCTGCAGGCCAAGGAAGCCCAGGAATCGGTGCTCGAGCCTTACGCGGGCGCTTCCGCCTACGCCAACAGCGGGCAGCGCGTGGTCGAGGGACAGCGTCTGATGCAGGCCGCCGGCGACATCTTCCTCGGCTGGCTGCCGGCGACCGGCATCGATGAGGTGCAGCGTGACTTCTATGTGCGCCAACTGTGGGACGGCAAGTTGAGCGTCGAAGTCGAGGGGCTCAGCTACAAGCTGCTGCGCGGCTACGGCACGTTGTGCGCGTGGACGCTGGCGCGCGCGCACGCGCGCTCCGGGGACCGCATCGCTATCGCCGCCTACCTCGGCAAGGGGGGCGTTTTCGACCAGGCGATCGTGGAGTTCTCCGAAGCGTATGCCGACCAGAACGAACGCGATCACGCGGGCCTGCTGGCGGCGATCAAGGCCGGGCGCCTGTCGGCGCAGGACGCCTAAGATGCGCTCGTAACCACCCGAGCGAGGAGAGAGACGATGGCTGAGAACTTGATCGAAGGCGTCGACTTCGTAGCGATCTCGAGCAAAGACCTGCCCAAAGCGGTCGAGTTCTACGGTGACACGCTCGGGCTGGAGCGCTCGGTCTACCTGCAAGAGCGCAACTACGCCGAGTTCGAGACCGGCAACCTGACGCTGAGCGTGATCGACGCCGAGAAGATGGGGATCGGACACAGCGTTCGCGGTCAACACATCGCCCTGCACGTCGCCGACGTGCAGGCGGCGCGCAAGCAGTTCGAAGAGCGCGGCGTCGAGTTCGAAGGCGATGTCTTCGACACGAGCGTCTGCCACATGGCCTTCTTCAAGGACCCCGACGGCAACCCGTTGATGCTCCACCATCGTTATGCGCCGCGCCCACCGCGCTCCTGACGCGGGCACGCCCAATCCAAACCCGAAATAACGGGCTGGGTCACACCTCGGAGTAGACGGGCTCACGCGCCGAGCCCGCGTCCGCGGCCGGCACGCCCTCTCCGACCTCGTCGGCCATCGGGTGTCCGGCCATGGCCGGCAGCTTCGGCACGATTGTCAGCGCGATCGCGATCCCCGACAAAACCAGCCCGACGGCGATCCAAAACGCAAGGTGATAACCGCCCGTCAGCGCGGCTGCGGTCGAGTGGCCGCTTGCCAGCAAGCTCGACGTGCGCGAGGCCGACAGAGTCGCCAGCACCGCCAAACCGAGCGCGCCCCCGACTTGGGCGCTCGTGTTCACGAGCCCCGAGGCCAGCCCCGCGTCCTCAGGCGTCGAGCCGGACATCGCGATCGTCATCAGCGCCGGGAAGCAGCCGCCGATGCCGATGCCCAGCAGCACCAGCGCGGGCATGATTTCGGTCAGGTAGTCGGCGTTCACCGGCGCGCGAGCGAACAGGGCCAGACCGGCCGCTGCCAGACCAAGCCCTGGCGGGATCGTGGCGCGGGCGCCGAAGCGGGTGATGATCGGCTCGGAGAAGCGTATGGACATCGCCCCCATCGCGATCGTCGTCGGCAGGAACGCCAGCCCGATCTGCAGCGCGTCGTAGCCGAGCACCTTGCGCAGATAGAGCGCGCCGAGGAAGAACACGCCGAACATCCCCGCGATCGAAACGATTTGGATGAGGTTGGCGCCGGTGAGCGTACGCGAGCGGAAGATGCGCAATGGGATCAGTGGCTTGGTCGCCGTCGCCTCGCGTACGACGAAGGCCGCCAGCAGCAGTAGCGATCCCGCCCCGAAGGCAAGCGTCGTACCCGCCCCCCAGCCGTCTTCCGCGGCGGGCTTGACGATCGTATAGACGCCGAGCATCAGCGCGCTGGTGATCAACACGGCGCCGGGGATGTCGGCTCCCTGGGCAAACCCGATGCCCTGATCGCGCTTGAGCAGACGCTGCGCGAACACGATCGTGGCGATCCCGATCGGGATGTTGACGAAGAAGATCCAGTGCCAGTCGATCGCCTGGGTGAGCACGCCCCCGGCGAGCAGCCCGACCGAGCCGCCGGCCGAGGCCACGAAGGCGTAGACACCCAAAGCCTTGGCCTGGTCGCGCGGCTGCGGGAACATCGTCACGATCATCCCCAGGATCACCGCCGAGGTCATCGCGCCGCCGACGCCCTGCACGAAACGGGCGCCTACGAGCAGCGTCTGCGTCCACGCCAGGCCGCACAGCAGTGATGCGAGCGTGAACAGCGCGACGCCGAGCAGGAACATGCGCGCGCGCCCAAACAGATCGCCGAAGCGCCCGGCCAGAAGGAGCAGGCCGCCGAAGGCGATCAGGTACGCGTTGACGACCCACGCCAGGCTCGACGGGGAGAAGTGCAGGTCTTCCTGGATCGACGGCAGCGCGACGTTGACCACGGTCACGTCGAGCACGATCATCAGCATCCCCGCGCACAGCACGTACAGGGCCGTCCAGCGGGTGCGGTCGTCTTGGCTCATCTGGTTCCTCGCATCGGTCGCAGGTTATCGGCGGTTGCGGAGCTTCCGAACCTATGACCGAACAATCTTTGCTTTCTCATCGGAAAAGGAGGACGAGGACCCACTTGCGTGGTCCAGTTTGGCCTTCCCGTGGCGCTGACGGGCCTTGCTCACGGCTCCCGGACCAACTCCATCAAGATGGCGTCGCGGTAGTCGCCGTCCCCGCGATGCTCGTAGCGATGCAGCAACCCAACCTGCCGAAAGCCCGCCTTCTCATAGCTGCGGATCGCGGCCGCGTTCTCGCTCGCCGGGTCGATCGTCACACGGTGGTGGCCACGCTCGCTCGTCAGGTGCTCGACCAGCAACCCCAGCGCCTGCGTGCCGATGCCGCGGCCGTGCAGGGCCGGGTCCAGGAACACGTCGATCGTGGCGTGGCGGTAGCGGGGCCAGGGCTCCTCCCAGTACTGGAGCAGCCCGGCGACGGCGCCGTCGACGAGGATCGTCAGGCGAGTGTGGTCGGGCTCGTCGCTGAGCGGGAAGCCCTCCTCGGGCTCGCCCCACCAGCGCGCCACCTCCGGCGTGGCGTGGATGCGCAGCAGCGCCGAGGCATCTGCCGGATCGAGCGGACGCAGCGACAGCTCGTGCTCACCGATGCGAGTGACACGGCCGATCGGCGAGTCGGTCATCGGCGAGCCGCCGCGCGTCAGACGGCGACCGGCTCGCGGCGCGGCGCCGGTGCGGGCAGACGCGAGAACTCCATTGCCTCGTCGCGCACAGGGCCCCGGCGCAGGCCAACGATGTCAAGCGCGTAATTCTGATGCAGGCGCCACGGTGTCTTCGAGCCCTGCTTGGGGAAGTGCTCGATCGAGCGCTGCACGTAGCCCGAGGAGAAGTCGATGAACGGCAGTGGTGTCACATCGGGGTCGCAGTTGCGGGCGACACACTGGGCATAGCCGTGTGCGTCCATATGCGCGAGCAGGCGGCAGACGTATTCGCAGGTCAGATCGCACTTCAGCGTCCACGACGCGTTCGTGTAGCCGACCGCAAACGCCATGTTCGGCACGCCGGAGAGCATCATCCCCTTGTAGCTCATCGTCTCGCCGAGCACGACCTCGCGCCCGTCGACGGCCAGCTCGATGCCACCGAGCGCCAGCAGGTTCAGGCCGGTGGCGGTGACGACCACATCAGCCTGTAGCTCGGCGCCCGAGCGCAGCTTGATGCCGGTCTCGGTGAACGTGTCGATGTGGTCGGTGACGACCGACGCGCTGCCATGGCCGAGCGCTGTGAACAGGTCGCCGTTGGGCACCAGGCACAGGCGCTGATCCCATGGGTCATAGCTCGGCGTGAAATGGGTGTCGATGTCATAGCCAGCCGGCAGCAACCCTTCCTGGCGCTTGCGCACGAGCCGCTTCATCAGCGCCGGGCGCCGGCGCGAGAGCTGGAAGCTCGCCATCGTCAGCAGCACGTTCTTCCAGCGCACGATCGGATAGACGATCCGGTCGGGCAGGAAGCGGCGCAGCGCCTGCGCGATCGGGTCTTCGGCCGGCAGCGAGACGACATAGCTGGGCGAGCGCTGCAGCATCGTCACGTGCTCGGCCTTCTCCGCCATCGCCGGCACGAGCGTGATCGCGGTGGCGCCGCTGCCGATCACGACCACGCGCTTGCCGCTGTAGTCGAGCGACTCGTCCCAGTGCTGCGGGTGGACGATCTCCCCGCCGAAGCGCTCGACTCCCTCGAACTGGGGCAGGAAACCCTGGTCATAGCGGTAGTAGCCCGTGCACAGAAACAGGAACGAGCAGGTCATCTCGGTGCTCTCCCCCGCCTCGTCATGCTGGATCTGCACCGTCCAGCGCCCACTCTCGCTGTCGTACTCGGCGCGGACCGCGCGCTGGCCGAAGCGGATCTTGCCGTGCACACCGTGCTCGCCGGCCGTCTCGCGGATGTAGCTGAGGATCGAGTCGCCGTCGGCGATCGACTTGGCCTCGCGCCACGGCTTGAACACGTAACCGAGCGTGTACATGTCCGAGTCCGAGCGAATCCCCGGGTAGCGGAACAGGTCCCAGGTGCCGCCAATCGACTCGCGCGCCTCGAGGATCGCGTAGCTCTTGTGAGGGCAGCGCTGCTGCAGATGACAGGCGGCGCCGACGCCGGACAGGCCAGCGCCGACGATCAGGACGTCGACGTGTTCGGGCTCGGTGGTCTGCGCGTTGGCGTCCATCGCGGGGAGGTCCAGAGCCCTTCGGACCCTGGCTGCTCAGCCAAGTCTACCGACGTCAGTCTCTGCCCCTATTCAGGCCGTTTGTGTGACTGTCCACACAGGGACGCTCGATCTTGTGCGCGAGTCCATGGTCCCGGCAGCTCGAAACGGGCAGCATCCACCTCAACGTCCCTTCGAGTTGAGGTAGGTGGAGTGTCGATGCGTGCGCGCACACCGCAGATCGTGGCCCTCGGCGGAGGCGGGTTCTCAATGGAGAAAGAGAGCTCGCTGCTGGACGACTACATCCTCTCGCTGACGCGGGCGCGGCGGCCACGCGTGTGCTTTCTGCCGACCGCCTCCGGCGACGCCGACCACTACGTCGTGCGCTTCTACCGGCGCTTCTCGAGCCTCTGCGAGGCCAGCCACATCTCGATGTTTCGCCGCGACCAGGGCGGGCGCGGCGTCGAGGATGACCTGCCCTCGCACCTGCTCGCCCAGGACTTGATCTATGTCGGCGGCGGGAACGTCGTCAGCATGCTCGGCGTCTGGCGCGCCCACGGGCTGGATGAGGTGCTGTGCGAGGCGTGGCGACGCGGGATCGTGCTGTGCGGACCCTCCGCCGGCTCGCTGTGCTGGTTCTCGGAGGCGCTCAGCGCATTTCACGGGCCTCCCAGACGCGTCAGCGGGCTCGGGCTGCTGCCCTACTCCAACTGCGTGCACTACGATGCCGAGCCGGCGCGGCGGGCGGAGTACCACGCGCTGGTCGCGGAAGGCATGTGCGCGGGCTATGCGGCGGATGACGGCGTAGCGCTTCACTTCAAGGGCACGCGGCTGGATCGCGTCGTCAGCTCGCGCGAGCGCCGCGGGGCGTTTCACGTCCAGCGCGTCGGCGACGAGGCGATGGAGACGGCGCTCGAGGTCTCCTACCTGGGCGAGCGCCCAACCGTCGTCGCCAAACGCGGCGGTGGCAGAGCCAATGGCGCAAGCGCACAGGCCGCTGTGGCGGGCACACGAGCAGTGGCGCTGGCGTGAGCGGGGCGCCAGAACAACATGTAAAGCCCGAGCAGCGGACGATCCTGGCGATGGGGGGCGGCGGCTTCACGATGGAGCCGGCCAACCCGCTGCTCGACGACTACCTGCTCACGCTGACGAGCGCTGCTGAGCCGCGGATACTGTTCCTGCCGACCGCATCGGGCGACACGACTGCCCAGATCAACTCCTTCTACGACCGCTACGGCGGGCGCGCCTGCTCGGCGGGACACGTGTCGCTGTTTCGCATCGACGAGCTCGAGGGGGCGCTCGAGGATGTCGTGCTCGAACAGGACATCGTCTACGTCGGCGGCGGCTCGATGCGCAACCTGCTGGCGATCTGGCGCGCACACGAGCTCGACCGCATCCTCGTGCAGGCGTGGCGACGCGGGATCGCGATGGCCGGGCTGAGCGCCGGGGCGATGTGTTGGTTTCAGGGCGGGATCACCCGCTCGGGGGGCACGCCAGAGCCGTTCGGGGGGCTGGGGCTGCTGCCCGGCTCGCTTACAGTGCACGCCGACGGCGAGCCCGAGCGACTACCCGCTTGGCTTGCCTGCGTGCGCTCGGGCACGCTGCCCGGCGGTTGGGCCGCCGACGACGGCGTCGGACTGCTGTTTCGCGGCACGCGGCTGGAGCGCGTCGTCTCATCCCGACCCGGTGCGGGGGCGCAGCGAGTCGACGCGGTCGCAGGCGAGCTGGTGCGCAAGCGGATCGAGCCTGACCTGTTGGGGGTTCATGGGCAACTGGCGCCGGCGATGGACGACGACGTCCGCGAGTACCGCCGCATCCGTCGCATCCGCGGCGAGATGACCGGCGAGCGCCACCGCTTCGAGGACATCTGAGCAGTTGTCCCCACCGGCGCATGCGCCGGTGGGCCGGACGTGCATGCACGTCCGGCGCCGGGGCCGCATGCGGCCCCGGCCGAGCCGCACATGTGCGGCTCGATTCCGACCCGTGCATGCACGGGTCGGCGGGCCGGCACATGTGCCGGCCCGACCCAACAAATCAGGACTTCGGGTGAGCCTTGACCCAGCTCACTATCTCGCCCGAGCCGGAGATCACATCCCCGCCGTCGAGCACGAGGATCGGCACCGCGCGCTGGCCGCTTAGACGCTCCACCTCGGCGCGGTCCTCGGCGCGTTTGGGCAGCGTCCAGAACTTCAGCGCGCCACCTTCCACTTGCTTCCACTCGTAGTCGTAGCCGGCGTCGTCGAGCGCCTTCGCGGCCCTGGCGCACGGGTGCGCGATCAGAGCCGGGAGATCGCCCATCGCCTTGCCGACTTTGCATGTATCGAGAACCATGTGCGGAAACTACAGCACGGCCGCCTACAGCCCGAACCAGCGGGCGCGGCGGCTGGCGCCGAAGTGCCGCTTCTCCGCTACCAGAGCGGTCGAGGGCGCCTGATAGGTGCCGGTCGGCTTCGGGCCCGAGAAGAAGTCGACGTCAACTCGGCCCACACGACCGGCGCCGAACTCGATGTAGCAGGAGCCCTTGCCGTCGTAGCCGTCGGGTGGGACACCGCCCTGCAGCTTTGCGATCAGCTCGCCTGCGACCACGCGTGCGGCGCCCTCGGCGAACACGCCCGCCTTGGGGACGCCGACCGTGGCAACGTCACCACATGCGTAAACGCCCGGGAAGCTCGTCTCCAACGTGCTCGACTTCACCGGTATGTAGCCGCCCTCGGTCATGCCGCTCTCGATCGCTACGTCGGACGCGCGATGCTTGGGCACACCGAGGAACAGGTCGTAGGACAGCTCGCTGCCATCGTCCAGGGTCACCACGCGGTTGGCAGTGTCGAGCGCGACCGGACAGCGGCCGGGGGTGAACTTGATGTCGCGCTCGGCGAACGCCTCGATCAGCGCCGCCGAAGTGTCGGGCGACGGCGGGACCGGAGTGTTGAACGGAATCACGAACTCGATCTCGCAGTCGCCACGCACGCCGAGCTCGACCAGATGGTCGTGCAGCAGCAGCGCGCACTCGCTGGGCGCGGGCGGACACTTGAACGGTGTGCCACAGACGCCGATGACGGCCCGACCT
>Ga0105240_10003864_pt1 | contig 23139 bp, 20 predicted proteins | sample KBSC54metaG_FD_80426 | JGI IMG/M metagenome (GOLD analysis project Ga0105240, IMG submission 80426) | Corn rhizosphere microbial communities from Kellogg Biological Station, Michigan, USA - KBS C5-4 metaG | ecosystem: Host-associated > Plants > Roots > Rhizosphere > Soil | place: Michigan, USA... | reverse complement strand
CGGTGCGCGATCGTCACCGACGTGCGGCCACGGGTCACGCCGTCGAGGGCGCGCTGCAGGCGGACGTCGGTCGCCGGGTCTACGGCTGACGTCGCTTCGTCGAGCACGAGAAGGTCTGGTTCGGCGACGAACGCCCGGGCCAGCGCGACGAGCTGCCGCTCCCCTGCCGAGAGGGAACCGCCACGCTCGCCCACCGGTGTCGCGAGGCCGTCGGGCAACGTCTCGAGCCAGTCGGCCAGCCCGAGTTCGGCCATCGCGGCTTCGATCTCGCGCTCGGACATCGAGCCGCCCGGCGCACCGAACCGGATGTTGTCGGCCACGGAAGCGTCGAACAGGAAGCCGTCCTGCGGCACCATGACGACCCGGCGGCGAAGGACGTCGAATCGCACGCCCCGCAGATCGACGCCGTTCAGCGTGACGGAGCCGTCAACTGGGTCCATCAGCCTGGTGAGCAGTTTGGCGAACGTGGTCTTGCCCGAGCCGGTCTCCCCCACGATCGCCACCCGCGACCTCGGGGGAATCTCGAGGTCGATGTCGTGCAGCACTGGACGCTCGTCGAGATACGCGAAAGACACATGATCGAAGCGGACGCCGATGGGCCCGGCGGGTAGCGCAAGGCCGGCGTCACCCGGGTCTTTCACATCGGCGGGCAGATCGAGCACGCCGAGCACCCGCCGCCAGCCGGCCACCGCGTTCTGGGCTTCGCCGAGCATTTCCGCCGCGGTCTGCACCGGCTGCACGAACAGCGTGACGACGAACAGGAAGCCGACGACCTTGCCCGCAGTGAGATTGCCGTCGACGCCGAGCACCACGCCGAGCGCGACACAGCCCGCGGTCGCCAGGCCGGCCGCGATCTCGCCGGTGCTGAACGTGACCGCCACAATCCGTTGCGCGCGCACGGCCGAATCACGGTGCAGCTTCACCGTGCGGTCGATGCGGTCGGCGGTGCGTTGCTCGACGCCGTAGGCCCGGATCACCGAAGCGCCGACCACGGTCTCGGCGACCGCGCCGAGCATGTCACCGACGCGAACCCGTACCACGTCGTACGCCGCCGAGATCCAGCGCTGGAACCGCCGAATCGACAAGAACAACGGCAGGAAACAGACGTAGACGACGAGCGTCAGCTGCCACGACCAGACAAGCATCAGTGCGGTGGCCACCAGCATCTGGCCGCCGCTCACGATCACGATCACGCCGCCCCACTGCATGAACGTGCTGATCTGGTCGACGTCGCTGGTCACCCGAGAGACGAGCGACCCGCGCGAATGGGTCTGCTGGTGCAGCATCGAGAGGTTGTGCACGTGCCGGAACGCCTTGATGCGCAGGGTCGCCAGGCCGCCCTCGGTGGATCGGTACAACCGCACGTTCATCAGGTAGGAGCACAGCGCGGTCACGACGACCGCTACGGCGGTGAGCGCTGCGATCCATTCGATGTAGCGGACGTCGGGGCCCCCAGCCTTCAGCAATCCGCCGTCGATCGTCTGCTGAACCGCGATCGGGACGACGACCTGGCCGGCCGTGGCGACGAGAGCGAGCGCAAGAGTTACCCAAAAGCCCTGCAGGAACTCGGGTGACGTGCGCACGCCGCGCACGAACGTCTGCCACGCCCCGGCCGGCTGTTCGATGGTGACGTCGCTCATCGCGGCGTCACCGGCTCGTTCGTCGGCTCGAGCTCGTCGTCGGATTGCTCGTCGGCCTGCTCGTCGGTTTCTTCGAGTTCGTAGGCAGTTACGAGCGCGCGATAGCCCTCGCACCGCACGAGAAGCTCGGCGTGCGGACCGCGGTCGACCACCGACCCCTGCTCGACGTACACGACCTCGTCCGCGAGGCGGATCGTCGCGCTGCGGTGGGCGACCACGACGACGGTCGACGGCAGAGCGGCGTCGCGCAGCCCGGCCAGGATGCGGGCCTCGATGCGCGGGTCGACGCTGCTCGTCGCGTCGTCGAGAATCAGCAGCCGCGGACGGCGGACCAGCGCCCGCGCGAGGGCCACCCGCTGTCGCTGCCCGCCGGAAAGTGTCACGCCGCGCTCGCCCACCACCGTGTCGAGCGCCTCGGGCAACGCGCGAACGAACCGGTCGGCCTGCGCGAGTTGGAGCGCGGCCCAAACGTCGGTGTCGTCGATCTCGGCGCCGAGCGTCACGTTGCCGCGCACGCTCTCCTCGAAAAGGAACGTCTGCTGCGGCACGATCGCGACCGAGGCGGCGACTTGGCCGCGTTCGGTCTCGCGCATGTCGACGCCATCGAGAAACACCCGGCCGGACGCCGGATCGACGAGCCGCACGAGCAGCATGGTGAGCGTGGACTTGCCCGACCCGGTCGGCCCGACGACCGCGACCGTGCGCCCAGCTGTCACCGGGAAGGTGACGTCGGACAGGACCTGCGAGTCGCCGTAGGCGAAGTCGACCGAGCGCAGCTCGATCTGCGCCGGGCCGTCGCCGACAGCCGGCCTGCCCCGTACTCGAGGCTGCCCTTCGCGCCGAGCACGCGCGACACCCGTTCGCCGCCGACCACGCTCTCGGCCATGCCGCCGAGCACCCAACCGATCGCGCGGATGGGGAACGCCAGCAGGGTGAACAGGTAGGCCACCTGCACGAGCTGGCCGGTGCTGATCGCGCCGTCGACGACGCGATTCGCGCCGACCACGAGTACGACCAAGAGTCCGAGGTTGGGCAGGGCTTCGACCACGGGGTCGAACATGCCGCGTCGCCGTCCGACTTCGATGTTTGCGTCGCGTAGGTCGTGCGCGATTGCGGCGAACCGGCGGGTCTCGTCGTCCTCGCGACCGAGCGTCTTGACCACGAGGGCGCCGTCGAAGCTCTCGTGCGCGACCCGGCTGACGTCAGCGCGCAACTGCTGAGCGCGGGTGGCCGGCCGGCCCATCATCCGCTGGTAGACGTAGTTCAGCAGCGCCACTGCCGGAAAGACGAGCAGGCCGACGAGCGCGATCACCGGGTCGACGGCCAGCATCGCGACGGCCGACACCACGACCATGACGAGGACGCCGACCGAGAACGGCAGCGGCGAGATGAAGTCCCACATGCTCTCGACGTCCGCGTTGGCGTTTGAGAGCAACTCACCGGTCGGGTGGCGTTGATGCCACTCCATCGGCAGCCGCAGGTAACTGCGGGTGACCCGCCGCCGGTACGACGCCTGGAGGTTGTACTGCATGACGCTCGCGCCGACCCGGCGCCCGACGATCCCGGCCGCCTTCACGATCGCGACCGCGGCGATCGCCGCGCAGCCGGCGGCGAGCGCGCCGGCGGTCGTGTGCCCGTTCTTGATCGACGGGAGGATCACCTGGCTGGTCACCCGGCCGAGGACCCACGAGCTGGCGACCGTCATTAGGCCGTAGGTGCCGCTCGACAGAACGGCCAGCAGGAACACCTTGCGTTGTTCGCGGATGCCTTGGGCGAGAAGGCGAAAGCCACGGCGCAGCACCGATTCGGTCGCCGGTGCGTCGAGACGGTCCTCGACGTCCGGCGCAAGCATGAGAAACCTGATCTTTCGTTCTGTGTTCGCAAGGCTGGCCCGTCGCCCGAGTGGGCCGCCGTCCAGTGTGCATCAGCCGGCAGGAACTCTTCGCCCGGATTTGTCAGCGGGAAGGGTGGCCTACCCCCGGAAAGTCGTAGAGCAACTCGTCGGCGATCACGGCGAGGTCGAGCGCGACGTCGGGGTCGTCGATCAGCCCGCGGTCGTCGAGGACGTCGACCTCAGCCGCGACCCGCTCCCACAGGCACACGCAGGTCTCGCCCGTCTGCCAGCCCTCGTAGAGCAGGCCGTCGGCGTCGGTCTCGTCGTACAACTGGCGCGCGATGCGCTGCGTGAGCGCGCGGTCGCGGGCCCGCAGCGCCCCGGCCGGGACGCCGAGCGGCACCGCCGCCAGCCCACAGGTGTCAACCAGGTCGAGGGGCCGCCCGACCTCGAGAACGGCAAGCCGTTGGGTGGACGACGGGGAGACCCGGCGGTCGTCGCCGAACACCTCGGCGACCGCGCAGCGCAGGTTCAGCGTTGCGTAGAGCACCCCGCGATCGCTGTTCGCGACCGGCGCGCCGGTCACCGGATCGGGTACCTGGTGATCCCAGCGACCGCGGATGTGCGGTCCGAGGAACCGGAAGCTCGCGCCGTCTCGATAGAAGTGCGAGTCGTAGATGCGCACCAGCGGGGTGTGCGCGGGCAGGGCGACGCGCTCCGGCTTGCCCGGCGTCGTCCGCGAAGAAGTCAACGGCTGCCGACGTACGACGCGGCCTCGACGGCGGCGTCGACCTCACCGGCGAGGATCGCCTCCACAGGCGTGCGCTCGCCGAGCTGGCGCGACGGCAGGGTGAACCAGCGCACGAGGCCGGCGACGTCGTGCCGGTCGGGCAGCACCTTCCAGACCGCGATCGCACCTGGCAGCACGGTTGAACCCGCGAACTGCCAGCGCGGATACCGCCAGTCCTCCTTGTGCTTGAACGCGATCAGGCCCCCCTTGCCACGGCGCTTGGTGACGGCGGCGGCGCTGACGCCGAGCAACCGCGCGACCTCGGCGGTCGAGAGGGACTCGGCGACCAGCTGATCGCGGGTCGCTTGCTCGCGGGCGAGACCGCGGGCGACGGCCGCGGCAGCGACCTCGGGCTTATGGGTTTGGACGGCGGTGTGCAGGCTGCGCGGGCGGCGCCGCGGAGCTGTGGCGAGCACTCGGATGTAGGCCGCTTCGATCTCGCGGCGCTCGTCGGCGGACAGTGAATCGAGCAGGCCCGCAAGGTCGGGCACGCGATCGGTGATCGTGGTCATGCTGCGAGTCTAGTTGCGCTAGTGACAAAACGACTACCGCAACCGGCTATCGGCGCAGCAGGTACCGCTCTTTCCAAAGATCGGCCTGCGATGGGATCACCGGAAGCTGGATAGCGCGGTTGTACCGCGCGGTACACCACGCCTGGAAGGCACCGATCACCGCGCGGGCGGCGCGCAGGACCACCATGTCTGCCTCCCCGTGAGAAGCACTGCCCTAGCCCAGGTGCGGCTGATCTCAGAGTAGATCGCGAGCCGCGCCACTGCGAGCCCTTTCGGGTCGTCATCGTCGAGGTCGCGCCGGCGGAAATTCAACCTCCAGACGTAGACGTATCAACCCGGAGGCGGACGCCTCTGATGAGTCGTGACCGCTAAAGTCCAGCCCGTGAAAGTGCTACACCAGCTGACGACGTCCGCCCAAATCGACGAATATGCGGAGAAATACGAACGGGCATCCGGCTACCGGGTGCCTGTCGATTACCTGCACCGGAGCCTCGTCTTCGGATTTGTCCGCAATGGCCGATTGCTCGGCGGCGTCGTGATCTCCGGGCAGTCGCCATTTCGCACCCTGCAACGGATTCCCGAGCCCTATCGGACGAAGGTCGCCGCAGCGATCGATCCGTCGAACACCATCGAGCTGGTTTGCGTTTGGCTCGATCCGGCGCTGCGATCCGGTCCGGCGTCCGCCTTGTTCTGGTATGGCCTTTTTCTTGAAACCGGACGACGCGGCGCGCGTTCGGTGCTGTTCGGTACCGAAAGTCGCGGGCTTTATCAGATGTATTTGCTCGGCCATCCGCGTGTTCTCTATTCCGGACCGGTCACGGTCGACGGCAGGCAGCGGCACGGCTGGATCTTTCACAGCCCGGTCGCGCATCGATGGCCGGCCTTGCGCCGCATGACGTTGTACAAGCTCAAGGGAGGACGCCGCCATGACGTGGCGATCGACGAGGCGTTGGAGCCGGTGCTCGATACGGAACCAGACGAGCCGCGCGAGTCGGGCGCGTCGGCCGTGACCGGCGTCAGAGGCAGGGGCCAGTCGCGGCACGCGCTCGCCGTGCCACTTCGTGGCTTGGCCGTGGCGGGCGGGGAGATCGCACGCGGCATGACGGCGCGGTTCGCGCGCACCGGCCCCGATCGGGCGGCCGCAGCGCTCGCCGGCGCGGCGCTTCCGGACGGCTGGGCGGTGGTGACGGGGGCGTCCTCCGGCATCGGGCTCGCCTATGCGAACCGGCTGGCCGCCCGCGGCGCGGGCCTGCTGTTGCTCGCGGACGACGACGCGGTGCACTCGGTAGCCGACGGCCTGCGGTCGGAGTACGGCGTGCGGGCCGAAGCGCTGACCGTCGATCTGACCAAACGCGAGGATGTCGACAAGGCGGTGTCGTGGATCGGCGAGCGCCGGGTCGAGGTGCTCGTCAACAACGCGGGCGTCGGACTCAAGGGCCGGTTCGTCGACGGGGATCCCGACGAGTATTCGAGCCTGGTCGCGGTGAACTTGCTCGCGCCGCTGCTGTTCACCCGAGCGTTGCTACCCGCGATGGTGGCGCGGGGTCGCGGTGCCGTGATCCACGTGGCGTCGGTGAACGCGCTCGCGCCGATGCCCCGCAGCGCCGTGTATTCGGCGACGAAGACGTTCCTGCTCACTTACGCGACCGCCATCTGGTACGAGAACCGCGACCGTGGCGTGGTCTTCCAGACACTTTTGCCGGGCACGACCGCCACAGCGTTCCACGACAAGCAGCACACCGACTTGCCGCCGTGGGCGCTCGCCCCGACCGACGTCGCGGATTCGTCACTTAACGCGCTCGGCCGGCGCCCGGTGCACGTGACCGGCGGGCTGAACAAGGCGTTCCGGCTGCTCGGCGGGCTGATGCCGTTGACCGCCCGAACCGCTGCAGCGGGCGAGGCACTGACCGCGAGCCTTGGCGACGGCCACACCGCGAGCCCGAACCCCCCGCTTCTGACCGACTGATTTCGAATCCCGCCCGAGGAGCAACCCCGTGAACGGCAAGGACTACCTGATCTGCCTGTTGGTCTTTTTGGGAGGTTACTCGCTGAACCTCCTATACATCACGGTTTTCTATCACCGCGCGCTCACGCACGGCGGCCTGGTGCTGAAGCCGGCCGTCCGGTCGCTGGTCGCGAAGACGGGCAACTGGGTGACCGGCCTCGACCCGAAGGCCTGGACCTGCATGCACCGCATTCACCACGCCGAGGCCGATAGCGCCGACGACCCACACAGCCCGTCCAACGTCGGGATCATTGGGGTCGCGATGGAGCAGTTGCGCTCCTACGAGCGGATCCTCGTGCAGCTCGCCCGCCACGAGCCCGAGGTGATGGCAGTGGTTCCCGACCTCGACTTCGAGGTGAGCTGGCTGAACCGGAAGAAGGTCTGGTACCTGCCCTACCTGCTGCACGTCGCGATCGGCGTGACCCTGTCGCTGACCACCGGCATCTGGCTGCTCGGCGTCGCCTACTTCGTCGGGATGATGAGCCACCCGGTGCAGGGCTGGCTGGTCAACTCCTTCGGCCACGCGGTCGGGTCACGCAACTTCGACACGCCCGACAACTCGCGCAACAACCACGTGGTGGCCTGGCTCGTCTGGGGCGAGGGCCTGCAGAACAACCACCACGCCTACCCGGGATCCCCGCGGTTCTCCTATCGCTGGTGGGAAGCCGACTTCGGCTACGTGGTGTGCCGAGCACTCGAATCGCTCGGAGTCCTACGGGTGCGCCGGGAAAAGCTGCTCCCCCGGCCGTCGGGAGCTCCCGCTCCGAAGCGCGTCGCCGAGCCGGTCGCCGAGCCCGCCGACTAGTGCACCGACTAGCGCACCGGGTGCCCGGCGTCGCGCAGCGCGCTCTTGACGTCGCCGATGCGCAGCGTGCCGAAGTGAAAGACGGACGCCGCCAGCACCGCGTCGGCGCCGGCTTCGACGGCCGGCGCGAAGTCGGTGGCGGTGCCGGCGCCGCCGCTCGCGATGACTGGAACCGAAACGACGCCTCGCACGGCTGAGGTGAGCTCGAGGTCGAAGCCGGCCATCGTGCCGTCGGCGTCCATCGAGTTCAGGAGGATCTCGCCCGCCCCGAGCTCTGCGGCACGTGCGGCCCATTCGACGGCGTCGGTGCCGGTGCCGCGGCGCCCACCGTGCGTCGTCACCTCGAAGCCTGAGCCGGTCTTCGCCTCGCCCTGCGTTCGGCGAGCGTCGATCGACAGCACCACGCACTGTGCGCCGAACCGGTCGGCCGCTTCGGCGAGCAGCTCGGGCCGCGCGATCGCCGCGGTGTTCACACCGACCTTGTCGGCGCCGGCCCGCAGCAGCCGGTCGAAGTCGTCGGCGCTGCGGACTCCGCCGCCGACGGTCAGCGGGATGAACACCTGCTCGGCCGTGCGGCGGACGACGTCGTACGTGGTCTCGCGGTCGCCGCTGCTCGCCGTGATATCGAGGAACACCAGCTCGTCGGCTCCCTCGGAGTCGTAAACGCGGGCCATCTCCACCGGATCGCCGGCGTCGCGCAGGTCAACGAAGTTGACCCCCTTGACGACGCGGCCGGCGTCGACGTCCAGGCAAGGGATGACGCGGACGGCGAGGCGGGTGTCGGCTTGCGGCATGCCGTCACGGTACCGGTCCTCGCGGGCTGTGGACGACGCGAAATCCCGCTGCCCGAGATCGGCGATGATCATCGGCACGACAGACGAACCGGCAAGGGAGCACCATGGGCGCATGACAGTTACCGGGCTGCCGTTCGGACGGCCGCTCACCATCGATGACCTCGAGTCGATGCCCGACGACGGGCACCGGTACGAGCTGCTCGACGGGATGCTGCTGGTGAGTCCGGCGCCGGGGTGGTCGCACCAAGACGTCGTCGGCCGCATGTATCTCGCCCTCATGGCCGCCTGCACCGCAGGACACCGGGTGCTATTGGCGCCCTTTGCGGTGACGTTCGGCACGCGCGACACCGAGTTGCAGCCCGACGTCCTCGTCGCCCGCTACGGCGACCTCAGGGCGAAGAATCTGCCAGCAGCGCCAGTGCTCGCCGTCGAGGTGCGCTCGCCGTCCACCGCGCTCGTTGACCTCAACCTGAAGAAGGCGGCATACGAGCGCTTCGGCGTCGAGTCGTACTGGATCGTCGATCCCGAGACGCCGTCATTCATCGCCTACGAGCTGACCGAACGCGGCTACGCCGAGGTGGCCCGTGCCGGTGGTGACGAAGTCGCGGAAATGACGAGGCCATTCGCCGTGCGGATCAGCCCCGCCGAATTGCGCCGAGGGCTCGACCCGGACTAGCCGCGATACGCGGTCGCCTCGATCTCGACCAGCATCGAGGGGTCAATCAAGCCGCTGACCTCGAGCATGCTCGCCGCCGGCCGTACGTCAGCGAAGTATTCGCCGTGCGCCCGCCCGTACTCCTCCCAGCGCGAAATATCGGTGACGAACATGCGCGTTCGGACGACGTCGGCAAGGCCAACGCCCGCCTCGGTCAAGGCATGCGCAATCTTTTCGATCGCCGCTTTGGTCTGCTCGTAGGGGCTGTCGCCGGCCTCGGGTGCCGTCGTCCCTGACACTTCGACGTACGGGCCGGCGACGACCGCACGGCAGTAGCCGACAACGGGTTCCCACTGCGCACCGGACGAGATCCGCCGAACTGCTGTCGCATCGTTGGTCATGGCGCGCGAGCGTAGCGTTCGTATTAACGACGGTTCGGCCATTTTCCGTTCACAGCATTAGCCCGGACGGCGAAAGGCTCACCCATGTGGGTGACTTTCACAATGGCTCATGCGGTTTCCACTCAGCACCGATCATCGTCGGACGACAGGCCGCGCGACAGGAAAGTCAGGTCGACGGCTCTTCCCCTTTGCATGGGCAAGCCGCTCGACATTGTCACGGATGACAAATGGAGGAAGTCCCATGCGCACCAAGTCCAAGATCATTGGTGCTGCGGCGATAGTCGCAGCACTGGCCGCGGGTGGATCTGCGTTCACCAACAGCAACACCCTGCCCGCTGCTGTGACGGTCGGTTACGGCACGCAGTCCATCAGCGGCGCGACCGCCACCGACATCTCGTACGCCCTCAGCGCGGACGGCAAGACGATCGTCAGCGAAACCATCACCTTTACCGGTGACCTGAGCGGCGCGGCAGTCACCGTCAACACCGGCTGGAACGGCGGCGCGCTCACCGAATGCGACGGCGACAAGACGAACGCCACCTACGACGGCGTGGCGAACACGACGACGATGACGTGCACTGACAACGAGGCGACGACCACAGGCACCGAGTTCGACGTCGCGGTCACCCACTAACGCGAAACGCCTGCCCGGTCAGGGACGACAGCTTTGCGGCTGCCGCCCCTGACCGTGGCCGACCATGCGCTGACGCACGTGGAGGGAGGTCGACGATGCGCAAGCTGCTCACCATCGGTGGCGTACTGACAGTCGTCGGTTGCGCCCTCGGTTGGTATTTCCTCGCACCGTCGCAGCTGGGCGGGCACACGACCTACGTGGCCACGCACGGCATCAGCATGGAGCCGCGGTTCCACACGGGCGACCTCGCGGTGCTGCGGCCGACCACCTCCTATGAGGTAGGCGACGTCGTCGCCTACCGAAGCGCGACGTTGCACACCGTGGTCATGCATCGCATCGTCGGGCGCGACGGCACCGGTTTCGTGTTCAAGGGCGACAACAACTCCTGGCTCGACCCCGACCACCCCACCCAGGCCGACCTGCTTGGCCGGTTGGCTCTGCGCGTGCCGGACGGCGGCCGGTACCTCGGCGTCCTGCACTCGACGCAAGGACGCGTCATTGCCGGGCTGCTCGTGGCGCTGCTGCTGCTCGGCGGTGCCGGAGGCGTCCGGAGGCGCCGAGCCCTGCGCACGAGCGGCGGCCGCGCGGCCGGGAAGCACAGAGGCGGTCGGCATCGAGCGGCGAAGCCGCCGCGCCGGGCGCGCCCCGAAGCGCTGAAGCCGGCAATCCTCACGCCGGTGCCGTCGCCCGTGCTCACGCCGGCGACGCCCCGGATGTCGCCGTCCGCCCGGGGCCGACTGATCGCAGCACTCTGCCTCCTTGCGACGTGCGCTGCCGCGCAGGTCTGGCTTTGGAAGATGCCAACAACTCAATCGACGACGAAGTCGGTGGCGGTGGAGCAGCACGGCACCTTCGGCTACTCGGCCGAGGTGCCGGCGTCGCTCGTGTACCCGCAGGGCCGGGTCGAGCCCGGCGATCCGGTCTTCACCCGGATCGTGCACTCGCTCGACGTGTCATTCACGTACAACGCTGGCGCATCGCTTCAGGGCACGGTCGCCCTCGACGCCGTGCTCCACGGCCCGAGCGGCTGGAGCCGGCCGCTCGTCACCGGCAGCACCAGCCCGATCGCCAGCGGCAAGGGCGCGGCTCGGCTGCAGCTCGATGTCGACGCCGTACAAAGTGCGCTCGACCAGTTCAGTGCCGCGACCGGGGTGCGCAGCACGGCGGCGTCCGTCGTCATCGTCCCGCGCGTGCGGGTAACCGGCCGGATCGACGGACAGCCGGTCAAGGGCGGCTTCGACGGCTTGCTCACCTTGGCCGCCGGTGCGGACCAACTGACGGTCGCATCACCCCCGGCTCCAACAACTTCGGTACCGGCCGCCCAGCCCGAAGTGGCCGACCCGCTCACGACGTCGTCCTCGTTGACCGTCAAGGTTCCGGCGGTCGGACCGCATCTGCTGAGCGTGCTCGGCAAGCACCTCGCCGTCCGCACTGCTCGCATCGCGACCGGCGTGGCAGGCGCTGTCGGCATCGGCCTGCTGATCGCGGCGCTGATCGGGTCACGGCGGGAAGGCCGCGCCGAGGACGACGTCGTGACGGCGCTTCGCCAGTACGGCGACCGGATCGTGGATGCCGAGCCGGTGCCGCTGGAAGGCCCGATCGTCGAGCTGACCTCGCTCGCCGCTCTGCACTCGATCGCCGAGCGGTACGACCGGGTCATCTTGCACACCGCTCGGGGCGAGCGGCACTCGTACCTCGTGCGCGACGAGTTGTCGTGGTACCGCTACGAGATCCGGCCAGAGCGTGGCCAGCATGCGGCGCGCCGCGGTAGCCCCCAGCCGGATGTCGTGCTGCCCGAGGCATCCGTCATTTCGTTGGAGCCGCGACGTCGACCGGTCGACATCCTGCCGGGCTCGGTCGGGGCGTCGGCCTGGGCCGAGGGCTACGGCCGCACCGGCTGACGTTCCGCGGCGCAACGCCAATACGAGCAAATCGGCTAATGATCTTTTCCGGGAGTTCAACGGGACGTAAAGCGTAGGTCGGACAAGGCGCGTTTACGAGACATATCCAACTTGTTGCTGCTTTAGTCAAGGTCGCCTCCTGTCGAGGTCACAGCCGACCCGTGTCTCGCGTTGGGGATCGATCTTGCGCAAACTGCTCGCCGCTGTTTCCGTCGTGCTCGCCGTACCGGCCGCCTTCCTCGTCGTGCCGGTGGTTTCGGGAGCGTCGCCGAAACCCCATCCGGTCGCCCCGGTGGTGAGCCAGATTGCGATGCCGCTGACGGCCGCGCCGTCCACGTCGTCCGCATCGTCCGCATCGTCCGCATCGTCCGCATCGTCCGCATCAAACAGGTCGTCGTTGCGCGTCACCGCAGTACCGGCAGCGTTCGTGCCTTCCGCCGCGCCGGAAACGCCAACCGTTGCGGCGATCCCGGCCCAGGACACGAGGCCGTTCCGGCTCGTCGGCCTGAGCTGGACGCACGATCCGGCCATCACCGCACTCACAGCGCAAGTCCGCGTCCGCGCAAACGGTGTCTGGACCGACTGGCAGGACGAGCAAAAGGGCGACGCCGGACCGGACGCCGGCACCCCGGACGCCCAGCGGGCACCGCGGGACGGCACCGAACCGCTTTGGGTCGGCCATGCCGACGCGGTCGAGGCCCGCGTCGTCTCTGTGACGGGACCGGCACCTCGTGACCTGCGGGTCGAGCTCATCGACCCGGGCACGTCGGCCGCCGACGCATCGGTCGGCCACGCCACAACGGCATTGAGTTCAGCTTCGGCGGCCGCTGCGCAGCCGGCCATCATCACCCGCGCGCAGTGGGGCGCGGACGAGAGCATCCGCCTGCGCGCCTGCCCATGGGGGCCTGAGTACACCGGCGCGCCGAAAGTGGCGTTCGTGCACCACACGGTCACCGGCAACAGCTACGGCCCGGGCGACACCGCTGCCATCGTGCGCTCGATCTACGCCTACCACGTCCAGGGCGAAGGCTGGTGCGACGTCGGCTACAACTTCCTCGTCGACCAGTACGGGCAGATCTTCGAAGGCCGCTACGGCGGCATCGACAAGGCGGTGCTTGGCGCGCACACCGGCGGCTTCAATACCAACAGCTTCGGTGTTTCGATGATCGGCACGTACGACTCCGTGACGCCGTCGGCCGCCTTGCAAGCCTCGCTCGCGCGGCTCGTCGCCTGGAAGCTGTCGTTGTCCTACGCGAACCCGCTTGCTCAGACCACGCTCACGGCGGCGTCGTTCAGTGGCTCGCGTTACCCGACCGGCACGCAGGTCACGTTCAACGTGATCTCCGGGCACCGCGATGCGGACCTCACGGCCTGCCCCGGCAATGCCGGTTATGCGATCCTCCCCGCACTGCGGCAAGCCGTGCTGAACAACATGGTGGCCGGCCTGGTCTCCCCGAACGCGACGACGACCGTCCGCACGAAGGCGGCCAACGGCTCGGTGCACGTCACCGCCGGCATGCTTGCAGCCGGCGCCTGGCAACTGCTCGTTCAGGACGGGAACGGCACCACGCTTCGCACTTACTCCGGCACCGGGTCGGCGATCGACGCCACCTGGGACATGACGGCGGACGACGGCAGCCCGGTGCCGCCCGGCACCTACACAATCACCCTCTCGAGCACGCAGAACGGCGCGACCGCGTTGCCGTGGACTCAGCAGGTGACGGTCGGCGGTCCGTTCGACCGGCTCGCGGGCAGCGACCGGTACGCCACGGCGGTTGCGGTCGGCCAGGCCGCGGCGCCGTCCGCGACAACGGTCGTCATAGCCAGCGGTCAGGCCGCGCCGGACGCCGTGGCCGCCGGTCCCCTCGCCGTCCACCTCTCGGCTCCGCTGCTGCTCACGACGTCCGGCTCGTTGCCTGCGAACGTCGCAGCCGACATCACCAGCCGACACGCGACGACGGCGTACCTCGTGGGCGGTCCAGCGGTCATCAGTCCAGCGGTCGAAGACCAGCTGCGGTCGCTCGGCGTGAATGACATCACCCGCCTCGGCGGCGCCGACCGGTTCAGCACAGCGGCACTCGTGGCCGCGCAAGTCGGCGCGAACGGCGGTCAGGCGTTCCTGGTCGAGGGCAACGCCGGGTTGACCGACGGCTTCACGATCGGCGGCGTCGCCGGCGCGCTCGGCCGGCCGATCCTGATGGCGACGTCCACGGGCGTACCCGACGTCACGACGGCTGCGCTCAGCTCGCTCGGCGTCACAAGCACGACAGTCGTCGGGGGCCGCATCCCGGCGTCCATCGTCGCGACGCTTCCCGGCGGAACGCAGATCGCCGGGGCCGACCGCTACGCCACGTCGGTGGCAGTTGCGAACGCCCTCGCGGGCGACGTGCCGTCCGGCGAGCTGCTGCTGGCGAACGGCGCCGCGAGCTTCCCGGCCGACGCGTTGACCGCTGCCGCGCTCGGCCGTCCCACCTTGCTCGTCACGCCGACCACGATTCCCGCCTCGGTCCGAGGTTGGCTGGCTAGCTCCGACGGGATCCCGGCCGTCACCGCAATCGGCGGGCCGCTCGCGATCAGCGACGCGGTCGCATCGACCGCGGCCGGCCTGGCACGCGTGAGTTAACCGGCGGTCGGGCCGCGGCGAACCTGGCAAGATCTGCGCCATGCGTGTGACGTCGTTGCGGATCTACCCGGTGAAATCGCTCGGCGGCCTGGCCTTGGACAAGGCAGACGTCGAGCCGTGGGGCCTGGCCCGCGATCGGCGCTGGGGCGTGTTCCTCGAGTCGGGCGAAAGCGTGACGTCGCGCCAGCTGCACCACATGCTCGGGCTGCGCGCCGAGCCCGTCGATGCCGCCACCATCCGCATCATCGACCGCGAAGGCGGGTCGATCGACGTCGAGGCGCCGGTCGGTGGCGAGCCGGCTGCCGTCCGCCTGACTGGACAAGAGTCGGCGATACCGGCGAAGAGTGAGGCACACGACTGGCTGTCGCAGCGGGTCGGGCAGCCGGTGCGGCTGCTTTGGCAACCCGACCCGACGAGCCGGCCGATCGCCGAAAACCACGGTGGGTTACCGGGTGACTCGCTGTCTTTCGCGGACGACGCTCCCCTCCTTCTCGCGACCGAAGCATCGATGGCTCAGCTCAACACGTGGATCCGCGACGACGCACGGCTGCCTGACGTCCCCGACATCGATCCCGGTGACCTCAGCGGCGATGCAACGCCCGGCGCCGACGGCTTCACGCCGATTTCGATCGTGCGCTTCAGGCCCAACGTCGTCATCGACGGAGGCGAGCCGTTCGCTGAAGACGGCTGGACGTCGGTGCGCATCGGCGACGTCGAATTCCGGACGACGGTGCGCTGCGACCGCTGCGTGATGACGACGATCGACCCAGTCACTTTGGCCGGCGGCAAGGAGCCGATCCGCACCTTGGCCCGGCACCGTCGGTGGGACGGCAAGACCTGGTTCGGCATCCGGCTCGCGCCGCGGTCGACCGGTGTCATCTCGGTGGGCGACCCAGTCGTGGCCAGCCGGTAGGCATTCGCCGCGGTCTATCCCGGCAGATGTCTACCAGCACCTACCGGGCGACTGCAGCGAGCGCCTCTTCGAGCGTGAAAGCGCCTGCATACAAGGCTTTTCCGACGATCGCGCCCTCGACCCCGAGCGGCACCAACTCGGCCAGCGTGCGCAGATCGTCGAGCGACGACACTCCGCCGCTCGCAATGACCGGCTTGTCAGTAGCGGCGCACACGTCGCGCAGCAGTTGCACATTCGGCCCGGTTAGCGTTCCGTCGCGCCGCACGTCGGTTACGACGTAGCGCGCGCACCCGTCGTCGTCCAGTCTTGAAAGGACGTCGAAGAGCTCGCCGCCGTCCTGCGTCCACCCGCGTGCAGAAAGCGTCGTTCCTCGGACGTCGAGGCCGACCGCGATCTGGTCGCCGAACTCGGCGATGGCGCGCCGCACCCAGTCTGGGTTTTCCAAGGCGGCGGTGCCGATGTTGACCCGGGCGCATCCGGTCGAAAGGGCGGCGCGCAAGGAGGCGTCATCGCGAATTCCGCCCGACATCTCGACCTTCACGTCCAGCTTCCCGACCACCGATGCCAGCAGCTCACGGTTGGAGCCGCGGCCGAATGCGGCGTCGAGGTCGACCAGGTGGATCCACTCCGCGCCCGCCTCCTGCCAGGCCAGTGCGGCCGCGAGCGGGTCGCCGTAGCTAGTCTCCGACCCCGCCTCGCCCTGCACGAGCCGCACGGCTTGCCCGTCGGCGACGTCAACGGCGGGCAGCAGCACCAGAGCACTCACGCGATCGACTCCAACCAGTTCTTCAGCAGTTGCGCGCCGGCGTCGCCGGACTTCTCGGGGTGGAACTGCGCGCCCGACACCACGCCGTCCTCAGCAGCAGCGACAAACGTCGTCGTGCCGTGCGTGGCGGTGGTGACGAGCCCGCCGGCCTCCCGGGCGGCGTAGGAGTGCACGAAATAGAACCGCTCCCCCTCGACACCGTGAAACAGTGTCGAGCCGGCCGGCGCATCGACGACGTTCCAGCCCATGTGCGGCAGGATCGGCGCGTCGAGCTTCACTGCGCCACTCGGCCACACCCCGATCCCATCGGTACGTACGCCGTGCTCGACGCCGTACCCGAACAGCACCTGAAAGCCGACGCAAATACCGAGCACCGGCGCGCCTACAGAAATTCGCTTACGCACCAAGGAAGATCCGTCGATCGCGTCCAGGCCGCGCATGCAGGCGGCGAATGCTCCAACACCAGGAACCACGAGGCCGTCGGCGTGCAGCGCGGCGTCGGCGTTCGACGTGACCTCGACATCGGCGCCGACGCGCCGCAACGCGCGTTCAGCTGACCGCAGGTTGCCCGAGCCGTAATCGAGGACGACGACCTTCATCGCGACTACAGAACACCCTTGGTGCTCGGAACTCCGGCAACACCATCAAGGCGGACGGCGTCACGCAGTGCCCTGGCCACCGCCTTGAACTGTGCCTCGTTCACGTGGTGGGCGTTACGACCCTCCAAAACCCTTACGTGCAGGCAAATCTGGGCCTGCGCGACGAACGATTCCCAGATGTGCTTGGTCAGCGTGGTCTCGTAGGTGCCGATCAGCTCAACGATGTCGGGCTCGGTGTGCACGAGATACGGCCGACCGGAAAGGTCGACCGCGACCTGGCACAGCGTCTCGTCGAGCGGCACAAGCGCGTCGCCGAACCGCCGGATGCCCGCCTTGTCGCCGAGCGCCTCGCGCAACGCCTGTCCCAACGCCAGGGCCGTGTCTTCGACAGTGTGGTGAGGGTCGACCTCGACGTCACCCTTCGTGCGCACATGCAAGTCGAAGCCCGCGTGCTTGCCGAGTTGGGCGAGCATGTGGTCGTAGAACGGCACGCCGGTCTCGACGTCGACGTTGCCGGTTCCGTCGAGCTCGAGCTCGACCAGCACGTCGGACTCCTTGGTTGTGCGCTGCACACGGGCGCTTCGGCTCACCGTCAACCTCTCGTCACTTGCAACAGGGCACTCTTGAACGCCGCCATCTCTTCGGCTGTGCCGACACTCACGCGCAGCCACTCGCTCGGCCCGGTCTCCCGAATCAGCACCCCGCGGTCGAGCAGCGCCTGCCAGACAGCGTGCCGGTCGTCGAACAGCCCGAACAGCACGAAGTTGGCGTCTGAGTCGGCGACCGTGAATCCCTGCGCCCGCAGCCATTCGACGGTGGCATCGCGTTCGGCGCGCAGCGTCGCCACCTGGGCGAGCAGCTCCTCGGTGTGGTGCAACGCGACCGTCGCGACCGCCTGCGTCACCGCTGAGAGGTGGTACGGCAACCGCACGATGCGCACGGCGTCGACGATCGCGGAATCTGCGACCAAATACCCGACCCGCGCGCCCGCGTACGCGAACGCCTTGCTCATCGTGCGCGTCACGACCAGATTCTTGTGCCGTTCAAGCATTTCCAGCGCGGACGCCGTGCCTGGCCGGCGAAACTCGGCGTACGCCTCATCGACAACCACGAGACCGCCGTGCTCGGCAGCCGCTGCGACCACCGCCTGCGCCGTCGACAACGGCAGTGCGGTTCCGGTCGGGTTGTTCGGCGAGGTCAACAATGTCACCACAGGCCGATGCGTTCGCACGGCCTTCACGGCAACGTCGGGGTCGAGCGAGAAGTCGGGCTCGCGCGGCTCGGTGACGTACGCAGTGAAGGTGTCACGGCAGTACTGCGGATACATCGAGTACGTCGGCGAGAAGCCCAGCACCGTGCGGCCGGGGCCACCGAACGCCAGCAGCAGCTGGTGCATCACTTCGTTTGAGCCATTGGCTGCCCAGATCATCGAGGAGTCGAAGGAGACGCGCTCGAACTCCGCCAGGTAGCCGGCGAGGTCGGCGCGCAGCGCCGACGCTTCGCGGTCCGGATAACGGTTGAGCGAGCCGGTGACCGCAGCGACAGCTGCGGCGACGTCCGATATCAACGACGGCGACGGCGGGTACGGGTTCTCGTTGACGTTCAGCGCGACCGGGACGTCGAGTTGCGGTGCGCCGTAAGGGGTTTCGCCGCGCAGGTCGTCGCGCAGCGGGAGCTCGTTCATCGTGGAATCCGGGCGCGGACGGCGGCGACGTGAGCGGCGAGATCCTCGGCGCCACCGAGCGAATCGATGAGCGGCGCGACCTCGGCGAGTGCAGCGCGGTCGTAGTCGATTACGTGGATCATCCGCTGGAACGACTGCACCGAAAGCCCGCCGGTGAACCGGGCGGTGCCTGCGGTGGGCAACACGTGGTTCGAGCCCGCGAGATAGTCGCCGAGGCTGACCGGCGACCACGGCCCGACGAAGATGGCGCCCGCATTTCGCACGCGGGCAGCGGTTTTCGCGGCGTCGGCGGTGACGACCTCGAGGTGCTCGGGCGCCCACTCGTCGATGACGCGCAAGCCAGCATCGAGGTCGTCGACGAGCACGTAGGCCGACTGCCCGGCGAGCGCCTTGCGCACCCGCTCGACGTGCTTGGTCTTGGGGATCTGCGTGTCGAGCTCGGCGTCGACCGCCTCGAGCAGGCCCTCGGAGTCGGTGACCAGCAGGCAGCTCGCCAACTCGTCGTGTTCGGACTGGCCAATCAGGTCGGCAGCGAGGTGCGCCGGCTCGGCGGAGTCGTCGGCCAGGATGCCGATCTCGGTGGGCCCAGCCTCGGCGTCGATGCCGACCACGCCTTTGACGAGACGTTTCGCGGCGGCGACGTAGACGTTGCCCGGGCCAGTGACGACGTCGACCGGCTCGACCTCTTCGCCCTGCTTGGCGCTGCTTCCGAAGGCGAACAGCGCGACCGCCTGAGCGCCGCCGACTGCGTAGACCTCGTCGACCCCGAGCAGCGCGCACGCGGCGAGCACCGCGGGGTGTGGCAAGCCGCCGAATTCGCGCTGAGGTGGCGAGGCGAGCGCGATCGACTCGACACCCGCCTCCTGCGCCGGCACAACGTTCATGACGACGCTGCTCGGATATGCGACCAGCCCGCCCGGCACATAAAGGCCGACGCGCCGCACGGGCACGAACCGCTCGGTGACGACCGCGCCCGCGGCCACGTCAACGCGGACGTCATCGCGAAGCTGGGCTCGGTGCACCGCGCGGGCCCGCCGCGTCGCCTCTTCAAGAGCAGCGCGGACGCCGGGGTCGAGGTCGGCAAGGGCCTGTTCGATCGCTTGCGCGGGCACCCGCAGGGCGGTCAGCTCGACGCCGTCGAACCGCTTGGTGATCTCCCGGACGGCGGCCGCTCCCCGCTCGCGCACGTCGTCGCAGATCGGCCGCACCGTCTCGACCGCCGACTCGACGTCGATCGGCGCCCGCGGCAACAGGCCGCGCACCTCGCGGGTGCCGATTGTGCGACCACGCAGGTCGATTCGGCGCAACATGAGGTGGGCTCCGCGGGGATTGGTTCTTCTGGACGACGCGCGTCGTTGCGCGCGGCAAGCCTACCGGGACAGGCCGTGCGCCCGCCGAGTGAAGGGTTTGCGTTGGGCCCGGGCGGCGGAAAGCAACGCAACCCTTCACTCGGACCGGACGGGCGACCCGGCGTTATTGGGCGGCGGCGTGGCGGTGGCCCGGCTTGCCCGTGCGCGCCTTGGCAGCCGTCTTGCGGGCGAAGCGCTCCTCGGGGGTGCGCGGCTGGTTTGGCGCACGCCGAGGCCGGCGGGTATCGCCGGTCGGCCGCGCGGGTCGTTCCGACCGGTCGAGACGCTTCGGTCGGTCGGAACGCTTCGGCAGCGCGACGATTCGCACCGGCTCGCCGGACAAAGCCAACTGGCGAACAGCGTCGTGGCCAGGCTCGACGTCCACTGCTACCGGCACTACGCCGGCGTCGCGATGAATTCCGGCGACCACCCGAGCCTCGTGGGGCTGCACCAGCATCAATGCCGTGCCGGCAGCGCCGGCGCGCGCCGTCCGACCTGATCTGTGCAGGTAGTCCTTGGAATCGTTGGGCGGATCGAAATGCACGACCAGGTCGACGTCATCGACGTGGATGCCGCGCGCGGCGACGTCGGTGGCGACGAGCACCCGCGGGTGACCGGCGGCGAAGCCGTCGAGCGCGCGTTGGCGCGCGTTCTGCTTCAAGTTGCCATGGATCGCGGCAGCGTCGACGCCGGCCCGGGTGAGCTGGGTCGCGAGCCGGTCGGCGCCGTGTTTGGTGCGCACGAAGATCAGCGTGCGGGCCGGCCGGGACGCCACCTCAGTCAGGACGGCGACCTTGTCCTCGGCGCGCACCGTGAACACCCGATGCTCCATCGCCTCGATCGGCGCGGCGGCCGGTGCGACTGCGTGCAGGGCAGGATCGGTGAGGTACGCGCGCACTAGCCGGTCGACGCCGCGGTCGAGGGTGGCGGAGAAGAGCAGCCGCTGACCGTCGGCGGGCGTCTGGTCGAGCAACGTCGTCACGGCCGGAAGGAAGCCGAGGTCGGCCATGTGGTCGGCCTCGTCGAGCACCGCGATCTCGATCGCACCGAGCATGCACGCGCGCTTCTCGATCAAGTCGATCAGCCGCCCGGGGGTTGCGACGACGATGTCGACCCCACGCTCGAGCGCCTCGATCTGCCGGCCATACGGAGCGCCGCCGAAGACGCACGCCAGTTTCAGCCCGAGCGCCTCGCCGAGCGGACGCAGCGCATCGGCCACCTGGGTCGCCAGCTCGCGGGTGGGCACCAGCACAAGGGCGCGCGGCGCTTTCGGCGTCCGCCTTGAAGTTGATGACCCGAGGCGGGCGAGCAGTGGGAGTCCGAAGGCCAGCGTCTTGCCGCCGCCTGTCTGCGCCCGGCCGAGAACGTCGCGCCCGGCGAGCGCGTCGGGAATCGCCCGGGTCTGAATCGCGAACGGCGTCTCGATGCCGCGCTTCGACAACGCGATGACCAAAGACTTGGGCAGTCCGAGGGAGGCGAACGTCGCGTCCGCCGGCGGTTCGATCAACAGGGCCGCGTCGAGCGCGGTTTCGAGCTCGGACGCCGGGGCGATCTTCGGGCGGGCAGCCTTGCTCGCGCCGCGGTTCGGGCGGCGACGGGGCGCGCTGTTGTTGGGGTTGTTGGCGCGCCGAAATGACGCACGTGGTGCAGGCATGAAAAAGAAACGCTCCATCAGCGTTGCGGAGGCCGCGTCGCTGGCGCCGAACGATCGGCAGTGACGCGGCAAGCGCGTCGAGGATCAAGGAGCGATCCTGCTGGAGACGAAGCCTCGCGGGCGGCTCGCCCGCGGGAGGGACGGCGAATTCCGCCGTCATCGTGACCCAGCGTAACAGTCGGTCGCAGCGATCTATCGAAGGCGCGGCCGCGACAGGCCGCGCCGACCGGCAGCAGCCGGATATTTGCGACAAATCTCAAGCCGACGGCCGCGATTGCCGAACCGAAAGCCGCGAGCAACGCGCTTGCACCGCCGACTCTCGAGCCGATCGGGCGGCGTGACCTCGACCCACCGCAGCGGGTGATTTCGGGGCCGGCCGTCACCGAGGAGACCCCCGTATGCGTCGCACCTTCCGCGCCCTCCCGACGTTGGCTGCCGCCGTGATCGTGGCCGCCGCCGCGCAACCCGCCGTAGTCCCCGCTGCTGCGCAGCTGACGGCAGGCGTGAGCGCCGCGTCGTCCGAGGCGATGCAACGTTTCGCCGGTGCCGACCGCTACGCCACCTCGGCGCAAGCGCTCGCCGACTACGACCCCGGCGTCGCGAAGTTGTACGTCGCGACCGGCGTCAGCTTCCCCGACGCGCTAGCCGCAGGCGCGGCCGCCGGCACCGACAACCCAGTGCTGCTGGTAAACCCGGCCGGACTGTCGTCGGCCACCACCACCGCGGTCGCGCGGCTGCGACCCGGACAGATCGTGCTGGTCGGCGGTCCGAGGGCGCTTCCCGACTCGATCGGGGCGACCCTCGCCGGTTACGCCTCGCAAGGCTGGACCCGGCTGGCCGGACCGAACCGGTACGCAACCGCCGCCGCCATCGCATCCGACGCCTTCCCTGCCGGCGCGACCACCGTGTACCTCGCATCGGGCGTCGCCTTCCCGGACGCGTTGACCGCTTCGGCGCTCGGTGCAGCCGCAGGTGCACCGGTGCTGCTCACGGCGCCGAACGCGCTGCCGGCGGAGACCACGGCCGCGCTGACCGCCTTGCACCCGCGTGACGTGGTGATCGTCGGCGGGACGAGCGCGGTCAGCAACACGGTGGCGTCCCAAGCGAGTGCCAACGCCGTCACCGTGTCGCGGGTGTCGGGCGCGGACCGATACGCCACGAACGCGGCCGCCAACGCCGCCGTGACCGGCCCGGTGTCGGACCTGGTTGTCGCCTCCGGCACGAACTTCCCTGACGCATTGTCCGGAGCAGCGCTGACCGGTCACCTGCACACCGCCTTGTTGCTGGTCGGCCCGTCTGGGCTGTCGGCGGCGCAGCGCACCCTTGTCTCGGCGCTCGCGCCGGCACACGTAAGCGTGCTCGGCGGCTCTGCCGCCCTGCCGGACGCCGTCGTGAACCAGGTGCTGGCCGCCGCGGGTCTGGCCGCGCCGGCGCCGACCGCACCGGGTGCCGCCGACTATGCGCTGAACTACGCACCGAACGGGCAAGTGTGGCGGTGGAACCCGTGCGCCGTCATTGGCTGGCAACTCAACCCGGGCGCAGCAGACGCCACTGCGATCGCCACCATCAAGGACGCGGTT
>Ga0105240_10003861_pt1 | contig 23152 bp, 17 predicted proteins | sample KBSC54metaG_FD_80426 | JGI IMG/M metagenome (GOLD analysis project Ga0105240, IMG submission 80426) | Corn rhizosphere microbial communities from Kellogg Biological Station, Michigan, USA - KBS C5-4 metaG | ecosystem: Host-associated > Plants > Roots > Rhizosphere > Soil | place: Michigan, USA... | reverse complement strand
GCGATTTGAAAAGCACGAGTCTAGGCCGTGATCCTACGCGACAGCGGTTTGACGCTGTTCACCCGCGCGGCAAGTCGTACCGAACGCACCACGGTGTCGACTTTTAAGGTGACCTCGATCACCGAGTTGACGAGGTCCTGCCCTTCAACAAATTCAAGCGCGGCGTGAAATAGAACGCTGCATCTCCGGGACTGCATTCGGAACAACTATGATCAGGCCCGCATGCAACTCCATCCTGCCAAAGAGTCGAATAAAATCCACCGATTGTTCGTGACGAACGTGAATTCACCCTTGACGATTCGATCGGTCAGTTCCCAGTCCGCCTTGCCGTTCAAACCTACGTGGTTGACTTGCAATGCCTCGAGACCAGCGGCATGAGCGACTCCAACCAGCGACTCATGCAAACATTCGTCGATCAGAAATCTCATGCACTCTTGAGCAGAGTACTCAGTGAAAACGACTTCCGGGCCGCCGCCCTTTTTCGCTGCCACGGGCGGGAACTGGGGCGCCCGCGCCGGGGGAATGCACGCATATATAGGGGTGCGATGGCGATCTTCTCCTTGCTCAAGGTTGGATAGCCTTCGAGGATGTCTTCCACTGTCGCGCCCTGGGCGAGCATGTCGGCCACGAGGTCAACCGGAATGCGCGTGCCCTTGAAGACAGGCGTTCCGCGCATGATTTCGGGATCGCTGACGACCATCTTTTCCATTCGAGCGAACTGTTTCAGCTCGCGTTCCACCTTGCGGCGCGCGTACTTGAATTCGACGAACAGGACCGTCCCGTTTCCGACTGCCAAAGCATCGGCCTTAGGCGACCGCTGAATCGACTCCGCGATCTCTCGCCGCGTACCGACGGGCAACAGCCGCAGCCCCTCAGCTTCGAGTTGCAGGTAGATTAATTGTTCCTTTGTGAGGAGGCGTCGCACCGCCGTCCCCGACCGCGCGGACCGGGGCCGTATCAAACGACTGTCGATGGCTTTGTGAACAGCAGCCAACGGCAAACCAGTAACGGCAGCGGCTTGGGCAGGTGTGTATCCGTCCATGCCTAAATTCTACTCCAAGCGGAGAAGGATTACATTGCGATGCCACAAAAGCTTTACAATCCAGTTGATCGACTCCTATGAAAACCTGCTCACTCGTTCTCTTTGCTCTCGCGATTCCGGCGGCATTCGGCCAACTGCCGCAAGCCACGCAGACGGCCATCGATCAGGCGGCGCGAAAAGTGCTCGCCGATACCGGGTCGACGAGTGCGTCGATCGCGGTGGTGAAGGACGGGAAAGTCGCCTACGTGCAGGCTTACGGCGACGCGCGACTCGAGCCGAAAGTGGCGGCGACCACCGCGATGCGGTACAAGATCGGGTCGAACACCAAGCAGTTCACCGCCACCGCGATCCTGCTGCTTGCGGAGCAGGGCAAGCTCTCGCTCGACGACCACGTGTCCAAATACATCCCGGGACTGACTCGCGGCAACGAGATCACGATTCGCCAGTTGCTCTCGCACACGTCCGGCTATCAGGATTACTATCCGCTCGATTACGTCGCGCCGTTCATGACGCGGCCGACGACCCTGCAGGGGATCCTCGACATCTGGGCCAAAAAGCCGCTCGACTTCGAACCGGGGACGCAATGGCAGTACAGCAACACCAATTTCACGATCGCCGGATTGATCATCGAAAAAGTCAGCGGCAAGCCGTATTACGAATTTCTGCGCGCGCGCATTCTCACGCCGCTCGGAATGCGCACGGCCATCGATTCGGACAACGAGAAGTGGAGCGACGCCGACCCGGTCGGCTACCAGCACTACGCTTTGGGACCGCCGCGCGTTGCGCTGCCGGAAGGCGTCGGTTGGCTGAATGCGGCCGGAGAATTGGCGATGACTCCCGGCGACCTTGCGCTGTGGGACATCTCGCTCATGAACGGCAGCATTCTGAAACCGGAGTCGCTGCGCGCGCTCACGACCGAGGTCAACTTGAAGAACGGCAGTCATACCGGCTACGCGTTAGGACTCGGCGTGTCGAACAACAACGGGCGGCGTGTCTGGTCGCATGGCGGTGGCACGTCGGGCTTCACGAGTTCCAACGTGACGTATCCCGATGACCGGGTCGCGATCACGGTGCTCACCAACAGCGAGGGCAGCGCGTCCGGCATCCTGGGACGGCAGATCGAACGGCTGGTGATTGTCCCGGTGGAAGATCCCGGCGCGGCACAAGCGCTCGACCGCGTGCGCCGCCTCTTCAGCGCTCTGCAGGACGGTCAGGTCGACAAGGCGCTGCTGGATGCGGATGCGACCGCCTACTTCACTCCGCAGGTGATTGCGGATTACGCTGCGAGTCTGAAACCGTTCGGGACTCCGACGAGTTTCACGCAGACAGGCAAAAACGATCGCGGGGGCATGACGGCCCGCTCGTTCTCGATTCGCGCGGGAGATAAGGGGCTGCGGCTATCCACCTTCTTCACGCCGGACGGGAAGATCGCGCAGTACTTGATCTATCCGGCTCAGTAACTCCGGGTGAGTTGGATCACAACGGACCTCGCGGTGCTAAATGGCGCACCGGAGGATAAAAAGCCTTGCATCCGATTACCAGGCCCCGCGCCTTCCAATGCTTTCTTGCATTGTCGGTATTTGTGGGCTCCGCAATAGCTGCTACCCCAGCCAGCGGAACACTGACCGACAGTAATCCGAAACTCACCTACACAGCCGGCCCATTCCTCGTTCCTAACATCACGGATAACGTCAGCGGTACGCCCCTTTGCGACCCCACGATTCCGGTGGAGCAGTGCGATACCTACCTGCTGACCGTCAACGTAGCATCTACCGATGCTTCGACGAAACGGATAAGAGTTACCATCAGCTTTCCAATCGCAGCCGGTGAATTCGACGTGTTTGTTTTCGACTCGAACGGGAACCTGGTAGGCTCCGACACGGCCGGCGGTGAACCTTCCGTCGCCACGTTTCCGGCGGTGTCGGGCAGCTATAAAGTAGTCGTGGACCCGTGGAATCCACTGGGCCAGAGCTTTACGGCAACCATCGCGATGGAAGCGATTCCACCGCAACCCCCGCCGGCCACCGGAATCGCGCCGCGCTTTCAGGTGTACCCTGCGCCCCCGACGGCGGGAGGGGCCGAATCATCGGGCGAGCCTTCGATTGGCGTCGATTGGAATCCCAACGTGGCCGCGCTCAAATCCGGCACGATGAATCAGGGCGGCATCGCGTTCTTCACATCGTCGTTGCATCAGTTTCGCGTGGGCCTGAACGATTGCTCGTCCCCGGCGACGGCAGCGTGGACAGACATTTCGAGTCCCGTGGAAACCGTGACCACGCTGGATCCGATCGGCCATTGCGATCACTTCGGCGGCAGCCATCCCGGCCGCCTGTTCCAATCGCAACTGGCGGGCGCGACCAGTATCATGGCCTTCTCCGACGACGACGGCAACTCGTGGCTGCAATCGCAGGGCTCGGGCCAGCCCGCCGGTGTCGATCACCAGACTGTGGGAAGCGGCGCGTACAACACGGCGGCTACCCCGGCGCCGCCTCCGCATCCGGCCTACAACAATGCGGTTTACTACTGCTCGCAGGACATCGCGACGGCATTCTGCGCGCGCAGCGACGATGGCGGGCTGACCTTCGGTCCGGGTGTTCCGCTCTACAATCTGACGCAGTGCACCGGGATTCACGGCCACGTGAAGGTGGCGCCGGATGGCACGGTGTACGTCCCGAATCGCGGATGCGGCGCGAATCAGGCGGTCGTGGTGTCGGCAGATAACGGGCTGACGTGGACGGTGCGGCCGATTCCGGACAGCACTCCGGCGATCGGCAACGATCCCTCGGTGGGGCTGGCCAGCGATGGCACCGCGTATTTCGGTTATCAGGACGGCAGCGGCGCGGCGAAGATGGCAGTGTCGCACGATCAGGGCAAGAGCTGGAGCGCGTCGGTGAACGTGGGCGGGCAACTGGCGATTGCGAATTCGGTTTTCCCGGCGGTGGCTGCGGGCGACGCGAATCGCGCGGCGATGTTCTTCCTCGGATCGCCGACCACGGGCAACCTGCAGGATACGGTTAACTACAAAGGTATCTGGCACGCGTATGTCGCCGTGACTTATGACGGAGGAGGTAATTATTTCCTGATCGACGCCACGCCCAACGACCCCGTGCAGGTAGGTTCGATCTGCATCGCGGGCACGACATGCGGCGCCGACCGCAATCTGCTCGACTTCAACGATCTCACGATCGACTCGCAGGGACGGCTGATCGGCGCCTTCGCCGATGGCTGCGTGGCGGGCTCGTGCGATGCATCGTCGCCGAATACGGCATCGCGCAGCGCGTTGGGCACGATCCTGCGGCAGTCGGGCGGAAGGCGCATGTTCGCGGCGTACGATCCGGTGGAGCCGGCCGCGCCGGGAGCGCCGTTGCTGGCGACGGCAATGCAGAGCGCGACGGGAACGCTGTTGACGTGGCAGGCACCCGATAACGGCGGGGCGCCGCTGAAGGACTATGTGGTGTATCGCGGGCTGGCCAGCGGCTCCGAAACGAAACTCGCCACACTGAGTGCGACCAAGACCAGTTACCTGGACACGGCGGCCAAAGCGGGCACGTTCTACTATCGTGTCGCCGCGGAGAATAAGTACGGCGCGAGTACGTTGTGCGGAGAAGTGGGCAGCACTCCGGCCCCGCCGCCGCAATCGTCGTGCACGGGAACGGGAATCACGGTGGTGACCGATCCGGCGGGCGATCAGACCGGCGCGCCGGCCAATGCTCAACTCGACATTCAGTCGATCTCCATCAGCGAGAAGTATGTGAACGCCACCACGCCTCCAAAGTTGACGTTCACGATGAAGGTGGGAAATCTGAGTACTCCGGTGCAGCCGAATTCATTGTGGACCATCTTCTTTACCGCGCCGAATGGCACGCAGTACTTCGTCGACATGACGACGTCGGGGACGAGTGCGACGCCCACGTTCGAGTACGGCCACACGGCGGTGCTGGCGACGGGGACGACGCAGCAGACCAAAGATGGCGCGGCCGATACGGCCAGCACGTTCAGCGCGGATGGAACGATCACACTGGTGATCGCGAACAGTCTGGTGGGCGGCGTGAAGGCCGGCGATTCCCTGGTGAACGTGAATGGCCGGACGCAATTACTGGTGGGAGCCGGCGGCACCGGACTCCTGGAAACAATCGACAGCACCGCTTCGGGGCGGTACATTCTGGTGGGGAATGCATACTGTGCGGGTAAGTAAAATGTTCCGGCTGATCACGGCCGCATGCGCAATCACGGCTTCCGCGAAGGCAGTGCAGGCAGATGCCTGCTCACTGCTCACCGCGGAAGCCATCCGCCAGGCAGTGGGCGAGCAGGTGGCCGGCGCCAAAGCGACCTCGCAGACCGCGGGCAAGCTTCGCCAGTCGCAGTGCTTCTACACGCTGCCCACGTTCACCAATTCGATCAGCGTCACGTTGACCGGGCCGTCCGGCATCTCGGGGGAAGCGGCGCGCGAACTTTGGAAGCGCTGGTTCCACCGGGAGGACGCCGACCGCGGCAAGCCGGAATCGGAGGAGGAAGAAGCGGCCGCAAAGGCAGCGCCGGTCGCGGGGATCGGCGATGAAGCATTCTGGGTGCACAGCTTCGTCGGCAATCTCTACGTGCGGAAGGGCAATCGTTTTTTGCGCATCAGTCTGGGCGGAAAGATGACGGACGAGGAGCGGCAGGCCAGGGCGAAGGCTCTGGCCCTGGACGCGCTCCGGCGATTGCGGTGACGTCAGCGTAAATCACGGGCCGTACGCCAATGCAGGCGTACCATCGCGGGAATACACGCGAGCACGAACGGCAGCGACTTGCGATACTTGCCGCGCAACTCGAGCATCTCATCGAGAGTGCGGCTCGGACCAAGTCGCTGCTGGAGAAACTGGACCTCGTCCTGAAGTGACGATCGGCGGCGCTCGTAACAATAGAAGCAGTTGTGGACCGAGCGTTTGAGCACGCCCATCGCGTATTTCGTCGCTAGCGGAAACAGCGGGTAGACCGCCACGCACACGGCTGCCTGATTGAAGAGCGAGAAGAATGCCTTCCACACGTCCAAGCGGCGGATGGGCGCCACCGGTACGTGCGGCAAAAGCTCTTCGCCGAACGCCGTGACGCCGGAGCTGACGATGTGGCCGAGGACGGCGCGATCCACGCATGCCGCCTGCCAGCGCGGCAGATCCAGAATGCGGCCGACGTCTCCGGAGAGCAGGTCGGCGCGCGTGCAGACGAAGACCGGATGGATGCTGGCCGTGACGGTCTCGACGAATTTCACCAGCGCCCCCTGCGCTCCGCCGTGGTCGATTCCGTGGAGTTGCTGCGTGCGCTCGACGGTGGCCTGCAACCGGCGGCGGTGCTCGCGTGAGGCGCCGTCGGGGACCACGAGAATCAGGTCGACATCCGAGAGGCCTTTCGACCAGCCGCCCGTCACGGCGCTTCCGAATAGGACGAGGCTGGCGAGTCCTGGGGGCTGCGCGTTGCAGGCGTCGATCACCGCGTCGACATAGCGAGTGGCTACCATTCGGCGCGGATGCGAATGCCGAAGCTGCGCGGGGGCGCGACCGCGGTGCCCGAGAAGAGGCCGGCAAAATCGATTACGTTCAGACGATTGGTGACGTTGAGAATGTCGGCCTGCGCGCGGATGGAACGCTTCTCGTGGCGCCACAACAGAGCACCGGCCGAGAAGTTCAACGATGCGGAAGGTTTTACGCGGCCGCGGTCGAAATTGACGCGGTTCACGACGGGCGCGCCGTACTGCGCGATGAGGAAATTCAGATCCTGACCGTCGGGTAGTTCGACCGGCAAGCCGCTGCCGTACGACGCACTGGCGGCAACCCACAAGCGCGAAGAAAGCTCCATGTTCACGCGGCCGCTGGCGGTATGGCGCTGATCCTGGGTGATGGGAAAAGTGTCGTGACTTTGCAGCAGCGACGCGGCATTGTCGTCGAGGAAGAGACCGCCGGCGATCGGGAGCGAGCCGTAGCCCTGCATCCAGGCATAGCTGAGAAAGCCGGAGAAGCGGCCCCAGCGGGGAACTTCGAGTTTGGCTTCGGCGCCGTGAATGGTGGCGCGATCGAACGCAATCGGAAAGCTGACTGCGGTGTTCAGCAGGAGGTCGTCATCTCCGAAATTGCGGATGTCGCGCTGGTACCAGTCGGCATCGAACCGCAGGCGATTCAGGAACGCGCGTGAGAATCCCGCCTGATAGAAATTCGCGTGCGAAGGGTGGAGCGGAAGATACAGACCCGCATTGTTGAGCGTCCCGGCCACCGGCGATCCGGAAACGAGAATATTCTCGATGGGCGGCGTGCCGAATACGCGATCGTAAGAAGCGCGGAACAGCAGGCCGGCCGGCGCAAAGAAATACGAGGCCGCCAGCCGCGGGCTGAGTGCCTGATCGTTGACCAGCAGGCGGTAATGATCGTAGCGGATGCCCGCACTGAGGGTTAGCCTCCCGAGCCGGATCGTGTCCTGCGCGTAGGCCGATTGCTCGCGATCCTGGCGGCGATCGGCGATGCTTAGCTGCGCGGGCGTATCGCGATCGAAGATGCGGATGCCGGCCAGCCGATACGCCGTGATGCGGTAAGAGAATGACTCGCGGATGGAGGCCAGCGTGGCCTCGCCGCCGATCTTCCAATCGTGATGGCCGTGATGCCCGGCGAGATCGCCGTTGACGTACGCTTCGCGAAATCCGCGATCCTGCGCCGGCGCGATCGGGGTGGACAGGGGATTCGACCAGAGTAGCGCTGTGACGTCGCGCACCGACCCGCGAAGCGACATCACAAGCGTACTGGAGAACGTATGCTGCAACGAGATCTGGCCGCTGGTCTCAGCGGCAGTGCGATCCTGCCGCTGTCCCGCGTCGGCCTGCAGTTGCTCGTCGGGCACCTGAAAGCGCGTCTCACGACGACTGGCCGAGACGCGCAGACGACTGGAGGGCGAAAGATCGCGATCAAGCGATGCCGAGAACGCGCTATTGGACGCGTGATTTGTAAAATCTTGCGTGACCGGCGGGTCGAGATAGCGGTCGGTGAGGAAGCCCTCGGCATTAAATCCGGCGGCCATTTTCGGCGTGACGTACTCGGTGGAGACGTCGCCGCTCACGCTCGAAAAGCTGCCGCCCTGAATCGTGGCGGAACCGTGCAAGCCGGTGGTCTGGTTGCGGGCGGTGGTTACCTCCACGACGCCGCCCAGTTTCTTGCCGTACTCCGCCGGGTAGCCTCCGGTCAGAATGCGAACGGCCTGCACGTCGTCGGCCTCGAATCCCGAGGCGAAGGCGGGCGAGCGGTTGTCCTGCACCGGAAAGCCATTGACAATGTACTGCGTGTCGTATTCGGCGCCGCGCGGGTGGAGGACGCCGTTGGCTTCGACCAGCCAGCCGGGTTGCGCCGCGATGAGGTCGATGAGTCCGCGGCCGGGCGGGCCGGTATCACGCTTGCGGATGGTGTCGGCGCCGACGTGTTGGGCCGAGCCCACCTGGCCGGGGTCGACCAGGGGGGCGTCTTCGCGGACCTCTACGACAGTTCCGGCGGCGGCAATCGAGAGCGTGATCTTGCGGCTGACGGGAAGCTGCGACATGAGTTCGATGGTCTGGGTGAACGTCTGAAATCCAGGCTGCGAAATCGTGGTCCGAGCGGCAGCTCTTTAAAGGTGTACGAGCCGTCGCGGAATAGCGTGACGCTCAAGCGGGTTTCCGTTGCGGCGCTGGTGAGTTGCGCCGAGGCCACGACGGGCAGGCCGGACGGGTCCTGCACCTGGAGACGGAGTTCGCCGGTCTGACGCTGGGCCCACGCCGCGTGAACGAGCAAGAACGGAACCAGGCCGCAAACCAGGGGGAATCGGCGCGACTTAGGGGCGTGCATACGAACTCTCCTGTACTAGTATGTTCCGATTATTGTCTTTCCAGGAGGGCTCGAATATGCTGTTGAAAATCCCGTTCCGGGAATGAGAGGGGACTGTTCATGCGACGCTTCGAGGCCTTATATGGGAGAGCTGCGTTTTTCGTTGCCGCACTGATTTTGGGAATGCTCGTACCTGCGCGCGTTTCATTTGCCCAGGGTTGAGTGATCTCTCGCTCCGGTCTGGAGCCACACGGCGGCGACGGCGGGTACCTGCGTCCGGGCGACTGGACGTCGACCCTCGGCGTGCGCCACGTATATTCTCACGTACACTTTAGCGGTCCCACCCAGAACTTTTCCAGGACGCAATTGGGCACCGAAGTTCAGTCGAAGACTAACCTGGATGACATCATGCTGACTTACCAGGTAACTAAGCGACTTAGTCTGACGGCGACGCTTCCCTTCGTATATGCCAGCAGGCGTCAGCAGGCGCAATACGCCACCCTGCACACGTCGGGCCTTGGTGATGTCAGTTTCGGAGGCCAGTACTGGGTGCGGCGTCCGGGCAGCGAAAAATCAAGCATCAACAACGCGCAGTTCGGGCTGAGTCTGCTGGTGCCATCCGGAAACGATCGCCAGAATAATGTCGTGGCCACGAGTTTCGGGGCAACGCCCACGACGCAGTATCCCGATTATTCGGTGCAGCCCGGCGCGGGTACATGGGGCGCCATCATGTCGTGGCAGGGCTTTCAGGACCTGGGAAGCAACACGATCGCGTTCATCGACGGCAATTATGTGATGACGCAGGGCGGGTATCACAGCTTCTGGACCTCGCATGGAGGGACGTCTAACAATGCGCCCTCACCCACGGCCGGCATGACGCAGTTCGATGCGATCCAGGATCAGTACATGCTTGAACTGGGAGCATCGCATCCTGCGCCGAAGATCAAGGGCCTCGGACTGACGCTTTCGCTGCGCGCCGAGGGTGTGCCGGCACATAATCTGATAGGCAACGACCTGGGCTTCCGTCGTCCCGGATTTGGCGTCGCCCTGACGCCCGGATTTATTTACACGCGCGGACATCACATGCTTCAGTTCAGCGTGGGTAAGGTCCTGATTCGCGATCGAACCAAGAGCGTCGCCGAGGAAGTGAACGGCGTCCACGAAGGCGACGCGGCGTTTGCCAATTACGTTTGGATGGCCGGTTACACTCTGCGGATACCGGGCCGGAAGAGCGTCGAGGCGGAAGCACTGCGAAATGCTCCGCGTCCGGCGAGTGCGTCGGCGCTGCCACCAATTGATGTGTTCAAGCCATTCAACCTCAAGACGATCGACGGGCAAAAGAAGACGCTGAAGGATTACTTGAACAAACTGACGCTCGTCAACTTCTTTTTCCCGCGATGCCCCTACTGCAACGTGGAGCTTCCCGAGATTCAGAAAATCTACGATCAATATAAGGGTCAGGGGCTGTCGGCCGTTTGGATCAACATTCTGCCGGAAGAGAACGGCTTGATCGCGAGCTGGCAGGCCGCCAAGAACCTTAGCGTGCCCGTATTGATCGGGGCATCGCAGGAATCGCTGCAGCGCGACTATCGGATCGAGTCCACTCCCGCGACTTACCTGCTGGATGAAAACGGCCGCGTGCTGTTTCATGCCGACGGCTACCAACCCGGCGATGAGAAAACGCTGGCCGCGAAGATCGAAGCGCGATTGAAACCGGCCACGGCACTTCCGCTGTGCCCCGAACCTCCGCTGCAGGACTAGGCGGGTCGCGGCTCCGATTCAGTTGAAGTCGGCCGGTCGATGCGATATTCTTCCGCAAGGTCTGGGAGGGTATCGATGCGCTTGCCGGTATTAATGTTGTCCCTGTTTGCGATTGGCATGCCCGGGGTCAGGGCGCAGTCCAAAATCGACTTCGAAATGATGACCTGGCCGGAATTGAAGAAGGCCATCCGCGAGGAAGGCAAGACTACCGCCCTCGTCTACAACGGCGGCACGGAGCAGCGCGGACCGCAGAACGTGAATGGCGGCCACACTCTGATGGGCCACGCCACGGTGGTCGCGATCGCAGAGAAACTCGGAAACGCGATCGCCGCGCCGGTGCTGCCGTTTTCAGTGAACAACGCCAATGCGGAGCTTCCGGGAACCATCGGACTGACTGGGCCCGTGTTCGGGTCGGTTAACGAACAGGTGGCCGAGCAGTTGATCAAGAACGGCTTCAAGGCCGTAGTGCTGATGGGCGATCACGGCGGCGGCCAGAAAGAACTTGCGGAACTCGCGAAGAGACTCGACGAGAAGTACGCGCCACAATCGATCCGGGTCATATATTGCGACGAGGTGTACCAGAAGGCCAACGGCGATTTCGACAAGTGGCTCGAAGCCAACCACTATCCGGTGAGTTCGCACGCGGGCATTCCCGACACCAGCGAAATGCTCTATCTCGGTGGCGACAAGGGCTGGGTCCGCAAGGATCTGGTCGCGACCGCGCTCGGCGATCCGATGCGCAAACCGGGTGAAGCTCGGGACCCGAACGCCAAGCGCGTGAACAACGGGATTCAAGGTGACGCGCGGCCTTCGACCGCGGAGATGGGCAAGCGGATCTTCGATATGAAGGTGGATTACGCCGTGGCCCAGATTCGGAATCTGCTGAAGAAGTAGGAGGGGACAAAATGGAACAGGTCATCGCGAAACTGGTTCAGGATTTCGAACAGGGAAAGCTGAGCCGGCGGCAACTCATTCAAACGCTGACTGTGGCGGCATCGGCGTCGGCCGCTGCAGCGCCTGCTTCGGCAGCCGAGGGCAAGGGCTTCCAGGCTGTAACGGTCAACCATATTTCTTACCAGGTCGCCGATTACGCCAAGACCCGCGACTTCTACGCCAGCCTCTTAGGAATGAAGGTATCGCACGACGACGGCAAGCAGTGCTACCTGTCATTCGGCGACACGTTCCTGCTGGCACGCAACGCGCGCCAGGGCGTCACGGCGCCGCGTGTCGATCACATCGCTTATACGATCGACACCTGGGACAAGAATGCGGTGGAGACAGAACTGAAGAATCGCGGGCTGACGCCGAGACCGGACACGGAAGACAGTTTCCACGTCAAGGATCCGGACGGCTTCGACTTACAGATCAGCGGCAGGAACATGAAGGCGTGAGTAGAGTTTAGGACCCACTTATATTCATTCCTAACTGGCCTTGACTAGCGATAGGGGCAAATGTAAACTTGCGCCAGAACCTGGGTTAACGGCGAACTGCGCCGGTACGGAGCGAGGGACTGGGATTTGCGGAAAGCTCTTAGATTCAATGCGATAGCCATTCTGTGCGTGGGTGCGCTTTACGCGCAGCCACCTGCTCCTGTAGCGGCGCGCGGCTTGGTCAACCAGTATTGCGCTTATTGTCACAACGACAAGCTCAAGTCCGGCGGGATGAGTCTGACGAAGTTAGACGTGTCACACCCCGAGCAAAATGCGGAGCTCGCCGAAAAGGCTATCCGCAAAGTGCGCGCCGGATTGATGCCGCCGCCGGGCATGCCGCGTCCGCCGGGCCCCGCACTGAAGGCATTCGCGACGTCGCTGGAAACGTCGATCGACCAGGCTGCCGCGCTTCATCCCAACCCAGGGCGGCCGGCCCTCCACCGGCTCAATCGAACGGAATACGCCAACTCCATCCGCGACCTGCTGGGCGTCACCGTGGACGTTTCACCGCTGCTGCCTGCCGACGACATGAGTCACGGATTCGACAATATGGCCGACGTGCTGAGCCTGTCGCCGGCGCTCATGGAAGGGTATATCCGCGCCGCCGGTAAGATCAGCCGCGAAGCCGTGGGCGACCCCCAGGCGCTCGCGTTGACCCACACTTATTCCATCCCGCGCGTGCTTTCGCAGATGCGCCACGTCGAGGGCACTCCCATCGGAACCCGCGGAGGAATGGCGGTGGTCCACGACTTTCCCGCGGACGGCGAGTACACCTTCAAGGTCGGCTTCTATTACTCGCCGACGGGTCCGCTGTTTGGCGTGAATCAGGGCAAGGGCCAGCAGATCGAAATCGCGGTGAACGGCGAGCGCGTCGCACTGCTCGACATCAATCCCGCCATGACCCTGGCCACCGACGGCATCAAGACACCTCCCGTGAAATTGCGCGCCGGCCCGCAGCGCATCTCCGCGTCTTTCCCAGTCAAGTTCGATGGCCCCATCGAGGACGAATACCGCATGGTGGAGCAGAGCCTCGTCGACGTGAGCGTGGGCGCGCTGCCGGGCATGACCACGCTGCCGCACCTGCACGAGTTGAGTATCACGGGACCGCTCAAAGCGGCCGGCGTCTCCGACACGCCGAGCCGGCGCAAAATCTTCTCATGCCGTCCCATGGATGGCGACGACGACATCCGCTGCGCCAAGCAGATTACCACCGCGCTGGCGCGCCAGGCCTTCCGCCGTCCGGTGAACGGCAACGACATCGAGGGCTTGCTGAGCTTCTATCAGTCGGGGAAGAATGAGGGGAATTTCGAAACCGGAATCCGCACCGTGATCCAGGCGATCATCGCCAGCCCGGAATTCGTCTTTCGCTTCGAACGCGTCCCCGCCAATGTTCTGCCCGGCCGCAACTACCGCATCACGGACCTGGAACTGGCCTCGCGGCTTTCCTATTTTCTGTGGAGCACCGCGCCCGACGGTGAGTTGATCGAACTGGCGACTCAGGGAAAGTTGAAAGAGCCGCTCGTGCTGGAGAAGCAGGTCAAGCGCATGCTGGCCGACCCGCGCTCCGCTGCGCTGAGCACGACTTTCGCCGGCCAGTGGCTTCATCTGCAAAATCTCAAGACGGCCAATCCCGACCTGTTCGAATATCCGAATTTCGACAAGACCCTCGCCGACTCCATGCGGCGAGAAACCGAACTGCTGTTCGAGACAGTCATGCGCGAGGACCGCAGCGTACTCGACCTGCTGACCGCCGGCTTCACATTTGTGGATGAGCGCCTCGCGAAGCATTACGGCATCCCCAACATTCTGGGCAGCCGCTTTCGGCGCGTGGCTCTCACCGATCCGAATCGCTTCGGATTACTGGGACACGGCAGCATTCTGACGCTGACATCGACGGCGCTCCGGACCTCGCCCGTGCAGCGTGGCAAGTACGTCATGGAAGTTTTGTTGGGAACGCCTCCGCCTCCACCGCCGCCCAACGTGCCGGCTCTGCCGGAGAATTCCGACAGCCGCACCGGTCATGCGGCGAAGTTGCTTTCCGTGCGCGAACGCGTCGAGGAGCATCGCGCCAATCCGGCCTGCGCGGGTTGCCACAAGATGATGGACCCCATCGGGTTCGCTCTGGAGAATTTCGATGCTGTGGGCGTGTGGCGGACCAACGACAGCGGATTCCGCATCGATCCTTCGGGCCAAATGTTCGACGGCGCGAAGTTGAGCGGTCCCGCGAGTCTGCGGCAGGCGCTGCTGAATCACTCCGACGTGTTCATTTCCAACCTGACCGAGAACCTGCTTGCGTATGGCTTGGGTCGCGTACTGGAATACTACGACATGCCCGCGGTCCGCGGAATCAATCGCGATGCGGCGCGGACTAACAATCAATTTTCGGCATTCATCCTGGGGATCGTGAAGAGTGCGCCGTTCCAGATGCGAAGGGCGGAAGAGAATACGCCGCCCCCGAGCGCGACGGGACTCGCGGGCGAGTTGAGATAGGAGGAGATCCATGCTGATCACCAAGAAACATCTTTCGAGACGCACGGTTTTGCGCGGACTGGGCGTATCGCTGGGCTTGCCGTTGCTGGACTCCATGGTTCCCGCGCAGACCCCGATCCACAAAACGGCGGCGCTCCCGCGGACGCGCCTGGCCTGCATCGAGATGGTCCACGGCGCTGCCGGCAGCACCGGCGAAGGCACCAACAAGCACTACTGGGCGCCCGAGAAAACCGGCAAGGATTTCGAGTGGAGCCAGAGCCTGGAGCCGCTCTCGAAATTCCGCGATTACGTGACGATCGTCAGCGACACCGACCTGCACCCCGCCACCGCATGGGCCGCCGCCGAGGAAGGCGCCGACCATTTCCGGTCGAGCGCGGTCTACCTCACCGCCGCGCATCCGCGCATGACCGAAGGCTCGGACTATTTCGTCGGCACGTCGCTTGACCAACTCTACGCGCAGAAATTCGGCCAGGATACTCCACTGCCATCGCTGCAGCTTTGCATCGAGATGGTGGATTCGTCCGGCGCCTGCGATTACGGGTACGCCTGCGTGTATGCGGACACGATCAGTTGGGCATCGCCCACCAGTCCGCTGCCCATGATCCTGGATCCGCGCATGGCGTTCGAGAATCTGTTCGGCGAAGGCGGTACTCCGGAAGACCGGCTCCAGCGCGGCAAGGTCAACTCGAGCATCCTGGACTGGATCAAGAGCGATGTCGCGCGGCTGCAGAAGAATCTGGGACCCAGCGATCGCAGCCGTCTCAATACATATTTGGAAGATGTCCGCGAGATCGAGCGGCGCATTCAGAAGATCGAGAAGTACAATTCCAGCGGCGAAGCGCGCGCGCTTCCGGCGGCTCCGCTCGGCGTGCCCGATTCATACGAAGAGCACCTCCGGCTGATGTTCGATTTGCAGGCGCTGGCCTTCATGACCGACACCACGCGCGTTTCCGCCTTCAAGATGAGCCGCGATGTGAGCGGCCGCGTCTGGAAGGAGAGCGGCGTCAACACCCCGTTCCATCCCTGCTCGCACCACGGAGAGAATCCGGCGAAGGTCGCGGAGTTCGCCAAGCTGAATCGCTACCACGTGAGCCTGCTCCCCTATTTCCTGGAGAAACTCAAGAACACGCCGGACGGCGACGGCAATCTGCTCGACCATTCGATCGTGATGTATGGCAGCCCAATGGGCGACGGCAACGTGCATAACCACAAGCGCGTGCCGATTTTCCTGGCCGGACACGGCGGCGGACTGCAAGGCAACCTGCACGTGCGCTGCGCCGATTCGACGCCCATGGCAAACATCTACCTCACCTTGCTGCACAAGCTCGGCGTGAACGTGGAGCGTTTCGGAGACAGCACCGGGGAGGTTGCGATCTGATGCTCGGCAGAATTGCGATCGCCGCGCTGTGCGTTGTCGGCGTGCTTTGCGCGTCCGGGGACACCCGCCTGTCCGAAGCCGCGATGCTGGGCAACCACGACGCGGTCCGCTCGCTCTTGAAGGAGAAAGTCGACGTGGATGCGGCGCAAGGCGACGGCACGACCGCATTGCATTGGGCGGCCTTCCGCGACGATCTGGACATGGTGAAGTGGCTGCTGGCCGCGGGCGCGAACGTGAAGGCCACCACTCGCGAAGGCGCGATAACGCCTCTGTTCATGGCGTGCACCAACGGCAACGCGTCGATCATCGGAGCGCTGCTCACGGCAGGCGCAGACGCGAACGCAGTCAATGCAAACGGCACGACCGCGCTCATGACGGCAGCATCGTCGGGCAGTGTCGATGCCGTGAAAACGCTGTTGGATCGCGGCGCAGATGTGAAGGCCAAGGAACGCGTCCATGGCCAGACGGCGCTGATGTTCGCTGCCGCGCTGAATCGCTCTGACGTGGTCAAGCTGCTCATATCGCGCGGAGCCGAGCCCAACGTCGCGACCGAGGTGAAGCCGGTTGCGCGCGTCCGGTTCGATCAGGACGGCAACATTGTGGAAGATCGTGCGGGGGCAGCCGGCGGCGGTCGCGGCGCAGTCCGTCCGGCAACGGCCGAAGCGCAAGCGAAAGCCGATGAAGCCGGCGACGCACAGGCCGCCGCGGCAGCCATGAAGAAGGCGACCGATGCGGCGCGAAGCGATCTCGACATGCTGGCGCGCGGCATGGGGCTGAAAGGCGCGGAGTTGCGCCTGGCCAAGCCAAAAGCGCGGGCCACGGACGTAGCCGCGCGGGCGCCCCGCCGCGTGGGTCCCGAAATGGTCGGCGGCATGACGGCCCTGCACTATGCTGCGCGCGAGGGCCATCTGGAAACTGCGCGAGCGCTGGTGGACGCGGGCGTCGATCTCAACATAGTGAACGGCGATAAGTTCACTCCCCTCGTGATGGCGATCACTAACGGCCACTTCGAACTGGCGAAGTATCTGCTGGATCATGGCGCCGACCCCAAGCCAGCGTCGCTAAGCGGGATGACGGCGCTTTACGCCGCAGTCGACGTGCAGTGGGCGCCCAAGGCCTGGTTTCCCCAGCCGAGCACCGAGCAGGAAAAGGTGAGCTACCTCGATCTAATGAAGGCGCTGCTGGAGAAGGGCGCTCCCGTGAACGCACCCATCGGCGATAAGCCGTGGTTCCGCTCGTTCACCAACGATTACACCTGGGCGGACCCCGCCGGCGCGACGCCGTTCTGGCGGGCCGCGCAATCGAGCGACACGGCGGCGATGCGCCTGCTGGTCGAGCACGGAGCCGATCCGAAGATCGCCACCAAGTCGGGCGAGACCGCGCTGATGGCTGCCGCCGGTATCGGTTGGGCCGCGAACTGGAGCGTGAATGCGCCGGTTCCACTGGTGGATGCCGTGAAGTATTGCGTCGAACTCGGCATCGAGATCAATGCCACCGACAATCGCGGGTACACGGCGCTGCACGGCGCGGCTTACCTGGGCAACGACGACATGGTGAATTATCTGGTGAGCAGGGGCGCCAAGATCGACGCGAGGAGCAAGGCCGGAGACACGGTGGCCGATATGGCGAACGGGCCGACCCGTTTCGGTCAACCGCACCTGGAAACGGTGGCGCTGCTGGAGAAACTGGGGTCGGCGAACTCGCACAACTGCCGGTCGGACATGTGCGTGATTGCGCCCAAAGCGAACATTTACGACCGGCCCCTCACACCCGCCGAGCAGGCCGACAAAGACGCGCTGGATCTGGCGGCTACGGCCATGGGCTTCAAGTCGGTCGTCTATCTCTTGGACGTGCCCGTGGGACGGGTGCCGAGCGGTGGCCGTTAGCAGGACCATTCTCGCGCTTGCGATCTTTGCCTGCGGGCCGGCGCATGCGCAGACCCAAACGTACGCGTCGAACCTGCCCGCCGATCATGCCGCCATCCGGCACGAGTCGGGCGATCTGGATGACGCGGCGACGAGGTTGGCCAGGCAGCCAGGCTTCGGCAAATCCAAGCTGGATCTGGCCGGACTTCTGGATGCGCTCGGCATCTCCACCGACTCGCAGGCGCTGGTCTTCTCGCAAACCAGTTTTCAAGCCTCCAAGATTTCGCCGCGCAATCCGCGAGCGATCTACTTCAACGACGAGGTGGCCGTGGGCTGGGTTCGCGGCGGCGACGGTATCGAGGTGGCGGCGCTCGATCCCAAACAGGGTACGGTTTTCTTTTCGTTTACGGGCGGGGCGCTCGTGCGCCGTCAGGAGTGCCTGCACTGCCACGTGGGATCGGCCACGCAGGGAGTGCCGGGAATGTTCGTAGGTTCCGTGTATCCCAACGCGTTCGGCCGTCCGGCGCGTGACGGCGCCATCATCACGGACCACCGGACTCCGTTTGCCGATCGTTGGGGCGGCTGGTACGTGAATGCCGCGCGCGGACAGCAGCGCGACCGCTCCAACGCAACCGCACCCGATCCGGCGGAACCGCATGCGCTCATGACGGACGGACGCCAGAACCTCACCAGCCTAGCCAAGGAGTTCAACACCACCGGCTATCTCTCGCCGGTCAGCGACATCGTCGCCCTAATGACGTTTGACCATCAGACACAGATGGCGAACATGCTGACGCGCGTGGGCTGGGAGGCTCGCATGGCCGACCCGCAACTGGACGCGGACATCGAGACGACCGTGCAGTACATGCTCTTCGCCGACGAGGCGCCGCTAAAGGAGCCGGTCGAAGGCGTATCGTCATTTACGAAGACGTTCCCGCGACGCGGTCCGCGCGATCATGAAGGTCGCAGCCTGCGGGATTTCGACCTGCAAACACGGCTGTTTCGGTATCCGCTGAGCTACATGATCTACAGTCGAACCTTCGACGCTCTGCCGGCCAATGTGCGCGAGCGGATTTACCGGCGGCTGTTCGAGATCCTGCGCGGCAAGGACCAATCACCGGATCGGCGGGCGATTCTGGAGATTCTACGCGAGACGAAATCGGGTTTGCCGCCATATTGGAAGGATCATGTATGATGTGCTGATGCGCTGCATCGTACCTGTGTTGTTACTCTCGCTGGCCCTCTGTGCCCAGGAGAAGAAGCAGCAACCGAATCCGACGAATCTCAAAGTGCTGAAAGTCGCAACCGGCGCCGAGGTCGGCCAAATCATGCGGACCTTCACCGTCGGGCTCGGCGTCCAGTGCATCTACTGCCACGTGCAGGGCAACTTCGCCAGCGACGAAAATCCGAAAAAGGATGCCGCGCGGCAGATGATCCGGATGTCGCAGACGATCAATGCAAACTTCCCGGATGGCAAGATGCGGGTCACCTGCTATACCTGTCATCGCGGCGAAGCCGAGCCTAAGACAGCCCCGGAACCCCGCGCCGGCGGCTAACCGCCTCTGATTTGGCCATTCTCCTTCGCGGCAATGGTAACGCCGGCGATCTTTGTCGCCGGTTGTCGAGCGCCAGGTGTTACGGCCCAGTAGGATAGACGATCGCGAAGCGTCGTCTGTCCAGGCGGTCAGCGCCCGCCCTAGACTTCGGACATTTTCGCATCCACTCCGTTCGAAGCGCGTGTGGCAGGCGCTTTCACTGACCCCCTACGTCTTCACTACCCCCGGCGTCGCCGACTGCGCCACCGCCGCCAGATTACTCATCGACCCCGATTGCCCGGTGATCGCCGCTAGTTCGGCCGCCGCCACCGTCGCATTCGCGTTCGGCATATTGGGCAGCAAAGCCCGCTTCACCGGATCGTATGCCGCTACCTGTGCGTCGCTCAGCCCCGTATAGTAATTCTGCTGGCCGTTGCCCTGATACCACGTATCCACGTTCTGCAACGCCTTGTGATACCCGTTCACGTCCCCGGCATGCACCGCCGACCACATGGTATTCAGCAGACCCTGGATCTCGTCCGCCGACGAGAAGAATTGCTTCGTATTGGTCTGATCGGGCGCTACGCTATCGTTCGCCGGATTGGGGCTGTACACCTGATTCGACACGCCCGGACCCGCCACCAGTTGCAGCCGCATTTCCAAGGCGTCCGCCATCTTCTGGTGCCACGCCGGATCCGTCGCCGCATGCGCGCTGTAACTCTGCGCCAGATCGTCATACGGCACCCCCGAGTACGACGCCGCAGCCATCAGGTTCGCCAGCGACGTGCCATCGCTGCTGGTCGGCGCTTTGGACACAGCTGCCGGGGTCGCCGCAGTACTTGCCGGCGCTGCCGCTGCAGGAGTTGCGGCGGCAGCCGGAGCCGCGCCCGCCCCACTAGCCCGTTGCGTAGGCTTGTTCGATGCCAGGCTGCCGAACAAAGTGCTGAACGCCGTTGTGTGGGCGCTTTGCGCGGGAGCTTTGCTCGCCGGCCGGCTCACTGTCGATTGCATGCGAAGCGGAGTAATGTGAATAGCCACGCGACCTTCATTGCACACTGAGAGCCATTCGCAACCTGCTGAATTCACGTGCCGCGACCGGATCAAGCCGCCAGTTTCCTGCCACTCTCGACAAGAACTCGTCGCTGCCCGAGCAGCAACTGAAACAGTCCCGCCGCCGCCAGAGCCAGCCCCGCCGCCCCGGCCAGCACTGTCCCATATCCGAAGCGCGCCAGCAGCAACCCCGCGCCCCACGCCGCCAGCGCCTGCGCCGAGAACGCCACCAGAAAACTGAGTGCCGACGCCCCTCCGCGCTCCCGCTCGGCCACGTGATTCATCAGCAGCGTATTCAACCCTGGCTCGCTCATCCACTGGAATCCCATGTACGCGACGTAAGCCAGCATCGCCGCGGCCCCCGGCTGCGCAGCCAACCCACCCAGCCCGCATGCCGTAGCCGCCATCATCCACACGATCCCACCCACCAGGCCCGCCCGCCGCAGAATCACCGGAGCCAGCAGGACCGTGACCACCTGCATCGTCTGCGAGGCCGAAAAGATAAGGCCGATCTTCTCCACCGGATATCGCAGCCGCGCGAAATACGCGTTGAAGAACGGATTGAACGACCCCGTCGCCAGATGCCACACCGCAAACGGCATCAGGAACCGCAGCAGAAAAGGACCCCGCGGGTAGATGCGCGCTCCCGGCACAGGCGCGGCCGACGATCGCATCCGCAGCGCCGGCAGAATCGCCAGCGCCACCAGTCCCGACGCCACCAGCAGCGCCGGTTGCTTCCCGTGCAGCCACACCGGCAGTTTCCCGCCCGCCCAACCGCCCACCACTCCCAGCGAGAACATCGTGGCGAAGAAGAGGCTGAACGCCGTCGGCCGCCGCTTCTCCTCGACCGCGCCCGCAATAGTCGGCGCCATCAGCACTGCCCAAACCGCGAAGTTCAGACCATTGATGAACGACAATGCCGTCAACGCCACTCGCGCCGTCACCAGCGTCCTCAGCGCGCTCAATACCGATGCCGCGCCGATCATTCCCACCAGGCTATTCCGCGACCCGAAGCGCCGCACCATCGCCGCCGCCGGAATCGTGCCGAGCACGCATCCCACGGTGCCCGCGCTGCTCACCACGCCCAGAAAGTCCTCGCGATATCCCAGGTCGAGCAGGTACAGATTGTACAGCAGCACGAACACGAACAGCGCGAAGTTGTAGAGCACTGCCGCCGCCAGGAAGGTCCAAAACTGCGACCCCAGCGCATTGCCGCGCCACCACAGCACCGCGCCGCAGCGCATCGTGGGCGCCAGCGATGCCGCATGGTGGCGCAGCCGCGAACATACATAGGATGCGTAGCGCAGCTTCTGCAGCGCGCGTCGCGCCCCGCTCATCTCCGCGGCGGGAATGTGGACCGCGTCGATCGGGCCCGGCATCTGCACCGGCAGCAATCGCCGGCGGATCACGCTGGCCACGTCGCGCCGCGAATCCAGCAGGCTCAGGTGCAGCCATAACTCCGGCTTCGACGCGCTGAATCGCCGGCTCGCGCCCGACGTGCCGAATTGATCGAACCACGCGCGCGCCGCCTCCGGCAGTCCATCCACTTCCTGCTGCGCCAGCGGATGCAGCGCGCAGCCGAACCACTCGGCCGCAAAGCGGAAAGCCAGACCCTCCAGCCGACGGAATTGCGGCGAATGCAGCGCCCGCCACTCGTCCCAGAACTCTGCGTCCGCCGCATGCGACTCCAGAAAACAGGCCAGTTCGTAAACATGGAAAGGCCGTTCGCTCCCGCGCAGAATATGACGCAGCAAATGCAGACACGTGTACCCCAGCGCATCCGGGCGGCACAGCGCGCCCATCGCCACTCCCGCGATCGTGCGCGTGACCCGCCGGCTCCAGAACTCTTCCACGTCCGGCACTTCCAGCTTTTCCACTTGCGGATCCCAGAAGCGGAAGTGAAACTCGACCGAGGTCGGCATCTCCGGATCGAAGTAATCCCCGCGGAATTCCCAACCTGTCTTGCGGATCAAAGAAGGAAGATGATCCGTCGGAAAGCTCTCCATGTTCTCGAGCGGTTGGAACCCGAGATCCTGCAGATTTTCCGCCGCCGCAACCACCGTCTCACGCGGCGTGAACAGATCGATATCCACCGGCGACCGCAGCTCTGGCCTCGGCACAAACTCCGGACACTGCGCCAGCCCCTTCAGCGCCAGGAATTCGATCCCCGCGTCGGCCAGCCGCGCCGCCACCGACCGGTACAACTCCTCCGTTCGCCGCAAACGTTCGCGATTATTCGCGCGATCGCGATCGGCCCGCTCGCGCAGGTATTCCGGCAACGCATCCGCCGCCCGGTCGTACAGCGGCATCGTCATCTGCGATCGATTGGCGAAGTCGATGGCCTCCCGCCACTCGTCCTCCGTGAGCGAGCGCAGTGGCCCCGGGTCGGGCGCCGCACAATGCAGCGCAGCCAGGACCGCGGCGGGTCCCCGCGGCAATTTGCTGCCGCTTACCCAGGGATTCGGCAAGGAGTCACCTCAGAAATCGTACCGCAGAGCAAACTGCATGCGCCGCGGATCGCCGGACGTGAAGATCTTGCCGAAGAATGGACCGAAGTCGGGATTGTTGCCCGGGATGCCCCAATTGGGGTGATTGAACGTGTTGAACGATTCCGCGCGCACCTGGATCGTCTGCCCCTCGTGCACGGCGAACCGGCGCTGCAAGGCGAAGTCGAAAATGTTATTGCCCGGCCCCGGGATCGTGTCCCGTCCGGCGTTCCCGAACGTGTAAGGGGCGGGCGCCGTGAACGCTGCCGTATTGAAGAAGTGGTTCGCGTCGCGCACGCTG
>Ga0105240_10003858_pt1 | contig 23159 bp, 21 predicted proteins | sample KBSC54metaG_FD_80426 | JGI IMG/M metagenome (GOLD analysis project Ga0105240, IMG submission 80426) | Corn rhizosphere microbial communities from Kellogg Biological Station, Michigan, USA - KBS C5-4 metaG | ecosystem: Host-associated > Plants > Roots > Rhizosphere > Soil | place: Michigan, USA... | reverse complement strand
TAAGGCTTTGGATAGCGGCGCGGCCAAGGCCAAATTGGATCATCTCGTCGCCGCTTCCACCCGCGAAGCGGCCAACCGTGAACTTTCGGACCTATGAGTATTCTCGACAAAATCGCCGCCTATAAGAAAGAAGAGATCGCCGCCGCCAAGGCCCAGGTGCCGGCGGCCGAAATGGAAGCGCGCGCTAAGGACGCCGACCCGGTGCGCGGTTTCCGCGCCGCGCTGGAAGCCAAAAAACAATCCGGCGAGTTCGGCCTGATCGCGGAAGTGAAGAAGGCCAGCCCGTCCAAAGGGCTGATCCGGGGCGATTTCGATCCACCCGCCATCGCACAGGCCTATGAAGCGGGCGGCGCCGCCTGTCTTTCCGTCCTGACCGATACGCCTTCCTTTCAGGGCGCACCCGAATTTCTCATCCAGGCGCGCGAGGCCACGGCCCTGCCTGTTCTGCGCAAGGACTTCATGCTGGAAACCTATCAGGTGGCGGAGGCGCGCAGCTGGGGCGCCGACGCCATTTTGATCATTCTTGCCATGGTCGAGGACGGCACGGCCCGCGCTTTGATGGAAGAGGCGCTACGCTTTGGCATGGATGCGCTGGTGGAAGTGCATGACGAAGCGGAAATGGAACGCGCTTTGGGGCTTCAGGCGCGTCTGATCGGCGTCAACAACCGCAATCTCAAGACCTTCGTCACGGATTTGAATGTGACCCAGCGGCTGGCGCATATGGCCCCCAAGAATGTGCATCTGGTGGCAGAAAGCGGGCTGTCGGCGCCCGCCGATCTAAAGCGGCTGGCCCAGATGCATGTCACCTCTGTGCTGATCGGCGAGAGCCTGATGCGGCAAAAGGATGTGGAGGCAGCAACGCGCCTTCTTCTGGGCGATGGCTTCCGCCAATGAGCAAACTCTCCCATCTGGATAGCAAGGGCGGGGCGCACATGGTGGATGTGTCGGGCAAGCCCGTCACCGCCCGCGAAGCCAGTGCCGAAGCCACCGTCTCCTTGTCGCCCGAAGCCTTCGCCGCCGTGATGGATGGCACCGCGCCCAAGGGCGATGTGCTGGCCGCCGCCCGCATCGCCGGCATTATGGCAGCCAAGAAAGTGCCCGAGCTTATTCCGCTGTGTCATCCGCTGGCGATTGCCAAAGCGGCTATCGAATTCGAGCCGGATGCGGAGCGCCATGCCTTCCGCATCATCGCCACCGTTGCCACCAGCGGCCAGACTGGCGTGGAAATGGAAGCGCTGACGGCCGCTTCGGTGGCAGCGTTGACGCTCTACGACATGATCAAGGCGGTGGACAAAGCTGCCGTGATCGAAAATGTGCGCCTGCTGGCCAAATCCGGCGGCAAAAGCGGCACCTATAAAGCGCCCCCGGCGCGCGCCCAGGCCGCGGCCGCCAAGCGGCCGGTGAAGCCGCAGGCGCTGATGGGGGAAGTCGCAGCGCCCCGCGCGCCATCCCGCGGCGCTGGTGCGGATCAACGGCGCGAAGCGTTCCGCACCTTCATGACCTCACATCGTCTTCGCCCCACTGTGTGGGCCAAGCAGGCCGGTGTCGCTAGCGGCGAGATCTTGGGTTATCTCACCGGCCGCTCGCGCGGCTTTTCGCCGGATGTTGCGGAGAAACTGGCGCGCGCCGCACGGGTGCGTGTGGAAGACATGTTCTCGTGAACGAATTTTTTTGCCCCCCTTTGTCCGCCACATTTAGGCCTAGCGCTCCGGCTCACGCCTACGCGCCGGTAAACCCGCTGGCGGACATCTCCCCCCGCCAGCCCTTACGGGCGCAGGGGGAGAAATGGTGAGTGTGGAAGAAGCGACCGCACGAGTCATAGCGGCTCTCAAGCCTCTGGAATGCGAGCGTGTCCTACTCAAAGACGCCATCGGCCGCACCTTGGCCGTCGATGTCTGTGCACGATGCGACCAGCCCCCTGCTCCGCTCTCCATGATGGATGGCTATGCGGTGCGGAGCCAGGATAGCGGCCCGCGCCGATTGATCGGCACCGCGCCGGCCGGTCATCCGTTCGCGGGAAGCGTCGGCGCGAACCAAACCGTGCGGCTTTTCACCGGCAGTGTGGTACCGGCCGGCGCCGATGCCGTGTTGGCGCAGGAAGATGCGCGCGCCGAGGGCGACATCATCCATTTCCAGGAAACCCCCTCACCCGGAAAATTCATCCGTCCCCAAGGCCTCGATTTCCCTGCCGGTATCGTGCTGGTCGAAGCGGGCCGGCGCTTGGCGCCTCGCGATCTGGCGCTCTTGGCAGCCGGCGATGTGGCGGACGTGGATGTCCGCCGCCGCCCCCTGATCGCGTTTGCCGCCACCGGCGATGAGCTTTCCCGGCCCGGCGAGCCGCGCAAGCCCGGCGGCGTCGTGGCATCCTCCGGGTACGGATTGGAACCGCTGATCACGCAATGGGGCGGCGAGCCCCGCGATCGCGGCATCCTTCCCGACAGCCCCGAAGCCATCGCCCAATTGGCGCGCGAAAAATGCGACCTGCTGGTGAGTTTGGGCGGCGCCTCGGTGGGCGATCACGATCTGGTGCAATCGGCGCTGGGCGGCGAAGGCCTCAAGCTTGACTTCTGGAAGATCGCGATGCGCCCCGGCAAGCCCCTGATATTTGGCCGGCTGGGCGCCACACCTTTCCTGGGGCTGCCCGGCAATCCGGTTTCGACCTTGGTCTGCGCTTTGCTTTTCTTGCGCCCCGCCATCGCGGCCATGCTAGGACGTCGCACGGGAATACCGCTCGCCACAGCGCGGTTGATCGGCGAGCTTCCCGCCAACGACGCACGGCAGGATTATCTGCGCACCGCCTTGGAGTGGCGCGACGGACAGTGCTGGGCACAGCCTTTCTCTCAGCAGGATTCTTCCATGCTGAAGCTTTTCAGCGAGGCCGAAGCGCTCATCGTGCGCAAGCCGCACGCGGCTGCTCTCGGGCATGGTGCGGCGATCGAGATTCTGTTGCTGGAATAGAAAACGGCGGCCCGATGGACCGCCGCTTCCTCATTGCCCGATCCTTAGAACTGGATCCAGACGCCGCTCTTCCAATAACCGCGGCCGTCATGTTCGTGCCAGCGATAACGGTCGCGGTCACGATCTTCCCATTTCCATGTATCAGGATGAACGACCACGCCGAAGGTCGGCTGATAGTCATAATGCTCGCGCACATGCCAGCAATCGCCGTCACGGTTGCAGACAATCTCGGCCGAAGCGGTGGCGGCCGTCGCCGCCAGAGCGCCCGCCCCGATGATCGTGGCCAGGATCAGTTTTTTCATGATGGGTTCTCCCATTCTGGGTCAAATGCCGCCTCTGGCTTTGAGAACCCAGTTCCACTGGGTCTGTTCCAGTCCGTTCCGGCCGGTTGACGGGGTTTTGGAACTAAAGTAGAACGATTCTCCATGTTTCGGCTTTGTTCGCAATGATTTGCCGCCAAAGCCTGGAAAACTTGGCCGGACGTGAAACCCGGCTCCTTGGAGGGACATGGCCGATGCTGACCCGCAAACAATATGAGCTTTTGCTCTTCATCCATGAGCGCATCCGTGAGTCGGGCGTGCCGCCGTCCTTCGACGAGATGAAGGAGGCGCTCGACCTCAAATCCAAATCTGGCATTCACCGCTTGATCACGGCGTTGGAAGAGCGCGGCTTCCTGCGCCGCATGGAAAAGCGGGCCCGCGCCCTGGAAGTGGTGCGGCTGCCGGAAAATGTAGCGGAAACGGCCAGGCCCGCCACCACCCGCAGCCAGGCGCAACGTATCATGCCTTCGGCGCGACACGGCCGCTCGGAAGCGCGCGTCGCCGATCCCAGACACAATGCCCCCCGCCGCGCCATGGGCGACAGCGAGCATGCCGTCAATGTGCCGATGGTGGGCCGTATCGCCGCCGGCACGCCGATCGAAGCGCTGCAGAACCGCATCGCCGATGTGCCGGTGCCGGGCGGCATGGTGGCGCGCGGCAACCATTACGCGCTCGAAGTCACCGGCGACTCCATGATCAATGCCGGTATCCTGGACGGCGATACCGTCATCATTCAGGAAGCCGACAGCGCCACTACCGGCGAGATCGTGGTGGCCCTGGTCGACGACAGCGAGGCGACCTTGAAGCGGCTTCGCCGCCGGGGCGACTCCATCGCGCTGGAAGCGGCGAACCCGGCCTATGAGACGCGGCTTTACGGTGCCGACCGGGTCAAGGTTCAGGGCAAGCTGGTGGGCCTGATCCGCCGCTATTGAGCGGGCGTCATGCTTGTCAAACTCTCGGGCTTGTTGGAATAGGCAGCGATATAGGCGACCACATTGCGCGCGCCCCGGGCTGATAGCGCGCCGGGATCATCTATGGGCATTCTGTTGCGGATGAAGTCCGAAAGTTCGTCAGCACTCCTTCCTCGCCATTCCTTATAAAACGCAGACCCCGTAAGCGGCGGCGCTTTTCCACCATTGAGATCGCGGGAATGACAAGCCCAGCACACGGCATTGAAAATATTTTGGCCCGCAATGACGTCACCGGACGGGACCGGCCGGCCCTTGCCGAATGCAAGGAGTTCTGGAGACTGCGCAGAGGCCACCGACGCGGCAGCAACAATCAAAACGAAGCAGCCCCCGAAGGCACCCGTCCAATGCTTAATCACAATACCTCCCAGCCTGCTTGATCCAAAAATTGCTTCCAGCACGCTGCATAGTCAACGGGCGCTGGCTCGTCCCGCGTCATACAGATCGCGCCTTCCTTCGCCGCTATTGCGCAGGCGTCACGACCCACGGCCTTTCGCCACGATCGGCATTGACGCTTCGCGCATCCAATGGCGACAGCGTGACCGCATAGCCATCGGCCGCTGCGATTTTGCGCCCATCCAGAACCAACCGAGGGCCCTCGCATGAGAAGACCGGTGCCGCGCTGATCACGATGTCGGCCTTGGCGCAGTCCGCGGCCTGCGCCTCGGATCTTTGACCCAATGCAATGGTGAAACCTTTCTGGCGCGTGATGCAGCCGAGCCCGTCGCAGCGCGTGTTCGCCAAGCCTGTTGCCGCCCGCCAGTCGCGCGCATCGCCGTCCCGCACCAGCCACCGCGCGGCCGCGAAACGATCCTTTGGCGGATTGGGAAAATGCAGCAGCCCATCCCCTCTCCTGAGAGCGATGGTGTGGGCATCCGGCGCGATCAGCAGATCAGGCCTCGGTGCTTGCACCGCAAGGACCACGCCGGCCAGCATCGGCAGGATGCCAAACCAGCGCCAGGCGCGGCGCCAAATCGCGAGCCACAAGCCGCCCAACGCGATCAGCACCAGCGCCGCCAACGGAAAAGCTGGCGTCAGCGTCACCGCGCCAGGCAAGCCCGAAACGAACCGGCCCAACGCCAACATGATATCGAGCCCCCAACCCATCGCCTTGAGCGGGCTTTGCTCCAATCCCAACGGCATGGCGGCGACACTGAGCGCCGCCATCGGCATCACGACCAAGCCCATCACTGGCATGGCGAGAAGATTGCCAAGCACGGCATAATGGGTGGCGCGTCCGAAATAGAAGATCGCGAACGGCAAGGTCGCCAGGCTCGCCACCAGGCTGGTCATGGCGATGCCGCGCATGTGGCGATAAAGCCAGCCATGCGCCAAAAGCCGATGCCGGCTTGCCTCCCATTCCGCCACCGCGATCAGGCTGGCGACAGCGGCGAACGACATCTGAAATCCAGGCTCGGTGATCGTTTCCGGCCGCACCAAGAGCAGGATCGCCGCCGCCAGCCCCAGCGAGCGCATCGAAAGCGCCGGCCGATCAAGCAGGATCGCTACCATCATCATCGTCAGCATCACAAAAGCCCGCGTGGCCGGCGTCGCGGCGCCACTGATCACCACATAGAAGCCGGCGCCCAGCAGCGCTGCGACAGCGGCCCATTTCTTGATGGGATAAGCCAGGGCCAGCGCCGGAATGGCGGCGAGGATGGCGCGCACCAGCCAGAACAGGCCCGCCCCCACCAGCGCCATGTGCAGGCCCGCGATCGCCAGCACATGGGCCAAGCCGGCGTCGCGCAACGCGGCTTCGTCTTCGGGATCGATGCCGCCCCGCTCGCCCGTGATGATGGCACTGGCGATGGCGCCTTCGCTTCCCGGCAAGACTGCCCGAATGCGCAAGGTCAAGCGCACCCGCATCGTTTCGATGAAGGCGGCCAGGCGTTCCCAGGGATACGGCCCACGCGCCAAAGGCGTTATTTCCGGCGCGCCCAGGGCGAAACCCGTGGCCCCGATGCGGGCGAAAAAAGCGGCGCGGCCGAAATCGCTGTCGCCGGGCATGGCTGGCCCCGGCGGGGGCGCCAATTGCGCGGTAAGGCCGATGCCGTCGCCGATCCGCATGCGGTCGACGCCTTTGCGGATCAGCACTCTGACCCGCGCAGGCGGCTCAGCCAGACGGCCGGAACGGATTTGATCGATCACGGCGCGTTGGCCATTGCGACCCCAATCCAGCGCCACCAGCCGGCCGGTCAGGTGGGTGATCATGGGCCGCTTCAAAACCGGCGTGGCGACAGCCTCCTCGCGCAGTTTGGCCGCACCAAACCCCAGCGACAGTGCCGCCAGAAGCGTCAGGATCGCGCGCAGCCACAGGCCGTCCCGACGGACGGCCAACCACGTGAAGGCGGCGAATAGGGCAGCGGCGAACAAACCCGCCCAAATCGGGGGCTCGACGGGATCGGCAAAATAGAGCGCCGTTCCCGTGCCAAGGGCCACGGGAAGCCACAGAGGCCAGCGGTGGCGTTCGGCCAGCGCCGCTTGCTCCAGTCGCTGCCAAAGCGCAGCCGGAACCCGACCGACTCCGCCGGGCGCATTATCACGCCGTAACAGAGGAGGCAGGTCTGTTCTCACTGGAAGCCGTTTGCTAAACGGTCGCCACCATGACGCAAAACAAGAAGCCTGTCCTGCGCTTTGCGCCCTCTCCCACGGGCATGCTGCATATCGGCGGTGCCCGTACCGCCCTCTTCAACTGGCTCTATGCCCGCCATACCGGGGGCACCTTCCTGCTTAGGATCGAGGACACCGACCGTGAGCGCTCCACGCCGGAAGCCGTGGCAGCGATCCTGAACGGCATGGAATGGATGGGGCTCGATTGGGATGGCGACGCCATTTACCAATTCGCCCGCGCCGCGCGGCACCGCGAAGTCGCCGAACAGCTTCTGGCCATGGGCAAGGCCTATCGCTGCTACGCCACGGCCGAAGAATTGACTGCCATGCGCGAGGCCCAGCGCGCAGCCGGCAAACCCATCCGCTATGACGGGCGCTGGCGTGACCGCGATCCGGCCGAAGCCCCCGCAGGCGCCCCCTTTGTGGTCCGGATCAAGGCGCGCAGCGACGGCGAGACCATCGTGCACGACATGGTGCTGGGCGATGTCCGCTTCGCCAATGACCAGCTGGACGACATGGTGCTGCTCCGCTCCGACGGCACGCCCACCTACATGCTGGCCGTGGTGGTGGACGATTTCGACATGGGCGTGACCCATGTGGTACGGGGCGCAGACCACCTCAACAATGCTGCCCGCCAGCTTCAGATCATCGAGGCCATGGGCTGGCCGGTGCCTATTTACGGCCATCTGCCGCTGATCAACGGCCCCGATGGCCAGAAACTATCCAAACGCCACGGTGCGCTTGCCGTGGAGGCTTATCGCGACATGGGCTACTTGCCCGAGACCATGCGCAATTATCTGCTGCGCCTGGGCTGGAGCCATGGTGACGAAGAGATCATCCCCACCGCCAAAGCCATCGAATGGTTCGACTTCGACGCCGTGGGCAAGAGCCCGGCGCGGATGGATTACAAGAAGCTGGACAATCTCAACGGGCATTACATCCGCGAAGCTAAGGATGAAACCCTGGTGGCGGAAGTCACCGCCTTCGCCGCGCGGGAGACACCGCCCCGCATACTGTCGGAAAAAGCGCGGGAGAGGCTGCTGGCCGCCATGCCGGCGCTCAAGGAACGGGCCAAGACTCTGGTGCAACTCGATCAGGGTGCAGAATTTCTGTATACGGATGGTCCCCGCGACCTGGACGCGGCTGCCGCCAAGGCGCTGACGCCGGAGGCCCGGGCCCTTTTGGCCCGCACCCTTCCCGCACTGGAAGCGACGGATTGGAGCGGACCTGCGCTGGAAGAGGCGGCGCGCGCCTTTGCCGAAGCCAACGGCCTCAAGCTGGGTGACGTCGCCCAACCCCTGCGTGCGGCCCTGACCGGAAAGACCGTTTCGCCACCGCTTTTCGCGATGTTGGCACTGCTTGGCCGCGAAGAATCCCTTCTGCGCTTAGGGGCATACGCGAGATGACGAAAATTCGGCCGCCCAGGGCCGCAAATTAAGTGACGGGTTAGAGAAGCCCGCCTATATTGCAGTGCAAGAAAACCGGAAAAGTCGGGGAGTTGAGGATGCGCGAAAGCAAGATCAAACAGACGGGGACCGCCAGCCTCGCTTACCAAGGCAAAAACTACGAATTTCCGACCTATGCCGGCACCCAGGGTCCGGAAGCCGTCGATATCCGCAAGCTTTATGACCAGGTCGACATCTTCACCTACGACCCCGGCTTCACCTCAACCGCCTCGACCGAATCCAACATCACTTTCATCGATGGCGATAAGGGCGTGCTGCAATATCGCGGCTATCCCATCGCCGATCTCGCCGAGCACTCCAGCTTCCTGGAAACCTGCTATCTGCTGCTCAATGGCGAATTGCCGAACAAGGCGCAGATGGAGAAATTCGACTACGCCATCACCCACCACACCATGGTGCATGAGCAGCTGGCGACCTTCTTCCGCGGTTTCCGCCGCGATGCCCACCCGATGGCGGTGATGTGCGGCGTGGTGGGGGCGCTCTCGGCCTTCTATCACGACTCGACCGACATCAATGATCCACGCCAACGCGAGATTGCCAGCCACCGGCTGATCGCCAAGATGCCCACCATCGCGGCCATGGCCTTCAAATATCATGTCGGCCAGCCCTTCGTGTATCCCCGCAACGATATGGGGTACACGGAGAATTTCCTGCGCATGTGCTTCTCGGTCCCGGCTGAGGACTATAAGGTCAACAAGGTACTGGCCAAGGCGCTGGACACGATCTTCATCCTGCATGCCGATCACGAGCAGAACGCCTCCACCTCCACGGTGCGTCTGGCGGGTTCGTCGGGCGCCAATCCCTTCGCCTGCATCGCGGCCGGCATTGCCTGTCTCTGGGGCCCCGCCCATGGCGGCGCCAACGAAGCGGCGCTCAAGATGCTGGAAGAGATTGGCACCGCCGACCGCATTCCCGAATATGTGAAGCGGGCCAAGGACAAGAATGACTCGTTCCGCCTGATGGGCTTCGGCCATCGCGTCTATAAAAATTACGATCCCCGCGCCAAGGCGATGCAGATCCAGGCCCATGCCGTACTGGACGAACTGGGCCTGCATGACGATCCGCTGCTGAAAGTGGCGATCGAGCTGGAGAAGATCGCTCTGCACGATGAATATTTCATCGAGAAGAAGCTCTATCCCAACATCGACTTTTATTCCGGCATCACCCTGAAGGCGCTGGGCTTTCCCAGCTCCATGTTCACCGTGCTGTTCGCGCTGGCCCGCACCGTGGGCTGGATCGCGCAATGGAAGGAGATGCTGGAGGATCCGCATCAGAAGATCGGGCGTCCGCGCCAGATCTATACCGGCCCGACCGAGCGCGCCTATGTGGCGATGGCCAAGCGGAAATAAACTCTATCTGACGAAGTCCAAAAGAACACGGGCGGCGCGCAAGGAAGGAGCCTCTTCTCCTTCTCCCAGGCGCCGCCCGAATTCGTTCATGGCCGCCACCTGCGCTGCGCGCGCCTTCTCGTCGGCAAAGAGATGCGCGACTTCCGTGGCAAGCGCCTCTGGCGTTGCCTCATATTGCTTGAACTCGGGCACGGCGCACCGCTCCAGCAGAATGTTGATCAGGCTCATGTGGGGTGCGGTCATCAGCCAATGCGCCAATGCGAAGGTCACGCCGCCCACCCGATAGGCCACCACCATGGGCGTGCGGGCCAGCGCCAGTTCCGCCGTCACTGTGCCCGACGCCGCCAGCGCCACATCGGCCGCGTCGAAGGCAGCGAATTTGTCGTCCTCCTGCTCCAGGATATGGAGCGGCGTGGGCCAGCCGGAGGCCGCCTCACGCACCCGCCGCGCCACATGCGGCACCGTGGGCAAAACCGTCACCAGGCCGGGAATTTTCCCCGCCAGCAATTCCATCGCTTCGCGGAATACGGGAAAGATGAACCGGATTTCGCTGGTCCGGCTTCCCGGCAGAAGCGCCAAAAGCGGGGTGTCCATGCCGATCCCCAGCCGCAACCGCAATGCCTCCCCGCCCGTCATGCGCGCCCGCCGCTCGATCACGGGATGGCCAACAAAGGCCGCCTTGAGACCATATTTCTCAAAGAACGGCACCTCGAACGGAAACAAGGCGAGGATGAGATCGAAATAACGCGCCATCGCCTTGGCGCGATAGGCGCGGCTGGCCCAGACCTGTGGCGCGACATAATTGACAGTCAAGATGGAAGGGTCGCGTTTTTTCACCGCGCGCGCGATACGGTGGGTGAAATCGGGACTGTCGATCACGACCAGCGCGTCGGGATGGATCTCGACGGCATAATCCGCGGCCTGCTTCACCCGCGCCAGGATTCGCGGAATAGCGGGCACCACTTCACGCAAGCCCATCACCGCAGTGGCATCCAGCGAGAAAAGGCTTTGAAGTCCTTCGCGTGCCATGGCGGGGCCGCCCACGCCCACGATTTTGAGCCTGTCGCCGGCAAGTTTTTTGAGGCCCGCCATCAGTTGCGCACCCAGCTGATCGCCGGAAGGTTCGCCGCAAACCAGCATGATGGTGCGCGCTGCCGTCACGGCAGGACACCCACCACGAACAGCCCCTGCCGGTCGGCTTCCGCCGCCACGGCGCGCTTGTCCACGATTAAGGATTTTCCGGCTTCGAGCGCGATGCCCGCCAATCCCGCCTCAGCGGCCCGGCGCACGGTCTCCACGCCGATCACCGGCATGTCGGTCTTGGCGTCCTGGGTGGGTTTGAGCGCTTTCACCAGTACGCCGCGCTTCTTGTCCGGCGTGCCGCGGAGATTGTCGCGCAGCTGCGTGATACGGGCGATCATGGCATCGGTGCCTTCCGCCGCTTCGACCGCTAGCGCCAAGCCTTCGCATACCGCCGCTGCCTGCCCCACATCCAGCGCGCCCAAGGCGCGCACGATAGCGAAGGCGCGTACCATATCGGCTTTGTGATCATCATTCGGTGAAAAGCGGCCAAGCGCGCCCTCATCCACCACCAGCCCCGGCGCCGCTTCGCCAACGCTCACGGCGCGAAAGCCTTCGGCTTCGAATAAGCCCGTCAGCATACGCAGAAGCGCATCATCGCCCTGGCGCGCCGCCGCGATGACGCGCGGCAGCACCAGGATGCCTTTGCCATCAAGCTTCAACTCGGAGAATTTCGGCCGCTCCACCCGGCCCACGAGGAGTACATCCTTGGCGCCAGCATTTTTGAGCGCCTTGAGCGCGTGTCCGGGCTCACCCAGCGCCACCGCGACGTGGGGAAAATCGCTCGCCCAATCGCCGCACATGCCTCGGAGCGCGACCACGAAGACGTCACGGCCTTGAGCGCGCGCGCTTTCGGCCACAGCTTTGGGCAGGTCGCCTCCGCCCGCGATCAAGCCCAGCGTCATTCGTCGTCGCCGCTCATGCGGCGGCGGGCGGTGCAAAGTTTCTGCTTGGCTGGCGCCAGGATGAAATCCACCATCTCGGCCACTTCCTCAATTTCGTGGAACAGCGCCCGGATTTCCGTGGCACGGCTTTTGATGTCGCCGCCGCCGCCGTAAAAGATCGTACGAAAAGCGCGGCGCAGCGCATTGATGGTATCGCGCGAAAGGCCGCGGCGCTTGAGACCAATGAGATTGAGCCCCGCCAACTCGGCATGGTCGCCGAACGCCATGGCATAAGGGATCACATCGCGGTTGACGCCGGTCAAACCGCCGATCATCGCGCCTTTGCCCACGCGGCAGAATTGCTGGACGGCTGATAAGCCACCAAAGATCACGCCATCGCCGATCTGGACATGCCCGCCCAGCGCCACCGAATTGGCGAAGGTGACGTCATCGCCCACCATGCAATCATGACCGACATGGCTGCCAGCCATGAAGTAGCCGCGGTGGCCTACCGTCGTGATGCCTTTGTCCTTGCGGCTGCCGCAATTCATCGTCACCAGCTCGCGCAGCACGCAATCCTCGCCGATCTCGAGCCGGCCTTCGAAATCATTGCCGCGGATCTGGCCTTCGCCCCCTAAGACCGCGCCCGGATGCGCTACCGTGCGGGCACCGATACGGGTAATGCCCTTCACCACCACATGGGAAAGCAACCGCACGCCCTCTTCCAGCGTCACGCGGGGGCCGACATGGCAGAAAGGGCCGACTTCGACGCCCGCGCCCAACCGGGCGCCGTCTTCAATCAGGGCTGTCGGATGGATCATGGCTGGCGTCCGTGCCGGCATGGATGGTGGCGCTGAATTCGGCTTCAGCGCAAAGTACGTCGCCGACGAAAGCCTGGCCGCCGAAGCGCCAGACCGGACCGCGCTGCCGGATCGCCTTGACCGGCATGCGCAGCATATCGCCGGGGTGCACGGGCTTTCTGAAGCGTGCCTTCTCGATGGTCATGAAATAGACGATGTCTTTGTCGCGCTGGAGCCCAAGGCTGTGCATCACCACGGCGCCTGCGGTCTGTGCCATCGCTTCAACGATCAAGACGCCGGGAAGCACCGCATAGTCGGGAAAATGGCCCTGAAAATAGGGCTCATTGATGCTCACGGCCTTCCAGCCGGTGGCGCTTTCCATCTTCACGATGTCGGTCAGCCGCTCCACGAACAGCATGGGGGGACGATGCGGCAACAGCTTCTTGATCTGCTCGACATCGAGCGTAACTTCAGTCATTGCCGTCCCGCTTGCGGCGCCGAACCAACTGGCTGACCGCGTGAATCTCTCTCAGCCATTCTCTTACAGGCTTTGCCGGGACCCCGCCATAATCCTGGCCACCTTCGATCTCCTGTCCAGACACCATGGCGCTTCTGGCGGCAAGGCGGGACCCGGGACCGATGCGGACATGATCGGCGATGCCCACCTGCCCGCCCAGAACCGAGGAATCGGCGACGACAGAACTTCCCGCGATCCCCACCTGGGACACCAGTACGACATGGCGGCCGATCTGCACATTGTGACCGATCTGGACCAGATTATCGATTTTGGCGCCTTCACCGATCACCGTGTCGCCCAGAGCGCCGCGGTCGATGGTGGTGGCGGCGCCGATCTCCACGCCGTCCTGGATGATGACGCGGCCGAGCTGCGGAATCTTCACATGCCCCCCCGGTGACGAGGCAAAACCGAAGCCGGGTTGGCCGATGGCCGCCCCCGGTAAGACGATCACGCGATCACCGAGATAGGCGTGACTGATGGTGACATTGCTGCCGATCTCGCAATGATGACCGATGGCGACGCCAGGGCCGATCACGCTGTTGGCGCCGATGCGGACATGGTCGCCGATCTCTGCAGCCGGCCCGATGACACTGCCGGGACCCAGAACCACATCGCGGCCGATTTTGGCGTTTGGCGACAAAGCCTCGCTTTGCACCCAGACTGGCTGCGATGCTTCGGGATAGAATAGCGCCACTACGGCCGCGAAAGCATGCGGCACGGATTCGACCGACACCAGGATCGCGCCGCCGGCCGGCCTATCGCGCGCCGAAAGCTTCTTCGGCACCAGGCAGACACCGGCGCGGCTTGCCGCGAAGGCAGCCGCCATATCGCGCCCACCGGAATAAAAACTGAGATGGGCTGGGCCCGCTCCTTCGAGCCCCGCCAGATCGGCGATCATCAGGGCGGGGTCTGCGCCATCCGGCAATTCCGTGCCCAATCGCGCGCAGATCCCGGCCAGATTGTGCGGGCCGCGATTGTCGTAGAAGCGGGGATCAGCCATGGGAGCGGCGCGCGGGAGAACGCGCTCCTATTTCTGGCCCGGCGGCGGCGCCAGGTTCACTTTCAGGTTGGGCAATTTCTGATTGAGCTGATCGATCGCCGGCTGGGTGATATCGAACGCCTTGACCGCATCCGGCGAGGCATAGACCAGCGCATTCTTGTCCAGGATCATGTTGGCGCCGCGCTGCTGCATGATGGTCTGCAAGATCGGCTCCAAAGTCTGGGCGATGGTCGCCTGCGCCTTCATGAAACCGCCTTGGATCGACGCTTCGCGCCGCTGTGCCGCGGCCTGCATGCCCTGCTGCTTGGCTTCGAAGGCTTGAACCTTCTTCTGCCGGGCATCGGCCGCCAGGATCGAGACTTGTTGCTGCAATTGCTGCGCTTCGCTCTGCAGCGCCTTCTGCTGGCCGGCAATGTCGGCCTTGGCCTGATCGGCATAGCCCTGGACCTGCTTGGCGACATCCTGGCCGACCTTGGATCCGCGCAGGATGGCCTGGCGGTCGATCAAGAGAATGCGCGGCTGCATCTGGGGCGGCGGATTGGCGGCCAGCACCGGGGCCGCCGTGGCGGCCAAAAGGGCGAGAACGAGAATGGGCTTTTTCATCGTCTTAGAATCCTGTTCCAGCAGAGAAGTGGAGAATCTGGGGTCTATCATAGCCGGTCTTGACGTAGGGGATGCCCAGATCGATCTGAAGTGGCCCGAAGGGCGAGCGCCAGCCGAAACTGAGGCCGGCGGAGGCGCGGAACGCGAAATTATCTTTCACGCAGGACTGCTGCGTGCAGGCGCGAATGACATTGTCCACCCGGCCCAAAGTACCGAAATCGGTGAAGGCGGCCACCGAGATGCCGTAGCTCTCCGGCAGCAGCGACGGCAGCCGGGCCGATAGAGTGCCGATGGCAAAGACATCGCCGCCGATGGCACCGGTGTTCAACGGCGCATCCAGGTCGCGAGGGCCGATGCCGGCGATGGCAAAGCCGCGGAAACTGTCACCGCCTTTGAAATAGCGATAATTGATCGGCACCGCCTGACCGTCATAGCCCTGGATGATGCCCGCCGACAGCGCCAGCGAATTGATCACACCGCCATCGAAGGCCGGGCGATAGCCGGCGAACTGTGCTTCGGTCTTGAGATATTTCAGATTGCCGCCGAAGCCGGCGAAATCCTGACTGAGCGAGAAGGCGATGCCGGTGGTCGGTTTGCGGACGTCGTCGAGCGTGTTGTAGCCATATGTGAAGCCGAAAACCGAACCATAAGTGTCGCCAGCCGCCAGCCGGATTTCCAGGGGCGCATTGCCGAACGGCGTCACGCGGGTGATCTGATAGCCGTACCGCAGACTCACCGAAGAAAATTCCGAGATTGGAAAGCCGGTTCTGAGCTGAATACCAGTGGTGTCGCTGGAATAGGTCGCCTGCTGATAATCGGTCTGCGACTTATAGATGTCGAAGCCGGTGATCAGCGGCCGGTCCAGGAAATAGGGCTCGGTGAAGCTGAATTGATAAAGCTTATAGATCTGCGACACCGACACGGACGCCTTCAGGAATTGGGCGCGGCCGAACAGATTTTGCTCGGTATAGCTGAACTCGCCGGTGAGCTGGCTGGCCGAGGAGTAACCCAAGCCCAGCTGCAGCTGGCCAGTGGACTGTTCGGTGACGTTGACGGTGACATCGGTGCGGTCCGGTGCGATGCCCGGCGTGTTCTTCACATCCACGTCCTTGAAGAAGCCAAGGGCACGGATGCGGGTGCGTGAACGATCCACCAGGACGCGGTTGAAGGCATCGCCTTCCGCCAGCCGGAATTCGCGGCGGATCACCTTGTCGAGGGTGCGGCTGTTGCCCTGGATGTTGATCTTGCCGATATAGACGCGCGGCCCCTGTTCGATATCGAAGATTAGATCGATGGTGTTGTTGCCCCGATTGCGCGCGATACGGGGATGCACTTCGGCAAAAGCATAGCCCTTGGTACCGGCGGCATTGGTCAGGGCATCGATCGACTTCTGCACCGTCTCGGCGTCGTAAATGTCACCGGGAAGTACCGGCACCAGCGGGCGCAGCGATTTGGGCGTCAGTTCCTTGATCTTGGAATTGATCTCGACCTTGCCGAAGTGATAGCGCGGACCTTCATTGAGGGTGAAGGTAACATAGAAGTTGCGGCGGTCCTGGGCGAGCTGCGCCACCGCGCTCACCACCGTGAAGTCGGCATAGCCGTGATTGACATAATAACGGCGCAGCTGCTCGCGGTCGAAGGCCAGCCGGTCGGGATCGTAATTGTCGTTGCTGGCGAGGAATTTATACCAGGCGCTTTCCTCGGTGGCGATCTGCCCTTTCAGCACGGAAGCGTCATAGACCTTGTTGCCGATGAAATTGATGCGGGCGACGCCGGTGGTGGGCCCTTCCGTGATCGAGAAGATCAGGTCGATGCGGTTTTGCGGCCGCTGAATGATCTGAGGATCGACGCGGGCGGCGAATTTGCCGTTGCGGCGATACAGTTCGATGATGCGCTGGACATCGGCCTGGACGCGGGCGCGCGTGAAGGTGCCGCGCGGCTTTATCTGCACTTCCTTGGTGAGATCCTTGGTCGAGACCTTGTCGTTGCCCTCAAACACGACCTGGTTGACGATGGGATTTTCCACCACCCGGATCGCCAAAGTGCCGTTGTTGAAATTGATCTTGACGTCCGAGAACAGACCGGTGCCGAAAAGTGATTTCAGCGCCTGATCCACATTGGCGGGATCATAGGCATCGCCTTCATGGATATTCACGTAAGTAAGCACGGTGCCCGGTTCGACGCGCTGGGTGCCGGCAACCGTGATGTGCTGAATGATACGGGCCGGCGCTTGCGGCTGCGCGGGCTGGGCGGGCGGTTGATTATCCTGGTTCTGGCGCTGGGCGTTCAAGACCGCGGCGCGATCCTCCGCGCCCGGACGCAACTGGGCGTCGGCCGGAACCGAAACCAGCGCCAAGCACAACGTCGCGGACGTCGCGCGCAAAGCCGCTTTATGCTTAACAACAATCCGCATTCCGCCGTCTGGCACTCGTCTCAGGCGCGCGTCACCAAACGGCAACGGCCGGGGTTTCAGAAAAGATTCAGCCGGGCGAGGTCGTTCCAAGTGGTCAGGAGCACAAGCCCCAGAACCAAAACCAGCCCGAGCCGAAATCCGACGTCCTGGGCCCGCTCACCGAGCGGCCGCCCCAAAACAGCTTCGCATGCATAGTACAGAAGATGTCCGCCGTCGAGCAGTGGAATCGGAAAAAGGTTGGCAAGCCCAATACTTACGGAAAGTACAGCCACAAGCTGAAGCAGCGCCATGAAGCCGAATACGGCCACCTGGCGGGTCATTTTTGCGATCCCCAACGGCCCCCTCAGTTGGTCGGCCGAGGCATGGCCACGGACCATCTGGATGATGCCCTGGACCGTGGTGTGCATGATGTCCCAGGTTTGGGAAACCGCCGCCCCAACCGCCCCCGGCAGGCTGTAACGCTCTGTCGTGACCGGTGCGTTGGCAGAAGGCCGGACCCCGATCACCATATTGGTGCCCATGTCGCCTAAAACATCGCGCATGCGCGTAGGGCGCGGCATGACTTGAAGCGAAAGCGGCTTTCCGGCGCGTACGAGTTCGATATTCAAAGTCCGTCCGCCGCTCACCGAAATGATCTGAGGCATCTGCTCGAAATCGGTGATCTTGGCGCCGTCGATGGCGGTGACGCGGTCGCCGGTGTGAATTCCCGCCGCCTCGGCGGCGCTGCCCTTGACCACGCCGCCGATGATGGGGGCGAGAACCGTGTGGCCATTGTAGAAGAGCAAGCCAGTGAAAAGCACGATCGCCAGAATGAAATTGGCGAGAGGGCCCGCGGCGGCAACCGCGGCGCGTTGCCAGACCGGCTTGGCAGCCAGCGTATGCACGCGGTCCGCTTCAGCCATGCGGTCGGCCGCCTCATGATCGGGAAGGCTGGCGGCATTGGCATCGCCTGAGAATTTTACGTAACCGCCGATCGGCAGCCAGCTCACCTTCCAGCGCGTACCGCTTTTGTCGGTCCAGCCGAAAATCTCCCGCCCGAATCCGACCGAAAAGACATCGACCTTCACGCCGCACCAGCGCGCCACCGCGAAATGGCCCAGCTCATGGAAGAACACCACGACTGTGATGACGAAAAGAAACGCCGGCAGACCGAGCGGCGTCCAAGCGACAAGACCGTGCAAAGCGTCAAACATGGTGTCCTCTTATAACCCCACCCGTTGACATATTTCCTCCGCCAAGACGCGGGCACGCGCGTCGGTTCCCAAGACCGTGCCAAGATCGGCGGCGAAGCCGTTGGAACCTTGCCCCGGATCGGCGCTCAAGGTTTCGCCCACCACCTTGGAAATATCAAGAAATCCGATGCGGCGGTCCAGAAACGCCTGCACGGCGATTTCATTGGCCGCATTCAGCACGGTGGGTGCAAGACCGCCCGAGCGCATCGATTCTATGGCGAGATTGAGCGCCGGGAACCGGTCATGGGCCGGCGCCTGGAATACCAATTGCCCCAGCTTGGCGAGATCCAGCCGGCGCGAAGGCGAAGCGATGCGGCGCGGCCAAGCCAGCGCATGCGCGATCGGCGTGCGCATGTCGGGCGCGGATAGATGCGCCATGGTGGTGCCGTCGCCATAGTTCACCAGGCAATGCACGATGGACTGGGGATGCACCAGCACGTCCAACTTTTCCGGCGGCAAGGCGAAGAGAAAATGCGCCTCGATCAATTCCAGGCCCTTGTTCATCAAGGTAGCGCTGTCGAGCGATATCTTGCGGCCCATCGCCCAGTTGGGATGCGCCACCGCTTGTTCCACCGTGGCGGAACGCATTCTTTCCAGCGGCCATTCCCGGAAAGGACCACCCGATGCGGTGATGGTCACGACATCCACTTCACTGGCGTCGCCCGAGCCCAGCACTTGGAAGATCGCATTGTGTTCGGAATCCACGGGAAGCACCGAGGCGCCGGACCGTTCCAGCGCGTCGCGAAATACCGCGCCGGCCGCCACCACGCATTCCTTGTTGGCCAGCGCCACGATCACGCCACGATGGATGGCGGCAAGCGCCGGCTCGATCGCGGCCGCGCCCATGATTGCGACCATCACAAAATCCGCCGGCATGGCGGCCGCCGCGATCACGGCGTCGCGTCCGGCTTCCACCTGGATACCGCTATCGGCCAGACCCCTCTTCAAATCCGCATAGAGCGCGACGTCCCCGATCACGGCGCGGCGAGGACGGAAAGCGCGCGCCTGCTCGATCAGAAGCTCGATATTGGCCTGAGCGGTGAGCGCTTCGATCGGAAACGCGTCGCCGCCATAGATTTTTCGGGCATGCGCGATCACGTCCAGCGTGTTGACGCCGATCGATCCGGTAGAGCCCAGGATCGTGACGCTGCGATGGATGACGTCCTGAAGCGTGTCTTCGAAGGTTCGGGTAGCGGCGATCGGTTTCATGACGCCACGCCGAACAGGGGATTGAAATGAAAGACGAACATCAGAATAGCCAAAGCCAAGCCCGCCGCCAGAGACGAATCGATACGGTCCAGCACACCGCCATGACCGGGAATCAAGGTGCCGGAATTCTTCAGCCCGAAATGGCGTTTCACAAAGCTTTCGAACAGATCACCGGCATGCGCGGTGGCGCTGAACACGAATGCGAACAAAGCCGCAATCCCCAATGAACCGCCCAGAAGCAAAATATAAAGGCTAAAGATAATGGCGGCCGTAAGGCTGCCGCCGATCGTTCCGGCCCAGGTCTTGGATGGCGACAATTTTGGCGCCATACGCGGCCCGCCGATCAGATTGCCGAAGATCAAAGCGCCCGTATCCGTCGCCCAAACGATCAAAAGCAGCCCGATGATCACCAGCGCACCGCGCGGTGGAAATATGCGAAGGCTCGCCAGCGCCAAAACCGGCACCCCCAGATACGCCACACCCAGAGCCTGCCAGAGCGGACTTTGGCCTTTGCGCAAGGCCAAAAACGCCACCAGGACGGCACCGGCCGCAACCAGGAGCAGCGCCGGCCAGCCCATATGCGTCGTTACCAGCAGCAGAACCGAAAGCGCCACGATGATGGAGGTCACGGCGGTCTCGACACGGCAATCCTGGCCCTGCCCCACCATGCGGTGCCATTCGTAAGCAGCGGGCACAGCGATCGCCACGATCAGACCTGCGAAATATTCCGGCGCATAGGACAAAGCCAGAATGGCGATCCCCGCCAGCGCAAAACCGAACAGCGGACGGGTAATCCAATCCATGTTCCAGCGGATGGCGCGATAGCCGGGCGCATGGGCATGCGGTTGGTGCTGATTGCTCACGCCACGGCTTCCGAATTGAGCGCGCCGAAGCGGCGGTTGCGGGCGGCGAAACTTTGGAGCGCCTTCAGAAGCTCGCCTTTGCCAAAATCGGGCCAATGGGTATCCACGAAAAGAAGCTCGGCATAGGCCGATTGCCAGAGCAGGAAGTTGGAAAGGCGGCGCTCGCCCGAAGTGCGGATCACCAGGTCCGGCTCCGGCAATGCGCTGGTGAAGAGCCGGGATGCGAACAATTCTGGCGTGATGGTTGCCGGGTCGAGACGCCCTTCGGCGGCGGCGCGCGCCAATTCGCGGGCGGCGCCGGCAATCTCCTCCTGGGAGCCGTAATCGAACGCGAAGGTGAGATTGAGACCGGTGTTGGCGGAGGTGCGGCTCTCCGAATCCTGGATCATCTGCTGGATATCGTTCGCGACCCGGCCGCGATGGCCGATGATCCGCATACGGACATTACGCTCGACCAGTTCGTCCATGTCGCTGCGGAAATAGGTGCGAAAGAGGCCCATCAGCGCGCCCACTTCCGCTTTCGGGCGTTTCCAATTCTCGCTGGAAAAAGCGAACAGCGTGAGATTTTCCAGCTTCATGTCGCAGGCGGCGCGCACCGTCTCGCGCACCGCATTCATGCCCGCGAAATGACCGGCTTCCCTGGGCAGATGCCGTTTCCGCGCCCAGCGGCCATTGCCGTCCATGATGATGGCGACATGGCGGGGAAGGATTTGAGGAAGATCAGCCAGAGCGATTTCCATGCGGCCGCTTATACCTGCATGATTTCCTGCTCCTTGGTATGGAGCATGCTGTCGATGTCCTTGATATGGGCGTCGGTGAGTTTCTGGAGTTCGTCGCCCTTGGTGTGATGCTCGTCCTGGCCGATCTTGTGATCTTTCTCCAGTTTCTTGAGCAGCTCCATGCCGTCGCGGCGCACATTGCGCACGGCGACGCGGGCGGCCTCGGAATATTTGGAAGCGAGCTTGGTCAATTCCTTGCGCCGCTCTTGGTTGAGTTCGGGTAGCGGGATGCGCAGCAGCTGCCCGTCCATCTGGGGATTGAGACCCAGGCCGGCATCACGGATCGCCTTGTCCACCGCCTTGGCCAAGCCCTTGTCCCACACCTGCACCGTGATCATGCGGGCTTCCGGGGTGGAGATGGTCCCAACCTGGGAAATCGGCACGACATTGCCATAGGCCTCGACCGACACGGGATCGAGCAACGCCGGCGAGGCGCGACCGGTGCGCAGACCTGCGAATTCGCTTTTGAGGGTGGCGACCGCGCCGTTCATGCGCCGGTTAAGCTCATCTTTGTTGTATGTGTCCGCCATTGTCCTGCCTCGCCCCTGAAGTCCGAATCCTAACCCAAACCCTGGCGGAACTTCACTTTTCTTCGATAATCGTCGCCCGGCCCTCGCCCCGAAGGACCTTGGCCAAGGCCCCCTTGTCATGAAGGGAGAACACCAGGATCGGGATCCCGTTCTCCCGCGACAAGGAAATGGCCGATGCATCCATTACTGCAAGATCCCGCGCTAACACTTCGTGATAGCTGAGAGATTCATATCTCGTGGCGTCAGGATACTTTTTGGGGTCCGCGCTGTAAACACCGTCAACTTGGGTGGCCTTCAGCATGGCATTGCAGGCCATTTCCGCCGCCCTCAGCGCCGCCGCCGTATCGGTGGTGAAGAAGGGGTTGCCGGTTCCGGCCGCGAAAATCACCACCCGGCCCTTCTCCATGTGCCGAATCGCGCGCCGCCGGATATAGGGCTCGCAGACGCTGCTCATGGGGATCGCCGACTGGACCCGGCTTGGCAGGCCCGACCGCTCCAGTGCCGCCTGCATGGCAAGCGCGTTCATCACCGTCGCCAGCATGCCCATATAGTCGGCGGTGGCCCGGTCGATGCCCTTGGCCGCGCCGGCCAGGCCGCGAAAGATATTTCCGCCGCCGATTACCATGCAGATCTGGCTGCCGGCTTCGGCTGCTTCTTTCACATCGGCGGCGATGCGGTCGACGGTGGCGATGTCGATGCCGAAAGAGCCATCACCCATCAGCGCCTCGCCCGAGACCTTGAGCAGCACGCGGGCGTATTTCGGCGATGCGACCATTCATCCTCCGTTGGCCGGAGCATCGGCCAGGAAAAGTGCAGCCCCTAACGCGTTATCACGGGGCTGCGGTTTTCCGTCAGGCCGTGCGACCAACAAATCAACGAGAGCCCGCCATCTGGGCGACTTCGTCGGCGAAATCGCTTTCGACTTTCTCGATGCCCTCGCCCACCTGGAAGCGGACAAAGCTTTCGATCGCGATCGGCGCACCCAATTCCTTGGCGGCCTTCTCGATCACTTTGCCCACCTGGGTCTCGCCATCGATCACGAAGGTCTGGGACAGCAGTACCGTGTCTTCGTAGAATTTGCGCATGCGGCCTTCCATCATCTTCTCGATGACGGCGTCGGGCTTGCCCGACTGTTTGGCCAATTCCCATTGCACGCTGCGCTCGCGCTCCACCACATCCTTGGAAAGGTGTTCGGGCGTGATCGCCAGCGGACTGGCGGCGGCGATATGCATGGCGAGCTGCTTGGCCAGCGCCGAAAGCTTGCCTTCATCGGCGGTGGATTTGAGCGCCACCAGCACGCCGATCTTGCCCAGTTCCGGCGACGACGCATTGTGGACATAGGCGCCCACCACGCCCGGATTGACCGAGAGCGCCACGGTGCGGCGCACGCTCATATTCTCGCCGATCTTGGCCACGAGTTCGGTCAAGGTCTGCTGGACGTTGCTTGCCCCATGCTTGGCGGCGAGCAACTTCTCCAGATCGCCGCCTTCGGCGAGGGCCAGGTCAGCCGCGGATTTGACGAACGCCTTGAACTCGTCATTGCGGGCGACGAAATCGGTCTCGGCATTGACTTCGACC
>Ga0105240_10003857_pt1 | contig 23161 bp, 18 predicted proteins | sample KBSC54metaG_FD_80426 | JGI IMG/M metagenome (GOLD analysis project Ga0105240, IMG submission 80426) | Corn rhizosphere microbial communities from Kellogg Biological Station, Michigan, USA - KBS C5-4 metaG | ecosystem: Host-associated > Plants > Roots > Rhizosphere > Soil | place: Michigan, USA... | reverse complement strand
GCCGCGACTGGCGGGGCTACAACAAGCACGACGAGGCGACCTACAAGGCCCAGGCTGGCGAGTTCTGCCGCAAGGCCGCCGAACGCGGCTACCTGACCCAGAGCTGGCCCAGGGAATACGGCGGCCAGGAGGCGTCGGCCTGGCGCCAGTGCATCCTGACCGAAGAACTGACCCCGATCGGCGAGCCGCGCGGGTCGCAGTACATGAACGTCAACTGGATCGGGCCGGCGATCATGCGGTTCGGCTCCGCCGACCAGAAGGCCTACTTCCTGCCGAAGATCTCGGCCGGGGACATCACCTGGGCGCAGGGCTTCTCCGAACCGGACGCCGGCTCCGACCTGGCCTCGCTGCGCACCCGCGCCGTGCGCGACGGCGACGACTACGTGGTCAACGGCGAGAAGATCTGGACCAGCCACACCGGCATCGCCGAGTGGCTGTTCCTGCTGGTGCGCACCGACCCGACCGAGAAGCGGTCCAAGGGCATCAGCGTGCTGCTGGTGCCGATGGACACCCCGGGGCTGCAGATCAACAAGGTGCTGGGCTTCGTCGGCGAGAGCGCCTTCTCCAACCCGGTGTTCACCGACATGCGGGTGCCCGCCGCCAACCGGCTGGGACCCGAGAACGGCGGCTGGTCGGTGGTGCGCTACGCCCTGGCGTTCGAACGGATCGGCGTCGCCCACTACCGCCATGCGGAGAACCAGCTGAACGCCCTGGCGCGGGAGGCCAACGCCCGCGGCCTGATGGACGACCCCATCGTGCTGACCAAGCTCGCCGAGGCCTGGGAGGCCGTGGAAGCGGCTCGCCTGCTCTACTTCAGGGTCGTCGACCTGCGCGACCACGACAGCCCGCCCACGGCCGACTCCAACGTCGCCCGCGTGGCCGGCACCCGCGCCTACCAGGTCGTGGCCGAGGCGGCTGACCTGATCCTGGCCGAGCAGAGCCTGGGCGGGGTCGGCCGCAGCCGCTTCAACCTGACGGCCGGCATCACCTCGGGCGCCACCGAGATCCAGCTCGACCAGGTGGCGACCCGGTTCCTCAACCTGCCGCGCCCCGCGGTCGGCGCGCGCGAGTAGAGGGCCGACCATGGACCTGACGCTTTCCACCGAACAGCAGCAGATCGTCGACGCGGTCCGCGGCCTGCTGGCGCGCAACGGCAATCCCCTGCGCAGCAAGGAACTGCTGGCGGACGAGGCCTACGATAGCGGCCTGGACGCCAGGCTGGACGAGGCCGGGTTCCTCGACATCGTCTCCGACGAGACCGGCGCGGTCGAGGCCGGGCTGGCGACGATGGAGATCGCCAAGGCCGCCGGCACGGTGGCCTACGCCGCCGGCGCGTTGGTGGCCCCCAAGGTGCTGGGCGCCAATCCGAAGGTTCCGGTGGCCCTGACGCGGCTGCCCGCCGACTTCCCGATCCGGCTTGGCCGGCACGCGAAGCTGGTCCTGATCGACGCCGGCGACGAGGCGCAGGTGCTGGAGGTCGCCGATGGGGATATCGAGCCGGTGGCCACTGACAACGTGGGCTGGCCCATGGGCCGGCTCGCGCCCGGCGCCCTCGCCAAGGCCCGCAGCCTCGGGCCAGGCACGGGCGAGACGCTGCGGCGCTGGTGGCGCCTGGGGCTGGCGTTCGAGACGATCGGCACGATGCAGGGCGCGCTCGACCTGACCCTCGGCTACCTGAAGACCCGCGAGCAGTTCGGCCGCCCGATCGGCGAGTTCCAGACCCTGCAGCACCGCATCGCGGAGGCAGTGATCATCGTCGAGGGCGCACGCTGGATCGCCCTGGAGGCCGCCTTCCGCGACGCCGAGCCCCTGCCCGCCGCGACCGCCGCCGGCCGGGCCGCCGGCGCCGCCAACCTGGTGGCCCGCGAGTGCCACCAGATGCATGGCGCCATCGGCCTGACGCGGGAGTACCCGCTGCACCTCTGGTCCACCCGCCTGGGGCCCCTGGCCGTCGAGATGGGCGGCGCGCGCGCCCACCGGGAGGACGCGGCGCGGATGCGGTTCTCCGGCCAGGAGATCAGCCGGCGCGAGGCGTACTGGCTCTGACCTCCTCCCCTGCCCCGCAGAGGGCGGGGGAGGTGGATCGGCGGCCCCGGACTTGATCCGGGGGCGACGAGACGGAGGGGGCGCAAGGCGGCGCGAAAATCGCCGGCCAGTTCCCCGAGATGCTCCAAAATCCAACCCGCCGCCCCTGCGCCCCCTCCGTCAGCCCGCTTCGCGGTCTGCCACCTCCCCCGCTGCGCGGTGGAGGAGTCAAGACCCCCCCAGGAAGTACCTCCCTCGTTCCGCCGGGGTCAGGGCGCCGGCGTGGGCGCGCTCGGCCGTGAGCAGCGCCTGCCCCGTCGGCGGCAGGTCGGCGAGGCGGACGGAACCGTCGACCCCCATCAGGACCAGGCGCCGGCCGTCCTGGCTGAGGTGGCTGGAGGCGACACCCTCGTAGCGCGCCAGGCGGCGGCCGCTGAGCGGGTCCCAGACCATTGTGACATTGTCCTGCCCTTCCGACACTAGCCTGCCGTCCGGCGTCTGGCGCAGCTTGCGGATCAGGCCGGCGTGGCCGAGCAGGCGCTTCACCGCCGCGGTGCTGATGGCCGGCGCGCCCTGGGCCGGCCAGGGCCAGACCAGGATGCTCTGGTTGACGTCGCCGCGGGCGATCCAGCCGCCGGGGCCGACGCGGAAGGCGGCGCGGGTGGCGGCGAGGCTCTCGCCGTCGTCGACCTTGCCGACCGGCTTGCCGCTGGCCAGGTCCCAGAACACCGTGGCCGAGCCGATGCCCACCGAGGCGCCGAGCCCCGCCTGGGCGTCGCCGGTGAAGCCCATGATCGACTGGCCGCTCAGCGTGGCGAGCGGGTGCGACCGGCCGTCCTCCCCGTAGATCAGCGTTCGGCCGTCGCGCCAGAAGGCCGCCACCTGGCCGGAGTGGCTCAGGAAGGACAGCACCTGCTGGCCGTCGCCCAGCGGGCCGATCACCCGGCCGGACGCGCCATCGAGCATCAGGGCCGGGGCGCCGTCCATGAACACGATCAGGCGACCGCCGGCCTCGGTGAAGTCGGCGAGGATCACCTTCTGCCCGGCCGGGGCGCGGTAGACGACGCGGGGCGGACCGCCCGCCATGGGCACGAGGGCCACCGCCGCGCCGGCCACCGTGACCACGGCCATCTGGCCGTCAGGGCTCACCGTGCCGACGCTCAGGCCCGGCCCCGGCATCAGGGTCCGCACCAGCCGCCCATGGTCGTCGACCACGTGCAGGCCGGCGGCGTCGGTGATCAGCACGGTGCGACCGTCGGGCGACGGAAAGGCGGCCTCGGCGTGGGCCCAGACCGGCCTGGCCTCGCCCGGCGCGCGAGCCGCCCAGACGAAGGTGCGGCCGTCCAGCAGGCTCACCTCCAGCCGCTGGCCGGCGTCGGTGAACTCGAAGGTCTGCACCGGCCCGTCGTGCGCCATCGGGCCGCCGACCGGGGAGCCGTCGGCGGCGTTCCAGAGTCGCACGTGGGTGGCGTCCGAGGCGGTGGCCAGCAGCGCGCCGTCGGCGCTGAACTTGGCCAGGAAGCTGACGCCCTGGCGCAGGGTGCGGGCGCTGGCGTCGCCGGCCTGCTGCGCGGCCTCGCCCAGGTCGGCGACCAGGTGGCCGTCGGCCAGGTCGTAGAGGCCGACGCGCCCATCGGCGCCGACCACCACGCCCCGGTGGCTGTCGGGCGAGACGCGTACGTCGTAGGCCGGGCCGGTGACGCCGGCCGGATGGCCGAGCAGCCGCCCGTCCGGCAGCGACCAGATGGACACCCCGCCCTTCGCCCCCGACGCCACCAGCCGCGACCCGTCAGGCGAGAAGGCCAGCTTCAGGGTCGCGTCGTCGGCCCCGCCGGCGCCGGCGAGGAGGCGGCTGGTCTTGCCGGCGATGTTCCACAGCCGCACGCCCGAACCCTCGCCCTGGGCGAGCTGGGTCTCGGCCGCGTCCATGGCGATGGCGCCCTTGTCGGCGGCGTGGGGCGCATCCAGCAGCACGTTGTTGTCGAGGTCGTAGACCCGGGCGTGGCCCTGGCCGGCCACGGTGATCAGAGCGCCCTTTCCCGAGAAGGCGAAGCTCAGGACGTCGAGATGGTGGGCCACGTCCATCAGCAGCGCGGCGCGCTTGGCGAAGCGTCCCGGCTTGGGCGCCGGCGTGGCGGCCGGCGGTGGGGTGCGCGGCGCGGGGTTGCGGATCGCGATCAGCCGGTCCTCGCCCCAGGCCTGTGCGAGTGCTGCTTCGGCCGAGGCGACGTAGGGCCGGTCGGGATTAGCGAGGTCCTTCGGCAGCGCCTCCAGCGCCAGCAGCCGCGCCAGCCGCGCGTCGCCGCTGTCCGCTGCGGCGGAGGCCGCGTCCGCCAGGAACCTGGACTGGCTCTCCAGCGCCGCGTTGCGCTGGGCCACCGCCTGCTGGCGCTGGACGAAGGCGTAGACGCCGGCGCCCACGGCGATCACCAGCAGCACGCCCAGCACGCTGGCGGCGATGCGGGTCCGCCGCGCCAGGCGCTGGGCGGCCGCGGCCTGTTCCTGGGCCCGCTCGGCCCGTTCGCGCTCAGCGGCGGCCTCCGCCTCCGCCCGCGCCCGCTCCACCGCCAGCTCGGCCTGCCGGCGCGCCTCGTCGGCGGCCGTGGAGGCCTCGATGAAGCCGACAAGATCGGGACTGAGCTCGTCGCGACGCGCGGCGAGCAGCTCGGCGGCCTCGGCCAGGGGCCGGCCACGCGGCAGCAGATAATCCTCGGCGGCGCCTTCCGCCCGCCAGCGCAGCATGGCCGCCTCGGCCCGGGCGCGGGCGCGCAACAGGTCGCGGTCCTCGGCGATCAGCGCCGCGGCGCGGGGCCAGGCGTGCAGCAGGGCCTCGTGCGCCACCTTCACCGAGCGGTCGTCGGAGACCACCAGCAGGCGGGCGGCCACCAGGGCGTCGGTCAGGGCGGCGAGGTCGGGGTTCGTCGACAGCTCCGCCATCGGCGCCGCTCGCGCCCCGACCCGGTCGTCCTCGCCGACCGTGACCAGGGCGCGGACCAGCGCCGGCAGGGCGGCGGTCACCGCTTCGGGCAGGGCCGACACCGTCGCCTCGGCCTGGGCGGCGATGGCGCCCTCCAGGCCGCCGAGGGCCCGGTAGGTCTCGAACGTCAGCACGTCGCCGCCCCGGCCCTCGACATCGCGCCGGTAGAGCTCGTCGAGGGTGAACTCCAGCAGCGGCAGGGCGCCCACGGACCTAGTGGCCGCGTCCAGAAGCTCGCCGTCGAGGCCGATGCCGGTGACCGGGTCGACCTCGAAGGTCACCCCGGCGGCCTCGGCCGGGCGCTGGATCATCCGCTCGATCTCGGGCGCGCGGGGCGCGGCCAGGGCGTAGGCCCCCTCCCCCGCCGCCAGCGTCGCCAGTGTCTCCACCTCGGTCAGGCGCGGGAAGAAGTCGGCCCGCATCGAGGCGGCGATCCAGACGCCGCGCACCGACGCCAGCGCCGCCAGCAGGGCCGCGAACGCCTCGCGCGTCGCCGCGTCGAAGCCGGGCGCGGTGAACACCTCCTCCAGCTGGTCGACCAGGACGAAGAGGTGCAGCGGCCGCTCGCCGCCCTTGAGGCCCAGCGCATCGGCGGCGCGGTCCAGGGTCTCGTCGATCCGCGCGGCGGCGCCGGCCGGGTCGTTGCGCAGCAGCGACCGCCAGAAGGCGACGTCGCCGGCCGCCGCGCCCTCGAACAGCACGTGCTCGCCGAGCAGCCGCTCGGCCAGGCCCGCGAACGGATCGGCGCCCAGCTCCGCCGGGGTGAAGATCAGCCGCCGCCAGCGGGCCACGCCCTCGACCACGCCGGGCGTCTCGACGGTGGGCAGGACCCCGGCGCGCAGCAGCGAGGACTTGCCGCTGCCGCTGGACCCCAGCACCAGCACGAAGGCGCCACCCGCCTCGGCGCGTCGGGCAAGCGCCTCGACCAGGTCCTGCTCGGCCTTCTCGCGGCCGAAGAAGATCGCCGCGTGCTCTGGATCGAACACGGAGAGGCCCCTGAACGGCGAGCCGGAATGCCAGGAGATCGACCGCCCGCCTTCGGCCCGCAGCCGCTTGGAGACCCGCTCGCGCAGCAGGGCGCGCAGGTGCATCTCCAGCTGCGCCTCGAACTCGTTCAGCTCGGCGAAGTGGTTGAAGGCGGCCTTGAACACCCCGTCCTTGTCGACGAAGTGGCGCAGCCAGAAGGTCTGCACCGCCTCCCACTGGTGCTGCGCCCGCTCCAGCTGGACCGGGTCGGAGAAGGCGGCCTGGGCCGGCGAGGTCTTGCGATAGACCAGGAGGTCGGGCGAGCCGTGGGCGCGGTTGCCGGCCAGGGCGTCCTCGAACTCCCATTCGGTGCCGGTGACGGGGGTGCGCCCGTCGATCCCCTGGTAACGGTCGGTCGGCAGGGCGGTGCCCAGCCGCGACCACAGGATCAGCACCACGATGTCGGTGTTGGAGGGCTTCTCGATGATGTCCTGGAAGTGCCCGCTGGCCAGCATCGGGTCGTACTCCCAGAGGATCGGGGAGACGTCGAAGAAGCGGCTGAACTCGCGGCGGATGCGCCCGATGACGATGGCCGCCCGCCGCCGCTCGTCGCCCACGTCGCCGGGCGACGAGATGAAGATGCTGAGCTTGTCGGTCACGTCACTTCGGCCCCAGTCCGGGACCGACATGACGCGTATTGGCGTTGGGCGTCAATTAGGGCGGGCATTAGGCTTTTGTAACGGCCGCGTGGCGCGGCGCCGACGGTGTACCGCGTTACCGCGGCCCACAGCACAACAACAGTTGTCCGTAATTGAACTGTCTCAACTGAGGGGGGCACTCAGCCGGGGATGTCCGTGGGCGGCCGACGTGGTGGAGACTGCGGAATTGGACCATCATCGATGAAGACACCAAAGGTATCGGCACTGATGTGGGGTGTCCCAACGCCACCGCAAGACCGTCGCAATTACGGTGACAGTGCACTGGCTGGTAAGGGTGCGAACTGGGTCCCGTCGTTAGGCGGGTCTGCGCGAACGGCGCTGACCCCGCCGGATCAACTGAAGATGTCCACCATGTCGGCCGACTTGGCTCGTCTCCACATCGGGACAGCCAGAAGCATGAATCCGAAATAGTACAACGTCACCGCGCGTCCGAGCCAGAGGTAAGAATTAAGTCCAGGCTCTAGGTTACCGAATGTATCCGGTCGCTCTCCAAAGACTGGATCCTCGACCTCATGTAGCCCGCATATGAACATAGCGATGAATGAACCAACGAACAAAGCGAGCAGAAACAAAAAGATCGGACTTCGGAATTTATGCTTACCTTCCGATGCCAACGTCCACGGGAGGATGAACATGCCAAAAATTCCACTACAGCGCTGAGCATTGCGGTAGTCTTGCTCGGGATGGAACGTGCAATCGTGTAGAATGGGAGGGCGTACCACGGTGGAAGCAGTCGAAAGGACCAGCGGTCGCACCAGATAAGCGCGCACAACGCGACGGTCAGGAGACTGGCGACTGCGATGGCAATAAGGCTTCGTCGCATGGGCGAGACATGACGGAATCGCGCCGCGTGGACAAGATCACAAAACTTGCCCGGGCTCTCGCGCTACCCGAGGTTCCCCGACCTGCTGGGTGCGGGGCCGGACGAGGATGGCCTCGAGCGCCTGAGCCGGGCCGAAACGATCGGCCGGCCGTTGGGCGACGACGCCTTTCTGCGCCAGCTCGAAGCGGCCACCGGCCGGACGGTCAGGCCCGGCAAGAGAGGTCCGAAGCCGCGGCCAGCGTCGGACGCGTCGCTCAAGCCATCTATTGCACTGTCACCGTAATCCTCTTCAGCGGACGATTGTGTCCCGATGCTTGCGGCCGCCGTGGACCACCTTGGGCGCGGCCACCGCGGCTTCCGACTCCGGCGCGGGATTGCCCCAGTTGAGGGCGAAGAACAGCGCCACCAGCGCCACCGGCGGGACGACCCAGATCCAGAACTTGCCGATCGCCGTGGTGATCAGGAACAGCACGGCGAAGGCGACGAACGTCATGATCACGTACAGAACTGTCATGAACAGCTTCATGACGAGCCCGGATGGCGGTTCGCCGGGTTTCTGCGGCGCGACCACATGAATCCAGATGACCGCCGCATAGGCGAGGACCGCGGCCTTGCCCAGCCAGCCGATTGCGAAGGTCTGGTTGTGGACCTGCTCGACCACGGTCGCGACGCCAAGCGCCGCGAACAACAGCAGCGAGAGGTGGTGGCGCACCCAATACTGGAACGTCGCCGAGTCCGGTGGCGGCTCGGCCTGAGCGGCGACGGCCTTACCGGGCTCCTCCGGGCTGGCCTGATCCGGACCGGCTCCCACGGCCGCCGCTGGGTGGCTGACGTGCTTGCGATTGGGTGGGTCACGCCCCCAGAAGAGGATGCATACGCCCACGATCAGCAGGCCCAGCAGCAGCGCGATCCAGTTGCGGATCAGGACCTTGGTCAGGAAGACCGCCAGGACCATGCCCACCAGGCTCTGGCCCAGCATGATCAGCACGCCGAGCAGCCTGGTGGCGACCGACGCCGCCTTGATCTCTTCAGGCGACCAGATGATCCGGACGCCCCAGACCCACAGCACCACCGTCCAGCTCGCCAACGCCGGCAGGGCCACCCACCAATAGTCGCCCATGTAACCTAGAACGAAGGGCGCAGTGACGAAGAACCCGACCACCAGGACGATGATGAAATAGGGGCGGTTGAGCGGCCAGGGCTTCTTCATCGCCCGATGATGGCGCCCAATCGCGCCGCAAGCGAATGTCGGCCATGGGGCGATGCTACCAACAGGGCGTACGCCCGGAAGCAGACTTCAAGGCCGTGTCCGAGAAGCACCGCTTTGCGCACGCCTCGAGTTCCGCTCAGCCCCCTGAACCGACCTTCCCGGGGTCCGCTTCCCGCCAGGTGCGCTGCACGCCTCAGAGGTCGATCACCGCCATCTCATCAAGACGCCACCAGACCCGCACCGCCTCGCAGGATATCTCTCGATCCCCCGCTCCGCAGGAGGTCCTCGACGTTCCTCAGTGACAGCGGGAAGTTCATCATCGCCACAAGGCGGATCATCTCGGGCGGCGAGTTGAAGTGCCGGAATGGATCATTCTTCGGCTCGGCCATCCGAGCCCAACCCCGCGCGGGCTAGCGACTCCTCAATTCCTAGTCTGGCAATGGCGCGGTCGGCTATCCGGTCGCTGTCTGGGATCAACTGCGAGCGAGGGCTTCATTATTTCAGAATTCTCCCAGGCGTCTTTGAAAAACATCATCGTTTTACTGGCAAACATCCGCGCATACGTTGACGCGCCCTCAAGGGGCCAATAGTCTCGCGGGATCGTCGATCCGGCGCGCGCCAGCGAGGCGGGTACGGCAGACCTCGAGGGGGAGACCTTCCGATGCGGAAAGGTAACTACTTTGCGATTGCGGCGGGGCTTGTCATTGCCCTGCCAGCACACGCGCAAACCAATCATCCCTTCACGGTCGCCTCGACAACCCTTCCCGCACCGGGATCAAAGACGACCGTTGAATTTCCACCAGGCACTTCAGACGGGGGGACCGGCGGAACAACCACCGAAGCGGAACCCACGGTCAGAAGAACCACTACGACCACAACCACAACAACCACGACAACCACTCCGCCCAAAACCACTACGGCTACAACTACGCCCACAACTACGACCACGACTACGCCCACAACTACGCCCAAGTAGAAGCTCTCTTGAGCGCGCAAGCGCCGCGCTGACGGCGCGGCCGTCGGCGAAATCCGCCCTAGCTGCGCGCCGACCGCGTCACCCCAGCTCGCGCCAACGGCTCGAATAGCCCGCGGTGTGCAAACTCGTGTTCCGCCTCCCGCTGCGCCAGCGCCGATTCGTCCTTGGCGACCGCAGCGATCTCGTCGGCCGGCATCGTGTCATCGAACGCGTAGCCGCAGCTCATTTCAAAGATGGTTCTCAATAGCGCCGAGTTGATGCGCTCAACGAGGGGGGAGCCGTGGAGCGCCGGCATGTGTTGCATCTCGATCAGCCATGGCCGAGCCTCCGCGTCGATGACGACATCGAGGGCGAACATCTTGAAGCCGAACGCGCGGCGCGGCGCCGCGGCGGCCTGCCGCTCGAACAGCCCATCGGAGCAGAGCATGTCGACGAACCCCTGGCCAAGGTCGCGCAAGCCTCTCCGCACCGCCTTGATGTCGCGCCCATCCGCCTTCATCCGCTTGAGGTAGGCGCCGAGGGTCCAAACGTGTCCGGCGTTCTCCTTGGCCGGGTCCTCGCTCACATCGAGCGATGGATGGTCGAAATGCAACGCCGTGTTGGTGACATGGGCGTGAACGTTGGCGACCCCGGCGTCGCTGAGGTCGTAGAGGTCTGGCGCGAAGCGGACGATTCCTTCGCGATAGAGCCAGGCGCGTAGCGGCGCCACCGAGGTCACCAGGCCGTAGAGTCTCACGTGCGCCTTGCGCCCATCGACGAGGTAGGGCCGTTCGATATAGCGCTGGACCACAACGTCCGCGCGATCAGCGAGAGCGCGGACGTCGCGGGTGACGGATATGCCTTGGCCGCCGGAGCCGCGAGGCGGCTTGGCGATGTAGACGCCGCCGCCTTCGCGCGCGGCGTAATCGAGCAACGCCGCGCGGTCTTCGGGCAGCACGAAGCTTTCCGGATAGCGCGGCGCTCCGGGCTGGCCCCGCCTGCGGGCAAGCGCACGCGCCAGTTCGCTCTTGTGTGCGAAGCGAATCCATTCGTGAAAGCCGATGGAATTGTCACACATGACAAAATGGTACGCGACGTGCGTGGGACTTCGCACGTAGTGCTGGATCGCCTCGTTCATGAATCGCTCGGCCGCCAAAGGCGCGCCAGCGTCGCGCAGCAGCATCGCCATGGCGCGCAACATGTATGGCGCCTCTTCGTGGTCGCGTTTCATGACGGCGAGCGATTGGGCATAGGCCATCGACGATTCATCGATCCGGCCAAGCCGATGCAGCATCAGCGCAGTCATCGCGCCGGACACCTCCGACGGACCCAGCGATATCGCGTCGCGATAGATCGCCAGCGCGGACTCGTAATCTCCCATCTCCACCGTGCAGAGTCCCATGCGTTCCCGCATCAAGAGGTTTTCTGGCTCCAGGAGATGGCCCGCGCGGTATTGCTCCAGCGCCCGCGCCGCGTCGAAGGTAACCTGATACGACTCTCCGAGCAGACGGCGCGCTTGGACCGAATTCGGCAGCCGCGCGACCAGGTCGTGCAGCAGCGGGCGAGCGGCCTGGTGGTCTCTGGCGATGAGGTCGCGAAGGTCGTCGGCGATGGCTTGCATCTGATCATGTCTCTGTTGATGAGAGGCCGGTCACGTGACCCCTATTGCTCATCTTGCGATAGCGACAGTCCTGGGTTGATCTCGGCCTGGTGCGCCGATGTCCAAGTCCAGCCTCCACGGTCTCTGGAAGGGTCTGCTCCCGGGCGCCAGCGTATCAAGGTCCGCTTTCCGTATGATCCCTGGCGGCAAAGATCGACCCATCCGCCCAACTCGCCCACAATTTTGTTGCCTAGGAAACCAACACGATATAATTTCCTAAGAAACAAATGGACCCTCCCCGTGGATGCCCACGCTCCCCCTTCCGAACTGACGACCCATCTCGGCTTCTGGCTGCGCTATGTCTCCAACCACGTCTCGCAGGCCTTCGCCCGCCGGGTGGAGGCGCGGGGCGTGACGGTCGCCGAGTGGGTGCTGATGCGCCAGTTGCTGGGGGTCGAGCCGGCGGCTCCCAGCCGGCTCGCCGAGCGCATGGGCGCGGCGCGGGGCACCGTCACCAAGCTGGCGGACCGGCTGATCGCCCACGGCCTGGTCGTCCGCGCCCCCGACCCGGAGGACGGGCGGGCCCAGACCCTGTCGCTCACCCCGGCCGGCCGCGCCCTGACGCCCGAGCTGGCCGCGTTGGCCGATTGCAACGACGCCGAGTTCTTCGACCACCTGACCCCGGGCGACCGCGCCACGCTCCTGCGTATCCTGCAGGGGATCGTCGCGACCCGCGACCTCAGGGCGCTGCCCGTCGAGTAAAGCCGCTGCCCCCTTCAACCCTTCCCGTGAGAGGAGACCGACGTGAATCCGAACTGGAAAGAGGTGGCCCGCACCTGCCTGGAAGCCGCCGAGTCGGGCGCCATGACTTTCCCCGAGATCGTCGCGGCCTTGATGGAAGGGGGGTTCGACGGCTACGCCGTCGACCTGCGGCGCGCCGTCGCCGCCTACTATCTTCCGCATGGCGAGGCCGTTGAACTGGCGGCATCGCCCACACCCGAACCCGTGGCGAAAGCCTTCGACGTCGCGGTCGTGCGCGAGGCGATCCGCGAGGCCCAGACGTTCGCGCCGGGCTACAGCTACAAGGGTTTCTGCGCCAAGGTCGCCGCCGCGGGCTGCGCCGGTTACGTCGTCTCCTTCCCCGGACGGCGGGTCCTCTACTACGGGCGCTCCGCCGAGACCCATACCGAGTTCTTCCCCGGCGCGGACTAGGCGTTGCTTCCGGCGCCAGCCATCGCGGGCCCGCGCAAGCCCGCCCGTTGGACCAACCCCCTCTGATTCACGTCAGACGAAGAGACCGACCCGACTCGCGCGCGCCACCGGGGAGTTGAAGTCCTTCAGGGGCTTCGACGCTCCGGTGAGGACGCCGAAACGCGGCGGGTTGCGCGCCAGCGCCTCGGGGGAGATCAACGGTCCAAGGTCCTCGCTCGGGCGAAGAAACCCGCGGGAGAAATATTCGACGAGGCTCACGCGCACGCCGGGGCTGCGGCGCGGAAAGGCGCCGTGCCAGGTGTTTCCGTGCCAGATGATGATCGATCCGGCCTGGACCTCCAGCGGATGGAAGAGGTTGAGGTCGGTGGCTTCGGCATAGGTCGGCTGGCGGCAGTATCGGTGGCTGCCCGGCACGAAGCAGATGCCGCCGTTGTCCCGGGTGTAGTCGGTCAGCGCCCACGTCGCATTGGCGACCTGGGCATAGGGCGGCGCGGGCGGGATGGCGCCGCTCTGGTTCTGGTCGGTGTGCAGCGGCAGGTAGTCGTCGCCTGGTCCCTTCACCATGCTGGAAAGATGGCTGACGATGCAGCTCTCTCCCAGCAGGTAGGTGACCAGCGCGAGCGCGGGAGGGTTCATCAGCGCCTGTTCGAAGACAGGGTCCTTGAGCAGCAGCGACGGCTCCCACTGCACCTGCCCCGTGGGCAGATGGAAATGCCGGTGGGTGTCGCCGGTCACCACATCGACCGGAACCCCGATCCGCGCCTCGGAGATGCGCAGGATGGCGGCCATCAACGGCGCCAGCAGAGCCGCCGCGCCGGTCTCCTCCGGCGAGAGGATGGTGTAGCCGTGGAGCTCCAGCGCCGCCACGTGGGGGACGAGGTTCAGTCTGTCGATCTCGGCGAGGACCCGCGCGCGGGCTGCGTCGGCCGCCGCTTCGACCTCACGATCCAGCAGGAATCCGCGGGCGAATCGCGGCGGCGCCTCGCCACCGGGCGGCGTATCGGCCGATCCGGCTCGTCCCTGGGGATCACGAATTTCGGGGCGGGAAAGCCTGTCCTTTTCGATCGTCATATCCGCCATGATCCGATCCTTCCTCCGCCGAACACCAGAGAACTATAGGCCTCAGTCCACGCGCGTCGCGACAATTCCGAATGGCGGTGACCTCGGGCGCGCCGCGCCCTGGCTTGACCGTTCGGAACAAACCAAGAACATTGTTCGCGTGGACGCCTCGATCCTGCATGCCGACCTGGACGCCTTCTACGCCTCGGTGGAGCAGCTGCTTCAGCCTGAGCTGCGCGGCAGGCCGATCGCGGTTGGCGGCGGGGTGGTGCTCGCGGCTTCATACGAGGCGCGCGCGTTCGGGGTGCGGAGCGGGATGCCGGGGCGGCAGGCGCGGGAGCTGTGCCCCGGGCTGATCTTCGCCGGCGGCCACTTCAGCGAGTATCAGCGCCTGGGCGACGCGGCGATCGCGGTGCTGGCCGACTTCACACCCGACATCGAGCGCATCTCCATCGACGAGGCGTTCGCGGATGTCTCCGGGTCGGCGCGGCTGTTCGGCGCGCCGGCCGAGATCGCGGCCAGGGTGCGGGCGCGGGTGCGGGACGAGCTTGGCCTGCCGATCTCGATCGGCGTCGCGCGCACCAAGCATCTGGCCAAGATCGCCTCGCAGGTCGCCAAGCCGGATGGCCTGGTGGTGGTCGATCCGGCGGGCGAGCTGGGCTTCCTGCACGACCTGCCGGTGGGGCTGATGTGGGGGGTCGGGCCGGCGACGCGGGCGAGGCTGGCGGAGGCGGGCGTCACCACCATCGGCCAGCTGGCGCAGAGCTCGACCTGGGCGATGCAGCGCCTGCTCGGGCGCGCCGCGGGCCGCAAGCTGACGGCGCTGGCCTGGAACCGCGATCCGCGGGCGATTCAGACTGGGCGGCGGGCCCACTCGGCCGGGGCGCAGGCGGCCCTGGGACGGCGCCCGGCCACCGAGGCGGTGTTCCGCCCGGTGCTGCAGCAGCTGGCCGACCGCATCGCGCGGCGGCTGCGGGCCAAGGATCGCCCCTGCCGGACGGTGACCGTCCGGGTCCGCTTCGCCGACCTCAGCGCAGTGACGCGGGCGCTGACGCTGACGGCGCCGATCTGCGCCACCGCGGCGCTGGCGGACGTGGCCATCGAGCTGGTGCGTGGGGTGCTGGCGGACCATCGCCATGAGCGGACCATCTCGCTGCTGGCGATCTCGGCCTCCAACCTCGGGGAGGACCCGTTCCTGCAGCTCGAGCTGCCGTTCCAACTCGCCGACGACGGGCGGCGGCCGGGGACGCGCCGCGGCATCGCCCGGTTGCGGGCAGACCGCGCCGTCGACGCGATCCGCGAGCGCTTCGGCTGGGAGGCGGTGACCTACGGGTCGGCCGCACCCGGCCTCTCGCGGTCCGTGCCGGACGACTTCCGCAGCCTGGCTGAGAAGGACCTGTGAACGGGACCGCCACCCACCGGCCCGCGGTCCCGGTCGCGAGCCCGCCGCGTCTGGCTGATTGGAGAATGCTCTGGTGCGGTCCCGGCAGGGACTGGCTCGCGGCGATCGTATCGGCAAAGTGACCCCGACACTCGGAAACGGAGAACGGCGGCCATGCTTTCGGACGAGCGCGAGATCATCAACCTCTGCCATGTCTACGCGGAATGCCTCGATCGCGGGGACCATCAGGGCGTGGGCAGCCTGTTCGAGCATGGGCGCGTGTGCATGTTCGAGCGGGGCGAGCCCAGTGGGGCGCCTCATGTCGGCGCGGAAGGCGTCCAGGCCTTCTACGACGCGACCGGGAGACTGGAGAACGGCGGGCCACGGACCCGGCACAGCATAACCAACGTGATCCTGGGGATCGGCGACGACGGGCGGTCGGCGAGCACGCGGTCCTACTTCACTGTGCTGCAGCAGGCCCCGGAGGCGCCGTTGCAGCTCATCGCGAGCGGACGCTACTTCGACAGCTACGGCAAGATCGACGGCGCATGGCGGTTCGTCGAGAAGCTGATCCATGTCGATCACTGGACGAGGTGACACCGCCGGCTATGGCGCCGGTTGGTCGGGGGCCCTATCTGCTTGCCACGCCACAGCCCGGAGCATCGCCTTGTCAGTCTCGCTTTATGAAATCTCGATCCCGACCTACCGCCGCGGATTGCAGAGCCTCTCGAGCTTCCTCGACAAGGCCGAGGCGCACGCCAAGACGCAGGGCGTCGAGCTTTCGGCCTACACCGAGGCGCGGCTCGCCCCGGACATGCACCCGTTCACCCGCCAGGTGCAGATGGCCAGCGACGCCGCCAAGGGCGGCGCCGCGCGGCTGGCCGGCATTGAAGCGCCGTCGATGCCCGACACCGAGACCACCTTTCCGCAGCTGAAGGAGCGGATCGCCAAGACGATCGCCTTCCTCGACACCATCACCAAGGAGCAGGTGGACGCGCGCGGCGCCGCGACGATCGAACTGCCGCTGCCCACCGGGACGATGAAGTTCACCCCGCCGGACTTCCTGATGCGGTTCTCGGTGGCCAACTTCCTGTTCCACGTGACCACCGCCTACGCCCTGCTGCGCAGCCAGGGCGTCCCGCTCGGCAAGATGGACTTCCTGGCCGGGGGTCAGACGGTCGCCGCGTAGGCTGCGGCGCGAACGCCCGGCGTCACCCTAGACGCTCCGGGCGTTCGAAGCGGCTTCGACCCTCACAGCTTGCGGGTCCCCAGCCATTTCACCATCGCGGGGTCGCGGTGATCGAAGAAGCTGCTGGCCTTCCGGTCGAGCGTCGCGATCTGGGCCACGTCCGCCTGGTCGAGCTCGAAATCGAAGATCGCGAAGTTCTCCGCCATGCGCTCCTTGCGCACCGATTTGGGGATGGCGACGATGCCCCGCTGATTGAGCCAGCGCAGGACAACCTGCGCGATGCTCTTGCCGTGCTTCTGAGCGATCGACTGGAGCACGTCGTTGGAGAACAACCCGTTCTTTCCCTCGGCGAACGGCCCCCACGCTTCCGGCTGGACCTTGTATTCCTCCAGGATCTTCTGCGCGTCGAGCTGCTGGTGGAACGGATGGATCTCGATCTGATTCACCGCCGGGGCGATGTCGTTGTGGAGCACGAAATCGACCAGGCGGTCGGGATAGAAGTTGCTAATGCCGATGGCGCGGATGCGCCCGGCTCTGTGCAACTCTCCCATCGCTCGCCACGCGCCGTAGACATCGCCGAAAGGCTGGTGGATCAGCCAGAGATCGAGATAGTCGAGCTGCAGCTTGTCGAGGGAACGCTCGAACGCCGCCTTCGCCCCTCCGTAGCTCGCATCCTCGATCCAGAGCTTGGTCGTGACGAACAGCTCGCCGCGGTCGATCCCGTGGTTCCTGATCGCGGCGCCGACGGCCTGCTCGTTGCCATAGGAGGTCGCGGTGTCGAGCAGCCGATAGCCGACGTCGATCGCGTCGCGGACGCTGCGTTCGCATTCGGCGGGGTCGGGCACCTGGAAGACGCCGAAGCCTAGGCTCGGCATCTCCACGCCATTGTTCAGCGTCACAGCGGGGATCTTGCCGGTCATTGTCAGTCTTCCTTCGGATCGGCTCAGCGGTTGACGACCTGCTGGTGCGCCGCGTTGCAGCGGTCGCCTGGACCTCAACGACGGGGGGCCCCCGTTCGATGCGCGTCATGTGGTCTGCGGTGAGTTCGACACTCGCATCGCCGAGGTTCCCCCAGCCTGTGCCGCTTGGCAGTCCCGGGGGTTCGGCGCGATCCAGGACTTCTGCATCAGACGGCAGCCAAGCGCGACCTGCGCCGACGTCACGTCCTTCTCCGGGGCGAGGTCGCGGACCAGATCCGCGAGCGCCTGGCTGGCCTTCGGCACGCCGCTACGGAAGTCGCCCTCGCCGAGGGTGGCGTCAGCGCCGACCCGACAGGCGAAGAAGCTCTGGCCCCCCCGGGCTGAATGGCGCGAAGCCGACGCCCAACTCTTCGAGGACCGGAAGAATTCGTGAGCAGATCAGATCTTTCTGATCATGATGCTGCCCCACTGATCAGGTATATCTATGATCTTCTCGGCCTTGTCCGCCAAGAACTCGTGCGTGGCTCGCGCCGGTCCGTCGTTGTACCCCTGGCCGTTGTGATCGTGCAGGAATATATAGCCACCTGGAGTCATACGCTCATAAAAGAAGCGCCAGCTTTCAAGTATTGGCTCGTACAGATCGCAATCTATGGACACGAACGAGAAGCGGTTGTCGTGCAAGTCTGACGCGGTGTCCGGGAATATCCCGGCCTTTATCACCATGTTCGGATTGTTCTGGAACCGCTTGCGGACCGACGATTCGGACGTATCCAGGAACTCCTGGCTAAATTCGTTGTCCGCCTCGTCCTTTTGAGCCGGAAAGCCCTCAAAAGTGTCGAACAAGTACATTCTTCTTTCCGGACTGAAGAGATGAATGAATTCAGCGCAGTCTCCGCGCCAAACGCCAACCTCGGCAAGATCTCCGGCAATACCCTCGTTGACGATCCGGCGCAGGGCCAAGCCCATGGCGGCGTGTCTCACGAAGTCCCATGAGCCCTTGAGGAGATGATGATGTTCCGGGGCAAACGGCCCGCACGACATCAGGGGAGCGAAAACATATTGCTCGGTCAGGGCCTCAGGCGGGTGAAACATTTGGGACTTCTTTGGATTTTCAGGCTTCAGGGCGTTTAGCACAGCTTCGAAGCTACGCGTTAAAGCCGACAACATTGCGTTCGGTATCCGGTCGCTGGCTCGAGGGTGGAAAGCGTCAGTGCGCCTTGTGGACTTCGGCCTCGAGCTTGGCGCCGAGGCTGCCCAGCCAGTCCATCACCGCCAGGAACACGCCCGAGACCACGAAGGTCAGGTGGATGGTGACCTGCCAGAACAGCTGAGTCTGATTGATCTCGCCCTCGCCCAGCCGCATGAACGCCTTCAAGAGGGTGATCGCCGAGATTGCCACGATCGAGGCCACCAGGCGCAGCTTCAGGCCCGAGAAGTCCACCTTGCCGATCCAGTCGGGGCGGTCCTCGTGGCCGAAGGTGTCGAGCTTGGAGACATAGCTCTCGTAGCCGGAGAAGATCACGATCAGCAGCAGGTTGCCGGCAAGGGTGAGATCGACCAGCGTCAGCGCCAGCATGATCGCGTCTTCGGTGTCGGCGCCCCCACTCATCAGCAGGGGCGTTTCGTGGATCACCTCGCGGCAGAAGGCCACCAGCAGCAGGAGCAGGGCGAAGGTCAGGCCCACGTAGAACGGGGCCATCAGCCAGCGGGCGTTGAAGAGGCCGGTCTCGAGGTACCGGTCGAGTCGGAGGCCCGTACGCGGGGCAGGGTCCTGGGGGGTCGGCATGATCCGTCGGCTCTGAGCTATGGGGAGGGTCGGCGAAAGTCGATCGAACCCGACCCTAGCGGAGTTGGCGAGATTGCGGGACTGAAATCAGTGGCCGGCCGCCGTCGCCAGGCGCTGGCGCCGCTCGCTGCGCCAGAATCCGACCGCCAGCACCGCGATGGTGACCAGCTGGGCGATCACGCCCTCGACCGTGGGGAAGAGGCCGATCAGCTCGATGCGCGGGACGCCGGCGAGGGGATGGATGTCCAGGATGCCGGCCTCCTGCAGAGCCGCCACGCCCTTGCCGGCCAGCACCACGGCCAGGATGGCGATCAGGATGGCGCTGAAGGCGAAGAACTGCCCGATCGGCAGGCGCTTGCTGTAGCTGAGCAGCGCCCATGCGATCACTGCCAGGGTGATGGCGCCTGCGGCCGCGCCCGAGGCGACCGCGACGGCCGTGTCGGCGTTCCAGAGGGCGGCGTAGAACAGGATGGTCTCGAACACCTCGCGGTAGACCACGATGAAGGCCAGCAGGAACAGGAACCAGGCGTTGCGTTTCGAGAGGGCCTTGGAGAGCTTGTCGCGGACGTAGGCGTTCCAGGCCTCGGCGTGGCTCTTGCCGTGCATCCAGAGGCCGACGGAGACCAGCACCACGGCCGCGACCACCGAACCGACGCCCTCCGTCATCTCGCGGCTGGCGCCGCTGATCGAGATCAGGAAGGTGGCGACCGCCCAGGTGGCTGCGCCGGCGACGAGGGCCCCGATCCAGCCGACGTGGACATAGGGCAGCACGTCGCGCCGGTCGGCCTTGCGCAGGAAGGCGACCATGGCGACCACGATCAGCAACGCCTCCAGCCCCTCGCGCAGCAGGATGGTGAAGGCGCCCAGGAAGGCCGACAGGGCGTCGCCTTTCGTCGGGGCCAGGGCCTGTTCGGAGGCGTCGATCAGGGCCGCGAGGCGCGCCGCCTGGTTCTTGACCTCATCGACGGGGGCGCTCCTGCCCAGCGCGGCGCGGAAGTCGCCCATGGCGCCTTCGACGCGCCGCATCAGGGCGCCGTCGCGGGCGGTGAGCGCCGGCTCGACTGGCTCGAAGCCGTCTAGGTAGGCCGACAGCGCCAGCTCCGAGGCCTTGTGCGCGTCGCCCGCCTCATAGGCGGCGACGCTGGCGGCGAGCTGCCGGCGGGCGATGGCCAGCGTGCCGGACGCCGCGGGCAGCACGGCCTGGGGATTGCGCCGCAGGTAGGCGGTGAGCGCGCGGGCCTTGGCCTCGCCCACGCTGGCCGACAACGCCTGCGGACTGGTCTGGACCAGGGCCTGCAGGCCCGGGAACTGTTGATGCAGCCCCGGATCCGACGTCCAGAGCTTCTCTCCGGCCGCCGCCTCGGCGTCGGTGAAGGCGAACCGGCCGACATAGAAGGCCAGCGCCCAGCGGTCGTCCGACGGCAGGTAGGCAAAGCTGGCCATCGGCGTGCCGTCCACGCCCTGGCCGATCACCTGGTAGAGGCCGAACACGCTGCGCTGGCGCGCCCGCGTCGCGTCGGCAAAGGCGATCGGCTTGGGGTCCAGGTTGGCGGCGGCGGGGCCGTCGCCGGCGCCGGTGGCGCCGTGGCAGCCGGAGCAGGTCTGAGCGTAGAGCTGCTGGCCGCGGGCCAGGTCCGGGGCGCGGTTGGGGGCCAGCGGCACCGGATAGGCGGCGAGCAGATCGTCGCCGAGCTTCTTGCCGATCCGGGCGACCTCTGCCTGGGGGGCCTTGGCGGCGACGGCGGCCTGGAACGCCTCGGACTCGGTGACCAGGCTGGCCTTGGCGGGCGTCGGCGGCAGGGCGGCGATGCGGGTGCGGATCTGGCCGGCGAACTCGGTCATCTCCGCATATTCGGACGCGCTGACCACCTTGCCGTCCTGCACGGCGCCGCCGTAGTCGACCGACATGTAGTCGATCAGCCGCCAGGCGGTCTGGGCGGCATCGTTGGTGTCGGCGGCGCGCGCCAGCTGCGGCGCGAGCGCGGCCAGGGCGATGACGACGATGGCGGCCAGGCCGGCGAAGTGGCGCATTCCCTCGACCCACTTAAGAATGATTATCTCTAGCAGATACGCCGGCGACGCTGCGGGGTCAAATTGCGGCGGCGTATAGGTTCCCCGGCTGTTCCCCTCCCCTCGACGGGCAGGGGAACGCGACCGGAGCCCTCCCAGGCCGAGGGTGTCGTTGCGGGGCCGCGGCCTCAGTAGGGGCCGAGGAAGTCGAGCTTGCCCACCGGCGCGCCGTTGTGACGCAGGATCGCGTAGGCGGCGGTGGTGTGGAAGTGCAGGTTCGGCAGGGCGAAGGTGAACAGGTAGTCGCGGCCGACGAAGTCGGTGGGCGTCCCCTGGACGCTGACGGTGAACTGGCGCGTCTCGCCGGCGTCGATGTCGGCGGCGGGGACGCTCTGGACGAACTCGCGGCTCCAGGCGAGGCGCGCCTTCAGCTCGTCGAAGCTGGTCTCGGCGTAGGGGCGCTCGGGGGCGGCGATGCCGGCAAGGCGGGCGATGCAGCCGCGGGCGCCGTCGGAGACGAACTGCACCTGGGTCGAGAGCGGGTGCATGTCGGGGGCGAGCCGGGCGTTGAACAGAACCTGCGGGTCGAACCCCTTCTGCGCGGCGTAGGCGACACCCCGGTCCAGGATGACGGCGAGGTTGCCCAGGCCGCGGACGTAGGCCGGCACGGCGATCTGGCTCATGGTCAGGGGCATCGCGAGGCTCCTATGCCGCCGGGGGTTTCGACCGCGCCCAGGCCTCGACGGCGTCGGCCGCCGTGTTGGCGGTGAGCGCCATCGCGGCGGACTCCAGCCCGGCGGCCTTGACCAGGGCCTGGAAGTGGCTGGCGTCCTTGCGGATGTTGCTGGTGGGGCCGGTGGCCTTGGCCAGCACCACCGGGTCGGCGACGATGTTGAGGCCGTTGCTGGCGCCGGAGCTGATCCGCATGATCTCGGCCGCACGATCCGGATCGACGCCCAGGTCGCGGGCGATCTCCAGGGCGCTGACCGCCAGCGCCACGTTGGCGTAGCAGAGGTTGTTGTTGAGCAGCTTCATCACCTGGCCGGCGCCGACGGCGCCCAGGTGGGGGACGCTGGTCGCGAACATCTCGAACGCCGGCCGCGCCAGTTCCAGCGCCTCGGCCGAGCCGCCGACCATGACGGTCATGGTCCCGGCCCGCGCGCCCGCCGGGCCGCCGCTGACCGGCGCGTCCAGCAGATGCACGCCCCTGGCGCGCGCCGCCGCCTCGAGGTCGATCACCGTCTGCGGCGCGGTGGTGGCGTGGATCGCGATCACCGATCCGGGCTTCATGCCGTCCAGCAGACCGCCCTCCCCCGCCACCACCTGGCGAACGTCGGCGTCGAACGCCACGCACACGCCGACATGGTCGCAGGTTTCGCCCAGTTCGCGCGGCGAGGCCGCCACGGTCGCGGCCGTGCCGTCGAACGGCGCGAGGCTCTGAGGCCGCCGGGCCCAGATCGCCAGCTGGCCGCCCTGGTCGAGCATGCGGCGGGCGATGGGCTCGCCCTGGTTGCCAAGGCCGATGAAGCCGATGCGCATGCCGTCCTCCCGTTCTTGGTTTTCTCCTAGGCCCATCGGGCAGCCTTGCACAGCCGGCGGGGCTATGCTGCCGGCAAGGGATGCGAGGGAGGAAACGCATGAGTTTCGAAGGCCAGACGATCATCGTCACCGGCGGCAGCGAAGGCATCGGCTTCGCCACCGCCCGGAGGCTGGCCGCGGGCGGGGCGCATGTGGCGCTGTTCGCGCGGCGGCCCGATGTGCTGGAGGCGGCCGCCGAGGCGATCCGGGCGGCGGGCGGGTCGGCCGAGACGGCCAGCCTGGACGTGGCGGAGACCGACAAGCTGGTCGCCGCGATCCGGGGCGTGGCCGCGCGGCGCGGGCGCCTCGACGGACTGGTCAACAACGCCTTCGAGTCGGTGCATGGCCTGATCACCGAGACCAGCCAGGCCGACTGGCGGCGCAGCTTCGAGGTCAACGTCGAGGCGCCCTTCATCGCCATCCAGACCGCGCTGCCGATCATGGCGGCCCGGCGGCGCGGCTCGATCGTCAACATCGCCTCGCTGTCGGGGGTGCGCGCCCGGCCGGCCTCGGCCGCCTACGCCGCTTCCAAGGCCGCGATCATCCACCTGTCGGCGATCGCGGCGGTGGAGGCCGCCGAGGCCGGGGTGCGGGTCAATACGGTGATCCCGGGGGCCACCAACTCGGCCAGCTGGAAGCGGGCGGTGGCCGAGCGGCCGGAGATCAACGTGCAGGGCGCCATCCAGCAGATCCCGCTGGGGCGGCTCGCCGAGCCCGAGGACGTGGCCAAGGCGGTCTGCTTCCTGCTCTC
>Ga0105240_10003855_pt1 | contig 23165 bp, 20 predicted proteins | sample KBSC54metaG_FD_80426 | JGI IMG/M metagenome (GOLD analysis project Ga0105240, IMG submission 80426) | Corn rhizosphere microbial communities from Kellogg Biological Station, Michigan, USA - KBS C5-4 metaG | ecosystem: Host-associated > Plants > Roots > Rhizosphere > Soil | place: Michigan, USA... | reverse complement strand
TCCTTGAACGTTGGGATGAGAGTGTCGCCGCAGAGCTGTCCGACAATGCGGACACAAGGAAACTCGATGCTCAGCAGCAACTCGAGCAACTGCTTGCGCAATTACCGGCGACCCATCGAAGCGTCCTTCTACTGCGCAAGCGCGACGGCCTATCGTGGTCGCAGATCGCAAAGAAGCTCGGCATCTCGGTACATACTGTCAAGAAATACCTGTACGAAGCCCGAGCCCGACTCCAGACGCTGAAGTGGGGATAAGGACGCCACTGTGAGTACATCCAAACACCCCAGCTGTCAGGAAGAGATCAAGAGCATCAGCGACCAAGCTGCCGAGTGGTACACCCTGTTTGAAGGAGGTGCGCGGGCGCAAGAGCGTGCGGCCTTTACAAAATGGATTATGGAATCCCCGTTGCATCTCAGGGCCTTCTTGAATGTGACGGCCGTCGATCGGCTGCTCGAAGCAGCCGACCCCGACAGGCACATTGAGATTCAAGACATCCTATCGCACGATCACGCGGAGAATGTCGTACCGCTGTACGCTCAGCGAAGCGCGAGCGCTGATTGGACGCCAGCCGCCGGCGCAATCGGCCGACTGCATCGCGCCGCTCCAATAATCGGCACTGCCCTAGCACTGCTGGTGATGGCCACCGGTTTAGCTTGGTACTTCGGCGCGCGGCCGCAGTATGCGACGGGAATAGGTGAGCAGCGTTCTATTGCGCTCCAGGACGGTTCCATTGTGCAACTCAATGCGAAGTCCCGACTCGCGGTACACTTCCGGCCGGACATGCGGGAGCTACGTCTGTTGGAAGGAGAGGCGCTCTTTAAAGTGCAGCGCGATCCCACTCGGCCGTTTCGCGTGCTTATTGACGGTAGCGTCGTGCAAGCGATCGGCACCCAATTCGATGTCGCCCGGCGGTCGGCTGGAGCGACCGTGTCGGTCCTCGAGGGAGCCGTGCAGATCTCCAACAATAGCCTAGGCGGGCCGAAACTGATCGCCTCCATCCCGACTGCGCCGGTGGCTGCATCGATCAAACTCGGAGCCGGCGAGTCCGCAAGCCTTGCCGTAGACGGCAAGCTCCAGTGGCACGGCCAAGCCAACCTCTCGCAGGTCACTGCCTGGCGCCAGCGCCAGCTTGTATTCGACGAGAGCACGCTCGCGGATATTGCGGGAGAATTCAACCGATACAATAGTAAGCCACAAATCCGGGTCGAGGGGGACGCCTTGCGCGCGCGGCGTTACGCGGCGGTATTTGATGCGGACGATCCTAACGCCTTGTTGCAATTCCTTAGAAAAGATCCTGCCCTCGTGCTCGAAACGCGCGGCCCTGAAATCATTGTTCGCATGCGGCCTGCCGGTCAGCCGGCTCAGTGATTTAGTGCCCTCCGCGGAGGTCTTCCATAACGGTACGGCTGGCGCACCAGAGATGCCAGGCGGCCCACAAGTAGCCGGGGCATAGCGCCAACAATGCATAGCGTAACGACTCTTCACCCAAAAGAGGTCGAAGGGCATCACTGAGTGTTCCCGCCGCCAAGGGTCCCAGCCCCATACCAACGAGATTCGCGCACAGATAGAGGAATGCAATCGATATTGCCCGCATCCGCTCCGGCACCAGAGTTTGGATTGTCGCAAACAACGGCGCCGTGATCATGGCGGCGCCCATCTGCGACAGGCCGGTCAGGACGAACGTAACATGAAGGCTGCGAACGAGGTAGACGGAAGCGGCAAGGATTGCAAATGCGCAATATGCATAGGTAGCCGTAGTGAGTTGCAGGCGCTCGTTGCCGGCGGCCAGACGCGAAGCCAGCGCCCCGCCGATATAGACACCAACCATACCTCCTAAGCCATAAAGTACGGCGAGCCACGTTCCGAGCTCACCGGTAGACAATCCGTAGCTGCGAATGAAGAAGGCAGGCTGCCACTGCAAAACTCCATTGCCGAAAAACGCAATCAATGAAAACGAGAACAGCAGGTGACGGAAAGTCCGGTTCGCCCACAACGTCGCCGCGGTATTCCTCAGCGTCGCTTGATCTGCCGGCGGCGCGGATACAGGTGCTTTGCGGCGCGGTTCCTCGAGCGTGAACCAGGCCAACAGTGCGAGGGCCAAGCCCGGCAGGCCGATCACCATGAATGCCATGCGCCAGCCATAAAATTGGCTGAGCCAACCCGCGGCGAAATAGCCGGTCACGATGCCCAGGGTGCCTCCCAACATGTAGATCGCGACGGCCCGGGGCCGTTCCGCCCTATCGAAGTAGTGTGCAATCAGCGAGTGAGCCGGCGGCACGCAACCTGCCTCACCGACTGCGACTCCGACGCGGATCAGTAACAGTTGCATGAAAGTTACCGCCATTGCGGACAGCGCCAGCGAGACACTCCACAGAACGGTGGTCACGGCAATCACGGCGATGCGGTTGCCGCGGTCCGCCCATTGTGCAATGGGAACTCCCATCACCGAATAGAACAAGGCAAACGCGATACCGCTCAACAACCCGAGCTGCGTGTCGGTCGCATGAAGATCGATCTTAACATCCTGCAACAACAGGCCCAGTGCCAGGCGGTCCACTGTATTCAGCGCGAGGATGAGCAGCAGAACACCGAGGAGGTAGCGCCTATATGGAATGGCGCCCACCATCACACTTACCGCGATCCCAACGTGCCACCATCGCGCTCGAGATCACGCAAGACTCTCTTGGCCTCCGCGTTGGCGCGGTTCAGCTGCACCGCGCGCCGATAACTCTCAATGGCCGCCTGATCTTGGCCCGACAGCCGCAGGGCTCTGCCAAGACTCGCATGCGCGTGACTCGAATTGGGATGAATATTTGCGTTCAAGCGCAGTAGTGCGAGCGCCTCACTACAACGCTGCTCATCCAACAATTCCTCGGCCCAGTCATCGATGTAAACCTCGCTGAGCTTGAAACCGGCATCATGCCGTGCCATTGCGGCATGTACATCGGTACAACGGTCAAATCCCTCGCGTCCGATTTCGGCGCGAAATCCTTCGCAGGACGCCGGGACACCCGCAGCGGCTCTGTAGGTCAGATCCATGCAACATTTCGGCACGCCATTGTCCTTAGGAGGCGTCGAAAGGAACTTCATGGATGCCGCACTCTGTTTCAAGTAAGCGTTCAGAAATTCCAACGTATAGCGCGCGACCCACCCGTACCCGATATGAGCGTCTTCACGTCCGTATGCGGCGATCTGCCGGTCCGCGAAGTCAGGATCATTGGAGTCACTCCAGAACTCCTCATTACGCTGCGCCATGGAGCTGAACTGCCGATGCGTCATTTTGAGCATATACACCGCAATCAGGTCGCCGTGAGTCCATGCGTTCAACACGTTGGGACCATCGAGCTGCTCTGCGGTGAGAAAGCGCGCCTGCTCCTCCAGGTTCCACTCCCGCTTCGCGAAAGACAGCAAGGGAATCGTCATTTGACTCGGGCGAATGTTCCCCTGCCGCACCATTCCCGGCCAGAACCGCAGACTGCCATCGAGCGCAATGAGAGCATGGATGCGATTATCCCGGCTCGCGGCGAACAAATTTGCGAGGCCCCCCCAGCTGAATCCTGCAACAGCGACATTCGACAGGTCGGCATTCGCAAGCGTGCGCGCATAGCCAATCAGGAACGAGATGTCGTCGGCCTGTGCATTGAGGCCCGCCAGGTCCAACGTCATGCTCCGCGTTGCGGCCCCTATGCTGGCAGTCGCGAGAACGACATACCCGTGGCTCGCGAGGTATTCACAGAGATCCGCGTTCTCCCATGACATTGAGGAAAAACTAGGCGCATAAATGAGGACAGGGAAAGCCCCACTTGCCTCAGCCGCGTCGCGCGTCGCCCAAAGAGACGTATCGAGCGTAGCCTCCAAGCCCGATATCCATTCTTTGGCCTTTATCGGGATTCGCGGGTGGTCAAAGCTAATTTCATTCGCCCACAGACCCGCATAGTCGCGCACCGTCATAGGTCGCGCGGCGGTCGCTTGCGCGGGATACCAAATCAGAGTCTGCAGCGGGCGGGCACGCTCGCGCGCGGACGGATGGCCGAGCACATCCAACTGGCCGCGAAAACTTCGCGAGTGGTCATACAGTTCGACCACCCGCAATCCAACGGAGTACGAACCCCTGTTTGCCGGAAAGTGAAAGCTGGGCGCGCCATCGTCCCTCATGGCTAAAACAAACGATAGACATTCAAGCCTACTGTACGCGGTTGGATGACATGGAACGCAAAGGGCTCGGCCAAACCCAGACCGCCGTCCAGTACTCCACGCCGGTCGGCAAGGTTGGTCACGAACGCACTCCCCCTCCAAGGGCCGTACTTCACACCCGCATGTACGTCTACCTTCGCGTATGCGGGATAGATCTGCCTTTGGGGCGAAGATGCAAATTCGCCTTCACGAGCTCCCACATAGCTCAGTGTGGCACCTGTGAAACCCTGCACTTCATTCCACAAAGGGAACTCCTGCCGTACGGAGGCGCTCGCCGAAAATTTGCTGCTGTAGGGCAAGCGGTCGCCAGCTGCCCCGACCGCTGCGATTCCCGGAAATCCGGGCGGCAGAGGCTCGGTTAGCACGGCATTGTTCCAGACGACCCATGTTGAGACGCTCATACCATCCAACGGCTTAGCGTCCACCGAGACTTCGACACCATCGCTCTTAGCGCGGCTGCCGTTGCCGGTATAGCCGACTCCGGTCTTCGCATCATTCAAACTCAACTGAATGTCGCGCCAGAGGATGTGGAAGACCGAGGCGTCGAGCGACAAGCGATGATCCAGGAAGTCGTCTTTCGTACCAAACTCATAGTTTTGCGTCTTGTCTGGCGCGAAGCTGCGCGGCGCGGTCGGATCCTGAACGTCGTTCGGGCCGCCAGGGCGGTAGCCTGATGCGAACCGTGCGTACAGCATCGCGGCCGGGGTGAGCTTGAGCCGCGGCGTTACGAGATACGTAAACGAGTTGTCACTCGAGTCGGCTTCAGGAGCGATGAGCGGAGAGGGCTGCGAGAAGAAGACAGGAACGAGCGGGCCGCTGGTAACGACCTCATACGCTTGGTTGTTGTGACTCTCACGCCCACCGACTTGCACATCGAAGCGATTCGTAATCTTGAACGTCAGGTCAGTGAATGCCGCGTATTCCTGATACGTCTGCGTGAGTTGCTGAAGCTCGGCCTGCAATCCCCGCACAAACGTAACCGGGTTCACCAAGACTTGGCCGCCGACCGCGTCCATATTCTCGTGGGTGTAAAAGACACCGAATAACCAGTCGAGCCTGCCTCCGAGTGGCATCGACAAACGAAACTCCTGCGTGACCTTCTTGGTCGTATTGTCTTCGGCCCAACCTACGCCACCCACACCGAATAGATTGTTGGTCAGGTTTCCCAGCAGCGCGCTAAGGTCGAAGGATCCTGCAACGTCGGCCTTGCTGTACCCGGTAATAGAGGTGAATTCAGCCGCCCCAATCCTGGCAGTCAAGTTTGCGCTGTAGGCCTGTAGTTTTCTATCATATCCGCCAAAGCCACCTAGATAGCTCTGCTGCAAGTCGCTCAGTCCCGGCAGGATCTCCACCTCGGATGATCCGTCCGACCTGGTGCGCTGTACGAGCGCACTGACTTTCAAGTTAGCCGACTCCGAAGGCCGCCACAAAGCGGCCAGCCTGGCTCCGTCGGTCGTTACGTCATTAGCACCTCGTTGGCCCGTGAGGACGTTGTCGATGTATCCGGGTTCCTTGTGAGTGAAGCCGTTGGCGCGTATTGCTAACGTGTCACTCAGCGGCACGTTGATCGCACCGCTGACGTTATACCCTGCATTAGGACCGTTACGGATCGTGGAGCCGCCGATCTGAATGCGGCCGCTCAACGCGTCGGTGGACGGGTCGATCGTGACGTACTTGATCAACCCACCGATACTGCTCGCACCGTACAGTGTGCCCTGCGGGCCGCGGAGAACTTCGATTCGAGCGATTTCGTCGGGATCGACTTCCGGTGTCGGGCTGTAGGCCGCAATAACATTGGACGACCCATAGGGGACATCATCGATCGTGATACCCGTGGTCGGCGTTACGTATGCGCCCGTTGTGACTCCACGGATGGCTATCGAGGTGCCGCCGCGACTATCTTGCGAGAAGTTCAGGCCAGGCACTTCCTGATAGTAGTCCTGAAGCCTGAATAGATTCGACTCGACCAGCGCTTGGGCGTTAATTGCCGTCACCGGTACGGGTACATCTCGAAGACGCTCCTCGCGCTTCTGTGCAGTGACAATAACCTCCTGCAAAACGGCATCCTGTTGAGTCGTAGAGGGCCGCTGTTCTGCTACTGCAGCAGCCCCCGCAGACGGTCCCGGAGGCGCCTGAGCCAGCTGAAGACTGCTCCGCGTTGCGATGTTGCGGCTGGAATCCGCAGCAGTGGGCGGCGCAGATGTCGTTTGCGGAGAAAACGACACACCGGCAGTGCCAACAACAACGGCGCCGGCGGGAGTGATCGAAAAAGAAAGTCCTAAATCTTTCAGCAGGATCTTCAATGCCGCAGTGGGCTCCATGACGCCATGGACGCCGGAGGAGCGTTTCAGGGAAACAACTTCAGGGGTAAAAAAAATCTCTTCGTGGCTTTGTCGAGCAAACTCATTCAATGCGGTGGCCAACGCTTGGGGGCCAATGTCAAAGGATTGGAGGGCAGGCTCCGCCGCCCGGACGTAAGCGCCGCTTAAAAGAAGGAACGCGAGTATGACTGACGCTGCGGCGCCCACGGTGACGACCTTGAAAATTTGCATAACGAACCACCCCTGACTTCTTTATGGCCGGACATGGATGTCCTCTGTCAGGGAGTAAGACGTAACACGCTGGAAAATGAGAACCCGAGTCATGCGAGGCGAAGTGCAAACACGGTTAGTGCCGGCGATTTAGAATCACCACTCGGTCATTGGACTCGGTGACTTCAATGGGAAAATAACTGGTGATGGCCTCAAGGAATCCTTGGATGCGTCCGGTAGCGAAAGTGCCGCTAATGCGCGCGCCAGCGAGTGTGGGATCGTTCAATTGAATCTGAGCTTCGCAATAGCGATTAAGCTCGGTAATGGCATCGGCGAGACGCGCGCCGTCGAAAATGACCTCGCCGCGGCGCCAGCTCGTAACGCGCTCAGGATCGGCGGCACGGACATAGTCTTCGCTGTCGCGATCGACTAGAAGTTGTTCGCCAGCGGAGATCACGGTCGCGTCAGCCGGCAAGATGCTCTCGCCTCCGGTGCCGGTAGTTGCCTGACCGGGTGAGCGCGAAGTCGCAGGAGTGGATGCAAGACTGGCTTTGTAGGGCTCTGTTGGGTTATCCAGGGAATGGGCTGAAGGATGGACAGAGGGAAGCATTGGTTGATCGCCGGTCCTGCGACCCGGACCGCCCCCAGAGTTGGGTGCAAACCTCTCCACACGCACCACCCCTTCAACCATCGTCACCCGGATCTGACTCCCATCTAGGCGAACATCGAAAGCTGTCCCGACCGCCACAAGACGCCGATTGTTGGCTTCCACCACAAATGGGCGGTCTTTGTCCTTGGACACGTCGAAGAATGCTTGTCCCCGTTTCAACCGCACGGTCCGCTGCGTCCGAGTGAACGCCACTTCCAACTCCGATTGGGTGTCGAGTGTCACCTGTGAACCATCCCGCAGCGTGGCGGAGATCCGCTCCCCGGTACCGGTGGCGTAAACGCTGTTGCCCGGTAGCCAAAATTGCATCCAGCCGGTCAAGGGTCTGGGCAACACTGATGGCGAGAGCCCAGCGAATACGATAGTGCCTACCGCTACAATGGCCAGCACAACGGCTACCGCCCGCAGCGGTCGCAAAGTGCGCGACGTATGGCGGGTGGCGCGCAGAGCCGCCTCATGGCGCAGCGCCAAAATTGGGCTAGTCTCAGCGGCGGATCGTAATGCCGCGCAAGCCTCATCGAATGCCGAGTATGCGCCACGGTTGGCCGGTGACTCCTCCAGCCACTCTGTAAATGCGCGGCGCGTTTCATCCGAGATGTGGTCGGCATGCATCCGCTCATGCCAGACCGCAACGGCCTCACGCAAGTTAGAAAATATATTTGTCGTCACGACAGAACCTTGCTGTCAATCCTTAAGCTCATTGAGCTAGTCATCCGGTCCCGATGAATCCTGACCCTCAAACTGGATCACCTGCCCTAACTGAAAGAGCGCTTTGGTCATATGCTTACGCACGGCACGCACCGAGATGCCGTGCAAATGTGCAATCTCGGCATATTTGAGTCCGTCGAACCAGCGCATCACCACGATGTCACAGGTGCGCTCAGGTAACTCTCTTAAAATCATAACCACACGCTCCAGCGTCTCTCGTCCTATTAAGACGCGCTCCGCGGAAAAATCGGAATCGTCCGCCATCTGAAGCGTGTTGGAGTCCCTCGCCAGACGCTCCAAGGCGCCCTCATGCCGATAGTGATCTTTCAGCGTATTCGTCGCCGTTTGAAACAGATAGCCTTCCGCATGATCGATTTGTGACCCGTCCCCGCGCTGCGCTAAGCGCAAAAATACCTGCTGTACTAGATCGTCAACCTCGGGGGCATTGCGAGTGCGTTTGCGGAAAAACGACGCCAGAGGTTTGTAATAACGTCGCGCGAGCTGTTCCAAGCGCAGCGTTTTTGAAGCCGCGACAGCGGAAGCATTGGCGGCCGGCGCCACCTTAGGGTTTTGGGGCATTACCCCCACGATGATCCAGCCGTCGCGGCATTACAAGGGAGGCAAAAATGTTTTGCGCCGCCGGTTCCCCTATTTCTTTGGCGTCCGTCTTACCTCTATAGGCTTTTAGAGGCGCTTGCCGTGCTGGTCTGGACTTACCCTTGGCGCCGCCCCCGGCTTTTAACGGCCGCACCGAATAGGTCATTAGCCCCGTCGGGATCTGGCCCGTGCTTGCGGCTACCGATCGACGTGGTGGTCGATCCGCAGCACGTCCGTAACATTCCGGATGATCTGATGCTCGCCTGTGCGCGCACTGACGGCGTAGTCAACATCAACGGCGTGGGGATGTTTCTAGGTGCAGGCGCTAACGGCATCGGGGACAACAGCACGGAAACGTTACTCCGGCACATCGAATACGCCGTGCAACTGGTCGGGCCGCGACATGTCGGGCTGGGACTCGACTATGTGTTCGATCTGTCCGAGCTCGAGGAGCATGTACGGCAGTACCCGGAGAAATATCTCGTAGAACTGCGTAAACCCGGTTCATATGTACAGATCGAACCCGAGCGCTTCCCGATCATCGCGGAACGCCTCCTGCAGAAGGGTTACAGCGATGCGGACGTTCAGGGCATCATGGGACATAACAACCTGCGTGTGGCTCGGCAGGTCTGGCGCTAGAGTCCGTAGCCCATCCCGACTCGATTCGCAAACAAGTACACGACGATAGCCATAGCACGCGAAATTCTCCCGCATGCCCCGGTAAGTGCAAACCGACGTCTACCGCGTACCTATACATTTTTAGGACACTGATCGGAGACGACGATGCATAGTTACGAACGCGGTCGAACGGCCGGCATACGAGATATCGCTGGCGTAAACCGCTCGCGGGCGCTGGAAAAGACGATCGAGGAAAAGCGGGAAGTGCGTTGGGTACGCCTCCCTTCACAAGGGAGCGCACTATGATCCGTATCACCGAACGTGAGTATCTAGCGATTCACCCCGATTCTCGTGGTGTCTGGACCAGCGAACGGACCGACTGGCCCAATTGGGAAGCGGAGCGTCACAAGTACATGGGTAAGCGAACCGTCATGGCCGGAGCTTTCACAGGGGAGATTTGCACTCTTTACGTCGAGGGTATGGGCCTCGGGAGCATCCCGGATCCTACGACACCCGCGAGCGCCTAGCTTCAATTCCACCCTACCCCGCGAGGCGCAAGCTCCGTGGGGTTCTTCTCACACCTGCTCCGTGACTCGGCACCGGAAAGTTTGTCTAGGTCGTCACGGGCAATGCCAGTACACTGGGCGGCGCCCCGTCACCATCATCTTTGCGTATGCAAAGATAAAACAGGGCCTTGGTTAGAAGGCCCTGGAAATCAAAGTAGCGCCGCGAGCACTCATCCGTCCACGGGCTGTTGTAACACCACGGTACGAGTTCTTTAAAGACACTTATACGGGTTCAACCACATTCGCCCTCACAAGAGATTCCGCCATAACTGGTGGAACACTGTTGCCCACCATCCAGATCTGATCGCCCACCGTTAAGGGTTTACCCTCGTAGATGGGATCGAGCACGTAGGAGTCGCGAAACAGATGTGCTCGAGCCAGCTCACGGGGTCGTAACATCCGTAGACCGATATCGGCCAGGTCGTACCTCGAGCCACCGCGACGAATTGAGACGGATTCGAGCTCCGCTGTCCTTCGCTGCCGAGGACTTCGGGAACCGCAACTCTTCTGGAAGAAGCCACGGACCTCTCCGTAATGTTGCCCCCCCGCCTGGATGGTATGCAACGGCTCGTTGACGGGATGACCGTCGCGGCAGGTGCCTTTGAGTTTGATCACATGAGAGCTCACCAGCATATCAGGATCCTGCGTCATCGTGGCCTGTAACGGCAAAGACCTCTGTGCCCGATTGCTTACATGACCTTCATAATACTTGTTCATGAACTCGGCCACCAACGCCTGTTTGTTTCCCTCTGCACGCAGCAACTGTCCCTGACGCTCACCGCCCGAGGTTTGCACAAAAGTGGGCACGACGAGCGCAAAGCGATTCTCGGTCGTTATCGTGCGCAGTGGCTCGCTCGCCGACCAGGCCGCTGACGAACCATTGCTCTGGTTATCAATACCGACAATGAACGGCTTGGGATGGTGAATCACATAACGCATGATCCCTCGTGCGATTCGTCGACACGTGGCATCGACAAGCGGGCGGTCGCGTTCAAAAATAGAGGGACAATCGATCGACGCGTCGATACAGTCGGCAGCGGTGGCATAAGGTAGGCGCCCAGGCCCGTGTGTCGCCTCTGGAAAAACAATCTCCCGGCCATCGCAACGAGCAATCACAAACAGCCGCCTACGGGTGGTAGGGGCGCCGTAGTCACACGCGCTTAAGACACGCATGTCCACCTGATAGCCTAAATTTTCCAGCTGCTGATGCCAGCGGCGAAAGTTCGCGCCACGCCTCGCCTTGCACGGTGTGCTATCTTTAAGTAGAGGGCCCCAATCCTGGAACTCTTTCACATTCTCCAACATGATGACGCGCGGCCGCCGCAGTTTTGCCCAATGGGTCACCGTCCACGGCAAACCGCGGATCCGACGGGCTCGATTGCGGTCGCGGAACGGTTTGCCACCGCGGGCTACCGAGAAGTAGGTGCAGTCTGGAGAGAACCAACACAGACCCAGTCGCTTGCCTGCGGCTACGCTGCGCGGATCCAAGTCGCGCATGTCTTCCAGTAGGTGGACCGTGTTCGGGTGATTTGCTCGGTGTACTGCGAGCGCCTTCGCATTATGATTGACGGCGAAATCAACTGGCCGTCCAAGGGCGATTTCAATCCCTTCGGACGCGCCGCCGCCGCAGGCAAAGTTGTCAATTACGATCTCATCTGCCAACAGTGCCGTCTCCCTCATGAAGACACCTCGGGCACGATTGCGACAAAGCTCGCATCGAACACGACCGATGAGACTCCGCGACAAGAAAACAATTCATACATGGTATGTCCTCTAACGTTCTATGGCCATCTGTATAGTCACTGATATTCGCGGTGTCCGCCCGGTTCACGCCCGGGACTCGCGCCAATCAAGCTCAGCTGACTGTTCGGGGGACTACATCGATCGATCGGTAGCCGCTCCCACACACATAGCCGCACAACGTGTGAACTCGAAGGAAAGGAAATGCCCGGGAGGAGGTAAGTCTCCCTCCGGGCGAATCTTCACGTGACAAGTCGCGTGCGACGATGAGTCTGCTAGAGATACTCAGGCCGGCCGCTTTGACAGAAGTCCGGCCGCTTGCGCCGAGACGCTCACCGCCTGGTCCAGCGAAAAAATGCAAGAACTCGCTGGATGGCTTCCTTAAACGCCCGCAACCTCGACCATCTTCGACTCTCTTCCCACCGATAACCCAGCTCTTCAAGCTGCCGGCGCCATTGGGCGAAGGTCTCGACACCCCAGAGCTTGCTCTGTCTACGATCCTTAAGCGAGGGGCCCCACTCCTCGAACTCTGCCACGTTCTCCACGAACATGAAGTGCGGCCGCCCTTCTGCCAGAAGAGCCACCGGCCACCTTCGACGAGACCGCTCGCGGTCGCGGGACGACTTGCCACCCGAAGCTGCCGGGAAGTGGGTGCATTCTGGAGAAAACTGCAGACTCACCGGCTCATGTGGGTATACAGGCAGCGAATCTACGTCCGCGATCATGTCCTGTTGATTGAGTCGATGCGGCTCGACCACCGCCCCACAATGATTGACGGTGTCAATCAATGGCTGTCCATGCCCGTCAACGTGTTCGAATGGTACGCGTCCGACGAGAGTGTATTCGATCAGGCCGAGCAGTTCCGCCGCGCTAAAAAACTCGTCGGCCCGATAGACTACTGCGACAGTGCTCCCATCGAAAACGACCGGCGTGGCCTGGTAGCATGACAACAATTTATACACGATGTCCTCCAACGTTCTATAACCTTTCCTGTATAGCCATTGGTCGTTTCTTCTTTTAAGCAGAGGCTTCACTCCCGCAGCAGTGATCCCGCGTCGTTTCAGATAAGCTCGCGCAGACTTTAGACTTCATACGTCGCCACCCCCTATTAAGGTGTTGGACGAAGAATTCCAGATTCGTCTTCTCCGAAGAGCTCGCGATGGCGCTCGGGATACCCTGCTACACGAGTGCATCGAGCAACTCCTGTGCACCGGGTGACAGCACGAGGGCCTGCGGAGGCTAGTGTCGGCGGAGGTTGCTCCAGCTAGCGCCATTGTGGAGATCGGACTCCGCTGTGCCCAGACCCACTGGCGCACCCTATGACTTGGCGATCCACAACATCTCTTCGCCATCCAGGACCGCCAGGCGTACCAACTCTCTGGAGCTGGCGGCGTGCGCATCCAACACAGGCCCCGATCCCTACATCCAACACAAGACTGCCGGACAGACATATCCAGCGATATCGCATTTGAGCCGCGCGTACTCCGTTTCTTCTTCCCGAGCGAAGTTGTTCGTCGTACATCTCTAACCGGTACACCGGGACCGTCGAGGGTTTCAATATGGGGCGCCGCAGAACAGCGCGTGTTTGACATCTAACTACCCCGCGCCCCGAGGTCTCGTTCTACCGTGCCACTGGCTTTCCAAGCGCTCCACGCGCCCAGAAAGTAGCCGGGGCCCAGCGCCAAGAGCGCATACCGCAACGATTCCTCGCCCGCCCAAGGCCGCAAATAATCGCTCAGTGCGCCCGCCGCCAATGGCCCAAAACCCATGCCGATCAAGTTGGCAACCAGATAAACCAGCGCAATCGACACTGCGCGCATCGAAGCTGGCACTAGTGTTTGAATCGTCGCGATCAGCGGGCCGTTGATCATGTAGATAGCGAATACATAAAATCCGATCAATGCAAAAGCCCAGTACGGATTGGGCGACAGATAAGCCAAAATCGCCGCCACACCTGAGAGAGCAATCGCTATCGCCATCGCTCTAAGTTGCAGGCGCTCATTATCGGCTGCATACCGCGACGCCCATTCGCCCCCCAGATAAGTACCCGCCAGACCGCCGAGCCCATACGTGACCGCCAGCCACATCCCAACCTGCCCACTCGTAAACCCGTAACTACGAATAAAAAACGTCGGCTGCCACTGCAAAATCCCGTAGCCAAAGAAATACAGAACAGAAAGACACAGCACCAGGCGGCAGAAGGTGCTGCTAGCCCACAATGTCGCGCCGACCTCCTTTAGGCTCGGTTGGACTAAGCGCGGTGAGGTTCTTTCAGCTTCCGTTGCCAGAAGCCTCTGCTTTGTGGAGTGAACCCGCCGCGGCTCTTGCAGAGTGAACCAGGCTAATGCCGTCAGAACCAACCCGGGTGACGCGAGTAGCATGTATGTGGTCCGCCACCCGTAGAGCTCGTTCAACTTGCCGGCCACAAAGAAGCCAGCCACAAAGCTCAAGGCCCCGCCCATTGCGTAGATAGCACCTGCGCGTGGCCTCTCGGCGCGGGTGAAGTAGTCCGCCATCAAGGAAAATGCTGGCGGAATACAGCCGGCCTCCCCCACTGCGACCGCCACGCGGACGAGCATCAATTGCATGAAACTTCCCGCGAAGCCGCATGCGGCGACTGCCACGCTCCACAGCGCGGTAGTCAGAGAAATGATCACGACCCGATCACCCCGATCTGCCCAGCGTGCAATCGGAATTCCCATCACCGAGTAGAACAACGCAAAGGCGATGCCGCTTAAAAGGCCGAGCTGCGTGTCGGTGAGATCGAGCTCGGACTTGATGTTTACAAGGACAACACCTAACGCCACGCGGTCTATGTAGTTGAAGAGTAAGATTGCGGTCAGCAGTACAAGCAGATATTGCTTATAGACTGCCGGTCGCATCAGGCCGTGCTCAATACGACGAGTTGACGCCACGAGCTCTTGCATCGCCACAGCGGGGCTTCAGAACCGCATGTCGACGCTAAGACCCACGGTACGCGGCTGTATCGGCACGTAGACCAGCCAATTCGGCGGGAACATACCCGGTGTTTGGACGGCTTTAACGCTTGGTTCGGAATTGAACACGTTCCTCACGTAAAGCCGTATATCCGCACGTTCGTATTGAACACCGGCGTAGAGGTCCAACGGATGCGGCTGACTCGTTTCTACCGCCTCCGGCGTCGAAGCGACTTGACTCCAGGCATCACTTGCGAAACGGATACTGCCGCCGGCCTTGAATACCGTGTTTGCGGTGATCGGCCGATGAAAGTCCAAGGTCAATGCGCCGTTGACCTTCGAGCTGTAGGGAAGGCGGCTGCCATCGAGTCCACCGATACCCGGCGCGGCCGCCGTCAAGAAGGCATCCGTATAGCCCAGAGTTGCACCCAGATTGACTCCATCGGTGACAGAGTAGGAGAGCGATGCCTCACTACCGCGACTTCTGGCGGTCTTACCATTACCCAGGTACACGAGTCCCGAGGGTGCTATGACGTCGACGACGATGTTGTTCCATTCGATGTCATAGATATCGAAGTTAAGTGTAAGTCGACTATCAAGCAGCGTGTTCTTAATGCCAATTTCATAACTCGTCAGCGTATCGGCGATATAGCTCGAGGGCGCGCCCGGACCTGCGACACCGGTCGCACTGCCGGGCCGATATCCCGTAGCAACCTTGGCGTACAACATAGAGTCCTGATTCAGATGCCACTCCGGACTCACCATCCAGGTGACGACACCCTGACTCGACTTGATATAGTTGATTGGAGATGGGGTGGTCGGGAAACCCGGGCCATAGATGCCGCCAAATCCATAGTCGTAGCTGTGCTGATGGTTCTCCGCATAGCGCAGGCCAGCCGTGAGAGCCAATTGGTCGTTGAAATGCAACGTACCATTGGAGAACACCGCGAATTCTTGATAGGCAGACGGATTACCGTTGGTGTTGAAGAATGGATTAACACCGGGAACCAGCTCCCCCGTGGGGGTATACGCAAACACGGGCTGGTTGTTGTTGGTATCCTCCTGGGTAAAAAACGCGCCAGCCATCCATTCAAAGCGCTGCCCAGATGGGGATGTCAGCCGGAGCTCTTCCGTGAATTTGCGCAGATCTTGATCTTCGTCGAACAGAACATTGGAGTTCGGATAGGCACCGCCGGTGGCACCCGCGACCAACGGGCGCCAGATGGGAGTGAGGTCCTGGGCGTTCACGCCGTGGGAGGTCTGCCAGCCAGAAGCGCTGGTGAGCGTCGCAAATCCAAGGTTCCAGTCGGCGACGAGAGAGTACACCTGCAGTTTGTTAGAATTACCTTCAATGACGGAATTGAATTTCGAAAAGTTGCCGTATATCGGCTGCAGAGTCTGCGGATTGACCGTGACACCCGCAATTCCGGTGGCGTTGATATTCTGGAATATGGCCGAGAATTTGATGGAGAGCTGGTCATTCACTCGCCAGAGCGCAGCAAGTCTTCCGCCGGACTGGGTATATGGATTGTAGTGACTAATGTTGAGACCGACGTTGTCGATATAGCCTTGAGTCTTCTGATCATAGCCACTCAATCTGATTCCAAACACCCCATTGATCAGCGGCAAGTTGAGCGTTCCCCGGCCGCCCCCTCCGACCTGCCCGCTATGATCTATATAATCAACGACTGCGCCGACCCGGGCGTCGAAATTCTGCAAATCCGGATCCTTGAGCACATACTTCAGCAGACCGCCCATGGCCGATGCACCATACAGAGTTCCTTGCGGACCGCTCAACACCTCGATTCGATCGAGGTCATAAGGCATCAGATCGGGCGTGTACGAATCCGCACGGATCGCGCTGGTGCTGGCGCCGATCGGTACTTCGCCGATGTAGGTTCCGACCAGCGGGCCGAGACCGCTGGTGCCGTTGAAGACGCCGCCGGTGGCAATGCCACGCAAGGTGATGTGGGTGTATCCCGGCGCTCCGCTGCTTGTCACGGCGAGCCCGGGGACTGACGCGTCCAAATCGATGAGCGACTGTGCGCCGCTATTCTCAAGCTGCGATCCGCCCAGCACAGTGATCGATGACGGCACGTCCTGCAGTCTTTCTGCTCTCTTGTTCGCGGTGACCACCACCTCTTCCAGCGCCGGCTCGGAATCCTTGGACCCGACCGAGTTGGTCGATCTGTCTACCGACGCAGAGTTGGCAGATGTTCCCTGATCCACTTGAGCCAGACGAAATCTTTCGGAAAAGCTTTTCTTCCCCTCCTTGTCGTCAGTGGTTGCCGGGCCTGCATCAGCGGTTGGTTTCGAAGCGCTGCCTGGCTTATCGGAGGAGTCTGCCGCGGCACTCGCAGGTACGATCAGCATCGCCCCGCTCGAATCCGTTTTCAGAGACAGCGAGGTACCTGCGAGCAACTTCGTCACGGCGTCCTGGGGTGACAGGACGCCCGTCACTCCCGCTGTACGCAATCCCTTGACCTCGTCGCTACGATAGAAGAACTCGACGCCCGCCTGTTTTGCGAGCGTACGCAGAGCCGCACCTAGATCTCCGGGCGGCACGTTGATTTGCCTCGGATCGCTCGCATAAGCGTGGGCAGCGATCGAGGCCATGCAGACTAACGCGATGACGGTGGATTTGATCACGATGTGCTTCGGCACTTCTCTTACCCCAGTAGCTCGGCTCTTGTGTGGGCCGCACAGTTACCGGGACGATCAAACTGGAAAAAATGGGTATGAACGTCTGGATTATTTACCGGGTCGAGGTAGTCGCATCTGGGCGGTGAGAGCGTGACGCCGCATCAGCGAGCGCGCACGAGGATCCGATTGCCGTCGTGTTCCACGGTTACGTGGAAGCCGTTCTCCAGCAGCCGCACGAATGCAACGATGTTGTTCGAACGGAAGTTGCCATCGATATGCATGGCGGCGAGCTGCGGGTCTTCCAGAATCACTTGGTCCTCGTTGTAACGATTGAACTCTGCAACGGCATCGCTGAGTGGAGTTTCGCGGAACACCAGAAAGCCGCTGCGCCAGCTCAGATCATTTTCCGCCTCAGGGATCTGTTTCTTTTGCACCAGAACACCGCTACTACCGACGCGGGCAACGCCTCCAGCGCCGACTTCGGCCAGCGGTACGCGGGCCGCGGTGCTCACGTCAGGCTCCACACGCACCCGCCCTTCGGTGACAACGACTCGAATGTCATCACCTTCGCGACGAACAGAAAACTGGGTTCCGACCGCGATCACGCGCTGACCGCCGGCGGTCACGACGAAAGGCCGGCCGGGGTCCTTGGCAACTTCGAAGAACGCTTCACCCCGCTCGAGTGTGACATGACGTTCGGTTTTAGTGAGGGCAACGCGAACCTGACTGTTGGTGTTCAGGGTGACTTTGGAACCGTCGCGCATTGGGATGGCTTCGAGGCCGCCAATTTCGGTGTGGTACGCAGAACCGTTAGGAAACCAATGAACCGTTACCGCAAGCAGCGTCGCGAACAAAATACTCGCGGCGAGCGCTATGTAGAATACACGCGAGCGGCGCGGTCGACTCGGGGAAGCAGCCGCCAGTTGCCCCTCCATAGGTTTCGCGCCGAAGAAGGAGGCATGCTGTAGCTCCTCAGGTGAAGGCACCTTTCCTGGAGGTATCCCTGCGCCGACGGCTTTGAGGCGAGCCGCCTGTTGCCAGGCGGAGTTGAGGCGAAGAAAGACGATCCGGTGGGCGGTGGATTGCTCGAGCCACACGGCGAGGGAAGCTTCGTCAGCCGCAGTCCAGTCGCCGACGTCGCGTTTGAAGATCCACGCGGCAGCGGTTTCTTCGATCTGTTCTCTACTGTCCATGCGAGGCTTCATTCTCGGAACCCATCTCTCCATCTTCGCTGCGTGCTCCGGTATCGCCGTAGAAATATTCCGCCAACAAGCGGATACCTATGAAGGCCTGCTTCTCAACGGTCCCTTTGGCTATCCCGAGTCGGGCGGCGATCTCCTTATGGGCAAGGCCCTCTACCCGCTGCATCCAGACCACCTCTCGACACTTGGCGGGAATACGGTTGAAAGCGGCGGTCATACGCATGAGCTGTTGACGTGCACTGATGCGTCGCTCGGGCGATACTTCGTCTATCAGAACGTTCAGAGAGCCCAAATCTTCCAGCAAATCAATGGAGACAATGCGGTTCCGGCGGGCGCGATCGGTCATCAGGTGTCGTGCCGTGGCGAAGAGGAACGACTTGGGCGAGCGCGGGCGCTCCTTGACCGCCGCTTCGTAGACGCGGATGTAAGTATCGTGCTGGATGTCCGCCACGTCAGCGGAATTAGGCCAGACGCGCCGCAAATAGCGACCCAGGGCCGCCTCGTGGGGAAGAATTTCCCGGACGAACCAGTCTGAGGGCGTGTCGTCCATAGGTGCAAAACAATACCCCCACAGCGGCCTTGGGGGTAGTGACTTTAGCTATTTGTACGCGGATCTACCTATTTTTGTCCTTTCGTTCGTCACGGTGAAATGGAGCTCGGAGATTGCCGAGCCAAGTCGCCAGCAATCTCGCCATTTGTAGCGGCTCCCGCGCGCACCTGCGGATTGGCCAACAAATCATCCAACGTCTGGCGCAGCCGCGCGAAAATCAGCTCCATCTCCTCTTGCGAGCAGCACAGGGCGGGTGCTAATCCAATGACGCCGTCAAAAAAGACACGGAAGATCACGCCGGCGCGATAGCCCAAATCAAAAACCCGTCCGCAGATATTGAGGGAGCTTTCGAATCGGGCGCGAGTGGCTCTGTTGGCGATGCGCTCGAGTGCGCCCAGTAGCCCGCCGCTGCGCGTATTGCCAACGAGGGGGTGCTCGGACAGGGCTCTTAGCTGTAGAGGCGATCGGCCATGAGCACGGCTCCCATGGGCGCGTAGCCCGAAGTCAGCCCTTTCGCAAGGGTCATCAGATCGGGCTGTATCCCCTCATGCTCGCACGCGAACACCGGGCCCGTACGGCCGAACCCTGTTAGGGAGTTTGCGCGGCGGAGGCGAATGAGGTACGCACACCGGGTGCGGCCCTGACCCAAATCAAGAGCGGCCGTCTGTTCACGGGCGGCCTCGGGTGTTGGACCTATCCGGTGTAGCCATCCCATCGGCGGTTCCGCGGTGCGAGACGATCGTGTGCGGGCGTCCGCTCGGACGGCCGGGGAGAGCGAGGGTTTCTTAAGAATGCCTTCGCTACACCCTACAGGCCACCGCAAGAACGCAAGGCTTCCGAAGAGGCAGACCGCCTGCTAGCGCGAGTGAGTGCATTGCAGAGCCTAGGCATTGCCGGCGGCCGAACTAAGGCTCGTAGAAGAGCAACCCCAGCTAACCACCGTAAATCCTAACTAGTTCAAGAGGAAGCAACCATGACTCACACCGTAAATCCTGGGCAGTTCAAGACGAAGAAGATCCTGCGCGACACGCTAGCCGCCGGCAGAGCAGTGTTTTTCGAGGACCCCGCGATTGCCAACCCCCGTCCGAAGTACAGCACCGAGATGCAGATGGGCGAATCGCTCACCGTGACGAATCATCCCAAGCGCAGTTGGTACGCCCGCATCACTCGCACGGCGGCGGGGATTAAAGTGGAGTAGAGTGCATTACAGAGTCTGCCGCCCGTAGCAACGGGCGGGAGACTTGCTTATCGATCAGAGCGCCGCCATCTGTACCCTGGGCACCCTGCCGATCGCCGATTGCATCCGGGCCGGCCAGTCAATCGTAAATACCCAGTCGCGGTCACGTCCCGCCGCTTAAGGCCGCGAAGCGGATAGCTCTGGCGTGGATGAGCTGGCCGATTGTTTGATTTGCAGCGCAGGGTACAGTGCCATAAAGCAAAGGCCGACGAGGCAGTAGAACACCACCTCAAAGTTGCTGTGCGTAATATTAAGGACACAGCCGATCAGCAACGGCGACAGCAGGCCGGCCAGCTGGCCTGCAGTGTTGACGATGCCATAGGCCCCACCCACGGCGTGCTTTGACACCAGCAGCATGGGCAGCGTGTTGATGGCGGTGCTGGCGGCATTGATGGAGAAGAACACCAGCAGCAAGTAAATGCAGGCCCGTTCTCCACTCGGCGCCAGCGCGGCAAGGTACGTGAAAACCCCACTGATCGCGAGGCCCAACACGATCGGAATTCGCAGCTTCTGCTTGAAATATCTATCAGCGATATAACCACCCGCCGGATATCCAAGCGCCCCGGCAAGATTGGTGAGCGCAGCGAATGCACCCATTTTCTCCATGCCGAATCCGCGCGCCTGTAGCAGATACGTAGGCAGCCAGTTCATTAGGCCCCAGGCCACTATGTTCGAGAAGAACATGGACAGTGCGCACCACAGAACGGCACTCGTCCGCAGAGATTCACGCAAGGCGGATCGAACGGAGATCGGCCGGGCGGTGTCCGCCTCGTAGTCCGCCAGCTCCTGCGGGGTCACGTGCGCGCTCTGCATGGGTGAATTCTTCACATACAGCCACACGACACACGCAACGGCGACGCCGGGCGCGAACAAAGAATAAAATACCGATCGCCACCCCCAACTCTTGATCAACACCACAACGAACAACGGTGCCACCGTCGCGCCGATGGAGGTGGAGGCCAATAGGAGCCCGTTCGCCCGGGCTACTTCCCGACGGGGAAACCAGCTCGCGATCGTCTTGGCAGCAGAGGGAGGGAATGGGCCCTCGCCCACGCCAAACAGCACGCGGACTGCGAGCATCGCCGTCAGTCCATGCACCATCCCGGTCAGTGCTGTCAGCACGGACCACCACCCAATGCTGGCAGTGAGGACTGCGCGAGGCCCGAACCGGTCAGCCAGCAGACCACCTGGAATCTGCATCAGCGCGTAACCGGCAAAGAAAGCGCTTAGCACGCCCCCCATGACCAGGGGCGGCAGATGCAGATCCTGTGCGATAAAGGCAATGGCGGTCGCCATGACCATGCGATCCACGTAGCAGAGGAGCCACGCAGAAAAGAGGATGCCGAGTATCTTATAACGGTATTTCCAGATCATCGGATGAAGCCCTGAAGCTCGTTATAACCCGCTCCTTCCGGGTGCTCCTGAGAGCGAGCTGAGGCGCGCGGGCGCAGAAGGGAGAACGGCACTCCCTGCTACTCTTTCAACTTCTGAATCCTGGATTGTCAGTTAACCAGAAACCCCGCGCCGACCGGATCGTTACGATCAATGACCCACCGGGCTGTGCCAAGAATTGCAGCCGTTCCCCTGATTGTGGGTCGCACCGCTCGCATCGATCCCATCTGGGTTTCACCAACCAAACAGCCTTCAAACGTGCCGGAGCCGAGCAGCCCTTCCGATCGGATCAATTGGTTCAAACAGATGCGACCCCGCGCTTCCAGCATCGCCATCATCGCGCTTGTACCCGTCCCACCAGGAGAGCGGTCAAGCTGCCCACTGCTGAACACATGCACATTCTTATAGAGCGCACCCGCGATGCTCGGCTGATGCCATAGCGTGATGTAGTTTAGGTCGTTGATGTGGGCTAACACGGGGTGGCGCAGGGTCACCCGAGAACGCAGTTGATCGCGCACCTGGACGCCAAGGCGCGACAACAGCGCGCCATTCTCCGGAGAGATGCGCAATGCCGTCCCCGACACGTCAACAATGCCGAAGTAATTGCCACCCCAAACGATGTCCGCCTTCAGCGGTCCGAGCTCAGGCAGATCCACTGGCACGTCCTGCTCGGCCACATAGGCGGGCACGTTCTCAAAACGCGTCCATTCCACACGATCCCGGTCGCTCGCCACCTCTGCGACAACCAAACCCGCTGTAGTTTCGAAGCGAATAATGGTGCGGTCGCCGTTTACACGCTGCGTTAAGCCCAGCGCCACCATGGCCATGGCAACCGCGATGGTACCGTGACCGCACATATGTGAATATTCCGTGCCATCGATGTAGATCAGACCGGCATCGTATTCTGGTCCCGATGGCGGCGTAAGAAATACTCCGTACATATCCTTATGACCCCGCGGTTCGCGCATGAGCGCGCACCGCAACCAATCGTAGTTTTGCTTGAGAAACTTTCGCTTCTCCAGAATAGTGCTACCTGTCGGGTAGGGAATGCCGCTATGGATGATGCACAGAGGCTCCCCTTCCGTGTGGGTGTAGATCACGTCGAAAATGTCTTGCTTTTGCATGCTCATGTCATCGAAGGAGTTAGGACACTTTGGCCGCGTCTACGCAAATGGAACCATGCGTGAGGTGGCCGCCAGCGTTCTTATCGCCAAACTCGAGTCGCGATTCTGAGCCAGTTGCCTCCGAGAATATTCATGATCTGATGATCAGTCAGATTGTCTCTGAGTAACCCCTCGACAATTTGGCCTGTTGCCTCCGGTTCTACCATCGTCAATCCGTCAGCAATGCCTGGCGGATAAAATGTCGGTCTCAGGCGAATATTTTCATCCAGCGCGGCGCGATCGACGGCATAATCAAGGCCCAGCCCAACATGATCTGGTCCGACTAAACCAATCACATAGCGCAGCTGCCGCAGCAGGGCTTTAACAGGGTTTTCGCGGGCGCCGAGGAACGGACCAAATCCACTAAGACCGATGACGCCGCCTTTATCGGCGCAGGCCTGTATAAGTTCGTCCGAAATAT
>Ga0105240_10003853_pt1 | contig 23174 bp, 11 predicted proteins | sample KBSC54metaG_FD_80426 | JGI IMG/M metagenome (GOLD analysis project Ga0105240, IMG submission 80426) | Corn rhizosphere microbial communities from Kellogg Biological Station, Michigan, USA - KBS C5-4 metaG | ecosystem: Host-associated > Plants > Roots > Rhizosphere > Soil | place: Michigan, USA... | reverse complement strand
GGTACTGCGCTTGGTCTTGAGGCGTGCCCTCGAGCATTGCCTTGGCAAAGCCGCTCATAGAAACGGCTTGGTTGCCACTGGCGGTGCGGATCGACAACGTGGCGGCGTAGTCCATCATGGCGTACTGAAAATTCTTGGTTGCCTGCTGCTTGATTCGATCGGTCAGCACGTTGCTAATGTCTTGCTGTGACAAAAGCACGGTTGGTTTGGCTGCCTTGGCCGCGGCGATTGCATCGTTCGTTGCCGTTTCGTCGACCGTCTGGCCTGTGGTTGCTGATCCGGTTGTTGCTGGTGTTGGCGCGACCGGCGAAATGAGATTCGGTGGGGTTGGCGTTGAACTGAGAATCGGGTTCTTCTGATATTGGACATCGACCCCATGGTCGTACTGCTTGGCTGCGTCGTCATAGGCTGCTTTCGCTTGCGCATTAATCTGTTGCATCTGCGCCACGCTTGGCCCAAACTGCGCCGCCAAAAAGTCGCCAGCGGCAATCGAAATGCCGGCATCTTGCGTTACGGTGTATAGCTGCCCGGCGGCCAGCGCGCCAAAGGCTGCGCCAGCTCGGCCGTCGGTGAACGACTTAGCAATGCTCAATGGATCGCCGCCAAAGTAGTTCAAGGTCTGCAACAGTTCTGGTGGAAAATGAACGTACTGGGTCAGTGCGTTCCAGCCAAGCGCGAGCGCTACATCGGTTGGATTATTCGATTTGTAAAAGCTGCGGAGCACATTAGGCACCCCGGTTAAGCTCTGAATTTGGGCGTCAATGTCAGCCAAGCCTAAATCAGCCAAGCGAGCGCCAAGACGACCCAAGTGTGCATCGAGAATGTCTTCGGCGCTGCCCATTTGGTCGCCAAGCTGGTTGGTGGTAATTGTTAGCGCGGCTGCCCGGGCACCAGCTTCGTCACCGCTTTTGAGTTTGGTGAACATGTCGGTTGCCTTCGCCAGGGTGTCGGCATAGTGGGCGTCGTTTGGATCACCCGCAATGCGCTTGGCAAGCACCGCCGGATCAATATCGGCCAGATTGCCCTGTGAACTCTTGTAGCTACTTACCAGATCGTCGGTAGTAAGCTTGCCGGTGGCAAAGTCGGCGATATCAGCTGGTAAGTTCTTAGCCTGCAGTGCAGCCACCATTTGGTCGTGATACGCGGTTGGGTCTTTGGCGAACTTCGCGTTGATCTTGGCCTTGGCTTGGGCATACCCAACCGGATCGATCGTTTGCTTAAGGGCAACGTCGGTGGGGATCAGATTGAACAGCGTGGCCGGATCATTCTGGCTGATAAATGTTTTGCTGTTTGAGAGCGAATCGTGGGCCGCTCCCATTGATTCTTCTAATACAATTTGTAGGGCGGCATTCGCCGTTGGGTTACCGCTCGTAAATTGGTTGCTAAACCCGTACAGGTACTGAAAGCCAGTTTGCATCGCGGCGTTGGTTGCGGCCGTATTAAAATCTTGTTTGCCAGTAATGACGCTAATAAACGGCGTTACTGCCGAAAGGCCGTATGCAATATCAACCTGTTTGGCACCAAGCATGGTGAGTGCCTTCACGCTGGTGCCGGTGAGTAAGCCCATAACGTCGCTGTCGGTGAGCTTGTAGTTTGGATCGTCGGTCAGCTTGTACGCCAAGTTAATTTCTTGTGCCCAGGCAGCGGCTGGCGTGCCGGCTACCAAATCTTGCATCACAAAATTGTAGAGCTGCTGTTTGGTGGGCGAAATGAGTATATTCGACGGATCGAACGACCCGAGCGCATAGCCCGCACCTTGAATGGCTAATCGAGCCGTGTTCACAAACGCAGCCGCGCTATTGAGGGTGCCAACCAGCGGCTGGGTGGCGCTGGCAAAAACGCTGTTGTACATCTGCTCGAGCCCGAGCGATGTCACCATCCAGTTCATGTTCTGACTGTTGCTGGTAAGGCTCGCGTTCTGCCCGGCAATGAAGGCGTTTACGAAATCGTTTTGTGACACCACGCCGCTGCCGCCAAACGATCCACCAGTCCACTGGGATGGGTTTACCAGGTTGGCACCCGGGGCATAGCCCTGGCTAATTGCGTTATTCAGCTGATAGAGCGCGGTCAAATTTGCCGGACTCAGTGTTCCAGAACCAGCCAGCAAACCAATGCTGCCTTGTAACGATCGGAACGTGGCATCGGCCGGGTTGGTTTGACTGTCGTGCGCCAACCGCGCATTAATTTGATTGTAGACGCCTTGGTCGATTCCATTCAGCTGTGCCTGAAGTGTGCTGACTACGCTGCCCAGCGCTTGGCTTGGCGCCGTTTTCAGTTGGTTCTGCAGGTTGGTTACCAGCGTCAAGCCCTGATTTTTAATAGTATTCAGTTGGTCGGTGACGAACGATCCTGAATACATGGTGCTGGCTTGGTTACCGAGCGCTTGGGCCTGTCCGCTCAGCATGGTGGCGTACTGGACTAATCCCTGACGCGACAGCACACTCCAGCCTTGACCATCTAAGAAGATCGCCTTAAAGTCTCCGGGTTGAAGATTCAGACGAGTGTCGATGCCTCGGTAATCAACGGTTGACAGGCCGTTGCTGTCGGTTGGCGTCTGGCCAGTGGCGAGTGCTTGGTAGATTGCGTCTTGCATGCTCGGCTCGTTCGAGACACTGCTGGCGATCCGTGACGCGCCAATTTCGAGCCAAACGCTTTGATCACCATTCACCATCCGCGTAAAGCGATCGTTGTTGTTCGTGGTTCCGTCGGCTTTCCCAATGGTAATGCCGTACAGTGCATCTTTGGCGCTGGTTTTGGTTTGTGCGTCGGTTAGCACGCCATTGCCAATCGCCAGGTACAGATCGTCGGCGCTGCCGTGGCCAGCTTGGAGCGCAGTGTATGCGGCTACTGCTTCTTTATTGCTGCCGAGTGCGTTCAAAAAGGTGCTATCACTGGTACCGAACAGCGCTTGGTAGGTGTCTGACTTTGTGTCGCTCAGATCACCGGGGTTAATGTTTCGCTGTATCCCAACCTGGTTTTCGAGCCAACCCAGGCCAACGGCTTTGGCGAAAGCATTTTTATCGCCGTTGGGCAGATTGGCAAATTCATTCCGACCATCCCATAGGTTGAGCTCTTTGGTCATGCTGCCCTGTCCAACCGCTGCCACTACCCGACTTTGACTGCTCAGCGTTTTTGGATCGGTCAAAAAGATCGGGGAAATTCCCATGCTATTGGCCACGCTTGCGGCGCCCATCACCAATTGTGGGGTAACGCCAGCGGCAGGGTTACTAATGCCAAATGCGTTCGCCGGGATGGATGGAAACATTGCATGGAGCGCGTTCGCACCAGTTTCGTGCGAATTTCCCAGGAACGAACCGCCAAACGCCAAAGCAGCATTGCCAGCGGCTTGGGTCAAGCAACCAAGTCCTAACTGGTCGACAAGCGATGGGGTTGAGCTACTTGGTAGCGTGCCAGCCGCTGCAACACAGTCTGCGCCATTGTTGGTCAGGCTCTGGCCAACCTGGCTGAGGGCCGTGTTTGTGAGAATCGAATTCATGCTGCCACCGCTCAAATCTGGCTGGTTGCCCGCCGCACCGGCGTTGGTTTGCCAACCGGCCTGAATTGGCACATCGGCCACTTGCTGCTTGTCGACAATCCGTGCTTGGCTGTAGTCAACCTTTGACGGATCAAGAAGTTGGCTAGCCTGATCTTGCGGCACGTCAACTTCGTAGGTGAACTTGGTACCCTTGAGTTTGCCAATTTCGCTAATGGTAATGCCTTCACCATAGTGGTGCGGCGATTTTGTCGGATTTGCACCCTGTGCTTGGTCTTGGCTCCACTGGTTGCTATCGGTCTGGTACCCACGGGCAATCGAGGTTACTCGAAGCCAATCGAGTCCCGCTCCACCATCGGCCACCGGCGTGGTTAGGTACAAGAGCGTTTTAATCGCTCGCACATCGATGTTGGGTTGATCGCTCAGCTGAGCCGCGTGCAATATAGCATCGGGCAATTTGCCAGCCGGACCATCGTTTGCATATTGCTGGAGCGTGGCTGAACCAGCGGCAACTAAGGCGTTGTAGGCTGTGTTCATTGCTTGAATTTGATTCAAATCATAGCCATCAATCGCCAATTTTTGCGAAGACGTTGCTATTCCGTGAAACCGACCAAGTTTTTGAAGAAAATCGCTGCCTGGATCTTGAACGGCCGCTGTATTCTCTGGCGTTGCGTTTCCTGTTCCGTTATCGATCGCGTTACTATTAGGATCTTCTGTAATTGGACTGGGAGAAAAACTAAGGTTCGACGAAGAGCTGCCGGCTGTATTTGGAGAGGCAGCCGGTTCTCCTGCTGCCACCACAACAGTCGGCAGCGTTGAAGCAACGGTCGACATTGGTAACGCCACCACATTGATGATGGTAGCTGCTACAAGAACCCACATTGATTTTGGGGTATGGACTTGCATATAACTATTTTTTACTTGCCGGAGTAAACGCGTAGCCGTGGTAAGGTTCTTTTGTCAGCGTAGAGAAGCCTAGATAATAACCTGGGTAGGTTCCGCTGAGCCAACCTGGTTGGGTATTCGTGTCTTTGGTTGATGAGTTGAGCGTAACAATTTTGCCATATGCCGGGTCGAATTCCGTGACCGTAGAAGACTCAACATTAGCGCCAACCACCACGTTAACTACTACAATCCAATGCTCTCCTCTTCCATGACCCTGAATATGCCAGACTGGAAGCTGACCCTTGGCAAGAGTATCGTATGCGGTCTGTAGATCGGCTGTTGTCAAATCGCCTTGTTTGGTAGTAGTAGGCACGAAAGGTGTCGCATCTCCACCACCAGGAGCTCCTCGAGAGTTGCTCCCAGGAAAGGCATTTCGCAAGGCGTAGTCGACTGTCCTCCAGCAACCGGATGACCCAAAACCGTTCAATCCCTGGTTAGCTTCCTTTGGGTGAGCATTCACCCAGTCGATCAACGTTTTAGCGGTAGCGAACGTGCTAAGTTTTGGGGCAAGGGGCTTGTAGCGCGCATAGTAATATTCAAGATTTGTTACTTCTTGCTGCTCGGGGGTAATGGTTCGGCTGTCAGCGAATTCTTGTTCTGGCACCTTTGAGTAATCAAAGCTTGGATTTCCCTGGATTCGTTTAATAACCGCCGCCAGCGAATCATGCATGCCTTGGATGATTTTTTTGTTATCCGGGTCAGTTTCCGAGCTCGCCTGAGTCTCGAGTGCATTTAATAATTCCTGCCCACGAGTTCGCATTAACTCTTGCTTAGCCGAAGCGCTTCCAGCACTCGCCAAAAGACTCAGCACGTCATTGCGGTCGGTGACTACATTGGTATTGGATTGGGCACTACTGCCTGTTGGGCTGGCAAGATAGCTAATCGCAATAATCCCCGCCACAACTAAGAGCACAATAATAAACAACGCAGCAAGAATTTCTGGGTTTGCTAAGACCAGTTTGAGAATCTGTTTCCGCGTTTGGTCTTTTAACAGATTGCCTGGGTTGTACCTGCTAACAATTTCCCCAACCTGAGAACGTATCCCCTGTGCTCGTTGTCTCAGTGACTGGCTCTGTTGTTTTGGCTTTTGCTGTGCTGAATTTTCAGATTTCTTTGGAGAAACGGGCGGCTGCGTTGCTTTTGATGCAGATGGTAGTACGGACGGATTTTTTGCCGATAGTTCGGCTGCATCTTTTTGTGGCGCTGGAGCTTGGGCAAGCGGCTTATCAAGGTTGGCTTTATTGGTTGTCGCTAGAGCAGATTCTGCAGCTGATGACCTAGGAGTACTTGATACATTATTTGTGTGAACCGTGGTGCTGGGCTGTTCGGTTGGATTCTGTCCTTGCGAAATCTTGGAATTAGCACCAGATGTTTCCGGTTCGTCTTCGTTTTTCGGCTTTTCTTCAACAGCCAATGGCTGATTTGTGGATTGGCTTGGAGTAATTGCGGGCTGTTCCTGTTTAAGCGAATTGCCCGCTGCTCCTTCTGTTTTGTCGCCATGTGGTTTTGCCGTTGTTGACCGGCTTGCGTCACCAGTTACCGGCATATCAACCGCTTTTAAGTTCAGGGTTGATTTTGTACTGGCGGTAACTCGAAGCGTGCCACCAGAATTGGTAGCTTCCTTGCCTTCAGGTTGCCCCCCCTTGTCAGCCATAGTGTTATTTCAGCGTGAGTGTTGGATACGTTGACGGTTCTAAGCGGACAAGACCCAAGCCACTTGAGCCAGCCAATGCCATTCGGCTGTTGTCGTCGGTAACGCTTATCGAGTGAATGGTGCCAACGGTTTCTTTATTGGCCATGCTGTAGGCAGTTTTACTGCCATCGGCCACCGTCAGCTTGGTAATGCCGAGTGAATCGCCGTTCGTTACCATCCAGAGGCTCTGACTGTCAGCTGACCAAGCGAACTGTGCTAACGGAAGCGAACCGTCGATCGCTCGTTTGTTGCTGCCATCGATACCAATCAGAAACAGGTTGCCATCAGCTTGCTTTGCCAAAATAGTTTTGCCATCTGGCGACGTTGTCATATCGCTGACATTCTCGCTTTGGGTAATGGCCGTTAAGGTTTTGTTGTACACCGTAAAGCGCCAAAGACGCCCTTCTTTCGAGAGCAACACCATGTCGCTGCCGTCGCCAACCCAAGCTACCTTCGGGGCGCTAACCGCGCTGTTCAAAAAGTTGAAGATTCGGTTGGTAGTTTGATGCTGGGGATCGGTCTGGATTAAGGTTTGTTCCCCGCCGGTTGGGGCAAAGTAGTGCGCCAGCTGATTCACATTCGTTGGGTTCCACGCCACCGAACCAACACCGTCTGGCCAGCTGCTTGTCGATTGGTGAACCAAGTCGAACCGATTAAAGCTGTAGAGACTCCACTTGTTGCCCTGGCGCATGAGCCCCAAATCGTAGCCTGGACCCCAGAGCCATTCGTCAATGCCGGTTAAGGCGCCGGGCGTGAGTACCTGTGGCTTTGGAACGCTCGAACTATCAATCGAGGTGCCGCTAGCAAGATCAATCCGTTCGGCATCATTCGCCGAAGTATTGCGGTAATACAACTTATGGTTCGTGGCGTCGAAGCTGGTCGACGTTGTGGAATCTTTCGTGACCAAGGTTAGGTGGGGCAAAGTCGTTAGCGTCACTGGTAGCGTAACGTACGTGTTGCTCTTGGCCTGAATGGTTTGTTCAAGTGGCAGATAGTCATTCAGGGTAACTTTTAGCGTATGGCTGCCAGGTTTGAGCTTGACCTGCTTTTGACCGGTAACGTCGATACCATCAAGCATAACCGCTGCGCTCGAAGGCGTAACCGCAACAGTAAGGCGCATGTCGTAGAAAAAATACCACCAAACAACCAGGGCAACGCCCAATAATCCGCCCATGCCAATCAAAATGGTTTTACCATTCTTTTCGAGAAATGATGGTTCCACACCCCTCCTTTACCACAAAAAACACGGGCAGATACCTGTGCGCATTCTACCGAGAACGCGAGAATTCGCCTAGCGGACTTATTCACTTATTTGGTAATTGGCACAGAAAGTACCGCGCCATCTTGGGTATAAAACAAGGTATCTTTGTATATTCCTAGCACCTGAGCAAACTCGTTCAACTGGCCAGCGTCGCCAAATGCTTTCGACTGTTTAGTTGCTAAATCGATAGTGATAAATTTCCCGTTGCTCACACCCACCAAGTGCGTTTCATCAAGCCAGGCGAACTGTCGTACTTGGGCCGGAACTGCTACAGAAGTAGTTGATCCGTTTGTGACATCAGCAATTATGAGCGCTGAACCATCTGTGCTATCCAGAAGAGCAAGCTTGCCACTTGGAGACCAGCGAAGGTCGTTGCCGCCCGTTATAAGTTTTTTGATTGTTTTTGAGCTGATCGCAACAATGTCATATTGGCTTGGATTAGTTGTGGTATTTAAACCGATCGCATAGGTCCCAATTGGACTCCACCAGAGTGAACTGAAAACCGTTGGCGCGTCAACAATGCTTTGCCAATTGCTGCCATCGGCATTCGCGACTGTAATTGTTGATTTGCCTGAATTGCTGTTTATAAACTGATACAGAAGCTGCTTACTATCCGAACTCCAATCCGGTGTGTGAACCTGGTTATTAAGCGGCACAATGACTCCAAAAGAATTTGTAATATTTCCAACGCCTGCAGCACTGTTGGTGACCTGGCTATTCTTATCAATCTGAATTACTGAAACACTTTCGTCCTCTCCTGAAATGGCAACAGCGCTTTTGCCGTCGGGCGACCAAGTGACTTTTTGGCTGTCTATCAGATATGGACCATACTCCTGTTGTTGACCCGTTGACACATTAATCACCGCAAAATTCCCCGTATTTATGTCAAGGAATCGTAGACTTGAGTCGGTGAGCGAGGCCTCTTTTACTGATGCTGGAAGATTAAAATGTGTAGAGTTGTTTGTGAAACTCGATGATTTGTTGGGTCCTTTTGCTGTGCCATGCATAAAAAAGAATAGCGCCACAAACAGTAGAATAATAAGGACTCCGCCAGTCGCTACATATATTTTTTTCATGGCTACTTACTCATTATCCAGAAACTTCTTGAATTTGGCGTAGTCAGAATATCCGCAGTCGATACCTGTTTTTGATAGGCTCCTTCTGCTCGGCCCGGATTGTGAACAGTATATTGCTTGGTGGATGAATCATATCCGTAGATTAGCACCCAGTGGCCAGAGGCTGAAACTGTTGGGAAAATGGGCGATCCTGCAACATAGCCAAACAAAACGGGATGACCTTCTTGGGCTGCCTGCTCTGCTTTAATGGGATCCTCGGTGTATGTCATCGTAAGTCCCGGGTAATTACTAGCGATTTTGCCAATAGCAGAAATGTTGATAATTCCTGATCCTGGCGCAGACGCACCAACCTTGTCTTCTAACAATCTTGCTGATAATGGATCAGCTGCATATCCAAGGGCATTGAGCCCCATTGCTGTAGAAGTAGCTCCACACGCCAAGCCGATAAAATTAGGATAGGTCTGCCATTGAGAATCTGCCTGCTTTAGTTCGGTAAGGCTTCCCGGTGTGACACCGGCGCTGCTACTAGCTTTTCCTTGGCAGTCAAGAATAGCCTTGTAGTATCCCTCAACATATTTTGCATGGTTAATTGATTCGGGGAAACTTGAAAGGGCTTTAACAGCTCCCTGGCCGTCGGTGCCGTACCCACCGTTATAGCCAGCAATAGTCAGGTCAAGCGCATGTTTGTGGTAGGGGCTTGTGCTAAAGATCGGGCTGTTGTCGCTACTATTTACAGCCCAACGAAGCCCTAGAGCAATATACGCTGCTCCAGCGTAAATATTCGCCTCTGGATCGAGGATATTATTCGCCTTATCTTTATTACGGTTTGAGGAGAAAGTTTCTGGCAACAGCTGCATCAGACCCTTTGCATCGGCCGAACTTAAAGCATTAGGATTAAAGTGGCTCTCTTGTTGCGCCATGGCTATTAGTAAATTTGGATCAATCTTGGCACCCGGGTTTGTATTTGTGTATAGGCCACTCGCCCAAGTGGCTGCAGCATTGAAAAATGGCAGGTATTTTTGTGCATCAGTTGGAACGCAACTACCGCTGGTTACGTTGTGTGGATCGAAGGCTAATGGATCTTGCTTCTTGTCGAAAAAGAAACCAATCCCAGCTGCGGGCCCCGCGACTGCTACCAGCAGTAACGGTAGTAGCAGGGCGGTGAACACGCCGTGCTTCAGGAGTTTATTGATCGTGTCTGGTGACATCGCTGGCCACTAGTTGGCAGGCGGTGGCGCAGGTTCATCGGCTGGCGCTATCCACTGTTGTTGCCGCCGCAATGCCAAAATCTGTTTTGGATCGGTGGTAATTAACTGATCTTCGGTATAGCTGGGCATCACCTTAATCGCTACGTGGTTCAATCCGGCAAAGAACAGGCCTTCCCCTACTTCACTTTCGAGCAGTAGGTACTTTTCGCCGTCGGTCAGGTTGAACGTTTGCGCTACTTTGTCGACCGCGCTTGGCGATTGTTTAAGCAGTAGTTGGAGCGATGCGTTAGCCACAATCGATCGACCGGCTTGGGTGCCAATAAAGTCTTCAACGTTTTGGCTAATCGTGCTCACACCCAGGTAGTATTTTCGGGCGCGCTTGGAGATTCCAAACAAGAAGTTGGCTGAGTCTTCGTGCTGCATTAATATCCATGCCTCGTCGACGACCAGCAGGCGTCGCTTGAGTTCACCGCGAACAATATTCCAAATGTAGGTAAGCACCATATACATGGCAATCGGGCGTAACTGTTCTTCGAGATCTCGAATCGAGAAGACCACGAACGGTTGGTCGAGGGTAATGTTGGTTGGCTGGTTAAACAGGCCGGCAAACGTGCCTTCGGTAAACTTGGATAGTCGTTGTGCCAATCCTTCGGCGCCGGTCATGTTTTTGAGCACATTCACCAAGTCTCCCAAAAGTGGCGCTGGGTTTTTGTGGCTTGCCTGGTCGGCGGTGATGTCTTTCAGCGAGTACGTTTCGTACGTGGCTTTTTCGAGAATTGCGTCTTCTTCTGGCGTAACGGTGCCAAGCATTAATCCAAGGAGACCGCGAGCGCTAATAATCGCGTTCCGGAAAATCTCTTCGCCCGTTTCGTCACTCGAAGCCTTGGGTAGATCGAACGGATTAATTCGCTGTGGTGAGTTGAGCGATAGGTTCAAGAAGTTTCCGCCAACGGCTTCGCAGAGCTGCTGGTACTCATTTTCTGGGTCGATCACAATCACGTCGGTACCAAACATGAGGTACCGAAGAATTTCTAGTTTGACGGCGTAACTTTTGCCGCTACCTGTGGTGCCAAACACCACTGAGTTGGCGTTCTCGAGATCGAACCGGTCAAAGATAATCAGCGAGTTATTGTGTCGGTTAATGCCGTAGAGAATGCCGTTGTCGCTGGTGAGTTCGGTCGACGTGAACGGGAACGTGGTCGAGAGACTGGCGGTGTCGAGGTTGCGGCGGACCGACAGCTGATCGGTGCCCAACGGAATGGTTGAGGCAAACCCTGGTTCCATTTGTGACACGGCTTGTTTGGTGTAAATGAGCATGCCACCAAGCGTACTTTCGAGCTGCTTGGTGAGTGTATCGAGTTCGTCGAGACTGTCGGCGTAGAGCGTGAAATAGAGTGAGTACTGAAACAGTTTAACCTCGCCGCGTTGCAGTACGTCGCGAAGACCTTCAATGTCGCCAATGGCTGTTTCGAGTTCTGGGTCGCGGACCTGGCCCTTTTCGCGCTGAATGGTTTCGGTACTTTCGAGCTGGCCAATTTTTCGGCGCAAGTTCGACATGACATTTTTGGATTCCAACGGGTAAATGAACATGCCAATGTCGGCCTGAATGTCGTAGTTGATGATCGACGACAGCCAGTTGGTCTGCATGTAGCGGGGATAGGTAAACGTGAAGAGCGTCCGAACGTAACGGTTGCCTAGCTGTAGGTAGTTCATGCCCAAAAGTAGTGAAGCCGGTGCGATCAAATCGAGGACGCTCGCCATTCCTTCGCGGAACAGTGTTTCTGGATCGATTTTTTTGAGCTTGCCAAGATCAACGTCGCCCTGCGGAGTGCCGGCGGCTGGTTCTGGTTGTGTAGTGGGTTTTTTGTGGAAGAGTGCCATAGACTTAGTGCATTACGGGCGGCGGAACCGGTGCGGTTGGTGCTGCGGCAGTTGTTGGCTGGCCGATTCCGGGTGTTGGTATTGGGCTTGCTGGCTGGGTGCTTGGTTGTGTCGGCGTTGGACTGGCTGTGGGTGTTGCTGCGCCACCGAGTGGCTGTGGTTCGCCTTGGATTGGACCGGTGGTTGCTGGTAGTTCACCAGGCATGGTGAGGGCTTCGGTTGGGGCCACGGCCGGTTTTTGACCAACGGCCGGCGTTGGAGTTGCAGCTGGTGCTGGTGGTTCCACTGGGGCAGTTGCAGGGCTTGGCTCTGGCGCGCTCGGTGTCGGTTCGGGCTGTGGGGCGCTGGACGCAATGGGAGTCGGCGCTGCTGTCGGTTCGGCCACGACTGGCGCTGGGGTTGGACTTACCGCGTTCGGCACTGGTTCAGGGACTGGTGTTTCTGGGGCAACCTCGGCCATTGGGTTTTGCGAACCGGTGGTCTGGGTAGGTTCCGGAGCCGGTGCCGCTGGTTTAACGCTCGGCCGCACGTACGCGCCGGTAATCGATTCAATGTTCGTTAACCGCTCTTTGGTCGCCTCTTCGGGGTTGTACGTCGTGTAGAGCAACTCAATCGTTTCCTGCGTGCCTAGCAATGCGGTTCGCAGTACCATTGACGCTAATCCGAACATAATAATGCGGGCCCGTTCAAGCAGTTCTTGCCGGTACGATTTAAACTCGGCTGGGCTCATGCGCACCTCAAGCCGATTACCGGGGTGGAACAGCTTATCGACTACCCCACGTTGGTACACCACTGGTGGTTGGAACGGCACGACCACGTAGAACTTCTTGTCCATAATGTTGGCGATCTGAATGAGCCGTTCGATGAACTCGGTGTAGTCAGTAATCTGAATCTGGATTAGTTCATTCGTGGTTTCGGCCAGCCGATCCTCAAGCTTTTTCAGGTAGTTAGCCAGATCAAGCTGGCGCGACTGCATAACAATTTGAATCGGAAAGTTGAACGAGTTTAAAAAGCCTTGGTAGGCGTAAACCAGCGCGTTCTGTTCATCTTCGCTTTTGAGGGCAAAGTTAATCGCATTCACCAGAATCACTGCTCGCAAGCTGCCGTCGCGCATGACGAGTACGCCATCACGAACCTGAGCAACATCAAGATAGCGCTGCGATGACACCGGTTTTTTGGTTGGTGGCAGCTGGCGCTTGCTGGCGCTTCGTTTGGGTGGAGGAGTTGCCATACTATGCCTTAAGCGGTTGCGTGGTACTCGTTGAACGAGCTGCGACGACAGGAATCGTCTTCGGTTTGCCCGCAGCCATTGCTTGATCTAAGCCACGCTGCGTTACGCCACCGGCGGCTTCAACGGCGGTTTCACCCTGGGTGTCCAGTAAGCGCGACAAATCTTGCAGCCGACTATGGGTTTGCGCTTGGCTCGTGCGACGTGATTCAGCTTCGGCCAGCTCTTCGTTGTGAACCGGGTTCACCACCTGAGGAATAGCAATGCGTTCCAGCGTTGGATCTTTCTGCCACACCCGAAACTTCGGCCGAATTAAGTATTCAGCAAACGCTAGCGCAAAGTGAGAAAACGGCTGATCTTGGACTTTGATAAACGCTAGGGCAAGGCCTAACAAGAGAATTGGTAACCCGACAAATAAGGTTACGATCAGTCCGCCGTAGCGAAACGACGCGTAGAAAATGAGGCCAGCCAAAGTGAGTTCGGCAAACTGTGTCAGGCCGAGTGGCCCAACGATTTTATCTTCCATGTCGATGTTCTGCGGCACCTTAAACTGCATCACAAACTCCGGCCGCAAAGCGGCTGATATACAACAACTGATCGAGAATTTCTGAATACGTCGTCTGCCCCTCCTCGTGTCTCGCCTATTGTAGCAAAGTCAGATCAAATACACTTACTGATCGTCGTCGTCACCATCTATATCGATTGAATCGCCTCGCTTCTGTTGTCCCTTTTTACTGTTGTTCTGCTTGGTTTTCTCTCCATCAATTCTGCGTCCCAGTACTACCACTGCCAACTTCAGCGCTTGATACATTTCTTGTTCGGTGATGTCACTACGACTTGCGAGATCCCGATCAATTACTCCGAGTGATTGGAAACGGCGCACAAGCTCGGCATGTTCGGCTGTTCGTTCGGCTGGGGTACGATTGACGCCTTCTTGATCCAGGCGAATTGATTGACGAATATCGACAGCCAGTGCTTCGACCGTTTTCACCATATCGGGTAATTTTGGCACAGCTTCTTGTCGTCGCTTAATGAACTTCTGCACCCGCGTGTTGATGGTACTAATGAGCTCAGCAAACCGCTTAGGGTCTTCCGTACTGTTGAGCACTTGGAACGACTGCAGCAAGTCGGTCAGCTCTTCGTCGCTTGTACCATATGGCTCGAGTTCGCGAGCAATAGCTTCGGCGCCGGCACGCAGCTGGTGAATATCAACGACGTTTTTTTTATTGGTTGCTGCAGCGCGGAGTTTATCAAGTCTGGTCGAAGCGTCGGTGCTTTGGGCGATCACCTTTGGGCTCATTACTTCTTTGACCGCTTCTTCGTAGTGTTTTACTTTTTCGTTGAGTTCGCGCCGGAATTGATTGAGTGCTTTGGCGCGCGGTTCGAAGTTCTGGAGTTCGGTAATCCAGGTACGTACCTTGAAGGCTTGGTTCGCATCGGTGTGGGTGTCTTCAAGAATGCGGTCAACACGTTCGATCATGATGCTGATTGCTTTGTTAGGATCCCCATCCTTTTCATCGTTCCAGGCTCCAGTTGATTCTCGCTTGACTACGTCGGTGAGTTTCGAGAGTTCAACCTGAATGTCGTCGTCGAACTTGAGCTGGGCGAACTTCTTATTCAGTCGATTCAAATCATTATTTAACCACCCGCGACCCGTGAGTCGCTCTTCGGCAATTCGATTTGGGTCGTCACCAAAGTTGCCGGTATATTTGTCGCTGTCGATCTGGCGCGCCAGTTGCTGAAACTCATTCGGTGATAAGTCGTCGTCTTCAAGGAGCTGTTTGAAGTTCTTTTTGAGAATCTTTTTCGTCGCCTCGTCCTCGCGCTTCCCCAGCGTGTCTTCAAGCTCAGGAATGATTTCATTATAGTGACTGAAGGCTTCTTTGGCCGTGGCGCGGGTGTAGACGCCTGGGAACTGATTCCGCGCCATCTTTTGGTAGCGCTGAATAGCTGCCTGTTCATACGCGCCAAACTTTAACTTGTAGCGCTTGTCGCCTTGCCAGTTCTTGCCGATGAACCCAAGCAAATGGTGAGCATCTTCTTCGCCAATGGCGGTTCGCAAATCGCCAAAGTCGCCAACGCGCCAGCCTTTTGAGTTTGGATCATCTAAGTCTTTGCCGTATTCGTCTTCGAGTCCAATAAACCCTACGCCGTCGCGCATGTTGTCGAAAATTTCTGGTGTGGCGTTTTGTGCTTCGCGATCACCGCGCTGTGCCCACTGTACATCGATCGCTTTCTTGTACATGTCGTAGTTTTTTAACCTAAAGCGCTTGCGACCGTAGGGATCGACTTCTTTGCCGTACATACAGATAACCGTGCCAATGCGTTTGGCTTGGTTCGAATAGCGCTGCATACGCATGACGAAGTTGTAGCCTTGCTCGGTGACTTCTTGCCCACCAGTCTCATTGAATTTCTTGTCGTTGTGGAGCAGATATAACCAGGCGAGCCAGTTGTTGAAGTTGCCGCCCTTTGACAAGGAAAGGAGAACCAGTCGCACGGTTTCTTCTCCACCTGTCTTCATGGCCTCGCCCAATCGTTTCATGCGGTCGCCGCCACTCTCCTCGCGATCGCTAAAGCGCGCCAGTTCCTTCTTGTCGTGCTCGCTGCGAGCCAATTCATAGTAGAAGTCAAACTGTTCGTTGTATGCTCGCTGCACCATGCGAAAGAAACCGAGCGGCTTATAGGTTTTTCCACCAGCCACACCACCAACAGCAGCGCCAAGCCAAGCGCTTGGTCCGCCAGCGAGCATTGAGAGCGCAAAGCCGCCGACTGCGCCAGCAGCAATACGAGCCCACATACCCGATTTGGTGTTAGCGATTTGATCGCCAGTTTCGCCAAGCACACTTTTTGGTCGACGGTTGGGGTCGTAGTCTTTGTACAGGTAGGTCAGATTGAGCGATGCTGGGAGTAGCACCACGCGGGCATCGTGCTCAAGTCGCCGGCTTTTTGTTGGCAAAATTTGATCGAACATTTTTTTGGCATGACCGGCAGCGTCTTTATTGATCCGTAACGTCGCTTGATCGGGATCAATTAAGTAAAAAGCAAGGAAATCGAGCGCCTGCTGATCTTTGTTATCGCTGCGTCGCGTATCAATCGTATGGGGAGCCCCACCTTCGAGGAGCTGTTCGGCCATTGGTGCTTTTCGTACCTGGTACTTTTCAACAAAATCTTGGAATGTCTCATCGCCTTTTTCGAATTTCTTGTCGCCAATTGCTAGGTACGCAATTGCGCGCGCAATCGAGAAGGCGGCATTTAAGAAATCAGGCTTTTGATAGTGGTGTTCAATGCCCTGACCATCTTTCCACGTGACGGTTTTTGCAAATGTTTCATCATCAACGGTGACAATGTGTTTGAATTTGCCGGATGCATCGCGACCTCGAGTAATAACCGCACTTCCAGGAGCAACCGTGTCGCCGTCGTGCCTGTCAGTCTGTGGGCGTTCGCTGTCATATTTGAGGACTATTTCTTGCTCAAAGAATGTTTTGAGCGCCGTGTTTTTGCCCAACACTCGGTTGAGAAGAATTCTTACTTCTTCGAGGGCGATCTTACTGAATGGCCGGTGAACTGGTTCTGGAACCGGTTCGTTCGGTTCGTCGTAATCGCTGATTTTTGAAAAGCCTTCAAAGGCACTTGCTTTCGGTGATTCTGCTAGTTCGGTCTCAATGCCACGAATATACTTTTCGGTTTTTTTGCCAATGGTTTGTTTGTATGTTTCGAACTGTACATTTTCTCGGTCGCTCAGCGGACCACGTTCGTTGGGTCTGGCAGCGACCCATCGTTCTTGCGCTTCGCTCAGTTGCTCACCATGTTCGAGGAGTTCCTGGATATCGCGGCGCTGTTTTAATTCGCGAAACTTTCCAAACTCTTCCTCTTCTTGATCGTTGAGAAAAATGCGTGGCACTTCTTGTGCCAGTCGTTTGTGGGTTTCTAGGTACGTCGAATCGAAATGTTCGCGTTCTTCATGCGCGCCAGATTGATGGCCTGATGTATGGCTCATAGACACCTCTCAACGGGAAACGGTCAACCCTACGCTCTGAATACTCATCTGTCTAGCCTACTTTGAAATAACAATCGTGCCACTATCGGCTGGCATCGTCGGCGTTACCGGATCAACAGTCGCCGATGGCGTTGCGGCATCAGTGCTGATTGATAGCGTGCCAGACTTGTCCGTTAAAGTTGCCGGCGCAACGTTTAGGGTTGCCGTTTTGGTGGGCTGTGAGGGTTCAGTCGTCGCTTCCCCGGCTGGCACAGGGTTTGTGTTCATCGTAGGAACGGGGTCGGTTCCCGTTATGGCGTTCAGAAATTCCTCTACTGATTCACCGTTCAGAATCTTTTTACAGAATTCTTCAGAATTCCAGAGCTGCCAAATAATGCCGACCATTTTTTCAAGCCCGCTTCGGGTAGGGGTAACGATTGTTTTAATTGCCCGCACCTCGTCTTGCAACTTTTGCGGTAGTTCCCGAAATTCTCGACCAGAAAAAACTTGTAGCTTTGGCAGCACAGCTTGAATCTGCGTTAGCTCTTGTCGAACGAGTGCTGAATCATATGCTGTCGGATCGGTTGGTGTGGTGATTGCCATGCAGTTTCCTTACGGGATCGGGTTGGGCGGCGTGGGGGCAACTGGCGGTACTTGTGGTGGGTTCTGTCCACCTCGAACGAGCCGACCAAATAACCCTGGTTGCTGGGCTGGTGTTAGGCGGTTGAGATCTCGCGCATTCTGGGTTGCGCGAAGGCTACGCATAATGGCATCATTTTGCACCAGAATGTGCTGCGCATTCGGATTCTGGCGGATTTGGGCGCGCTGCTGTTCAATCCGCGCGTGATCTGCGGCTGAAAGGTTTGGCGCATCCGGGGTTTCAATGTTACTAAGGTTAATGCCGCTATTTCGAAAAACTCGATCAAGTTCTTGCTGAAGACGATTTTGTTGACGCGTAAAGGTAGTGCGGACGCGATCAAATGTATCGTTGTCTCCTAGTGCGCGTGCCAAATCGCGGTGTTGTTCGGTAATATCCTCAGTCCGAGTTGGTAGAGTTGGGGCAAATCCAGCGTTTCGGCGAAGTTCTTCAGTAAAGTTACGAGCAACTGGTTGGCCAATTGCTGCCAGATCGTTCGGATCAAGTCGAGCTTCTAAATCATCGCTTGTTAAGTGAAGTTGCAGACGATCAAGCTCGGGACTTCCCGCAATACCAGCTTGGTGTGCAGGACTCATTTGTCGAATTGCTTGAAAAGTTGCTCGTTGTTCGGCATTCCACTGATCAGGGCTAATTGCTTGGCCATTCCGATCTTGGACGAGCGCTTGCGCTTCACGGCGAATTTCGCTGGCAGCCACGTTAGTATTCTTACTGCTCCAGCGGCGAACTTTGGCGCGCTGATCGTCGGTAAAACGCTGCCCATCATCCTTCATAATATATTCCCCATTTCGTTGCGTAACCGCAGTACCAAGTGTGTGGGCTGGCAACTCCGCGCGCTGGTTGTACTGCGCAATTAAGCTGTCGACAGCGGCAGCCATGCGCGGATTTTGATCCATGAGATTCTGAATGTGCTGGTCGCGCTGTTCGGCCGTCAATTGGCCATTGCGTGCTGCAATTAGTACCTGGCGATTTGCCTGTTCCATATCGGTCCCTGCGAGCGCTGCGGTAACATCGCGTTGAATATCTTCTTCATTCTTGCCCACGTTTGCCTCTACGGTACTTTCGAACTGTTCGCGCATTTGTGTAGTCATGTCGCCCTGGCTTCGCGCCATTTGATTATCAAAGCCGCCGTGTGCCGCTTGCATAGCGCCGCCAAAATTACCCTTCATAATTTGTGCAACGCCGCGACTAGTGGCTTCACGCGCAGCTTTACCCGTTGCCTTGGCGACTGTTTCGTGGTGATGGTACTGCTCGTCTGTACGTTCTTTCCAGCCGGCTAGGAAGGTGAGAGGCGTCGAGCGAGCTCTGCCGGTTCCTTCTTGAATGTCGCCAAGCCATTTGTCGGCGGTCTTACCGGTGTATGCGCCAACTTTCTTAAGGGCGCCACTCCAGGTGGCTGCCACCGCTCCACCGAGCTTCCATGGAATGGTTACGGCCAAATAGGCCATAAGAGTTGCGAGTACCATGGTTGAAAATCTACCGTTGGTGGTGGTGCCACCCGGAAGTGCTTTTCCAACCTGACCAGCAATGTTTAAAAAGAAGAACGCGATCGGCGCCATAAATGCCCACTTCAGCAAGTTGCTCCACCACTGCTTAAAGTACTGCTGTGTCATTGGAGTGGCTAAGGCGGCAAATGCCAACGGGGACAATGCTGCAAGCATGACGATAACGTAGTAGCGAAGCCAGAAAAGTAGCAGCAGGATAAAAACAATCGCAAACGGAATCAGCAAAAGGCAGAGAAAGCCAAAAGCAACAGGTAATCCAACGCCAGAAAATGCAAAGGCAGAGATTACGCCGGTTAATCCAACAGCTGCCGTACCTGTCAAAAAGACACCTCCCGCAAATGATGCAACAAAGTCATGGGCAAATGTGGTTGGGCTGCCAACAAGTGCAAAGGTAAGTACCTCGCTGGCATCAACGACAAACCGGGTAATGAGTAGTGAAAAATTTGCCAATAGTACGCCAACAATGATTGTTGGCATTATCTTTTTTATGGCGTACGTATCGATATTAATATGAAGAATATTCACGAAGGATAAGAAGAGTAGCACCAACACCACTAAGTAGTTCACAAGATTGAGTGAAATTTGATAGAGCGTTACGGCCCATGGGACAGGAGTTCCGCTGTTGGCAAAATTTAAATCCTTCACTACTTGAATCTGCCCAAGAGCCCCATTGAGGGCGAATGTCATGGCAAATGCCATGGTGTTTTGGAGTGTGTCTCCAATAAAGTGAATTACGCCACAAACAGCACTAACAACAGCTGCGCCACCAAAGCTAGAAACCCAGGCTCCAGTTTGATTTGCTGCGGTACACGCATCGAGAATTGGTGCGTTTGCTTCTGCACTCTGATCTAGCGTGTGATTTGGATCGGATACTACGACGCCACTGCTGTTGACGGGTACGGAGATAGTTCCGTCTTGAAAGGCGACATGAAGGGTTTGGCCACTAGTACCTTTGCAGTCGTAGACGGCATAAATACGGTAAGGATAAAAATGGAATGCATTTCCTGTGCTTGCCTGTTGCTTTTCAATTGTTGCACTTCCGGGGCTCGGGGTAGTAAAGGCGCTTTGTGGTGCGCCATAAGCATTGAATGCTCCAGAGCTATCCGTAGTTGGCTGTAGCCCAAGCATGTATGCATTAAAGCTACAAGTATTCGTGGCCTGGATTTGTTGGCCACCGGAGCCCGAAACAGCCTGTTTGATTGAAAGTATTGGATTCGTACTTGCCGGCTTGTCCCAAGTAAAATTTACTTTCGTTGTTTGGTCATTATTAACAGAGAATGAGTCTAGCTTAAAATTAGTCGGTGCAAAGGTAGAATATGGCCGAGCTCCGGCAGTGCTTCCACCGTTCTGAACAGTGTCGGGGTTTGCTACATATACAGTTCCCAGACTACTAACAGTTGTGGTTATCGAATCTTGAATACTGATTGTAAGGTCTGGGTCATCTGCCAGTACAATTGTCGGCGAAAAGAACGTGCTATAGGCACTGATTAGAATGGTGCCAGTGAGTACCCAAACCATTCCTCGCTTGGCAACAGAAAATACAGCCGACCAGGTCGGTTTGTTGAATTTGCTAAAACGCTGGGGCGTGACCAAGGATTCCCCCTCTACAAGCCTGTGTCACTACGGAAACCACACCCTCCTATCACGTTCTTTTGGGGTGCTGATTCACTATAGCAGCCCGCGCAAAACGTGTCGCAGTTACCAACAGGAAACGGTACAAAAAAGCACCCGCTGGGCGCGGGTGCTTTTTGAGTAACGAATTACTTGGCTTCGGTCGTTGGGGTTTCGCCCACCGCGCGTTTGCGGCTGAGGGAGATGCGACCACGTTCTGGGTCGACCTGCATAACTTTTACCGGGAAGGTGTCGCCCACCTTCACCACCGAGCTAACCGTTTCAACCCGTTCGTCCGATAGTTCTGAAATGTGGACCATGCCGTCTTTGTTCGGCAGAATTTGCACAATGGCGCCAATTTCTTTGCCACTCATGCGATCCTTCTGAATGGCCAACACGGTGCCTTTGTAGACTTGACCGACTAACACCTCGGCAACGAGGCCTTTAATGATGTCAGCCACTTCCTGGGCCTTGGCAGCGTCGGTTGAAGCAATAGAGACGGTACCGTCGTCATCGATATCGATGGTGAGCACCGTTTTGCCACCAGCTGCGTCGATAATTTTGTTAATCGTTTTGCCGCCGGGCCCGATAACGTCACCGATTTTCTTGACCGGAATCTTGACGCTCACAATGCGTGGGGCGTACTTGGAAAGTTCGGCGCGTGGTTCGGCGAGCGTCTTTTTAATGACGTCGAGCACGGTGACGCGAGCAACCTTGGCCCGTTCCAACGTTTCTTCGATCATCTTCATGGTGATACCCTTCACCTTCATGTCGAGCTGAATGGCGGTGACACCATTCTTGGTACCAGTCACCTTAAAGTCCATGTCGCCGCCAAAGTCTTCGATGCCCTGTATGTCGGTGAGCAGTTGGTATTCGCCCTGCTCTTTTTCGTCAAAATCTGGTTCGGTAATCAAGCCAATCGCAATGCCGCCGACTGGTTCTTTAATTGGCACGCCAGCGTCCATAAGCGCGAGGGTCATGCCGCAGGTTGATGCCATTGATGAACTGCCGTTACTGGCAAGTGTTTCTGATACCACGCGGATGGTGTATGGAAATTCTTCTTTTGACGGAATTACCGATGCGAGGGCGCGTTCGGCGAGTGCACCGTGGCCAATTTCGCGCCGACCAGTGGAACGAATTGGTTTTACTTCACCAACCGAGTATGGCGGGAAGTTGTAGTGGTGCATGAACCGTTTGGTGCCTTCGAGTTCCATGGTGTCGATGAGCTGTTCGAATCCTGGACCAGCTAACGTGACGATGGAGAGCGCCTGGGTTTGACCGCGAGTAAAGAGCGCTGAACCATGCGTGCGTGGCAAGAGCGAAACTGACGCTGAGAGCGGGCGAATTTCGTCGAGCTTACGACCGTCTGGACGCTTGCCATCTTTCAGAATCACGGTTCGAATTTCTTTTTCGACCAGTTTGCCAAAGGCGCTCTTAATGTCGATGAGCTTGTAGTTGCCTTCGAAGGTGTCGAGCGCTTCGGCTTCGTGCGCCTTGATCATCTCTTCGCGCTTGGTGCGATCCATTTCGCGAACGGCAGCGCCAATTTTTTCTCCAATCAAGCCGTGAATATCGGCATGCAGATCTTTGCCATCAACTTCAACCGGTACTTCGGTCAAGGTTTCCTTCGGGCGAAGCTCTTTCTTCATCTGCTCAATGAGTCCGAACACTGGCTGCATCGCTTCGTGACCAGCCTTGATTGCTTCGAGCACAATCGCTTCTGGTACCTGGCTGGCACCAGCTTCGAGCATCATGACTTTCTTCTGGGTCGCGGCGATTACCACATCGAGCTCGCTTTCGCGTTGCTCCGACAGGGTTGGGTTCATGATGAACTTGCCGTCAATTCGGCCAACGCGAACACCGGCAATTGGGCCTTCGAATGGTGCTTGGGTAAGGGACAGTGCTGCTGAGGCGCCAATCATGCCTGGCATATCTGGATCGTTCTCGCCGTCCATCGACAGTACGGTAATAATGACCTGAATATCGTTGCGGAAATGTTTTGGAAAGAGCGGTCGCAGCGGTCGATCGATCAAACGGGCGTTCAGAATAGCGGTTTCGCTTGGTCGGCCTTCGCGTTTGATAAAGCGTGAACCAGAAATTTTTCCGGCGGCGTACAACCGTTCTTCGTAATCAACCATCAGCGGCAAGTAGTCAACGCCATCGCGTGGGCTGTCAGCCACCACAGCGGTGGCAAGCACAACGGTGTCGCCGTATTGCACGGTAACGGCGCCGTCGGCCAGCTGGGCGAGTTGGCCAGTGCGGATGGTAAGCGGTTTCCCGCCAAAATCAACCGAGTATTCCTTGGGTGTGTGGTCCATAGACCTCCGTACCCCGTCTCGGCGGTAAGAAACCGATGCTCAAATCTGCGACTGCAGTTTGAGAATTCGTTGCTTACTCCGAGTGATGGGGTTAGTGAATGTTCACCGGCAGTATACCGGACATTTTGCAGCTTGTCATCTTGGAACGTTTTATCTCTGTAAGGGTAGGAGGGAAACTTTGCGGTAGTTTCCCTCCTACCCTTACCAACCCACCACCCTTCCTGCCGCGCACAGTGTGTCTCCTTTTCTTCCTGAAAAGTATTCGACACCGCTCGCGCACGGCGGATCGGATACTTTTCGGAACGAACGTCGCACTGTGGGAAT
>Ga0105240_10003851_pt1 | contig 23176 bp, 7 predicted proteins | sample KBSC54metaG_FD_80426 | JGI IMG/M metagenome (GOLD analysis project Ga0105240, IMG submission 80426) | Corn rhizosphere microbial communities from Kellogg Biological Station, Michigan, USA - KBS C5-4 metaG | ecosystem: Host-associated > Plants > Roots > Rhizosphere > Soil | place: Michigan, USA... | reverse complement strand
TAGACAACCTCGGTTTTGAAGTATGTGATAAGAAAAACTTACTCACCTCGCGCGAGTGTGTCATCATGCAAACTACAAGTCCGTATATTTTCATGCTGATTGCGAAAGACTATGGCTACGACACCAGGAGGTGCAACATAGTAGTAAGCACAGACGATTGCCTGAATGATTACCACCAATTGAAATTGGCCGGGATACAGTTTTACAACGAACCACAATATAGCCCAACGGGCCTAAGAGCCGAATTTTCTGACCCATCCGGTAACCGATGTTTATTAATAGAGGAGCGAAATTATACTGACCTGACGTGAGATGGAATACTTAAGAACACTACGGAACAATAATGTTATATACAGCGGCACGCGCAATAACTACAATCAGCAAACCACGTCTGATTTTAGTATCCGGTTTGTTTTTAGCGGCAACGAACGATATAACATTGGCAAGCGGCAGCTTTCCATCCATAACGATTCATTCCTGATATTGAATAAGGGGACGCATTATACCAGTACGGTTGAGAGCGCTATCCCGGTACAATCTTTAGGGATAAGCTTTGACGATAAATTCCTGCAGGACTTTAAAAATAGCTGGCAGCTTAAGGATGATACCCTGCTGAATCTGAATAAATATCCTTCTATAAATAGGTATGAGCATGAGTTTGATGAAACGATCTATCCTTTCAAGGGCGATCTGTTTTTTAATGTAAATCACCTGAAGCACCACCTCGATCGTGGTTTGCAGGATGAGTTGTTGATAAATGAATACCTGCATCATTGCCTGATCAACTATTTCCAGATATTTAATGAGGAGATATTTCAAAAGGCGCAGCGTCTTAATTTTCTGAGTAAAAGCACCAAGATTGAGATACTCCGCAGATTAAACCTGGCTAAAGAGTATTTGTATTCTAACTACAATACCAATGTCAGCCTGGATGAGCTTGCCGAATATGCCTGCTTATCCGTTACCCATTTGCTACGTACTTTCAGGCAGGCATTTCATCAAACGCCGCACCAGTTTTTGGTACAGATCAGGTTGCAAAGAGCTAAGGATCTGCTCAAAAACACCGATTACCCTGTGAACGAAATCGTCAATATGGTCGGCTTTGATTGCCCCAGCTCATTTATACGGCTTTTTAAAGACCGCTTCCAGACAACTCCGCTTAAATACAGGCTTAGCTTCTAACAGGTTATCAACTCACCCCGAATGCGCTACGCTGTTCGACCCTCTCTCCGCCTTGCGGAAAGAGGGTAAAAGCATTTTTTTGATTCCCTCTTTATCGCTCGCGATAGAGAGGGTGGTCGGGCGAAGCAATGACCGGGTGAGTCAACTCTGCGATTTGCAATGAAACCGTGCTGATAACTGTCCCAATATGCGAAAGTCACACATTATGGTGATTTTCGCATATTGCTCTCTATTCCCATTCTTTAAAATTGTTGCGGACAAGGTTTTTGTCCGGCTGATCTTCTCATCGTTGCTGCTACTCATAGCAAACCTATAATCTCTCAACATTTCACCATAAAATGAAAATCAAATACATACCTGTATTTACCAATGATATTGAAAAACAAGTAGCTTTTTTTACCGAAACCTTAGGGTTTGAAGTTTACGGCAAGAAAGACCTTCTACCCGACCAGGAAGGCATATTGATAAAAACCAATAGTCCAGATTTTTTTATAGTTGTAATGACAGACCCTGACAAAAAATACGTCCGGAGCCAGATCATCATTAATAGCCATGATTGTTTGAGTGACTATTACAATTTAAAAATGGCCGGCGTTGTCTTTTTTAATGAGCCGCACTATTTGCCAATGGGTTTAGGCGCCGAATTTTCTGACCCTTCCGGGAATCAATATTTATTAATTGAAGAGCGCAGTTACAACACTCCGGCTTAACAATCAGCATCATAAGTTTATCATTTTTTAACCCTGATGTGCCAAAATTATCAAAATGGCTGTTTTCGCACATCGGGTGGCGATTCCCGCACATTCCGTCCAACTGCCAATAGCTAAAATTGTTCTAAGGCATTTTTGCCCAAAAAACACCCCTGAGTTTTTTAATAAATCACGGCTGATGGATTTATCCATGCAGCCTATTACTCAATAATTAAAATCATATGAAAAAACGACTACTTATCATGTTGTTGCTAATGATTACTGCTTTCGGCACAGCAACAGCACAAACCACCAACATTACCGGTAAAGTGACCGGCGCAGATGACGGTCAGCCGCTTCCGGGTGTATCCGTTAAGGTCAAAGGAAGCTCTATTGGGACTCAAACCGATGTGAATGGCGTATTCCAACTCAAAGGAATCAGCCCTTCAACCATATTAACTTTTATGTATATAGGCTATGTGAGCCAGGATGTTCCCGTTGGAACCAACACAGAACTGAATATTAAACTGCAAACCAGCAGCAAGCAACTGTCTGAAGTTGTGGTTACAGGTTATCAGTCCAAAATACGGACGGATGTTTCATCCTCTATATCCGTTGTCGGCTCCAAAGAAGTTGCTGATAAACCTGTGGTCGCCATCGACAATTTGCTGCAGGGAAAGGCAGCAGGCGTACAGGTGACCACCCAGAATGGCAAACCGGGAGCCAATGCCTTTATCCGTATAAGGGGAACAGGCTCGGTAAGTGCAGGCCAGGAGCCTTTGTTGGTAGTTGACGGTGTGCAGATCCCGGACAACATGTCGGCCCAGTTTTACTCAACCTTAAATGCCAACGATGTGCAGAGCATCTCCATCCTGAAGGATGCCGCAGCAGTTTCATTGTATGGTGCGAGGGGATCGAACGGTGTTATTGTGATCACCAGTAAAACAGGCGCTACATCCGACAGTCGCATTACCTACAGCTTTCAATACGGGACCAACCGCAAAATACCAGACAATTTTAAGATGATGACGCCTGCGCAGAAGCTGCAGTATGAGTACGATCTGGGTTACGAGAACTCGGATTTTTCACAGTACCTGCAGAGCAATGGTTATCCGGCAGATGCGACACTTTTCAATATCACGGATGCACAACGCCAGGCCGGCTGGAACAGCCTGATTGCACAGTCGCATAACTGGCAAGACGATATACTGCGGACAGGTCACATAATGCAACACCAGTTGGCTATAAGCGGGCATGAGAACAAGACAAATTATTATCTCTCTTTTCAAAAATACGATGAGGATGGCATTACTGTAGGTTCCGATTTTAAACGCTATACCGGTAAACTTAACCTGAGCACTGCGGTTAAACCCTGGTTTACTGTTAGTAACAATACAAACTTTGGCGAAAGCTCTAGTAATGAGCTCAGGGACATTTACAACGTTCAGAACCCCTTCTTCGCCATTTATGGTTATAACCCCTACGAACCGGTACACAATCCCGATGGCACTTATAACTTAACCAGCCAGGGCTTCCCGATACTGGAAGCATTGGTAAATAACCCGGAGACTAAGAAATTCCTGAATGGTTATAACTCCACCACGTTAGATGTCCATCCGATCAAAGGGCTTAATGTATCGAGCCAGATAGGTTTAACTTACACTGACTATAAGCGTTCAGTATTCATTAAACCAGGTTCTGTTCTGGATAGTTACATTGCCGATCCATCCAACCCGGGTGAAAAAACTGATAACGGTTCAACCGAATTTGGATATGATTGGGTAAACAAAGCGATCTATAAATTTGACGTTGCAAATGATCATCATTTTAATTTGCTGGCTGTACAGGAGTTCCAGAAAGACCAGTTCACCAGTTACGCGTTAAGTAAAAAGGGCTTTGCATCGGGCGACCTGAGCACACAGGATAATGGCGCGGCAAACGACCTCACCAACACTACAACCTTATCTATATGGACGCTTGCCTCATTGCTTGGCGAATTGGACTATAACTATCAAAACAAATATTACCTGACCGGCAGTTACCGCCGTGACGGCTCATCCCGCTTTGGCGCAAATAACAGGTATGGTAATTTTTATGCGGCCAGCGTATCGTGGTTGTTAACCCAGGAAGATTTCCTGAAGAACTCCGATTGGTTGAGCGTATTAAAATTACGTGCTTCTGTAGGTACCGCAGGTAACTTCAGCGGGTTGACCAACTATCAGTCGTTAGCTTTATTTGGCTTCGGCAAGTATAACAACCAGCTTACCTCCCTCCCTATTCAAATACCGAACCCTGACCTGACATGGGAGAAAAAACTGAAAAGAGATATTGGTGTAGACTTCGAATTATTTAAAGGACGGGTATCAGGTTCATTCGAGTACTACAATGAAAATACCAGTTCGTTATTATTCAACGTACCGGTTTCTCAAACTACAGGATTTGCTTCGGTAATTAAAAACGTTGGTGAAGTAAATAACAAAGGGATTGACTTTGCCCTGAATGTAGACGTAGTAAAAGCCCATGGAATAGTATGGAGCGTTTACGGCAATATCAACTACAATCAAAATAGAGTAACCAAACTTTACGGCGGTGCCGACGAAGTGGACGACCTGAACGGATTAGGCGTGGTCAAACCTGGCTATGCCATTAATACCTTTAAACTGGTACGATATGCAGGCGTTAATCCAGAAACAGGCGCACCACAATATTATGACAAGAATGGCCAGATAACAGAAACTTACTCAAGCGGAGACGCAGTTATCCTGAAAGGTAAAAGCCCAAACCCTAAATTCTTTGGCGGATTCGGCTCAAGGGTAAGCTATAAGGGAGTTGAATTATCTGCCGATTTCACTTATACCCTGGGCAATTATGTATTTAATTATAACAAGGAAACATTGGATGCATGGGGCGATGAGGTTTACATTAACCAGGCCGCAGACGCTTTAAATTACTGGAAGAAACCAGGCGATAAGAATGTACTGCCAAAGCCGTCTGTCGACAACGTGACTTACGACACCGACTTGTACCTGCAAAATGCATCGTATATCAGGCTGAAGAATTTAACGCTGGCCTACACCCTGCCAAAAGAACTTACTCAGAGATTTAAAATAGAATCACTAAGAATTTTTGGTACAGCTCAGAATCTTTGGACAATCAATCCTAAGCATTTCTTTGGCGATCCGGAAGTTGGTATAGGTAGTGCAGAATCATTTGCAACAACCATTCCCGGACAGGCTACGCTTTTCAGCTATCCGAATACCCGTCAGTTTACATTCGGTGTTAGTGTCACCTTTTAATCATTGTTAAAACAGAAACAGAAATGAAAAAGACATATATATATGCATTGCTTATATTGCTGACAGCAGGAGGATGCAAAAAAGAATTAACACAAAACCCGTCAAACGCCATCAACGCGGCGGATGCTTTTAAAACCGAGTCCGACTTTACCAATGCGGTCAGGGGTGCTTATGGTGCATTCAGGGGTGCAAGCTATTATGGCGGCCAGGATGCCGGTGCTATGGCAAGCACACCAGACATACTTGCAGACAACCTGATATTGAACCAACAAGGGCGTAAATCGCAGCAAACATTTTTCCTGTACAAATACCAGTCAAATAACACCTGGGATGTATGGTCAAATGCTTACTCGGTAATTCTGCGGGCCAATTTTGTATTGCAGAATATAGATCACCTGGCTGCCGGCGATTTTAAAGATAATATCCAGGGTGAGGCATTGGCTATCCGGGCGCTTGCTCATTTTGATCTGTTGCGGGTATATGCCAAATCTTATTCATCAGCATCGGATGCTGATCTGGGTGTACCATATGTTACCTCAACAGACCCTACTCAATTACCATCACGCTTACCTGCAAAACAAGCTTATGGTCTTGTTGAACAGGACTTTTTACAAGCTCAGACATTAATAGGTGCCGACAATGGCGTTGGCAGGTTAAACAAAGGAGCGGTAGAAGCTTTGTTATCCAGATTGTACCTGTATGAAGGACAATGGCAAAAGGTAGTTGACCAGGCTACCAGTGCCATCGCCGATGCACCGGCGGCCAATGCACTGGCTTCGGCCACAGATTTCCCACTAATCTGGACCGATGAAACCGAAGCTGATGTGCTATTCAAAATAAAAATACAGGATGCAGATGCTGTTACCATTGGTGTAGGTTATGAACAAGCGGGACCAAGCGGTGTTATACCTGAGTACAGCGTTGATTTTGCGTTCTTTAATCTCTTCACCAATAATGACGTACGCAAGGACGCTTATATCGGGCAAACTAATTACAATGGATTCGATTTCAACTACGTGAAGAAATATTTCGGACGGCCAACCGGAGCCGCTAATGACCTGGATGCTAAGGTAATCCGCATGGGAGAGGTTTATTTGAACCGCGCCGAAGCTTATTATAACCTGGCAAATCCTGTAAGTGCTCTTGCCGATCTGAATACATTGCGCAGCAACCGTTATACCGGCTTTGTTGCGGGTGCTGAAACAGGTACAGCGCTGTATGATGCCATCCAATTGCAAAGAAGATTGGAGCTTGCATTTGAAGGTGCGCGCTTCTTTGATATCAAGCGGTTGAACCTGCCAATCCAGCGTTCATCGTTTGGGGACAGGGCCGATGGTACAGGTGTTGCTGCGACTATAAAAACGGTAGCGGCGGGTAGTAATTTATTTCAGTTGCCAATACCGCTGTCTGAATTAAATGCGAATCCAAAAATCGTTCAAAACCCTGGTTATTGATGCTTAAAATAGTCTTTTAGGCGATTTTCGCACATCATAACAGAGTTCAGAATTTTATGTTTGTAATGGCCGGATAGTTTCTCGTTAAGACATTTGGTCAGTTAATAGTTAATTAAAAAAGTCAATTGCGCGAGGTAATTGACTTTTTTTGTTTTTGTAACAAGCCATTAAAAATACTATGTCATTTTTGTCCCGGCAGGGTCTCTCAAAGGGGAGCCTGCGTTAAGGGGACCTCTAACCATTTATGTTTACGAAAAGTGGTGCATACAATGCAGGGTCCCCTTCGGGAGACCCTGCCGAGACGGGAAAAAACTATCCTCTAGAAACTATGTCATTTCGAACGAACGAAAAGGGAATAACGGTGGCCGTGAGGAGAAATCTTATCCATCATGCATAGCGAATATGCTGGGTGTAAAAGATTTCTCCTCACCCTACTACACAGCCCAAGCCGTTCGTTCGAAATGGCATGGTTTCTATTGCCTTCCGTCGTGGTTAAGGCTTCAGATAAGCTTATTCTTCCGAGCCACATGAATGGCATTAGCCCTTGAATGTACGTCCAGTTTGACGTAGATATTTTTGATGTGGGTTTTAACCGTCTCTAATTCAATAAACAGATCTTCGGCGATTTCGCTTCGTTTCTTGCCGTCAGCTACCATGCGCAGAATTTCAGTTTCGCGTTTAGAAAGCGGCGAGTCCTGGTTTTTTTGGAAGGACCTGATCACCATCCGGGCAATGTTCTTGCTCATCGGGCCGCCACCATCCCGCACCTCCCACAGTGAATCAATTATTTTTTGTGATGAAGAATCTTTTGTGATGTAGCCTGACGCGCCGTTTGAAAGTGCCTGCATTATCTGCTCTTCGCTTTCAAAAACAGTTAACATAAGCACGTGTGTTCTGGGCAATTGTTTCTTAACAAGCGGTATTGCTTCAATGCCGCTCATGCCCGGCAGTTGAATATCCATCAGGATAACATCCGGCTGATCATTGGCAATATACCTTTCAGCATGTTCAAAAGAGGTGTAACCATTAACCACAGTTATCCCTTCCTCTACACCTATTAATTGCTTATAGGTTTGAAGCAAAATCTTATCATCTTCAATAATAACTACGCGTATACATCCATGCATCTTACCCGGGAATTGGAAATGTCACCTGGCTGTGGGTGCCTACGTTGATATTAGAATCAATCTCTAATTTCCCGTTTAGCCTTTTAGCCCGGTTTTGCATATTCCGAAGTCCGTTGCCTGTTGGTACTAAGTGCTCTTTATCGAACCCACAGCCATTATCGGATATCGTAATACTAATCTGTTTATAAGACGTTATCCCTATGGCAAGTGTTACAGTTTTTGCACCCGCATGTTGTAAAATATTATGCATTAATTCCTTACAGATCAAAATAATGTTACGGCCCGTACCCAGGGGCAGGCGAATCTTCTTATATGTTGGGTCATTATCCGAAGCCTGGTATAAAATATCAGTGCTACCAAATAACTCCCTCCCGAAATTTGCGATCAATTCATACACATCGTACAAGTTGTCATTATCAGGATTCAGCGCCCAAAGAATGTTCTTGGTGCCCGAATAAAGCTCGTCCACACTGGTTCTGATGTGCTGTATCAACGCTTTCTCATCGGGTTTATCTTTGGTTATCTTTCTGTCCAAAAGTTCCGATAAAAGATTGATCCTGGTGAGTTTATTACCGAGGTCATCATGAAAGTCCTCTGCGGTTTGCCGGCGGACAAAAGCCTGTTCTTCCAGCTTTAAATTCTCAATATATAAAGCCTTCCGGTTGTTTTGGTAGGTCTTGTAGCGATAGATGCCATAAGCCGCCGACAGAAAGATAACGATTACCAATATTTTAAAAGTAGCGCTTTGAACGAATGTTGGCGTTATGGTAAATGCAAAAACGGCAGGAGCTTTATAGTAGCCATCACTATTAATAGCCCGTACTTTAAATGTATAATGGCCTGGTGGCAGATTAGGGTATTCTACATAGTCATGGTTATCAGTTTTCCCATAGGTCTTATCAAGGCCCTCCAACTGATATTGGTATTGAATATCTCGGGCATCAGAAAAATCAATTGCCTGAAATTCTATCTCGATATGGCTCTTATCGGATGATAGCGACAAATTCGCCGGCAGTTTATAGCCCTTTTGATAAGTATACTTTACGCTATCCTTAATTTTTGCAGACAGCCAGACACTTTGAATGACTGTGTTGGGGACAGGGAGAGCTTTTTCATCTTTGTTTGTTTTATATACAAATACGCCGCGCGTTGTACCCACCAGGATATCAGTATCGGTATGCATTATGGAGTTCTGGTTACACTCAACTATCGGGTTGAAAATACTTTCTTTAACCAATGTCATCCGGCTATGATCTGTTATCCTGTATTTATTTATCCCCTTGCCGGTCCCCAGCCATAGTGCATCTTTTATAATGTCAACACTATAGATCGTATTAGACAACAAACCACTTTTTGCATTAATGTTGCTTACTGCATTGGTTTTTGTATTCCAGATATATAGCCCATAGTCATTTGTGCCGATTAAAAGAAATGGGCCATGCGCAAGTAATGTGATTACATTTTTACCTGCTACAGAGGGCAGATTGAAATTCGGGTCCAGTTTTTTATCCCGGATCAATTGAAGACCGTTTACTGTAGCTACAAAAACAGAATCGGGACCTTTAGCTAATATAGCCGAACAAAAATGAGTGGAAGGTACCTTGATCATTTCTCCTTTTTCAAGATAAAAGCAGCCGCCCGCTGTTGCTATCCATATGGTTTTTGATGGATCTTCGGCCATGTGAAAAAATATCTGGTTGTCCTTTCCCGAGACTGGGTCATAAACTGATCTACCCTTTTTCTTTACCCATAGCCCCAGGTTATCCGTCCCTACCCATAAGTTGTCCCCGCTATCATTCAATAAACAATTAACCCGGAGCTTAGACGATTCTCCGCTTTTGACGATCTCCTGTTTAAGCTTATGATTTGCAAACGACCACAACCCTCCTCCGTTGGTACCCCAAAATAGTTGCCCTTTTGAATCCCTGGCCATGCTCATCACCGCTTCATTATTCAACCCCTGTGTTTTGTCGTAAATTATAAAATCATCATTTTCATAGCTGTATAGTCCTTCTCCATCTATGCCAAACCACATCCGGTCATCCTCATCACAGTACATATTAAATACCCGCTCATTGGTAAACCCGTTATTCTCATTAAAATATTTGACTGATTGTCCATTGAAAAAGAACGCACCCTTATTTGTTCCGATCCATAGATTTTTATGATGATCCTGCTTGATAGACGTAAGTTCATTAACTTCGGAAAAAGAAGCCGGAATATTGATTTTTTCAACGCGATTACTATCGCATTGAAATAAACCGGCGTCAGAAACAAACACGATTGCTCCCGGAGTTCTGTCGCTGAATACAAAGTCCTTAATGTATTGATTCTTTACGCCGGCCACTAAATGCCAGCCATTCTTATCTTGTTTATATATTCCCCTGTGGTAAAGAGAGGCGTATAAATTTCCTTGTTTATCTATCTGCAATGAGCTCACATAGTCCATCTTTGCGATGATATCCTGGGAAACAAGTTGATTGCCGGTCAACTTAAACAACTTAGAGGCTGCGACAGCCCATATGTCATTATTCTTATCGACGATTAATTTAAAAATACTCCTGACATTGACTTTGTCTTTGAATGGATAATTGACAATCCCTTTATCAGTAAAGGCAGTCAATCCCCTATTGCCACCCCAGAAAACATTGCCCTTATGATCGGAGGCAATCACAAAATTGGCATTAGATGTCAGCCCATCATCAATAGAATACGATCTGAATTTTTTGCCGTCGAAGCTATTGATCCCCCCCAGGGTCGAGAGCCATATTTGCTTTTCTTTATCCTGGCAAATGGCTAAAACCTGGGATTGCGCCAGGCCGGCAGTTAAGTCGTAGTGATGGAAATTATACTTCTGTGCGTATAAAGCAGAGGAGCAAAATATCAGGAATATCAGCAAAAACTGTTTCAGTAAAAGCCCTTTGGCTTTAATGTATGCAAACGCCGAAAGTCGGTATTTAGCTAAAAAATTTACAGGATATTCACTACCGGCCGGGGTAATCGGTATCGATTTGATCATTGTTGCCAATTATAGAGAGATGTAAATTTAACACTTAAATGACAAAAATAAATACCCCTAAAAGGGGTATTTCAAGATCAATATTTGATCACGAAGAAGCTTGCTTTACGTTTGGTCTCCCCATTCACTTTATATTCCAATTCGTAAAAATACGTCCCCGGCTTCTGCATTTCTTTGGTAATGTTTGAATGGCCATCGAATACTTTACCCTGGTTATCGTAGCCCGCTATTTCAAAAATGGTGGCACCGTTGCGGTTCATAAGGGTTACCTTATTATCTGGGTAACTCTCAATGTTATCGATCTGCAGTATATCATTTATGCCGTCACCATTTGGCGATACGGCTTGTTGCACTGAAGGTTCCGCTACGGGTACATAAGTTTCATGTAAGGGGTTAACAACAGATACAAGTGCAGCCGACGAAGACTTAACAGTCAGCGTACCGGCCACATAGGTGATAGTGTAGTTGGCATCAACCGCGCCACTGGCTGTTATAGGATAAGTTCCAATAGGTGAGCTGGTTCTTGCGGTGGTTGTCACCGTTGGTTGGGTTGTCAGGACTGAATTGGTTTCGCCATTCACAAAGCCGCTATAACTTACTGTAAGCGTTGGGTTGGCGTTTCCCTGAATTTTAGTTTGGTTATTCGCTGTGATCGTCAATGGCACCTTATTTACTGTGATACTGCCGGTGACGTAACTTATAGTATAATCAGCCGCTATGAAGGTGCCTCCTGTTGCTGCGGATGGTGTTACCGACCCGGAATAGCTTCCTGCTTTGGACGTGGCCGTTGCGCCGGTGCCATAAGCTATAGTCACCGTACCTATAGTTTGTCCGTTTTTCAAACCGAATGACGTAAAGGCTGTTGAGCCCGTTTTCCCGGTGACGGATGTACCGTAGTTCTTTGTAACATTTGTGGCTGTTATAGTCAATGCAGCCTTGCTTACAACAATATTCCCGGCGACATAGGTTATCGTGTAATTAGCTGCAACAAAAGTTCCTCCCGTTGCAGCAGACGGCGTAGCAGTACCTGTATATGTGCCGACAGCTGCGGTAGCTGCCGAACCTGTACCATAAGTCATGGTAACAGTGCCTATTGTCTGACTATATACAAGTCCACTCGAAGTAAATGCGGTTGAGCCTGATCCACTCGTTAAACTTGAGCCATATGTCTTGGTTGCAGCTCCAGTAATGGTGAGCGCCGCTTTGGTTACCGTTAACGTCTGCTGCAAGCTGGTCGTGCCATTGCTTGCAGTGATTGTTGAAGTTCCAACCGCTACGATATGAATATTACCTGACACAATAGTCGCTACCGAAGTATTACTGCTGGTATAAGTTATAGTTCCAGTTGTGGTAGTCGCCCCGGGACTAAAGTTAGCGACACCATACACTTTAGACGGAATCGCATTAAATGTCAATGTATTGGCTGAGGTGACGGTAAGGGTACCTGCAACATAACTGATGGTGTAGTTGGCAGCGGCGGCGCCACTGGCCGTGATCGGATAGGTCCCTACTGTGGAAGTAGTGGTTGCAGTAGTGGTTACCGTTGGCTGGGTGGTTAATACGGAATTAGTTTCGCTGTTTACTAATCCACTATAGCTTACTGTTAAAGTTGGGTTGGCCGCACCCTGTGTCTTAGTTTGATTGTTTGCTGTGATGGTCAATGCTGCCTTGTTTACGGTAATATTGCCCTTGGCATATGTGATAGTATAATTGTTTGCTGTAAACGTGCCACCTGTTGCTGCTGATGGGGTTACCTGTCCTGTGTAAGAGCCTGCTGCTGCTGTTGCCGCAGAGCCTGTACCATAAGCTATAGTGACCGTACCGATAGTTTGCCCGTTAACCAAACCACTCGAAGTGAATGCGGTCGAACCTGTACCGCCTGACAGTGTTGCCCCATAGGTTTTGGATGCGTTATTGGCCGTAATAGTTAATGTAGCGGCAGATACGATGATATTACCTGTGGTATAAGTGATGGTATAATTGCTTGCTGTAAGTGTACCGCCTGTTGCTGCTGATGGCGTTATCGATCCTGTATAGGTACCTATAGCAGTAGTGGCGGTTGATCCGGTGCCATAAGCGATGGTGATGCTGCCGATGGTTTGACCATTCGCCAAACCCGTTGCTGTAAAGGCTGTTGAACCGGTGCCACCAGTAACCGTTGATCCGTAAGTTTTGTTTACATTATTGGCCGTAATATTTAATGCGGCGGCATTCACAGTAATGTTACCCTTATTGTAAGTAATGGTATAATTACTCGCACTAAAGGTTCCCCCTGTCGCAGCTGATGGCGTTACCTGGCTTGTATAAGTACCCACAGCAGTTGTAGCAGAAGCTCCTGTACCATAGGCCATAGTAACGCTTCCTATAGTTTGCCCGCTTACCAGGCCGCTAGAAGTAAATGCCGTAGAACCGGTACCGCCTGTCAGCGTTGCGCCGTAAGTTTTGGTAACATTATTGGCTGTGATAGTTAATGCGGCAGTTGATACGATTATATTACCCGAATTATAAGTTATGGTATAATTACCTGATGTAAATGTGCCTCCCGTTGCGGCAGATGGTGTTACTGAACCGGTATAAGTTCCCGCATTAGCTGTTGCCGCAGAACCTGTTCCGTAAGCAATAGTTACGCTGCCGATGGTTTGACCGTTTACAAGTCCTGTTGAAGTAAATGCCGTTGACCCCGTGCCGCCGGTAATTACGTTACCGTAAGTTTTGGTAGCGTTGTTTGCTGTAATTGTCAATGTTGCCGGTGTAACTACAATGCTGTTGGTTGTATAGGTAATGGTGTAGTTTCCTGCCGCAAAAGTACCGCCCGTTGCAGCGGATGGCGTAATTGCGCCGCTATATGTACCAACGGCGACGGTTGCGGCCGAGCCAGTGCCGTAAGCGATGGTAATACTACCTATTGTCTCCCCGTTAACTAATCCAGTTGAAGTAAAGGCTGTTGAACCAGATCCTCCCGTAAGCGTGCTACCATAAGTTTTATTGATGCTGCTGGCAGTAATACTCAGTGCGGCCGGGGTTACGGTTAGAGTTTGTTGCAAACTTGTCGAGCCATCGTTGGCGATTATGGTGGAAGTTCCTGCACCAACGATATGGATATTACCGGATACAATGGTCGCTACCGACGTATTACTGCTAGTATAATTTATCGATGATGAACTCGCTGCACCTGGGTTAAAATCTGCCGTTCCATACACCTTAGACGGTATCGGACCAAAACTTAATGCAATACCCGTTACAGTCAAAGTACCTGCCGTATAGCTTATATTATAGTTGTTACCTGCAGCGCCGCTGGCTGTGATTGGATAAGTGCCAACAGGTGAACTTGTAGTCGCGGTCGTTGTCACCGTTGGCTGAGTAGTAAGGACCGAATTGGTTTCGCTATTTACAAAGCCACTGTAGCTTACGGTCAACGTTGGGTTGATGGCTCCCTGTGTTTTAGTTTGATTATTAGCTGTGATCATTAAGGCTGCCTGCCCGATGGTCAGAGTACCGGCTGAATAGCTGATACTATAATTGACATTAACTGCTCCGCTGGCTGTGATCGGGTAAGTTCCAACAGAAGAACCTGTGCCAGCGGTAGTACTAATCGTTGGCTGCGTAGTCAAACCGGATTGTGTATCGCCATTAACAAAACCGCTGAAAGTTGCTGTTAGTGTCGGATTAACCGCTCCGTACGTTTTTGATTGATTGCTGGCTGTAATGGTCAATGCAGCCTGTCCTACAGTTAATGTTCCGGCTGTATAACTGATGGTATAATTGTTATTCACCGCACCGCTGGCAGTGATAAGATAGGTACCAACGGGTGATCCTGCAACAGCCGTTGTTGTAATAGTTGGTTGTGTAGTAAGGTTACTTTGCGTGTCACCATTCACAAAGCCACTATAAGTCACAGTTAGTGTTGGATTAACTGCTCCATAAGTTTTTGATTTATTGGCTGCAGTTATAGTCAGGGCCGCCTGTCCAACTGTTAATGTGCCTGCCACATAACTGATCGTATAATTATTAGATGCAGCGCCGCTTGCTGTTATCGGGTAGGTGCCAACAGATGACCCGGTAACAGCAGTAGTGGCTACTGTAGGCTGGGTGTTTAAAACTGAACTGGTTTCATTATTCACAAATCCAGCGTAGGTAACAGTTAGCGAAGGATTGGCAATCCCATAAGTTCTTGATTTATTTACAGCAGTGATAGTGAGCGCAGCCTGATTTACTGTCAATGTTTGCTGTAAACTGCTCGTGCCATCATTGGCAGTGATGGTGGATGTCCCGGCTCCAACGATATGAATATTGCCGGAGACGATAGTCGCGACAGCAGTATTGCTACTGGTATAAGCAATAGAATTTGTACTTGTAGCCCCGGGACTAAAATTTGCATCTCCATAAGTCTTTGATGGCAACGGACCAAAAGCCAAAGCGGGAGCAGTAACCGTTAGGGTTCCCGGAGTATAAGTGATATTGTAATTGGCATCCACAGCTCCACCTACCGTTATTGGATATGGGCCGATTGGCGAACTCGTAACGGCGGTGGTACTTACTATAGGCTGAGTAGTTAATGCCGAGCTGTTTTCTCCATTCACAAATCCAACGTAGCTTACAGTTAATGCTGGATTAGCCGTACCCTGCACCTTGGTCTTGCTGTCTGCTGTGATGGACAGTGCAGCTTGTCCAACGGTTAAAGTCCCTGGCACGTAACTTATAGTATAGTTAGGACTTGCTGCCCCGCTTGCTGTGATTGCGTATGTTCCTACGGCGGAGCCTGTCAGCGCAGCAGTACTTACCGTCGGTTGTGTACTTAAATTGACAGGACTGTCACCGTTTGCAAAAGCGCTGTAGCTTACCGTCAGAGCCGGATTAACCGAGCCATAAGTTTTAGCTGCGCTGCTGGCTGTAATGGTAAGGGGTACTGGTGTCACAGTCAGTGTCTGTTGCGCACTGGTACTGCCGTTATTTGCTGTAATGGTCGTGTTGCCTGCACCTACTATGTGTACCTTACCCGATATAATGGTCGCGACAGCAAGGTTACCGCTGGTATAAGTGATCGTCCCTCCGCTGGCGCCCGCACTAAAATCACTGGAGCCGTAAGCCTGCGATGGAATAGGATTAAAAGTTAAAGCCAGGGCATTTACAGTCATCACTCCTGGTACATAGCTCATGCTGTAATTGGCATCCACTGCCCCACTCGCCGTGATCGGGTAATTAGCTGGTGGCGAATTAATATCAGCAGTGGTAGAGATTGTAGGCTGCGTATCCAGGCTGATCGCGGTTTCATTATTCACAAAGCCGGTGTATGATACCGTCAAAGGCGGGTTATCGGCACCATAAGTTCTGCTCAGGCTATTAGCCGTTATCTTTAATGGAGCGCGGGTAACGGTTAACGATCCGTTATTGTAAGTAATGTTGTAGTTCGGATCTGCTGCACCGTTCACCGTGATAGGGTAGGTTCCGACTATTGAGTTTGCGTCGGCGTTAACCGATATTGTCGGTAGGCTGTTCAGGCTGCTTTCACTTTCACCGGGCACGAAACCGTTATAGCTTATGGTCAAAGGCGGGTTATCGGCACCATAAGCTTTGGTTTGATTGTCTGCACTGATAGTAAGTGATGCTGGTGCAACAGTTAAGTTTTGGTCGATACTTGTTCTGCCATCATTGGCGGTGATAGTCGAACTACCAACCCCAACAATATGCACCAAACCATTCAAAATAATTGCAACAGTTGTATTACTGCTACTATAAGTTATAGCTGTTGAGCTGGCTGCACCAGCGTCAAAATCAGCATTGCCGTAGGTCTTTGATGGAATAGGACCAAAAGTCAGGATAAGACCAGTTACAGTCAAAGTACCCGGCGCATAACTGATATTATAATTAGCATCTACAGCCCCACTTGCCGTGATCGGGTAATGCCCGGCAACTGAATTCGTCGTTGCCGTAGTAGTAACCGTAGGCAGCGTAGTTAAGCTTCCCTGATCGTCGTTGTTTACAAACCCGCTATAGCTTACGGTTAGTGGCGGGTTCGAAGCGCCGGCATCTTTGGATTGATCGTCCGGCGTTATAGTCAGACTGGCCTGCCCTACGATGATATTGCCGGAAGCATAGTTGATGTTATAATTATTAGGATTGAAACTGCCTCCTGTTGCTGCCGATGGGCTTACTGAACCGGCATACGTGCCCACTGCCGCACCTTGCCCCGCGCCTGAGCCATAAGTTAAGGTTACGCTTCCAACAGTTTCACCATTTTGCAACCCCGCTTTATTAAATTGAGTCGAACTGCCGTCTGTTAAGCTTGACCCATACGTCTTGTTTGCATCTTTGGCCGTGATCGTTAGCGATGCGGGTAATACTGTTAGCGCTTGCGTTTGAGTTAAGCTACCCGCGCTGGCTGTTATATTTGCAGTACCTGCGCCAATAATATGAATGTTTCCATTCACAATGCTTGCAACGGATGTATTATCGCTGCTATAAGATACCGGCGATAAACTTGTTGCTCCGGGATCAAAATCTGATGCGCCATAGGTTTGAGATGGCATTGCTGAAAACACTAACGTTGTTGGATTAATGGTCAACGTGCCGGGTACGTAACTTATGGCATAATCCGGATCTGATGCATTACCCGGCGTGATCGGATAATCACCTTCCGGCGAGTTTGTATCTGCTGTAGTAGTGATAGTGGGCTGAATAGCTAAACTATTTTTGGTGTCGCCGTTCATAAACCCACTATAGCTTACTGTTAAAGCAGGGTTTACACTTCCCTGTATTTTGGATAAACTGGCGGCGGTGATGGTTAGTGGTGCCGGCGTCACTGATAATATACCCCCAACATAACTGAACGCATAATTACTATTTACAGCTCCGCTGACGGTTATTGGGTAACTCCCCGTTGATGAACTGTTCGTTGCAGTGGTGATAACCGATGGCAGATGAGTTAAACTTGCGGGTGTCTCATTATTTACAAAACCGCTGTAGGTTACCGTTAAGGCAGGGATCTGACTGCCGTATGATATGCTTTGGTTATCTGCGGTCATGGTCAACAAAGCCTGTCCTACTGCATCCATGCCATTTACAAATTGAACGGTGTAATTTGTCAGGTCAGTACCTTGCGCCGCTACTGGTGCCGAAGGGACGATCGCATAATTATTTGCCGGTGCCAATGCAGGTGAACCCGCACTGGTTAAGTTAACAGAATTAATCGCATCGCCGTTCTTTAACCCGGTCGCCACGAACTCTGTTCCGGCAAAAGTCTGAACGTCGCCGTATACTTTAGTATCATTATTGGCAGTAATGGTCAAAGCCGTTTTTCCGACAATAATATCCCCTGAATTGTAAGTAATACTATAGTTATTCGGGTTAAATGTGCCATTAGTGGCTGCTGATGGGGTTGCAGAGCCGGGATAAGTTCCCACAGCTGCATTTGCCTGTGCCCCCAGGCCATAATCAATAGTCACACTGCCAATGGTTTCACCATTTTGAAGACCAGATGTACTGAATTTATTTGAAGTGTTTCCACCTGTTAAGCTTGCGCCATAGGTTTTATTTACATCGTTCGCAGTGATGATCAAAGGTGCCGGAGTTACCGTCAGCGTTTGAGTTTGATTAACATTAACCGCAGTCGCTGTAATGGTGGAAGTACCTACGCCAACGATATGAATATTGCCATTCACAATGGTTGCCACACTAGTATTGCTACTGGAGTAGCTGATAGCCGATCCGCTTGTGGCTCCCGGATCAAAATCTGTTATACCATAAACCTGGTCAGGGATTGCGGCGAAGGTCAATGTTACGCCATTGACGGTAAATGTACCGGGCACATAGGTTATGTTATAATTGGTTAGGCCATTACCCAATGCTGCACTCGGTGTGATCGGATAGCTCCCAATATCTGCTAATGCGGCTGAGCCATCGCTTAATAATGTTATGGAACTAACGGCATCTCCGGCTACAAGCGTCGTCGTTGTAAAATCGGTACTTTTAAAAATATACAACGAACCATATATTTTATGCTGATCCTTTGCAGTGATCGTGAGGCTGGCCTTATTTATAGTGAGCGTTTGACTTACACTTTGCGCTGCATTAAAACTGGCGGTTGCAGACTGGCTTGCCGTAATATTTGCCGTGCCCGCACCGACAATCGTCACCGTATTTCCTGAAACGGTAGCTACAGATAGATTATCGCTGGCATAAGTAATAGTTGCCCCGGCATCAGTGTTATTGCTGGTGGCATTAAGGGTAATTGGCGAGTCACCATAAGTTGCAGGGGCCAAAGCATTAAAGATGATAACATTTGCTGCCTTTGCTCTCGTAACCGTTAGGGTATAAGTTTTTTTAGTCGTACCATCCTGCGCGGTTACAACCACGGTGACCGTGTTATTTCCTACCGTAAGGTTAACAGGATTTGATGCATTGCCCGAGGAAACCGGCAGCCCATTCACCGTCACGGTTGCGTTAGCATCGTTTACGGCAGGCGTTAAAGAGAAGGTTGCTACGCTATTGTCCACGCCTACTGAATAACTCGTGGTACTGCCATCGAATGACGGACTCAACGCACCATTGCTGACACCAAGGGAAGCCAAGGTCGCATCCACGGCTGGCTGCCTCGTTATGGTTAAAGCATAAGTCTTTTTAGTTATGCCATCCTGCCCGGTAACAACAGTGATAATCGTATTGCTGCCAACTACCAAATTGACCGGGTTAGAGGTATTGCCGGAAGTAACAGGCGATCCGTTCACAGTAACCGTTGCATTAGGATCGGTTACACCCGGGCTTAGTGTTACCGAACTAATACTGCTGCCGACATTAGCTGTATAATTGGTTGTATTGCTATCAAACGAAGGGCTCAGCGTGCCGTTACTAATGCCGAGTGCAGATAGCGTTGCATCTGCTGCCCGGGTTATCGTTACTGTGTAGGTTTTGGTAGTCGTCCCATCCTGTGCGGTTGCCAAAACGGTAATTGTATTAATACCTACGGCAAGGTTGATTGGGGTAGATACACTGCCTGAGCTAACAGGAACACCATTTACCGTAACCGTTGCATTAGCCTGGTTTACTACCGGGGTGAAAGTAACAGAACTGGTGTTACTGCCCACGCTTGCCGAATAACTAATAATGCCGCTGCTAAACACAGGGCTTAAGGTGCCACCGTTTAGCGTGAGTGAAGACAATGTAGCGTCTGTAGAAGGAACCCTTGTTATATTAAGTGTGTAAGTTTTAGTTGTTATGCCGTCCTGGGCGGTTACAATCGTAGTAATAGTATTAACGCCCAAAGCGAGATTGACAGGCGTTGATTGACCTGAAGGAACGGCGATACCATTCACTGTCACCGTCGCATTGGGTTGATTTACCGTTGGTGTCAGGCTGATAGATGCGACATTTACTGTATCTGTGTAACTAATAACTCCGCTTGAAAATGGCGGAGACAAATTAGCACCATTGATAACAAGCGATGACAGCGTCGCATCAGTAGCAGGCGCCCTTGTTATCGTTACAGAATAGGTATTGGTAGAGCCGTTCTGTGCAGTAACAACAGTATTGATGACGTTGGCACCGGCAACAAGATTGATCGGCGCGGAAGTTGTGCCGGACGTAACCGGTATCCCGTTTACCGTTACTGTAGCATTAACCTGGTTTACAGTCGGTGTTATGGTGACCGACGAAACGGAATTTGCCACGCTGGCTGTATAATTACTGGTGCACCCGCAGAACACCGGGCTCAGGGTACCACTACTGAGAATGAAGCTGCTTAGTGAAGCGTCAGTAGAAATAACGCCAATATTAATAGTGGCCGTACTACTGCCCGCCGTATTAATGGCTGTTACTGTATAGTTTCCGGAGGGTGATCCAATCGTTGGCGTCCCGCTGATGGTACCTGTACTCGGATTAATGGTTAACCCCTGCGGAAGTGTTGCCGTAAACGATGCTATGCTGCCTGTATTGGTTGGCGTAAATGGCGTTATCGCCGTTCCCATTGTAAAGGTATACGAAGACGGCGAATAAGTGATATTAGGGCGCACTACGGTGAGCGTGCAGGCCGACCATAATGGATTTGGCAGTATATTGGCATTTAACCCGGTGCTGGTCGTATTGGTCGACCACCCGGTAGGTTGAAAAGCGGTCTTCGGGTCAAACCAAAAGTTAAAAATGCTGCCGGAGGGTTGTACACAACGGGCGCTATTATTGGACATGGTGATGTTAGACGATGCCAGCCCCGAATAATTGCCAAAAGCCATTGCCACCGAAGTGTAGGATGCCTGGGCAAGGTAAATAGTATTGTAGGACATCTCGATATCGTGCCCACCCTGAATTTGCGCACCAACAGCCCCTACATTTACAAATATATTCGAGTCAACCCTTTGATAACCTCCCCCTAAATCACCTGCGACAACACCGGCATAACCTGTACTCGGCGGATTGGTACTTCCATTAAGGGCCTGGTTGCGGCAAATTCGTATGGGCGAAGCAGCCGTACCGCTACATTTATATAGTGAAAATTGATCTCCCACGCCGGCGCTGGAAACATCATGAAAAGACCTGTTGTCCAGGATTTGGATGCTTGTTCCTGTGCAATTATTTAACTGTACTGAACTACCGCCGCCATCGGTTGATGTAGCAGTCACGTTGGGGTCGATGATATTATAGAAGAAATTATACCAGATATGGATATTGTTGGTGGCGCTAAGCGCGTATATGCCCCGGTATCCCGACTGGAAAAAACAGGTATCGATAGTTATATTATAGCACCCGGAGTTGATATAAATAAGCCCGTTCGAAGTTGTTGAATTTAATATCTTACACTTGGTAATATGAACATCATGCACACCGGCAGGAATAGTTATCCCCGGAGTTGCCGCGCCGTTGCAATTAATGGAGTAGCCCGATATAGTTGAGTTTGATGTTGCCGTAATGGGAGTTTGCGCCACGTAATTGTAGCACCCGGGTACAGATTGCCCGAAGCAGTATAATGGCAGAAGGAACAATAAAAAGATAAGGTATTTCATATCTCTTCTCCTCAAAGCGGCATCGCTGCCCTTTCATCACAAATTAATACAATAGCATTTAGGGATTCCGGGTACATCAGGCGCACTCAAAATGCCCCAATAAAATGGTCCGGGTTAGTTATTCTTATTCCGCTGTTTTCCTGGCAGATTTCGGGGTATTAATCCACTTAATTAGCTGTATTTCAACGTTTTTAAATTCCGAAAAAATTAGGTATTCCTGCTAACAATCAAAACGAATAACTGAAGAAGTTAATCACATTTACAAGCGAGTTACTAACAAAAATCAACATTAATTTAACTGTAGATTTAATTGATTATCAGATGGTTAAAAAGTTGAGAAATAACCTTAATCCCGCTTCGGAAAACAGGTTTCCTGCGATTTTAAAGAGTGGAAAAAAACTGGCAGTTTGAGATTGTTATTCTTTTCAGCAGAACGCCATGAGCGGAGAATAATTATTCAAAACACCCTGACAATTGTTTTTTGGTGAGGCTGTACGGTAACCACAAAATAGCTAACAGGTGCACCTTCTTCGCTGAAGCCATTTTTCAGTTCGACCTTTTTATTATTGACCCATGCGGTGTGGAGCTTTCCATAAAAAACAGCCTTCCATTTAAGGCTTTTATTGCCCTGGTTAAACAGCATTGACTTTTTATTATTTTTATGAGTCAGACTGATCCTTGTGCCGAGAATATTAAGGTTATTCACGGAACTGCTGCCATGATGCTCCGACCGGTAAAGCGTCGTAATTGTATTAAGACCAGCATCTGGCGAAACGCCCATCAAACCTTGCACAATCCCTTCAATAACGCCATACGAAACTTCCGGGTATTCCCGCCTTTTAGTAGAAGGATCGGCAAGCCATAACAAGTATTTGCGGGCATCTTCCCAGCGTCCATACCTGTAAAATATCAATGGATAATAGGAGGCATTTTCAACGTTAGTTGATGCCGCTGAAATACTTTTGAAGGTTTTGTTAATTCTATCCTTGTCCCTTAGCGCATCAAACCAAAGCAGGAAAGTCTCACCCTCATCGTTTCCAAAAGAGCCTTTACTATCACAGAAAGTATAATATCTGCCTTTCTTCTGATTCCACCAGTCAGATTCAAGCCGGCTGCGATAAGATTCTGCTGATTTTTTTAACCTGGCTGCTTCTTTTGCATCTCCTTTTAGAGTCTGTATTGTTGAACACGCCAGTAGTCCCCGGTATATTGAAGCCACCAGGTCGACGCCCATTTTTATATCCGGCTGTGCTTCTGCATAGGAAGGCAGGCCACGACACCGGTTAAATGAATCGTTTTCATTAAAAGGCACGGGGGCATTCGGATGCGTGGGACGGGTAAGGAGAGAGTCGGGCTGAAGGCGCCATTGATCAATATATTCATTTACAGTTTTTTCCTGGAAATTACTAAAAGCAGGATCG
>Ga0105240_10003848_pt1 | contig 23183 bp, 15 predicted proteins | sample KBSC54metaG_FD_80426 | JGI IMG/M metagenome (GOLD analysis project Ga0105240, IMG submission 80426) | Corn rhizosphere microbial communities from Kellogg Biological Station, Michigan, USA - KBS C5-4 metaG | ecosystem: Host-associated > Plants > Roots > Rhizosphere > Soil | place: Michigan, USA... | reverse complement strand
GATCAACGAGCGCTTCGTGCTCGGCTACGAGCAGGGGCTGCAGTCGGCCAGCAACGCGTTCAAGGCGACGATCAACCTGACGCGCTTCTGGTCGGTGTCCGCGTACGGCGGCACGTTCCAGGGCGTCGACCTGAACTACACGCGGCGCTTCGATCGCTGGTTCGGTCAACGGAATGTCCGCAATCCTAGAACGGATCATGAACTTTGACTCTTTTGAAAATGCAGTGGGTAACGCGGCTCACGAGGCATGCGGGTTGAAGCTAGAGAAAGCGAGCATGCCAGCGATGAGGAACAGGATGGTGCGCATCGTCGCGAAGCACGTATAACCGCGGGCCTTGCGCTTGGCAGCCTGAAAACAAATCGTTGATGGCCTCGATGAAACCGTTGGTCTGGTGGGTCGATCAGCGATAAGCAATTCAGAAACCACCGATATTCAGCGTCAGGGGCTGGATTGATATTTCCAATCTAGCCCCATTGTTTGTTGCAGTCCCAAAACGGAGCGACATGACAGATTCGCGCCCGCAACGCGGCACTGCTTTCGATTGATTTCTCCGACGCCGTTGTATGCAGAGGGGGACAAAGCATATTGCCTCGACGCTCGCTAATGCGGACAACAGACCAGAATGCTCTTGCCCACTCCCCAATCATTCCCCCACTCCTCCCGTCCCGGTAATGAAGTAGGCTCCGCCTGCCGTTACGAGCCAGGCGTTCGTCGCATTGGCGGCATCCATCGCAGGCAAGCCCAATGCCTGCGAAGGCAAGTTCTGCGAGCGCCAACTGCTGCCGCGATCGTCGGTACGGAAAATCTGGCCTGATTCGCTCACAACCCATCCAATCGACGGTGTGACGAACTTGACGGACAGCAGCGCTTCGCTAGTCGGTGAAGCCACGGCAGCCCAGGTCGCCCCGCCATCGGTCGTTTTATAAATCCGCGTTGCACCTCGACCGACGGCGAACCCTGTCGACGCGCCTCCAAACGAGATGCCCTTGAAAGCAGTACCGCTGCCTGTCAAAACCGAATTCCAGCTTTGGCCGCCATTGGTGGTTCGCAGGATCGATCCGTTATCGCTAACGGCGAATGCGACATCGGCGTCGGTGGCGTCGATGGCATTCAATGTGGGATTGCTCGTATTGCTGTGTTGCAGCATCCAGGATCGACCACCGTCGGCGGTTGCCCAGATGTTTTCGCTCGGGCCGACGGCCCAACCATGGCGTTGGTCGGCGAATTTGATGGCTACCAGCGTCGACGTCGAGCCGGTTGCCGCAGTCTGCCACGTTGCCCCCGCGTCGGTCGACGATAACACGTTGCGCTGGCTGTCCAGTGCCCAGACATGATTGTTATCCACCGACGATATGCTCCGGATCGCATTGCCGGACGCAATCTGTATCGTCCACGTCAATCCGCCATCCGTGGAGTGAATGAGCGTACCGCTCTCGCCGCCGATCCATCCGGACCGTGCGTCGCCAAACGAAACCGCATTTAGCGCTGTCGGTTCAATCGGCAGGCTTGGAGCGACGCACCAGCCGCTGCCGGCCGAGTCACCCGCACACGGCAGGTCGATCATTTCGTCCTTTTCAACGACCTCCAGAGTCATCGACGCGCCGGAGGATCCCGTTACGGGATTGGTCACCGTCAGCCTGACAGTGTATTGGCCCGCCGCAGCATATGCATGCGAGGGAGAAACATCGTTGCTCATCGCCCCATCGCCGAAGTCCCAGGCGTAAGTGACAGCACCTCCTCCCGGATTCTCGAAGCTGGCCGTAAAATCGGCCACGTCGCCCAACGAAACTTCCAGCGGCCCGTGAATCACGACACCGTGCGGCGGTAGCACCGGCAGGACCTCGATGGCCGCTGTTGCCGTTTCGGTTCGGCCGATGCTGTCCGTGACGGTCAACGTAACGATTCTGGGGCCAGCTGTCGCGTACGTGTGTACGACATCCTGCCCCGTTGCATCGCTCGAACCATCGCCAAAGTCCCACGTGTACGAAATCACGCTGCCATTCGATGGCGGTTGCGCATCGCCCGAGAACGAGACCGTGCTCTGCGCACGAACGTCATCCGGCGCAACGATCGTCGGCAGAAGCGGGGGGACAGGCGGATTGATCGGCCCTGCGGCAATCGTGACGGTGGTCGTGCTTGTGGCATTCCGGCCGGCAGCATTGGTCGCCGTCACCGACACCACGTAACGTCCCGCCGCGCCGTAAGCGTGTTGCGCATGCGCTCCGGTTTCAGCTTGTCCATCGCCGAAGCTCCATGCATAAGTCAGCGGCCCACCATCGTCACTGGTCGAGATAGCGAGGAACGACAATGCATTGCCGGGAATCGGAGAAGCCCCGCTGAGCGTCAGAATGGCTGGCGGAGAAGGCGGAGACGCCTGTGCGGAAACCGTGACAACGGTCGTTGAGGTGGCAACGGCCCCATGAACGTCAACGACTGCAAGCGTGGCCTCGAATGTGCCTGCCGACGCGTAGGCGTGAGTCACCTGTGGACCAGATGCCGTCGCGCCGTCCCCGAACTGCCAGCCGTACCGGATGCCAACGCCTGTTCCTGCACCATGAAAACTTATCGGTTCGGCCGCCGCCGGCTCGTGCGGATCGATCGACACGATCTGGGCCGTCGGCAGGTCGGGAACAGGCGCGACGCCTGCCCCGTTCCGTGATACATGGTGGTCGCCGCATGCTCCAAGCATGGCTATCAGCACAAGCAGAAATCCACGAGGCCAAGTCGCCGATTTCACCAACACCATCTGCCGCCACACGCTCACGACCATGATCGATATCCGCTGAAAATTGCCGATTAAACTGCCGCGGAGCCGCCGGGTACCAGCGCCCGATAACTTCGGTGGACTACAGATCAACAATGCACGTGGCGAAGAATTTTTTTGCTTCAATATTCCGTTCCGTCCCACGCTGCAAATCGGAATTCACCCCGATGCCGCATGTTTCGAAATCCCATCATTTTTCTTTCTCATTTGTTACAGTTAAATTACTAGACGCATGAATTGAGCCTATCCGGTGTAGATGCCGCCCCATCTTGACCAGCTTCAAAGTTATAAGACACGTCAGTGAATTATTCAAATGGCGGCCGCCCCACATGACACTCGATGAATTTGACCTGCACCAAAGTGGACGCTGGCGGCACACACTAACCTCTCGTATGTGTGGGCGAACCGCTCCATGGTGTGCTGGTCGCGCCCAAGCGCAGACCCGCCAAGTTTCGCAACTTCGCCGACGCTCCCAACACCCGGTCACTCGAACCAGCAATCACACCGCGACTGTCGCGGCAGTTCGAGTAAGTTCTCAGACCGCGCAGATCATCCCGCAATGGCGGATCTGCCTGTACTCTGCCGGTCACTCGCCGTGCTTGCCACCACGATCGAGAATTGGCTTGCTACACACCTGACACTGCTTGCTCGACAATTGGGCAAAAGCGCCATGATCGAAATCGTTCAACCCAAGGGCTCGCGTCGATAACAAGTGCTGCAAACCCTTGGCAGGATCGCGGTTCCGTCCTAAAAACCCGGCCACAAACAGACTGTGCCCGGGGAGCAAAGCGCCCATGCTTGGCACGAGGGATGAGTCGCATGAACGCGTTGCCAGTTTAACGCAACCGTACGCCTGTATTTTGCCACCTTCCTCGACGGGCCCGACCCGGTCATTCCAACACTAATTCCACGCGTTTATTTTCATTATAAAATCCATCCAATCTTTCATTGAAAATGGAATACAGAACATCATTACTCACAAAAAACATTAATTAAAAACAACCAAAACAACAAGCATGAAATTATAATTTTTATGAATATTTGATTGAATAATTCAAGAAAAATCATATTGATAAATTATTTATCAAGGTATACGCTGGATCTCGCTCGACTGACCGAGCAGCAGCTTCTCCTTCCTTCACCGCCGTATGGAGCCATAAAATGCCTATCAAGCCGCAGGGTAATCTCAGCGATAAACAAAATTCCTACAATGCAATCGCCGGTCTAATTCTCGAACATGATCGAGAACGCGCAAAGCGTGTGAAGTCGGCGCCTCCGGATCTGGCCAATCCGTTCGATGATGCGCAAGAACGAGCTATTTTCCTCAAGGCATCCGGTACCTTTACGATTTCCGGGGACAGCAAACTGTCTGCCGTCAAGGTGGTATGCTCGGATATCTCCTACGATTCGAATGAGACCCCGCTCGCGCCGCGAATGGTTGGTTCGATTACGACAGAGATTGCCGCCAATTTTTCGATCAATGTCGCAATGAATGGCAGAACCATCCCGCCGGGAACACTACTATCCGATGAAAGCGTGACGCTAATTCTCCGCATCGGAATAGACAAAACGTCTGTCGCCCTGAAGCACTACGATCAGGTCGTAGGATATTTCCAAGGCGACCCGGATTACTCGTTCTCCGACTTCAATCCATCTTCAGGGATTGCAAAAATTACGCGCGCTAATGGCTAGTCGGTAGTAGTAGTAGGAATTTGCATCATGAGGTGTTCTCGTACGGCTTTGATTGTCCAAGAAAACCCCAGCTACGGAAATATTCGTGAAATTGGCTGAAGCCCCTTGACTGAATTTGACCGCTCGTGACCAGACTGTCCGCTAGCGCGATCGCGTCTGCCTGTGCTGCACTAGCCCAATCGTGCCAAGACAGCTCCGTGCGAGCCCCATCGTAGTTGGCATTCGGCGGATACGAAGACCACGTTGCAAGGCGAGCCTGTTCAGTCCGTAGTGCCGTCGATCAACGTGGTTCAGCTTGCACATTCTGCGGCAGAAGCATCGTCACAAGCGCACCGTCGACCGTGTCGTTCGGTGCAGGTTGCCGGCACCGACATACTTCCCCAGCCAGCATGCGACACATGTTCGGTATGGCTGACACACGTGTCAGGACAGTCCGTGCAAACGGCAATCAAGGCTGCCATGTGCCGGCGATCGCCAGGATTAGACGATGCCGAAGTACGACGGCGTGCGTGGTATGCCTTCTCAAGCGGAATCATTCGTCCAGTGCGTGATGTCCAGGGGACGTGTATCGCCCCGATACACAGCGCCTCATCCACGTTATCACTCGGGAGGAATGCGGGGTCGCGAGGACTCCACGAAACGCCCCGATTGATTTCGATGCTGCCAACTAGCGGACGCGGCCGTTCATCTCGCTCCGCGAACGATGCAATCTCGCGGAACCCCACCGAGCGATCACGTCGGAGGCAATGCAATGTCATCGGATTGCACGGATTGACACTGCGGAAACAGATCAAATGCCGGAACAACAATATTGCAAGAGACCATAATGATCTTCCATTTTTCCTATCTGATTAGACATGTCGCAATCGGTATTTCGCTGGCGGCTGTCTCGATTCCGTTCACCCGCGCAGCGGGCGCGGATCCGCAGCAGACGATCCGCGCGTTATCCGGTCATCGGCCGCCCGATCACCTCGACCCGAAAGCGACAGCCGTCGTGATCATCGATTTCCAGAAAGAATTCTTCAGCGGCAGATTGCCCATTCCTGACGGCAAGATAGCGATGAAAAATGCGCGACGGCTCCTCCATCTGGCGTCCTTAAGGCACATGCCCGTATTCATTATCCGGCATGTCGCGCCAGCGGATTCCGCCGTATTTGCGATCGATAGTGAAGCTGTGCAATTCCAGCCCGGAATCAAGCCGCGTCGTCGGGACACGATCCTGCAGAAGAGCACGGTCAGCGTGTTCGCCAGCACCGACCTGGACCAACGACTCAAAGCAGCCCACATCAGGACAGTCATCATCGCCGGCTTGACGACGCATGCCTCCGTCGCCGGAGCGGCGCGCGACGCGATCCCGCTCGGCTACCATGTCATCGTCGCGTCGGACGCGTCGGCCACGCGCGGCATCGTGCGGGCCAACGGCGAAAAGGTCGACAAGGACATGCTGCAACGCGCGGCACTCGCGGAAATCGAAGACTCGTTCGGCAGTGTCATGACGACATCGCAGATCATGCGCCTGCCCGTGCGCTGACATCGCCCGCGCCAGGCGCCCCGCCCTGTGCGGGGCTGCTTCGCGATTGAACCGGGGGCGCAATGCAGATGCGTTGCCGCATCGCCAGGATCGCCTCCCGGGCTGCGAGCGCCGCCGACCTGTCAATCGTCCCCAACCTCGCTACGCTCGCCCAAGTCGCTTACGTAATTCGCGATACTGAAAAACCGATAGTCGCTCAACAGGTCGGGGGCGGGAAATCCTTCGGGATAAATTCGCCCATAGATCGGTGTACTCGGCCGCAGGCCGGCAAGCGTTAGCGCGAGCATGAATTCATTAAACGGTGTCATGAACTGACGCGACACGAAATGCATCCCCCAATTGAACACCGACGGCAACTGCTCGGTGCGCCTCCATCGACTGGCCGCATTCGGTGCATCCGTACACAAACTGGAGGCCCACGGGCTATGCCCTTCGACGATCAAAAACCCGTGCTTCGCATAGCGTTTCCACCGCGAAATGAACTGGATCAGGTCCGCCGCGACCACGTATCCCGGAACGAGCCCTTCCGCATCGCTATAGGCAACCCGAAATGCACACTTGAGCTCGTCGACCGTCATCGGCAGGCCGGACAGCGTGGACACCCTCAGGCTTCCAGAAAAGTATTGAGCCACGACCGTGTTCAGCCGTGACCGGTCCACGGTTCGGAGATGACGCTCCAATATAGCTTCAGCCTGCTCTTTTCGCCTGACGCTCAACCGGCGGTTGTGAACCAGGAACATGAACGTATGCAGCAGGTCACCTAGCTGAACCGGCCGGACGCTGCCGTCAGAACGCCGAACCGTCAAACCGCTCTTGGCAACAGCATCGTCATAGCGATCGGGTTGCGAGATGTCGGCTGCCATCACGTACGGATGAACGCCGCGCACGTGGTGAAGGGACGACAGGGTGGCCATCGCCCTGCCACGGGCCGATTCGTTGTAGTCCGCGCCGATTACGATCAGTGGATAGTCATCGAGGTGTCGCCCTCGCCGCGTCGAGCCGATGATGTATTCCGCCAGGCGCTTCACCGCGCTACCGTCGCCGCACCCCATGTCGGCAATGCCCGCCGGTTGCTTGTCCAGTGGCGTCTCGTCGAACAGCTTGCGCAGGATTTTCGTGGTGATGTCCTGCGTCGCTGGCCCCGATCCGGCGCCGCTCGAGGCATAGACGTTCATCACGCGATCGATATGGCCATCATTGTCGATGTCGAGCGGATCTGGATTGCCGAACAGTATCTCGTCAAGCACCGCATATGACCGCAAATAGGACGCGGGCAACCCAGCATAGGGGGCCACGATCGGTCGATGAATCCTGCCGGACTCGGTCAATCGTACCTTCTCCTGCACGATGTCGGCCATGCCGAACTCGTGCATCAGCGACCACGCGGCGCGCAGCACGACGTGGTTCGCACTACCCCAGGCGCTAACCGCCATGCCATCGGGTCGGCGGTCGAGCTGGTCGAGAATGCTCGGCGCTGTCTGACAATATCGCCCGTCCGGTTGCTTCCTGAATACCGGCATGTCGAGCGCGACCCATGTGGGACCGAGCAGCAGACCGTCCATTGCCATGCGTAGCTGCTCGTCCGCCTGCCACTCCACCTCGTTGGCCGGCGTCGGCAACGTCCACCCCGCCATGCAGATCCGCGCGAGTTGCGCATAGAGCACGCTTTCGGCACTATCAATGCGGATTTGATGACACAGTGCATGTAGGTGCTGAAGCATCGACGTCGAATTGGCCAGCAACTTGAACTGCGGCCGAGCGTGTTCGACACATTGCACCACGTATTCACCCGCCGGCGTCAGTTCGAATTCAGCCTGCTCGTCACCACCGCTGAGCCTGAGCCAGCCGGCCAGGCTCAATAGATTCAACGCTCCCCACATGACGCCGAGATTTCGCGTGGGGTGCGGCTGGCGAATGAGTATCAACGAACGAATCGCGCGCGGCATCCCGGCGCTGAGGCCCCGGAACGTGCCCGCCAACACCAGGCGCACCAGCGTCGGCACCAGTACGATTCCGTTCGCCCAGTTGCAACTGCGGGTATATGCCATCACGCGCTGCGCGTCACGCTGACCGATGTGCAGCGTAGCCCTGTTGAAGTTCCACTGAATCCGCACTGGCGATTCCGTCTGAAGGACCTCCACGCCGAGCGTCGTATCGGTCGACAAGCCGAGCAATTTGCGTGTCTCATCGGGATGCGCGGCGAGATAGTGCTCGAGCTGTTGGGCCAGGGCACCGGGAGTAACCGCAAAATCGAATCGAGCAAACATGATGGGCATATCTCACAAGGACGACGCGCGGTCGGGGCGGTTCAGATGGGCGTTCACCTCATCGCAAACGGATTGAGTGCGCCAGATCTGGGTGGAGAGATATGCCGCCAGCGTACTGATCGACGGGTAATCCCACACTGCGGATGCATCGACGGCCACACTGAAGGTTTCGTTGAATTCCATCGTCAACTCGATCGCCAGGATCGAATCGAGCCCAATTTCGGCAAACGTCGTAGCGGGCCTCAGACAAAGCCCGCGGGCCTTGAGCCGCTCGTTCAGCCACTCCATCAACCAGCGCTCGATCGAGTAACCCAGTTCGCGCTCGATCAGCCGCACCGGTTCGGGCGTGACCTGGGGCGGCGCAGCATCGAGATTTTCCCTGGCATGCACTGCGCGTTCGTTGTTGTCCGCACGAACCGCATCCGCGACACGGAGCAGAGGATCGAGCTGTTGGTTGGCGCCTGGCACGGTCTGCTCGATCGAGCCAATGTCGAGTTCGTTGCTTAACGCCCAGTCGCTCAATTGGACGGAAGTCGGCAAAGCGGACCGCAAGCGCATCTGCCGCTGAGCCGCTTCGATCGCCAGTTCGTGCTGGCACTGCGCCCAGCCAAGCGTCGCATCGTCGACGCGTCGCAGCGCCGCCGCCCGTTCAACCACGGCCAGCAGCAGGGCCCATTGCGCGACAGCACCGAACCAGTAGGCGACCCAGATGGAGGCATGCGCAGCGCCGCCGAGATGGGCCGCGTTCGTCAATCCGTCGTCCATCATTTGCTCGCCGAGCTCACGCAGCTCACGCGCCAACACCGCAGCACCCAGGTTGCGTTCCAGATAGTCCGGCAGATCGTCGCTGCCGTTCAGCAGCCGGCTTCCGAGGTGAACCAGGAGCGTCTCGGTCGGCCCTTCGAAAATGCGGGTCAGGCGTGCATCTCGAAAAATCTGCGGCGCAAGGTTGGTTTCGATGTAACCGCGACCACCCAGGAACTGCATCATCTCGTCGACCGATTGCGACAGCAATTCCGAGCCGAGGATCTTGGCTATCAGCAAGGCGTCTTCGGGGACATCGCCTCCATTGTCCAAGTCGTTCGCCAGATGGTCGACGAGAGCATTCAATCCGGCGATGCGATGGCGAAGATCGCCGAGGCGTTGACGGCTCAGCGGGTTGTCCAGCAGCAGGCCTGTGGCGATTTCACGGCGCGCGCCATAGCGATGCATCAGCTGCGCACAGCGTTTCATCACGCCGGTACAGATGGCCGCAATGCCGAGACGTGCGGAATTCATCGCTTCCTGTGCGACGGTCATCCCCTGCCCGAGTTCGCCCAACCGGCATGCGTCGCTGATCCTGGCGCGGTCCAGATGGATCGAATTCTGGATCATGCCGCGCACGCCCATGGTCAGTTCCTCCGCACCGATCCGCACGCCTGGCGTACCGGGGCGGACGGCCAGCCCGACCATCCCCGCGCCGTCTGCTCGGCGGGAGAACACGTTGATGATGCCCGCCCACGCTGACGATCCGCTCCAGCACTTGTGGCCGGACACCAGCCAGTCGCCGCCCTCGATCCGCCGTGCGCGCGACGTCATCGCGCGCGGATGGGAGCCCGCGCCAGGTTCGGTGATAGCGAACGCGGCCAGCATTCGGCCGGTTGCGAGTTGCGGCAGCAATTCATCACGCAATGCGGGTTGAGCGTGCCGCATGATCGGCAAAATGCCGAGTGTGTTGTTCAGGCCGGCAAAGAACGCCAGGGTCGAATCGATCGTCGCCAACTGCGATATCACGCGCAACATGTCGCGATGACCAAGCCCGAGCCCGCCGCATGAACGGTCGACCTGCATGCCGAGGACGCCCCGGTTGCCAAGATCCAGCACGATGTGCGGCGGAATCGTGCGGCGCTCGTCGATGGAGCGTGAATCGATTCGCGTTCGCGCGTACTGCCTGAGCCAGTCGATCACGTCGGGGGCCGACGGCGCATCATGTCCCTCACGACGGATTGCCGATGATGCATCGAGCTCGGGCGCAGGCGAATTGACCGCGAGGCGATCGTGACCGGAAGGTTGCGCGCCGGACTCGACATCCCAGCGCGCCAGGACCGTCAGCGCACCTTCGCGCAGCCGGACCCGGCATGCGCGTCGTCGTACTTTTCCACTCGACGTTTTCGGCACGCTCCCGGGCGATACCAGGGCAATCGCACTCGCACTGATGCCGAGGTGGTTCCAGATTGCCTTTCGAATCGTATTGATGACGTCATTTAGATTACTCTTGCGCCGTGTCCGCTCGACCTCCGCGACCACGATCAGGCGCTCCGCGTCGACCTCGTCGTCCGTGAAGGCTGCGCAGCCATTGGGCACCAGTTCCTGTGCGCCGGCGATTACTGCATACTCGATGTCTTCCGAGTAGTAGTTGCGACCGGACAGAATTATCAAGTCTTTCAGCCGCCCCGTTACGTAGAGCTCGTCGCCGCGAAGAAAACCGAGGTCGCCGGTCCTCAGGTACGTCTGCGGCTCGGCGCCCTTCGAGTCGCACCGAAAGGTCGAAGCCGTGTGCTCGTCCAGATCCCAGTAACCCGCAGCGACACTGCCGCCGGACACCCAGATTTCGCCGATCGTCCGGTCGCCGCAGCGCTCCGTCGTGTGCGGATCGCACACGACGACCTGCTGCCCGCCACCAGGGGTGCCTACGCTCACCAGGACACGCTCGCCCGGACGGTCCAGCGACTCGGGCGACACCCCAAGGAACTCGCCCCGAATCACGACCGATTGCTGTTGAAGCGCGGCCTGCTCGACGCAAACGGTTCGAATGGGCTGCTGCTCGTGTCGACCAGTAACGAACAGCGTTCCTTCCGCCAATCCATAGCACGGGCGGAAACTCGACGCGGCGAAACCCGTCGCACCGAAACGTTCCACAAATTCCGACAAGGTGCTCGCCCGCACTGACTCGGCGCCGCTGTACGCCGCTTTGATACAGGTCAGGTCAAGCGCGGCGCGTTGCTCGTCGGAGATTCGTCGGGCGCACATTCGATACGCGAAATCGGGTGCCCCCGTCAGATCGGCCCGATACTGGCTGATCGCTCGCAACCACAGGAACGGATGCTGGATGAAACGCTCCGGCGCCATCAGGACACACCGGAAACCACCGTACAACGAGGTCAGGATCACGCCGATCAACCCCATGTCGTGATACGGCGGAAGCCAGCTCACCATCGTGCTCTGCTCGTCCGATCCCAGCCATGCGCAAATCTGCCCCAGGTTGTGCAACAGATTGGCGTGCGAGACCATCACCCCCTTCGGCGTGCCGGTCGTGCCGGATGTGTACTGGAGAAAGGCGACGTGGGACGGCGGCACGTTGACCGGCGGACACGTCGGATCCATCGCGCTGGCAAGCTCGACATCGAGCGGCGTGCAGCCGGAAGCCTCCGTGTCGGCTAGCCATGTGGTGCAGCGCGTGAGGTCTTCCGTCGAACACAGGATCGTGCCGGCGCCCGCGTTGCGGACAATGCCGGCGATCCTCGCCATATGTTGCCGGTTACGGGGCGGGTACACCGGAACTGCGATCGCACCCGCATACAGGCACCCCATGAAGCCGCCAATGTAGTCGAGTCCGGGGCGACACATCAGCAAGACGCGGTCGCCGATTCCGACCGCATGCTGTTTCAGCAGCGCAGCAATTCGGCACGCGCGTTCGTCGACGTCCGCGAACGTCATTGAATCCACCTGCTCGCGATCTGGCGGGCCGCTCAGGAAGACATACGCGGCCCGGTCTTCCATCGTGCTTGCTCGATGTCTGAGCAGTTCGTTGAGGGTCATCGGAAGGGTCTCGTTGGTCATGATGTAGTTAGTGAATGAGTGGAAACAACGAGCGCCGGCCGGAACGGATACTGCAGTCCGGCGGGGCATGGGTGCAGGTGTTGCGACCGTGCCTGCCATCGGCGCGGTCGGTGCTCCGGATACACCTATTCCGCTCGATGGAACAGGTCGATCATGCGGGCCATGCTCTTCAGGTGTAGATCGGGCGGTACCACTCTTGCGCTGCGGGCCGCGTAACGTGCCGTCCAGTCGTGCGCCAGCGCCCGCGCAGCGTGCGCATCGCCGCGCACGGCGCGCGCACTGGCCTCGCATGCGTCGAGACACGCGCGCGCATGCCGTACCGCCTGCCGGGCGAGACCGCCCGACAGGACGCCGTGGTGACCCAATGCCAGCCGTCGGGCATCGAGTTGCTCAATAACATCGAGCGAGTGCCGATATGCAAACGGGTCGTGAAAAACCAGTGGCAACCAGTCGGTTGCGTCGTGGAACTCACCGATGGCATCCGATACGAATGCAACGTCGAGTTGCGGGCAGTAGTAGCCGAACTGGCAACGGCTGTGCCCCGGCAGCGCCACGGCCTGTATCTGCATCCCGTCGCCAATGTCGAGCTGCCTGCCCGGATTGACAGGGTAGAACGGCAATTCCGACAATTCCGTGAAGCCGTCATCGGCGCGTGGCTGCGTCCAGGCCCGCGACGCAAGCGCGTCGAGCTGACGTATCGTCCGACAGGCCGACGGACTCTGGAACGCATCGAAGGCGTCGGGGGAGCCCGATACATGGATCCACGGCATGCGCGACTTGAGAGTCAGCAGCAAGCCACAATGGTCGTAGTGAGCGTGGGTGATCATCCAGTAACGCAAGTGCCGGATTCCGCCATAATTGCGCAGCAATGCGTGAAGCTGCCGCCAGACGAGTTCCGTCATGCCGCTCAGGCCACCTTCGATCAACGTGGCAGCCTCGTCGTTGACGATCACGTACAGCGGGATGTCGGGTGTCCCGACCAGGGCTAGCCGCGAATCGATCCAGCCGGGCTTGTCGTTGAGCATGCCGTTCAGCTCCGGTAGAGCGCACAGGCCCAAGTCGCACCCGCACCGTAAGTCACGAAAAGATTGAGTTGCCCGGCCGTCAGGCGTCGTTGCTCGCGCGCGATGGCCAGTGCGACCGGAAAGGCCGCGCTTGCCATATTGCCCAACTGATCGACCGTCACGACGCATCGCTCGCGAGGCAGCCCGAGTTGCGCGATCACGTGGTCGAGGATGCGAAGATTCGGTTGATGAGGAACAACGAGGCCGATATCCGAGATCGTCAGCGCGTGCCGCTCGAGCATCTGTCGGCACGCGTTGACGATTCGGCGCGTTGCGTCGTCGAACATCGCCGCGCCACGCATCCGGAACTGATGCAGGCCGTCGGCCACATCGGTGGCGTCGATGAAATGCGGACGCCGCGCACCGGGCGCCTCGGTGCACAGCAGGTCGAATTGCGTGCCGTCTGCACCCAATATCAGATCCAGCAACCCGGCAGCCGGGTCGGAAGAAGGACGCAGCAGCAACGCGGCTGCTCCATCGCCCAGGAGGACCGAAAGATTGCGGCCAGCGAGGCTGGTGTCGACGCGGCGCGACAACGCCTCGGCACAAACCAGCAGTACGTTGCGATACACGCCGCTGGCGACGAAATGCCGGGCAATCTCGATTCCGTAGAGTCCGCCGCAACACTGAGCACGAATGTCGAAGCACGGAATCTCCCGCAAGCCCAGTCGCGGCTGCAGGTAACACGCCTGCGACGGGTCGTGATGATCGGGCGACAGCGTATTGACGATCAGCAGATCGACAGCCTGTGCGCTCACGCCGGCATCCGCCATCGCCCGTTGGGCGGCCGGGCACGCCAGATCCGCCAGATGCTGGCCAGGGGCCAGATAGCGTCGCGACACCACGCCGGTCCGCTCTCGAATAAATGTGTCGCTTGTCTCGATCATCGTCGCGACTTCATGATTGTCGACGACCCGCTCGGGCAACGCATAACCGATCCCCGCGATGAAGAGGCTAGCGGCCATGCCCGACCTCCGCATTCACGCTGCCTGTTCCGACACGGTCGATAGCCGTGTCTCCCCAGCGCCACAACTGGGCGCCGAAGCCCCAGCCGGCACCCGCGCCCGCGATGACGACCAGCGATCCGGGCTGGATGATTCCCTGCCGGATCGACTCGTGCAGGGCAAACGGCACGGCCGCCGAAACGAGGCACGCACAATCGGCGACGCGGATCACATACTGATGTCGGGCGAGCGCCAGTCGTTGCGCCCAGGCTCGGACGAGCAATGCCGACGGCTGGTGGAATACGAACGCGTCGATATCCGCGGTGCCAATGCCGCTCTGATGCAGGAGACTCGAGACGACACCGGGGATCGCAACGGGCATGAAGCGCGCGATCGCTTCCTGCGCATCGGGCTTGAGCGTGAAATAAACACCGGGGCGGCTGTCAGCATGCTCACCCAGGCCCGACGCATCGCGCCAGCGCATCGTCACGAGGTCATAATGCGTAGCGTCGCTGTGGTAGACCGCCTTCAGCCAGTTGGCGCCCTGCGGATCGGGTGGCTCCGCGACCAGCACGGCAGCGGCTGCCCCATCGCCGAAATTGGTCGACGATTTGCTCGTATAGTCGAACACGTCGGACATGCGCTCCGACGAGCACACCAACGCGCGCTTCACTCTGCCGTCCTTGATCAGGTTGGCCGCCAGTTGCAATTGCAGAACGAAGCTCGCGCAGGCCATGTCGACGTCGGCATCGAGAGCCCGCTTCGCACCCAGCCGGTCACGCAGCATACGCGAGAGCCGAGGCGCGAACCGGCGCTGGCCGTCGGCGTACATGACGAACGGCGAGGTCATGTTGAACAGCACCAGATCGAAATCGCCTGCGTCCACTTCCGCAAGCCCAAGCGCCTCGCGCGCGGCGTCCTCCGCCAGCGTCAGTTCTGTTTCGCCCGCATCCTGGTCAATCATGTAGCGCGATTCGATGCCCCAGAATCGCCACCATTCCGCCGGGATGGGCTCGACCTGCGCGAAGACAGGATCGTCGTTGCGAACGCATCGTGTCGGCAAACGACACGCAAGACTCGCGATTCGGACGTTGTGCACAGTCAAACCTCCATCGTGCTGCAGGCGACACGCTGCCTGAACACGTCCAGTGTCAGGGCCGCCACGCTGCAATTTGCACTGCACGCGCGACGGGACTCGGCCACGCAACCGGCAAGCCACGCCGGAAGCTGGAAAGGACTCGGGATGGCAGGCGCACCTCCGACGACTTCGACGCCGTCGTCGACCGATGTCGGAGCACCCAGCCACGACTCATGGAACAGCACATCAACCGGACTGGGCACGCGGCTGCGCATCTCGTCCATCACGGTGCGAACCGCGGTGGATAACGCGTCCCGTTCGGCATCGAACCGCCCCGTCGCGACGTCGAAGCGGCTCTCGAATCGCGCCACGGGGCCATTCGCGTCGCGGCAGTGCGCCGCAATTGCGTCAAGGCTCACGAACGTCTCCCCGCCAATGTCGGCATAACCGCTGATATGGCGCCGGTCCTGCCCGCCCGACGTCAACACGATTGCACCCGCCCCGTCGGCAAATCCGCTGGCGTCCACGCACTCGACGTCCGCAAGCGCCTCGGCTCGAACGACGAGCGCACGCTGGTAGCCGAGCCAACGACAATGGCTTTGCGCGAAGTCGAGCGCAATCGTCCAGTCCGCGTCGAGCAGATCGAATACGGTCGCATGCCGGGCGCCTAAATCGCGCTGCACCGGATGTGCAAGCCGAGGCCCGGCAATCGCTGGGTCATCCACGATTCGGTTGGGAGAAATGGACAAGCTGACGATGAGATCCAGTTCCGACGGCAGGCAACCGGCTTGCTCGAGCGCCAGCCTGGCTGCGCCCACCGCGTATGCCGATGAATAGGATTGCGAATCGTTCGGAATCTCCACCGCGGCCCCAAGAATTTTCATATGACCTCGATTGTGTCGGGTTGGGCGGCGCTATTCAGACAGCGGTCATGACGTTGTTCCCGAGCTGCCGCAGCGCGACACGCCGGATTTTTCCGGACTCGTTGCGCGGCAGATCACCAGCGTGGTAAGTGATTCTGCGCGGACATTTGTATGGTGCGATCAACCCCTTCACGTGGTGCATCAGCTCGGCGGTCAATGCTTCCGTTCCGTCAACACCGGATCGCAATACAACATGCGCGCAGATCAGCCTGCCATCTCGGTCGTCCGACTCGCCAAGCACGCAGCACTCGCTGACATCGGGATGCAGAAGCAACGCCTGCTCCACTTCCGCTGGAGAGATCGTGTAGCCGGCACTGGTGATCATCTCGTCGGCGCGTGCCTGGTAGAACAGGTAGCCCTCGTCGTCCAGGTACGCCGCGTCTCCCGTCAGGTTCCAACCACGTTTCACATATTGACGCTGCCGGGGATCGTTCAGGTATCGACATCCGGTAGGCCCCTGAACGGCGAGATTGCCGACCTGGTACGGCGGCAGACGCCGTCCGTTGTCGTCGAGAATGGCCAGGCGATAACCGGGGACCGCCTTCCCGATCGCGCCTTCTTTCGACGGGCCATCATCGGTCGACGCAAAGATATGCAGCATTTCCGTGGAGCCGATTCCGTCGATCAACCGAATGCCGGTGCGCCAGTGCCATGCGTCCCGTGTTACCGACGGCAGCGCCTCGCCAGCGGAGACGCACTTGCGCAGGCTCGACACGTCGTAGTCGTCGATCTGCTCGAGCATCGTCCGATACGCGGTCGGCACGCTGAACAGAATGCTGACCCGGTGCTCGGCAACAGCGGTCAGCAAGCTCGACGGGTTGGCCTTGGGCAGCAATACGACGCTTGCGCCGACACTGACCGGAAACAGCAGCAACGCCCCAAGGCCAAAGGTGAACCCGAGCGGCGACGAACCACAGAAGACGTCATCCGCCGTCGGCTTGAGCACGTGTTCCGGAAAACACCGGCAGATGGCCATCACGTCTCGATGAAAATGAATGGTCGCCTTCGGTTTTCCCGTCGTCCCCGACGTGAACGCGATCATGCACGGATCGTATGCGCGCGTCGCGACGGCCTTGAATCGGTCGGAATACTCGCGTACCCATCGGTCAGGCAGACCCGGACCGTCGGTTTCATAGAACCGCACATAACGGATATCGCGCTGCGTATCCAATGCGATTTCCAGCGCCGAAGAAAGCGCAGCCTCGCAGAAAACATGTGACACCTTCGCACGGTCGACAATGGTGGACAACTCCCCAGCGCGCAGCAACGGCATTGTCGTGACGGCCACGCCGCCGGCCTTGACCACGCCAAACCACGCTGCCGCCAGAATTGGATGATTGGTTCCGTGCAGCAATACCCGGTTGCCTTGCATGAAGCCGCCATCCCGAACCAGCATGTTGGCGATCCGGTTACTGGCATCGCGCAATGCCCGATACGTCCACGTCGCGCCCGATCCGGTCTTGATTGCAACACGATCCCCCCAGTTGCGCTCGTCGACCGCGGCATCCAGCAATGCCGCGGAGCAGTTAAGGTTCCCAGGAAAGCGCAGGTTCGGCGTTTCGAAAATGAACTGCGGCCAATCCTCGATAACAGGCAAATTAACGAGACAAAAATCATCCATCTCCATCACCATGAACACATCTGTTTCGTCGTCTGAAATTGCGAGCGGATATTGGCCTGGAACGGCGACCAAGCTCGCAGCTGAAATGCCGAGATCACACCAGCACTACTTTGCAATATGTAGCCGTCTCTCACATATCACGATACGCAGCATATCGCGCCAATGCGAACCCGTGATTCACGAACCATCGCGAGAAACGCGAGATTAACGGCATCCCACCGATGGATCTCAAAATAAAATAGAATAATTCTTCAAACTTTTCGATGGAACCGATATCACGCGATTGCATTTTCAATTATTCTATCATTCCAATAAATTATTCGTCCGTCAGGACCGATCCGCTGCGCTCCGATTCCGCACCGTGCGCCGATCAGCAGCAGCACACCCCGCAGCCCTTCATTCAGACGGCACGGTACCGGAGGATATGCGTAAGAGACTCGACGATTCATTTCCGTCATCAGAATTTCACATTCCGATAATCATCATCAAGATAATTCAATAGACATCAACAATGAATTTTCCACGCAAATTATTTGACACACCAAGCAAACGCCAATTAGATTAATCGCCATAGATAGCCGCCAGAATTACGCAGACCCATACAGACCTGGATAACAGTAACCACTCTATAAATTCAAATTTCAGATGCATCTCATTCGAAAATCTTATGAAACAAGAAAGCGCAAGCCATCCCCAATTCACGATACGTCGCGGAACGGTTTCAGATATCGACCGCATCCGCTCACTTTTTGAGCGAGAATATGGTGAATCATCGCACCCGTGTCTGAATGAGCGTTATGTCCGCAATGCCGTAGTGAACAAATCGGAGTTGTGGTTTGTCGCCGAGCAAAAGACAGAAGCCGCCATCGGTTGCATGAGCGTCAGCTACAACGCCCAGAATCGCTCGTGGGAATTCGGTCGGGCGATGATCTCCCAACACCATCGGAAGACGGGGGTTCTCGGGTCACTGATGAGATCTGCCATCGATGCAATGCCCGTTTCTGAGCATGACCTCGTATTTGCGATTGCGCGTAACGATATCGCTTTACGAGCCATGCAAGGCCACATCGATTCAGTGGTAGTTGGGCACGACGGGGCGCCGAACATGGTGCACGGTGTGCACGAACACCATGTTGTCGCGATGGAAAGATTCCGGTCGCCGAAGTTCAGGCATTGCCTGCCCCTTTCCTCCGCTTTCCGGGATTCGGGCTTCCTTGATCGAGAGATTCTGGGGCCGCTTGGCCTCGCCGGAACGCCGGAGCAGTACCCCGATACCTGCTTCTGGGGCCATGGGGACGATTATTCGGACGGGTTCACGTTTCGTCGAGATAATCTGGTCGATGCAGTCTATCTTTGCCAGCATATCGGCGGACCCTTCACTACCGAGCGCGATGTCACAGCGGACCTTCTTCGATTCTTGAGCCGGCACTGCGTGACCACGTATATCGGCGCGATCGTGCTGGCCGACAAACTGACGGTGATCAAAGCGATGCTCGAGGCCGGATTTCACATCACCGCCTATCTACCGGCGTGGCACTGGAGCCGTGGCGCTCGCTACGACTGCGTGCTGCTCGCCCGGCGCGGCCGCGACTGTGCGAACAAGAACGGTCTCGATGCGGACATCGACGCATTCGACACGGCCTATCGCGACATCGGGAAGCACATTCTGGCCACCTGATGTACGGCTCTCCATGACGTGCCGCACTCTTTCCACACTTATCACTCAGCCAAGGGTAAAAATGACAAAAGACGAATGGCGCTCGATCAAGGAACAACTGCCCAACGGGCCAACGGGAGGCGAAACGATCGCTATATGGCTTTTCGATCTCGCGTTGCTGGCCGCCGCGTGGCCGCTATGGCTCTCCGGCGGGTTCGCACGACTCGCCGCGCTCGTACTCGCCATGCTCGCGTTGCTTCATCTTTATCTGATCATGCATGAAGCACTGCACTACTCTGTCTCGAACACGCCTTTCTATAACGAAGTCGTCGGCCATATTTGCGGCTGGATCATCGGGCTGCCATTCTTGCCACGACGACGAAACCACTTGGCACATCATGCATGGACTGCTCATCCATCCAGAGATCCCGAAAACCGGAAGATGATCAGTAAATTCTCCGTGATGACGGAGCGGGAAGCGCGCATGCTCGAATTCATCTGGCGCCACTGGATCCCGATGATGGCGTTCAATCATTTCGTCAGTCATTGGATTTCCCCGTTCCAGCGCGACGGTACGCGTGCGCAACGCTCGAAATCGAACACCGAGCTCGCATTCAGTGCACTCTATCTGATCGGTTACGCAGCAGTCGGCACGCTGGCCTATTGTGCAGGCGTGTTCGGCAATCTCGTTGCGTTTGTGGCGATCCTGTGGATTGCGCTGCTCGTGGCGGTCGAACTCGTCAACCTTCCGCATCACGCCGAGGTTCCACTCCTCCCGCACGACGCGGCACGCCCGCCACTCTGGGAACAAGACGCTGTATCGCACAGTTGCGCGCATCTGCCCATCTGGTCCCGCTGGATGATCCTGAACTTCAACCTCCACGTCGTTCACCACGCCTATCCGTGGCTGCCGTGGCACGCGCTACCTCGCGCGCAACGACTCGTCGATGCGCTGCAATCTATCGCTCCGTCAGACCAAACCCACGAATGGTCGTTCGCGGTGACCAAGCGCCGCCGGCCACTGCTCGAGCTGATGGGTCATTTCTTCGACAAGCGCGGCGCTTCGTTTCGGCCCTGACGCTGACGATCCGCGATGGCAAACAAGTCGGATGCACTCATCGTGTCCGGAAACGAAATCGAGACGTCCCCGTCGCTACAACGCATTCGGCCCGTGCATGCTCCCAACAGTCGCCCGCATACCTTTATCCTCAACATGTAATCCACGCCGCATCACGTTGCACGACATTGCGGTTCCACGTCGATCAATCCAAATCCAAACCTCCGTACTTTCTCAACACGCGACGATCATTTCGATGAAATCCAGCACGGCAACGAAACCGATGTTCCATTTTTGGCATTATTTGATGGCCACCACCGCAATTGCACTTTCGATGCTGGCGCCCGATGCCGCATACGCCGAGTCGTCGGCCGATCGTGGCAAGCAGATGCGAATGCCGCGCCTGCCGCAAGACGTTCCGCCCTCGCCGGCGCAGACTGAATACAACCTGCCGCTCAGCAGGCAGGATCGAACATCGCTGCTGGACAGTGCACAATCGCGCGGGCAGTCGACGCGCCACAAGCGCAGCATGGCAAATCCCGCCTGCCGCGACATGTCCGCGATCGCGCAATACCACACGCAAGCCCTAGCCGACTACATCGCCAATCTGCCTGACTACGAGTGTCACTACGGGCTGTTTTCCCTCGATTCTCCGCTCGCAACGCGGATCTTCAGTGCGTCGAACATCCGGGCAGTGGCCAGCAGGTTTGCCCACGAGCTTTCGCGGTACGACGCGAGCAATCTGGAGCTGGCAAACCTCCTGATCTACTTACGTGCCGCGTACTATCAATACGAAGTGTCCGGCCTGCGTGATCCTGTCCCGAGTCTTGCCGTGACGCTGCGGCCATACATCCGGCGCAGCATCATGAGCGAAGCGCTGTATCGCGACAACCCGCGAGCGCCGAACACCGCGAACGAACTGATGAAACTGATCACGAACATGAAGGACGAGGCGTACTACTTGCCCGCGCTGAAGGATCGCGTCGAACGTTATACGGCAAGCGTCGCGAATCCGCAGGCTGCCGAACCGCTGCGGCAACCGGGCGCGGCAGGAGCCTTCACAGGATTGCTCACCGTATTCTTCTATGCGCACCATCGCCGCGATGCGCAGGCGTCGCTCGGAACGGATGCGTCTTTCCCGGAAATGCTCGATCGCTTCGTTGTCGCGAATCGTTCCAGCCTGTCGAACGCACGTGATATGCATCTCCTGGCGGATGCGGCACGAGAAACCTATCGTTTTCTCCGATATCCGGCCCAGAAGCCGCGCGTGCAGCAGATGATCCACCAGATGTTGGCCACCACCAGCATGACGGGCGACGGCAACGAGCTGTGGCTGGCGGCGGCGGAAGCCGTCGACTACGGCGACCCGGGCCGCTGTGCCGACTATGGGATATGCGACTACAAGAATCGCCTGGTCGACACAGTCCTGCCCAACCGTTTGGTCTGCAACGCGCACGTGCGCGTTCTCGCACAAGCCATTCAGCCTGTTCGGCTACGATCGGTCTGCGCGGCGATCGCCGCGCAGGACGACTATTTTCATCGAATGATGAAGACCGGACGTCGACCGGTCACCGGTGACCGCAATGACCTGATCGATCTCGTCGTGTTCGAGGATTACAAGAATTATCGCAAGTACGCGTCGGTCATTTACGGCATCAACACGGACAACGGCGGCATGTACCTTGAGGGCGATCCGTCCGCGCCCGACAATCGGGCACGCATCGTCTTGCACGAAGCGTCGTGGCTGCGTCCACGGTTCGCGATCTGGAACCTCGAACACGAATTCACGCATTATCTCGATGGTCGTTACGACATGGCGGGCGACTTCGCGGCGAGTACCGCAAAGCCGACGGTGTGGTGGATCGAAGGTATCGCCGAGTATCTATCGAAACGCAACGACAATCCCGAGGGGATCGACGCGACAAGCACGGGCACCTACCGACTGTCAGACGTGTTCAGAACCCGCTACACGTCGCACGATTACGTCACGCTGGCATATCGCTGGGGTTACATGGCGGCACGCTTCATGTTCGAACGCCATCGCTCGGATGTCGATGCGATCGTGTCGCGCTTCCGCGCCGGCGACTATGACGGTTATGAACGCCATATTGCGTATATCGGCGATCGCTACGACAACGAGTTCATCGATTGGGCGCGCGACGCGACAACCGCCAACACCCCGATCGTGCCTCGGACAAATTGATACGCGCGCGAATCGACGTCACGACACTCGGTCCGCATCGCCCCGAATCGCATCGGGCGCTCGCTTCCGGCATGTCATGCCGGCAAGCGAGCACCGTCGTCTACAGCGGACGATCCGTGCATCGAACGCCATCTCGCGAAGTGGATTTCATGTCCCGTCCACGCGGTGCTCGTTACATAAGACCATGCGTCGGCGCATCGTTCGCTCCACCCGAGAATCGTCCCTGTCGCATGGCCCAACCGTCGATAGAACAGTCACCGCCTGTGTTCATGACGCCGGCGACGGTATAAAAACTTCCGAAGACGATAATCCTGTCATGCGCGGACGCTCGCTTCCGTGCATCGCGAAACGAATCGGCGGGCGACGCGTAACGCGCCACGCTCGAATCGGCCCCGTCCCCCACGCCGGCCTTGCGCAGCGCGGCTTCGAGCTGCTCCGAGGAGGCCGCGCGCGGCAGCGGCAGGTCGGTCACGCACCAGTGGTCGATCTCGCCTTTCAGGTGCCGCAGCACGCCGTCGATGTCCTTGTCGTGCATCGCGCCGAACACCGCGTACGTGTACGG
>Ga0105240_10003847_pt1 | contig 23184 bp, 19 predicted proteins | sample KBSC54metaG_FD_80426 | JGI IMG/M metagenome (GOLD analysis project Ga0105240, IMG submission 80426) | Corn rhizosphere microbial communities from Kellogg Biological Station, Michigan, USA - KBS C5-4 metaG | ecosystem: Host-associated > Plants > Roots > Rhizosphere > Soil | place: Michigan, USA... | reverse complement strand
GACCTGGCGCGGCCGGCGCTCGAGCGGTCGCTCAGCTATAAGCAGATGTCGGACGCATTCGTACAGCAATTGGAGGATCAGCGCCAGCAGGTGGAAAATCTGAAGTCGGCGCTCAACAAACTGGAGACGAAGCTTCATGAGGCGCAGACGAAAAGCGACGTACTCATCGCTCAGCACCGGCGCGCGAGGGCGCTGGGGACGGCGACCGATGCCCGGGTGAAGATGGGCGGGCCGTCTCATGCAGCAACGTTCGACCGAATGAGGGACAAAGTGCATCGCGCCGAAGCAATCAGCGGAGCCAAGGCTCAACTGGCCGAGGACAACGTACATGAGCGGCTGGCGGCGCTCGATCGCGACGGGCAGATCGATGAACTGCTGGCGGAGATCAAGGCTAAAAAGGGGAAGTAGAGGCTACGAGTGAGCCCGAGTTCACTCCATGGCTCGAAGTCCCAGGAGTGTGCAGTCGTCCGATTGCTCACCTTGCTCGAACGCTTGCGCGGCCCGCATGGCGTTGTCGATCATTACTTCTAAGGGCAGATGGCGGGTGGCGAGCGCGACCGAGAGCAGCCTCTCTTCACCGAAATCGTCACCGGCGCCGATTCCCGCTTCGGTGATGCCGTCCGAATAGGCCAGAAGTGTGTCTCCGGGCGCGATGGCGATTTCGGCGGCCGAACCTTTCCACTTGGGAAACAGGCCGAGTACCGTTGCTGTTGCGCTGAGACGCTCGACGGCGCCGTCCGCTCGAACTAACAGCGGCGGAGGGTGGCCGCAGTTAATGTAAGCGAGACGGCGCGTCTGGTCGTCATAATGGCCGAAGAAGAGCGTGGTGTAGTGTTCCGGGTTCGTCGATGCGTAGAAAAGACCGTTCACGGATTCGAGGATCTGTTCCGGACAGACCGAGGCAAGCGATGCCTGGCTACGGAATAGCGCCTGCAGATTTGCCATGAGCATGGCTGCGGCCATCCCCTTGCCGGACACATCGGCCAGGACGAAACCGGCGTGCTCCGGTCCGAGATCGAAGAAATCGAAGTAGTCGCCGCCGATTTCGCTGGCCGGCTGGCAACGTCCAGCGAACATTGCTGTACGAAGATGTTTGGAGCCCTGCGGCAGCAGTTTCTGCTGCACTCGCCGCGCGATATCCAGCTCGGAATGGGTCCGCCGTTCCTGTTCCAGGCGGTTAGTGATTGAGGATAGAAGTCGCTTGTTGTCCCACGGCTTCTGGACGAAATCTGCGGCTCCGCGCCGCATCGCCTCAACGGCCAGTTCCACATCGCCCCACGCGGTCATCACAATAATCGGCGTATCGCGATGGCGGGCGTGCAACTGCTCGAGCAGGCGAAGCCCTTCCTCGCCCGAGGTCGTATCGCGCGAGTAGTTCATGTCCATCAGGATTAGATTGAAAGATTGCGCGGAGGCGATCTCAAGTAGCTCAGCGGGGGAACTGGCGGTAGAAGCATGAAAACCGGCGCCCTTCAGCAACAGACGAAGCGCCTCGCGTACATCGGTTTGGTCGTCGGCTACCAGCACGCGCTGAGCGCGGGACTGGCTGCTTGGCTTGTGCACGTTGTAGTCAATTGCTAAACAGGCAGACACAATAACCTCGAGAGCAGATTGGAGTCCAGCCGGACACTTAGGCCCAAATAACTGAATCTACTTGGCGTTTACCGGGCCTCCGAAAAGATGACGGTGCAGAACGCTGTCCATTAATGGGACGGTTCTGTTCGCGAATGGTTAGCTTCGACGACCTTTGCCATGCTTCCGGGCGCGACCTGGTATCCGACGATGACGGTAATGCGTCGATTTGATGGATCGGCCGGATCGGCCCGCTTAAATGGCTGTTGATCGGCGAAGCCCCGAACCTGGGTCACTTGATCCGAACGGAGTCCGTGGGTTTGCAATACGCGCCGGGCCATATTTGCGCGATCTGTGGAGAGATCCCAGTTGTTGTATGAGTTAGCATCGCCGAACGCCTTGGAATCGGTATGACCCTCGACGAGAATCGTGTTTGGCATTTTGCCGAGTTCCTCCGCTAACCGTGTGAGAACCGAGATGCACTGAGGGCTCGGTTTCGGGCTGCCGCTTTCGAAGAATGTGCCGGCCTCGGTTTCGAGAAGCTCTATGCGCAACCCTTCGCCGGTGACGGTGAGCCTCACTTGATCCTTGATCTTATCGAGCGTCGGCATTTGCTTAACGGCTTGCTCGAGCGTTTCTTTCAGCTTGCTCATGTCGTCTTTCTTGATGGAAAGACTCTCGCCGGACCCGGCCATTCCGCTGCCGATCTCTCTTCCCTTCCCCGATGGATCCTGAAAGAAACCACCGATGGCTTTTTTCGTCTCCTCGCTGGCGCTCATCAACCAAAGGACGATGAACAGGGCCATCATGGCGGTGACGAAATCGGCATAGGCCACTTTCCAGGCGCCGCCGTGATGAGCGGCATGCGCCTTTTTTCGTTTAATGATGATCGGTGGTAGTTCAGCTGTAGGCGTAGACATGGATGTCAGGCAGCAACCGCGTCGGCGGATGCGGCTCCTCCCTTGCATGTCCTTTCCATTTCCTGGAACGAGGGCCGGCAGCCGTGCGGAATGGTGCGCCGCGCGAATTCGACAGAAAGGATGGGCGCCGCACCGCGGATGAACGCCATCAGTCCAGCACGTAGAAACTGGTAATACTGCGCCTCCGCCTCGTTCTGTTTACCAAGGTTGCTGGCCAGCGGCGCAAACAGACCATAACACAACAGAATTCCCAGGAACGTTCCTACCAAAGCGGCGGCAACCTTGTGTCCAATCTCTTCGGGCGGGCCGCCCAACGCACCCATGGTGATGACCACGCCAAGCACCGCAGCCACAATTCCGAGGCCCGGCAGTGCATCAGCCATCGTGGTGATCGCGGCCACCGGTGCGTTTGTTTCCTGGTGGTGTACTTCGATATCTATCTCCATCAGTTGATCGATGTCGAACGGTGTAATTCCTCCGGTGATGGCCATGCGTATGGTGTCGCAAAAGAACGCTACCGCGTGATGGTTCTTGAGAAACTTTGGATACTTCGCCAGTATTGGACTCTTTTGCGGCGCCTCGACGTCGGCCTCCAACTTGATCATGCCGTTCTTGCGGGCGTGAACGAACACATCACTCAGCATCTTTAGATTCTCGAGATAGAAAGCCTTGCTGAAGCGGCCCGGCAGGAAAGCGCCTATCAGGCCTTTGACGATTGCTATAAGGATGGAAAGGGGATTCGCGATGAGGAGCGTTCCGAGCGCCGCGCCTCCGATGATCACGAGCTCAGCCGGCTGCATGAGAACGAGAAGCTTGCCGTGTTCCATCATGTACCCGGCGAGGATCGCCCCGAAAACCGCAACAATTCCGATAATTGCAAACAAGATGCACTCTCACTGGCCACGCATTAACGCGGATGAACGCCGATAGGACAAAAGGCTTGCCGGCTAGAGAGCTTATCGGCACTATGCGGGGGGTTTATAGATTTTCAAAAGACGATGGCTCCCAGGATGCTGGGACTTTGACCACAATGTGCCGCGCGTTTTCGTGTTCGTCGGCGACGGTCTTGGCGGCGAGTGGTTTGCCTACCGCGTCCACGACGCCTGCCAGGATTGCTTTGCGCGGCGCTAGCGAGCGCATCATTTCCGGCAGATCCGGGTATTCCAATATTCGTGGTGCGAAGTTCGCGAACGGGTGCTTGTATGCCTCGGTCTCGAGCAGACTACGAAAAGAGATTAGGCCGCCTGAGAGATAGATGGATTCGATGGTCTTATCGAGATACGCGGCGATGGCCGCCGGAACCGTCATCTTCCCCTGGGCGCCAACCACGATTCGCCGGCCGTATCTTGCGAGGGCCGACGAGACCGCCAGGATGTCCGTGACACGCTGGCCGAGCAATGGCCGCCCCAGGATCAACGAGGCCCAGGCATAGTCGTCTTCCGCGTCGTGCTCGCGGGCGTAGTGTTCAGCTCCGCGGCTCACCTCCGGCGTCAGGTCACCTATAGCCCGCAGATCCGGCACGCACACCACGTATCCTTGCTGGGCCAGCGCCAAATACATTTCTCCCTCGTGCCAGCGATTGGAGCGGCCAGCAGGTTCGAGCAGTAGCAGCGACGGCTTGGACGGGTTCGGCTCTTTAGGCATAAAGACCCAGGCCGGAACCCAGACCCCCGGTTCCGTTTGCACTTCAATCGCTTCGATGTCCGCTTTTCGCGCGGGCACTCGCTTGAGAAGTACAGGGCGCAGGTCGCGTTCGGGCCGGATCACGTTGAGCGCCTGCTCGAGAGATCCCGCGGCTCGCACGATCTTCCGTTTTCGTGTGAGCTCAAATGGAGTTTCGCCGCCGAAGGAGCGGACCACATTCCCATTCGGCGAGGCCCAGAGTGTCTCATCCGGCTCCAGATTCACAGGCGGCTCTTCGGCGGTCGCCTTATTCTCTCCACGCAACCAGAGATTCAACCAGTTGTATGTCAACAGCCGGGTGTCGTACGAGAGCCCGTGCGGCAACGGCGTGCTGTCCCATGCGAGACGTTCGCCGCGTTCGAGCGTCTCATAAATCCGTTTGAGTTTCTGAAATTCCTCCCACCCGCTCGAAACATAGTTGGATGAATACGTGCCGAAGAAGTCCCGATCGCTGATGGTGATGAGGAGCGGTTTCGGCGCGAAGGGATAGAGTAAATCCCAACGGTCCCATCCGAGCGGGCCCGAGCCGGGAAAATTCTGTTCGGCGTCGTCGGTCGATCCGGGGGCGTTGAAATTGGCGCAGGCGAAATTCTCGGTGTTGCCGCTGCAGACGACGGCCGCGGCCAGCCGATTGTCGGCGGCGATCAGGAACATGCTGAGAGTTCCGCCGCCCGATTGTCCGGTGGTCGCGAGCCGTTTCTTATCCACTAGCGGATGCGCCTCGAGAACATCGAGACCTCGGATGGCATCCCAGACCTGCAACCTGCTAGCGGAGTCGCCGGCCAGCAGCATCTGACGCCCTGCCACTGAGTGCTCCTCGTCCGGAGAAGACAGTCGGGTTCGCGTACCGGAAGCATCGGGATAGTTGATTCGTTCGCCCTGGCCCATGGGATCGAATGCGAGCACCAGAAAGCCGAGTTGCACGAGTCCCTGGCAGCAACTCTGATACGTCGGGGAGGCTTTGCCGTTGGGCGCGTGCCCCATTTGGAAGAGGATGCCGGGGAACGGAGGTTGTGTGAATGTTGGTATGTAGAGATTCGCCGAGACATGCAGGTTCGGCTGGCTCTCGTAGATCAACCGCTCCACGCGGTACTTTGCGCGGGTGAACGATCCAGTGGAACGGATGTTCAGTGGTGTGCGCGGCGGCTGCCCCCCGATGATGGTCCAGAAAGTTTCCCGTGCCCATCGCTGCCGGGCGCCGATCGTGTCCACGGAAGTGAGCCGCGCGAGTTCCCGATTCCGCTTTTCGTACGCCTCCTTGGCTAGCCGCGCCAGATAGTCCGGCATGACTCGCGCGTAGTTGCGATAGGAGACCCCCGGGTATGCGGCTTGGGCCGCCAATTGAAATAATTCTCGCCTAGTCACGGTAGTTGCAGCTTGTCACACCTCGCGCTTCTCTGACAAGCAGTAATAATTTCTAAAGCATTTCTCGATAATCACCGATGAAGAGGAGTGCCTGAAGCCAAATGTTTCATCTAACTGAAACGGAGCCGACCCGATTCGATTGGCGTTTCAGGCTATTCGGAACGTCTGTCCGCGTCCATCCGCTCTTCTGGATTTTACCGCTCCTGCTTGCGGGTGACGCCCGGGGTGCGTGGCGCGTCCTGTTTTGGGTTGCGGTGGTGTTCGTCTCGATACTGGTTCATGAATTCGGTCACATACTGGCGATGCGTTTGTTCGGCGACGACGGCTATATCGTTTTGGGGGGCTACGGAGGGTTGGCCATCAGTCCCTCCGCGCGGCACCAGCGTTATTGGTCGAATGATGTTTTCGTGTCTGCCGCCGGACCTCTGGCGGGCAGGCTGTTCGCGTGTGCGATCGCCGGATTCGGCATTCAACTTGGTGGAACCAGCCATATTTTTTCGGTTCGATCGGCATCCCGCACTGGTACATAGACTTCTCGCGGGTCCGCCTGACGGACGGGAATATCCATGCGCGCCTATATCTCTATGAGGCGATCAACAATCTGCTTTTTGTGAATTTTTACTGGAGCCTGATCAATTTGCTGCCGGTATATCCTCTCGATGGCGGCCAGATTCTGCATGCATGCTTGGGGCATCGCAGTGGGACATCCGGCCGGACGCGCGCCTTGCAGATTTCGATCGGGGTGGCGGCAGGTATTGCCGCGCTGGCTTTTGTGTCAGGGCAAATGCACCTGGTTTACATGTTCGGATTTCTCGCCGCTGGCACCGTTCAGGCGTTATACGGCCGTCAAACGCCGTGTAATGATGGTTAAATCGAGGTGCCAATGGAATCCCGGCGCACAACGACTCAGACCAACTCGGACGCGGAGTTCCTTACGGATCTTGTGAGCCGCGTGGAGCGCTATTTCCGGTCTGTAGACGCGTGGGAAGCGGAGTATCACAAGTTTTACCGGCTGCCTGGATCTCATCGCCGAGTGCCCCCCGATCTCGAAGATGCGCAACGCGAATTTGCCAGCGCGCGCCAGGCTCTGGAAGCTGCCATTCCGCGAGCCCGAAGGCTCTGCCGGCGATTTGAACTGCGGGACCCGTGGCCCGCTCTCCTGCGAATTGAGCTGGGTGCCCATGCTGCTCAGGCGCAAGCCGGATCGGCCGTCGGGCGGAATGAGCGCATCGCGATCCGCGATTGTCTGCGAGATCTGGAGTTCCGTTGCACCGAACCCGAACCAGAGTCGAACTCGACCTCTGATGTTCAGGATGAGCTGCCGGAGCACCGGAGTGGCAGCCTGCTCCGGCGCATCGTCGATTTTTTCTTCTAGAAGCTGAGGCGAAGGCCCAAGCGGAACATTCTTTCGTCGATTCCTTCTCTTCCGGTTCCCGTAGTCGCGTTAATTACGCCAAAACCTCCAAGATTCTTTACGCTTCCGTCCGAGTTCAACTGGAGATTGGAAACGCTCAAATTGCCGCTTGGGGGATTGGCGAAGTGTGGCGTGTTGGTCAGGTTGAGCGCTTCTGCGCGGAATTCCGCGTGAAAGCGTTCGGTAATCGCAAAGTTGCGGAACAGGCTGAAGTCGATATTGAAAAAGCCCGGACCGCGAAGCGTATCGTAGCCAGCGGTGCCAAATCTCGCGGTGGTCACGGGAGCGAAAGCAAGCGGGTCGAAGTATGACTGGCCCGGGCCTGTCCCGCCGATAATCGCCACGCTCGATTTAATCTGATCGGCGCGTTGGGTGCTGTTAGGAAGGTTCAACGACGTGTTCGACGCGCTTACCGAGAATGGCTGGCCGGAATAGGCGGCAACGAGAGAGTTGATGCGCCACCCGCCAGCCAGTTTCGAGGCGAATCCGTTGCTGTTCAACATCGCCTTTCCCTTTCCGAAAGGAAGGTCCGCCACGAAAGATGTCGTGAAATCGTGAGTGCGGTCGAACGGCATCACTGCGCGAGCCAGATTAATGAAGGTGAGTGCACCGGATGTTGGCGCGCCGTCGCTCAGATCGTCGCAACAGATGCCCACAGTCTTGGAAAACGTGTAGCCGAATTGGACCTGGAAGCCTTTGGAGAACCGGCGCGACAGTTGGCTTTGCAACGAATCGTACTTGTTATGGCCGACTGGCGTCAGCAATGCGGTTTGGACCGTTCGCCCGAAGAGCGGAAAGAACGGCTGACCGGCGGAACCGGCTCCAGGGATCAGCCCATCGTTGAGATCCAAAATTCCGTTGATGGCCACCTGGCGCGAGGCAACGTATCCCGCCTGGCCGGTGAAGCCCCAGGGGAGTTCGCGCTGCAATGTGAAGTTCCACGATGCAACGTAGGCGGTCTTGATATTTTGTGCGAGCGATCTCGTCTGATAACCGGCCGGAACGTTGATGAGACCGGATGATGTATCCGGAACAGTTATAGCTGGAATTCCGTTCTTGAGCTGGGTCGCCTGAACAAAGCTGCTCGGCGTATTCACTGAGATGAGCAGGTCTTCAGGATAGTTGGTGAGCATGTCGCGGACAAAGGCCAGCGGATAGGGATCGTAGTTCATGCCGAACCCGGTGCGGACAACAAGCTTGTCGGTGGGCCGCCAGGCAATACCAAGACGCGGCGAGAAATTCGTTTTCGGGGTGCTGTAGCCGCAGTCGGACGGAATGCTGCCGACTCCGCAAAGTTGCATCTGGTTGGTCTGGAAGTTATACCGTTCGAGCCCACGCGTGGCGCGCCGGCCCACCGGGAAGTAGTCCCAACGAACGCCGTAGTTCACGGTCACTTTATTCGTCAACTGCCATTGGTCCTGCACGTAGAGACTGTATTCCCACTCGCGGCTGGTCATCAGGCTGTTGTCGAAGGGCAATATATCCTTGCTCACCGAGGATGTTTGGCCTAGCAAGAAGGCCGCGTAGTTATTGAATTGGCTTGCGGATTGCGTACCGCCTTTGAGAGTAGTGGGGCCGCCCGCGAAATTGAACGTACCGGCCGACGACGATGTTTCGAAATGATTCAGCGATTGGCGCGCCAGATCGACGCCGAACCGGACCGCGTGGGCCGACTTCGTCCAGGTCGAGTTCACGGTGTATTGGTAATTCGTGTCGCCGTAGTAGATCGGACCACCGGTGCCGCCGCTGCCGGGGTTACCCAGAGCATCGAAGCTGGTGACGCTGAACTGCGGCCAGCCTCCGTAAAGACGCGATGTGCCGTTAGTGCCGGGAAGACCGAGGAAGTTGAGCCCGAGATTTTCGTCGAGGCGCGGCGGCTCCTGATTGGTGTTCGACAACGTGAATCCGAAATATCCGTCGACGATGAGATTTGGCCGGACGACGTACGTGGCGCTGAACGTCGTGCTGTAGACGTTACCGAACCCGTTACCAATCTTTCCCCCGGCACTATTGACCGGCGGGCCGCCCAATGTGCCGAAGGCCGGCGGATCGACGAAATTGTAATTCAACCAGCCCGTGCGCCCGGTGATCGTCAGCTTGTCGGTGGGGTTGTAACTGAGCTTGCCGTCCAGCTTGTGGCGCGTGACGTTATATCCGCCGGTCGCATAGTAGTTGCCGGTAAGACCAGGCGCATTGGGTAGTGGCGTGAGGCCGGCCAGCTTGACGGCGACCGGGTCCATGCGAGCCGTGGGAACTACGTTCCCAGGAAACGGCGTTCTGGCCGTGCCATCGGCGTTTCCGGTGGACGGATCGTAGATAAGAGTCGACGAGGCGGACATGTTTCCGGCTTTCACATCGGCTGTGGGCACGGTGAAGAATCCGGCGCCCAGTTCCCGATCGAACGATCCATCATAGCTGCCGAAGAAAAAGAGCTTGTTCTTCAGAATTGGACCGCCGATTGTTCCGCCGGCCTGGTTGTTCACCAGCTTCGGTTTGCCTTGGTTAGTAGGAAGGAAGAAGGGTTTCGCCTTGAGCGCGTTATCCGTGTGATATTCAAATCCGGAACCATGCAACTGGTTCGTGCCGCTCTTGATCTGAACGTTGACCGCGACTCCGCCTGATAAACCTTGCTCGGCGGAGAAACTATTGGTTACGACGCTCACTTCCTGAATGGCCTCAAGGCCTGGCACGTAAGCGGTGACATGCGGAAGCCAGACGTTGTTCGAACTGGCGCCATCGATGCGAACGTTATTGGCATTGCGGGTCGTACCGTTGGAATTGAAAGTCAGACCTCGGGCCGGGTTGGCGGCGACGGAATGCTGATTGGTGGGCGGCGACAGGCCGGGAACCGTGATCAACAAGTTCTGATAATTACGGCCTACTGGCACGGGGAGGTTTTCGAGAGATGTTGACGAGACTTCGCCTCGTACTTCGGCCCGGTCGGTTTGCAATGTAGCTGCGGCCGAGGAGACCTCGACGGACTGCGAGACGCCTCCGACTTGCAGTTTGGGATCGAGGCGGACAACTGTATCGACGCCGACGTTGATGCCGGTGACCGTGAAGGGCTGGAAGCCTTCCTTGGTAACCATCACTTCATATGTTCCGCCCGGGAGCGTAGGGAAGTTGAAGGTCCCGCCTTCGCTCGCCGTGGCTGTACGCACCTGGCCGGTTTCAGTGTGGGTAAGCTTCACCGTGGCTGCCGGGATGGCGGCGCTCGTTGCATCGGTCACTTGGCCGACGATTGATCCGTAGAGAACCTGCGCGTGCAGTTGAGGCACAGCCAAGAGGAAGGAAAGAACTGCAAACGCCGCAGCAGACACCACGCGGTGTAGGTTTCGAAACATTTATCACCTCATCGAGACCGGTCCAACCTGGACTGATTGACCCAAAGTATTGGTACTAACTGCTGTTGACTGTACTACTTGGGAAATGGGGTGTCAAGCGTTCGAGCAGCGATTGTCAAGCGCTTAATGGTGCGGCGCCGGAGCCAGCCAATTCTTGCCGAAGCTGAGCGTCGTGCGTTGAGCTTCCGAGATGTCCTCTAAGACAGCTTCCCGCGCCCGCTGCGGATCCCGGGTGCGAAGGGCACCCACAATGCGGGTGTGCAAAAACTGAAATTCGTTCTGGCGGAATCGCGAACTGCGGAGCTCGATGTGCATTAGACGCTCGGTTTTCTCCAGGTTGCGAGTCAACAATTCGACCAGTTCGCGATTCCGCGTGGTTTTGGCCAAACGCAGATGGAAGTCCGTATTCGCCTGGATCAATCCGATGAAATCCTTTTCCGGATCGCCGGATTGCGATGGCCTCCCGGCCAGACGTTCGAGCTCGTCAAGATCTTGAACGGTTGCGCGCACACAAGCTAGCTCTGCATTCGCCGCTTCGAGAATGAGCCGCGTCTCGAAAATAGCATTGACAGCCTGGTAACTGACTTCGGGGACCAGATATCCACGGCGCGGGACAGCCTCGAGCAGCCCTTCGTGGAGCAGACGGTTGCACGCCTCCCGGTACGGCGTGCGTCCGATGCGGTACCGGTGCATGATGTCCGACTCGGACAGAAATACCCCCTCCTCGATTTCCCCCCTCAAAATTGCTTTTTTTAGAACGCTATAGGTCTTCTCGGTCTGAGTGAGCCTGACGGATTCGACTGAGACACCCATATATCAACAATATACTATGTGTTACCCAACATATGGCCGGAAATATCTTAAAACTCTGTTTCCAGGCAAGTTTGTCTTGACGAGTTAATATATTGACCGTATATTAGCACCAGTGGTACTCCTGACCCACTAGTTTCGAAGGAAGACTGGCCCGTATGGCAAGAAACTCGACGTTCCTGTTTCCCGTAGCCGTGACAATCGCGTTGTGCCCCGGTACACTCTGGTCCGACGTAACAGGCTCCATTCTCGGAGTCATCACGGACCCGTCGTCGTCGGTAATTCAGGGCGTTCGAGTAACCGCGACCAACGTGGACACAAATCTGGAAACGGAGGCGACCAGCGACGCGACCGGGCAGTATCGCATCCTGTCGCTCCCTGTAGGGCGATACCAGGTCCAGGCCGTATCCTCCGGCTTTCAGACCTTTCTCGTGACCGGGCTCGTTCTGACGGTCAACGAGCAGCGCCGCGTTGATATCGTCATGAAGGTCGGTACCACTCAGCAGGAAGTCAGCGTGAGCGCCAATGCGCTGCAAGTCGAAACCACGAATACTCAACTGGGCGATGTGATCGACGAGAAGAAAATCATGGAACTGCCGCTCAACGGCCGGAGTTATCTCGACCTGTTAGGCTTGCAAACCGGCGTTGCGCCCACCAGTTCGCGCAATGAAGGGCCGGGCACGGTCTCCGTAAACGGGCAGCGGGAAAACAGTAATGGCTTTCTAGTAAACGGAGGTGATGTGTCCGGCGCCGCCAATTTCGAGGCAGGGGTACAGCCCAATCTGGACGCGGTGCAGGAGTTCCGCCTGATCACCAACAGCTTCGACGCGGAATACGGCCGATTCAGCGGCGCCATCATGAACACGATTACCAAGAGTGGAACCAACTCCATTCACGGGTCAGTGTTCGAATTTCTTCGTAACGACGACTTGGACGCCAGGGGGTTCTTCGACACCGGCAAGGGCGCTCTGAAAAAGAATCAATACGGATATGCTGTGGGCGGCCCTGCCATTAAGAACAAGTTGTTCTGGTTTACGGATTACCAAGGCGACAAGCAAGTGAATGGGGGAACTGCCAGCCAGGTGCAAGTGTTCTCATTGGCCGAACGCCAAGGTAATGTTGGCGTCCAAAATCTCACTGGCACTGTGAGCGGGCCCTATTGGGCTCAGATATTGTCCCAGCGGCTTGGGCGCCCGGTTCAAGATGGGGAGGCGTATTCCGCGGTGTTCCCGAACGGAGTCATTCCAACGAGTGCTTTCTCTCCGGCAGCGAAGGGCACCATCGGATTCATTCCAGTCCCGAACGTGGGAAACAACGTTTACGCCTCGGCCGCGCTATCAACCAACTCGACGGATCACAAGGTAGGGCAGCGAGTGGATTTTCTGAATAGGTCGACCGGGAACTGGTCCGGATATTACAATTTTGACGACTTCAACTCACTGAATCCCTACGGAGGCAGCAGTTTTCCGACAGGCTTCGGGTCTGAAGCGCGAAACAGGAGCCAGTTGGGCACCATGACTAACACCCACGTTTTCAGTCCCACGGCCGTCAATGAGTTTCGCCTGAGTTACACTCGCATCGTTGTGCGATCAGTCCCCCAGAATGGTATTGCGCCCAGTCTGGCAAGTATGGGGTTTGTGACTGGCCCCGGCACGCTGGGTATCAATAACGCCGGACCGACAGGCTATGGCTCCATTCCCGACATCGGTCTAAATAACTTCAGTTTCGGCGATCCGGGCACCAGCAACGGTATTCAGAACACATACCAAATAGGTGATAACTTCTCCAAGATCCAGGGCCGCCATACTCTCAAGTTCGGCGCCGAATACCGTTACTACCAAATGAACAACCGAAACGGCGGCGGCTTCCTTGGACAGTTCAATTTCACCGGCAATGAAACCGGCTACGACGTGGCCGACTACTTACTCGGTGCACCGTCTTCCTACTCGCAGTCGAGTCCGCAAGCGTTGGATGGCCGGAGCAAGTACGCCGGGATTTACGCACAGGATTCGTTCCGCGTCAGTTCCAACTTCGCCGTGAACTTCGGACTGCGCTGGGAGTTCAGCACACCGTGGTATGACACGCAGAACAAGCTTGTCGCATTAATTCCCGGCGAGCAATCGGTCCAGTATCCCTTGGCGCCGAAAGGTTTGGTGTATCCGGGAGACCCAGGGGTTCCTAACACGCTTGGGCCGACAAGATACAACAACTTTGCCCCTCGACTCGGTATGGCCTATTCGCCAAGCAGCACTGATGGACTACTGGGGAAAATTCTGGGCGGACCAGGAAAAACCAGCATTCGAGTTGGTTCGGGCATCTTCTACACCGCTATTCAAGACCAGACGTTGTACTGGATTCTCGGAACGCTGCCTTTCGGCGAGTATTGGGGATCGCCGGGGCCTCCCCTGTTCGAGGAGCCTTTCAGAACCAGATCGACGGGCGCTTCTCAAGGGCAACCTTTTCCCTATGTGATTCCGGCGCCCGGCACTGCGGCGGCCAAGAACTTCGATTTTTCTCCTTACCTGCCCCTGGTCAGTACATTTGGGTACGACGTCAACAACAAGCTCCCTTACGGGATCGATTACAACTTCACGATCCAGCGCCAGCTTAGCGGATCGATGGTGCTCAGTGCCGGATATGTAGGCACGTTGGGGCGCAAGTTGCTCTCCATCAGCGAGGCCAACGGAGCGAGTCCCTCCCTCTGTTTGAGCTTGCGAGGGTCCGGCGTCAAGGCGGGAACATTGCAGTGCGGCGTCTTTCTGGAAGATCAAACGTTCACGCGGCCGGATGGCTCATTAGTGCACGGAACCCGGAGTCCACTGGGTTCGGATTTTGGGTCTTCCTTCTACGAAGGCAACTGGGCAAACTCAGACTACAACTCGCTGCAGGTAAGTCTGGAGCGGCGCGCCGGAAATTCGTCCTTCCTGTTCGGGTACACATGGTCCAAGGCCCTGGACAACGGCTCGTACTTCAACGACCGCATCAACTTCCTGAATCATGCGCTCAGCCGGGCACTGTCGAATTTCGATGTCACCAGTAATTTCACTGGCAGCTACACCTACGCGATACCATTCGAGAGGGCTTTCTCGGCTCTTCCCAAGCGTCTGGTCAACGGCTGGGAAATTGCCGGCATCACGCGCTTCTCGACGGGATTGCCGGTTTACGTTCTCGGTTCGTTCGATCAGTCCCTGACGGGCACTTCCGCGCTCGACACGCCGAATTTCTCCGGCCAGCTCCAGTTAGCAGGTGATCCGCGCAACGACGGCCACCTCTGGATGACCCGATCCGGCTTTAGCCTGCCGGCGCTTGGGAGCTTCGGTACCGCGCCACGACGCTTTTTTCACGGGCCGGGTCTCGACAATTGGAACATTGGGATACACAAGAACACGGTCATCCGCGAGCACATGACTCTGCAAATTCGGGCGGAATTTTTCAACGCTTTTAACCACGCTCAGTTCGCTAATCCGAACGCGCTTTTTTCAGGCACTACGTGGGGACGAATCAGCTCGATTCAAGCGCCTCCGCGCATCGGCCAGGTTGCCGCTAAGATTGTCTTTTGAGGAACACGCGCAAAACGGACTCGCTGCGGCGGAATCAGCTTGCGTGTTCCTCTCTAATCTGTTGCCGCGCCTTTGCGGCCTTGGCGCTTTTAAGGAACTCGCGCAAGACCGACTCGCTTCCGGCGGCTAGGTCCGCTGAGTTTCTCTTTCGTTTGGCGCCGCCGGAAGCGGCCTTTGCGCTTTTGAGAAACTCACGGCTGATACTTTCGCTCGGCACGCTCCTCGCCGCCGCCTGTCTTTACGCGCAGCAGCCCACCGCACCGGATAGCCTGCTTCGGTGGATGGACAAGATCGCGCAGAACGAACTTGACGCCCGAGACGCCGCCATCGCCGGAATCCGAACGGTCGCCGATGCCGAGGACCGGAAAAAGATGGTTCGTCAGAAAATCCTGAAGGCCATGGGCGGCCTTCCCTCTTACACCGGACCACTCAACGCGCGGGTTACCGGAAGCATCCACGCGGATGGCTTTGTGATCGAGAAGATCATCTACGAAAGCCTGCCGGGTTATTTCGTCACTGCTAATCTTTACCGTCCCACCCAGCCCGGCCGGTATCCCGCAGTGTTGCTGCAATCGGGCCACACGCAGGAAGGCAAGGCCGAGCCGCAGTTGCTGGCTGCCAATCTGGCGTTGAAGGGTTTCATCTCGCTGGCTTTCGATCCAGTGGGCCAGGGCGAACGCGAGCAAACTTACGATCCTCAACTCAAGGAACCCGCGGCTGGCTGGTCTGTGAATGAACACATCCACGCGGAAGCGCAAAGTAATCTCGTTGGCGAGGGTGTGGCTCGCTATTTTATCTGGGACGCCAAGCGGTCGATCGATTACCTGGTGAGCCGGCCCGACGTGGACTCTACGCACATCGGCGCGGCCGGATGCTCGGGTGGCGGGGCATTGACGACGTTCGTCGGGGCCCTCGACGCGCGGATCAAAGTAGTAATTCCCGCATGTTTTCCGAATTCGTACCGGCTGCTCTTTACCGGCAGCTATCCCGGATCCGAGATGGGCATCCCCGGTGCACTGGCTGAAGGGCTGGACACGGCGGACTTTGTGGAATTGTCAGCCCCGGTGCCGTGGCTGATCCAGGCAACTAAGCAAGACTACTTCACGCCTCCAGGCGCCAAACTCGTCTATGACGAAGCCAGGCGCTGGTACGGACTTTACGGCGCAGAGGATAGAGTCGAGATGTTCGTGGGGCCGGGCGGGCATGGCACTCCGCTGGTTAGCCGCGAAGCGGTATACCGGTGGATGGTTCGCTGGCTGAAAGACGGTCACGGAGATTTTCATGAGCAGCCGGTGAAACTCTACAGCAACCATGAGCTCTTAGTGACGCGCACCGGCCGCGTCGAGGATGAACCCGGAGCCCGAAAGTTATACCAACTGATCCTCGAAGACTATCAAGCGAAGAAAAGCAAGGGAACAACGCGGGGTCTCGTCGCGAAGCTGCGAAGCTTGAAAATTCCCACTGACACTTCGGCGCCGCCGGTAAAGATTCTGGACGACTCAAATGGAGAGGGAATCCGATCCCAGCAAATTGAATTTGAGAGTGAGCCAGGGATCGTGGTTACTGGAAAGTTGTATCTCCCGGCCTCGCCTGCGAAAAAGCCAGCGGTGCTTTTGCTGGCCGGCGCGCGCTCCCGTTGGCTGGCGGAAAGAGCCGCCAAGTCCGGCCGAGTTGTTTTGGAGCTCGAACCCCGACATTCATTGAATCTGGATGGCCGTCGGCCCTACGTGGGGGATTATCTCGCAAACGAACGCGCGACTCAGATCGGGCGAAACTTGCCCGCCATGCGGGCGCATGACATATTGCGCGGCGTCGACCTTCTGGCCGCCCGCGACGACGTCGATCCAAGTTCGATTTGCGCTGCCGCCCAGGGTGTGAAGGGAATCTGGCTGTTGCTGGCTGCCGCGACAGATCCACGAATCTCCAAGGTATGGTTGGACAAGACGCCGTATAGTCTGCTCGAAGCGCTTCACAACACATTGAACTCAAACCTGAGCGATGCCGTGATTCCCGGCTTTGTCCTGCAATGGGATCTCGACGATCTCATAAAGGCGATGGAGCCCCGGCCAGTCCTGTGGACCGACCCGACGAACTGGATGGGACACGTTACCGCGGCGGCTGGCCCTCGCTACCGCTATCGATATGTCCTCGGAGACCTGACGGATATGAGCGAGTCGCAGGACGAAGAGTACGCACGGGAATTTCTTCAATGATCGCTTTCCGGCTCCTCGGGCGGCGCGGTCTTTGGGAGCCGTCCCGCTTGTTTGAGTGAGTTTCGCAAGATGTACTCGATCTGAGCGTTCAAGCTGCGCAGGTCATCGTCGGCCCAGCGCCGGACTCCATCGAGCAAGGCCCCGTCGATCCGTAGCAGAAATGATTTACGTTCCGCCATCCTTGGGGCTGCTTAGTAGATCGACCCGGTGTTCAAGATGGGTTGCGTGCCGCGCTCGCCGCACAGGACTACGAGAAGGTTACTGACCATGGCCGCTTTGCGCTCTTCATCGAGTTGGACTACCTTTTTGGCCGACAACATCTCCAGGGCCATCTCAACCATTCCAACAGCGCCTTCTACAATCTTGGTGCGGGCGGCGATGATTGCCGAGGCTTGCTGCCGCTGCAGCATCGCCTGCGCAATCTCCGGGGCATAGGCCAAGTGGCTGATGCGCGCCTCCACGATCTCGACCCCTGCCTTCGACAGACGGTCGGTCAACTCGCCCTTCAGGTGCTCCGCGACGACGCTGGTATGGCCTCGCAACGATGTCAGTTCGTCGTTGTGCGAATCATAGGGGTATGCCATCGCCAGATTCCGGAGCGCTGCTTCGCTCTGTATGTGCAGATAATCCTCGTAGTTGTCGACCTCAAACATGGCTTCCGCGGTATCGACGACTTTCCAGACGACAACAGCGGCGATCTCGATGGGGTTTGCATCCTTGTCGTTCACCTTCAAGTGATTCGTCTCGAAATTTCGGACGCGAAGTGAGATCGGCCTCTTGATGTAAAAGGGACTCGCCCAGCGGAGCCCTTGCTCGGTCGCGGTGCCCTTATAGCGCCCGAACAATGTGAGGACCACGCCTTGATTCGGCTGCACGGTAAACAAGCCGAACAGGCAAACGACATCAACGATCAAGACCAGAATATCGAGTGCGATCACCGGCCCGCTATAGCCTGCTCTGGAAAGGTACACCCCGCCGCAAAGGGTCGCGCCAAGGACGACAATCATCAGAAACAAGGCAGCAAGACCCGAACCTGGGTTCGTTCTTTTCTCTTTTATCATGTACTTATCACTCCTAATAGCAAAATGATATCACTTTGCTATCGAGAAGACAATAGTACTGTTCAGGCGATCGATTCCATCGCGAAATATGGGTTCTGGAGTGAGGAGGCTGAGTACGAGAAACGCTTCCTGGTCAAAGTCGTAAAAGAATCCGGGTTGTACGAGCGTGTTTTGCTTTTCCAGTAACAGTAGGACCCATTCCTCCTCGGTGCGCGTGCGAGGAACGTGCAGCGTGGCGTACCAGCCGCCTTCGACTTCGAGTAGCGAAACAGGCTTTCCGCGAATCTGCTCGCGGAGGTACTGAAGGTTTGAGATGGTGCGGGAACGAATCTGCTGTTGGATGGAATCCGCCGCGGTGAGTAGCGTTGGCAAAGCCAATTGTACTGGTGAACTGACGGAGAGGAACGTGTCCGCGATCAGCTCGAGCCGCGCGAGCGCGCCACTCATCCGCGGACCATTCGCGATGATCCAGCCCAGCTTCATTTGCGGAAGTCCGGAGACTTTGGATAGGCCGCTCAACGAGAAACTCGGGACGTTATCGGCTCCGGCGAGGGTGGAGACTTTGGCCGCGTCGTCCGCGAACGGGTAATCAGCGAAAACTTCATCCGAGATGATAGGCAGACCGAAGCCGGCGAGCACTTTGAGTTCGTCCTGCTTCAAATATGAACCGGTGGGGTTGTTGGGATTGACGACTATGATGGCCCGGGTTCTCGGCGTGATGAGGGATTCCAACGCGGCGGCGTCGAGCATCCAGCCGTGATGATAGAAGAGCGGGTACTGCACGGCGCGAACGGAATCCAGCGCGGCCAGGAATTCGAATAGAGGGTAGGAAGGTCGCGGGGCAAGCACTTCGTCGTCCGGGTCGCAAAGCAGTTTGAAGAGATACGAGTACGCTTCGCTGGTGCTGGCAGTCAGAAGGATGCGTTCCGGATCGATGCCGCCGTATCGGACAGCAATCGCTTCGCGTGCGGACCGCATTCCTTTGGGTGTCGGCTCGTAGTGAAGGGCGCGCGAATCGGCGAGAGCTTGCGAGATGGCTTCAGCGGGATAGTCGAGCTCGGCGTTCGTGGGATTCGATTCGGTGAGGTCGAGAATCATCGCGCCTTCCATTCGCTTGCGGGCGAGCAGTTCCGTCAGGCGATTCGGGCGTGTGTCCCAGTGAAGGCGTTGAGAGAATCTCATTCGTGGCGAAGGGCCGTTGCTGGATCGATGCGGATGGCCATTCGTGCGGGACCGGGAGTGGCGGCAATGGCGGCAAGAGCGAGCAGCACGACAAAGCCAGTGTAAACGATGGGATCGGCGGACGGTGCCACAGCGGCTAACGGAGTGCAGCTTCGAGGTCCGATTGAAACCTGCGGAGAGCGTCGATCTGCGCCTGTTCCGCGGGCCGATCGTAGCCTTTGCAGACGAAGAACGCTTGCGCACTGCGATGGATGAGAAAAGCAACGCCGCGTTCGGTCAGCAGCCCGGCGCTTCCAACATTACCGAAGTCGTCCGCACGGCGCTCGACCAACGCTACGAAACCGTCGCGTTCGAAAAGGAAATGTGTGGAAACCTGGTCGGCCGGAATCATTTGAATTCCAGCCTCAGCGAGGCGTTGCAGTTTGCCGGCGTTCACATCTTATAGCGGCCGAGATCTTCGTCGTTCAAGCCCTCGAGCCACTTTTTCAGTTCTTCGCTCTGTACTTTATCGGTAGAGGTAACAGCGCTCTTGGAATTCTGGAGCACGGAATCGTCCACGTAGATAGGGCAATCGAGGCGGAGCGCCAATGCGAGCGCATCGCTCGGACGTGAATCTACGCTAATGAGCTCGCCGTCTTTTTCCAGCCAGATGATGGCATAAAAAGTATCGTCTCTCAGCTCGTTGACGACCACTTTCCTCACACCTGTATTGAGACCCATGAGAACGGTTTTCAGCAGATCGTGAGTCATAGGACGCGGCGTGGAAACTTTTTCAATTTCCAGCGCGATGGCGTTCGCTTCGAAAATTCCGACCCAGATCGGCAGGACGGTAGTTCCGTTCACATCCTTCAGCACTACAATCGGCATCTGCGTGCCAGGATCGATCGTAAGGCCGCGAATCTTCATTTCCACTTCCATGGCTGACTCCTGGAACCATTATAGGGCGCATTGCAACGATGCGCGCTTGAGACACTGGCGAAGCTTCAGCTATACCGATCCGTTATGGGCGCGACTGGCCGGAATCCCGGCTAAAAGCCGGAGCAGCAGCAGGTCCGACTGATGAAATGCTTCGACTGTAACCGAGGGATCTTCATCTTTCACGATGTGGCTTCTCACGAGCGCGCGAAGATTTTCGACCGTTATGCCGAGCATCTCTGCGGCCTCTGTTTCTGAGTACTCGACACGGAACGGCTTTGAGGGCACAAGGGACATAGGGATCTTAGTAGTTGTTTCAGTGTACGGCGCGTATCAGCAATACCCAATCAGGTTGACTGCTTAGATGGGTGCACGGATTCCCTGACGGACCTGTACGGTGGTACGTACTACGGTTTTTGATTAGGACAAGAAAACCTTCCAGATGGTGACCGTGAGGGCGTGGGTGACCATTGACGCACGAACGCTACCCGAACGTAAATAGGCTGATCCGCAGAATAGTCCCAGTACAGTGGCGATTATGGCTAGGGTCCAATTGGGAAACTGATGGTATCTCAGATGCGCCGAGCCGAAAATTATGGACGTAACCACGAGTCCGCCGATGCCGCTGCGAAATTGTCGAGAGAGCATTTGCTGCAAGAGTCCGCGAAAAAACACTTCTTCCAGTGCGGCCAGAACCCAAAGCGTACCGAAGAAGGTGAGTAAGACAAGCGCCGCTGCTTTCGAGGCGGGAGTGACGTTTTTGGGATGCAGGAATTTGAGCGTGGTCCCAAGGATGAATCCGGCAGGGAGGAAGAGAAGAAAATGGACGAATCCGATGTTCCACTCGCGGCGCGAAGGCCAGAAGCCGAATCCGATGCCTTCCATTTTTCGGATGGAGAGAATGGCGAGCAAGCCCGTCCGGATCCACATCGCTGTACCGAGGACGTTGGCGGGCAACCTCGGCGTGACGTCGATGAAGATATGCGGAAATAGTTTGGCGACGTAGACCGCGGCCATGAGCGCGAGGAATCCAAGATCGGCAGCGACGGATTTGCCGGCGATTAGAAACCAGAAAGACGCGAGAGCCGCCAGGCCGGCTAACTCGAGGAGCGAAATGACTTGAAAGGTTCCGGTGGAGAGCGCGTAAAGGCAGTAGGGAATGATGGCCGAGATGGTCATCCATAGCGCTAGTACCCGCGGCGGCCCGAGTCGCTCAAAGCGGTGACGTACGTCTTCGAGGCCGGCGCTGACGTAGAAGCTAGCTTCGAGTAAAAAGGCAGGAAGGGCGACGGCGGCGATCCACAGTGGAATGCCTTTCAGCTGCGAATAGAAAATTGCTACGAGCGCGAGAGCCGTCCAGAGGGCCAGCAGTGTTAGGAGATACCCCCGGAGGGATTCCCGCATCGGGTTCATCTGTCGCGTTCATCTTAGCATTGGGCTCCGGTTACCAATTTAGTTTCTTGCGTCGCGTCACGGGGTACCGCGCAAAACGTGTCGCCGCGAAAATCCTTGATCACTTCCAGGATCCCCGCCTCGCCAAAGCCGCTCAGCGTTTTCGTGTCACGGTGCTTTGCTGCCGCGCTACGCGACGTGCCGGGCATAACTCATATGATCCTGGCCTCAAAGACGGCTCATCCGTCATTCCCTCTTTGAATATGGCGACATACTATATTGCGTGGGGGTCGCCGTTTGGCTCGAAACATTATATTTTGTAGGAGTGAGACGAATTGTTGTAGCAGTGGCATTCTGTTTCTCCATGGCGTTGGCGGCGGATCCTCCGGCCAATCTCGCGCGCCGCGTGGCGAAGCGGGAGGCCGAGACGGAGGCGATGCGTGCGAATTACATGTACCGGCAGACTGTGGTGTTGGAAGACTTCGATCAGCGGGGTTTGCAAGGAGGCGAATATCGCGAAGTGCGCGACGTGATTTTTTCACCGGCTGGAGATCGTACTGAAAAGATGATTGGCAAGGCGTCGGATACGCTGAAGCACATAAAGCTGACCGACGAAGATTTTCGGGATTTACGCGAGGTGCAGCCCTTCCTCTTTACGCCCGACGAGTTGTGGGCGTACGAGACGAAGTATCGCGGAGAGGAAACGATCGACGATGTGCCGTGCTGGGTACTCGGCGTGCGTCCGCGGCAGATTTTGGATGGCCAGAGGCTTTTCGACGGGATCTTCTGGGTAGACCAGCGGGATTTCTCCATCGTCCGAAGCGCCGGGCAAGCGGTACCGCAGATTTTGAGCACGAAGGCGGAAAAGGAGAACCTGTTTCCGCATTTCACTACGGTTCGCGCGAAGGTTGGGGACTACTGGTTTCCGATTCACACTCACGCGAACGACACGCTGCCGTTTATGAGCGGGCCGCAACGAATCAAGCTGACGGTTCGCTATACCGACTACAAGAAGTTCGAGGCTGAATCGAAGATTGTGCCATGAAGACTTTCATACTAGTAGTGCTTTTGATTGTACCCGTGTTCGCTCAATCGGCGGCTGATAGAGAGATCGCGATTGGCAATGCAATGTGGGCGCAGATGGATGGCCGGAGCAAGGCTATGGACGATGGCGCGGTGGTTCTGCTGGTGAACCGGATCGTAGAACGGTTGTCGCGTGGCGGCGTTCTTCGGCATCCGCTTCGATTGAAATTGGTCGAGTCGGCGGAGGAGAGTGCGTCGGCGCTGCCCGGCGGAATTCTGATATTCAGCTCCGCCGCCATTGCGCGGGCGGATAGTGAGGCAGAACTCGCAGCGGAAGTCGCGCATCAGATTGCACACTTCCAGGAACCGTTGGACCTGCAGCCGCCTACGATTATCCGGCCGTGCGTCCACGATTCGACAAACATTCTGCCCTCGAGCATTCTCGAACGAGCCGCTGACCGGGAAAACCATGCCGACCTGCTTGCCGCCGGGTATCTGGCCAATGCGGGATATGAACCGCAGGCTTTGTTGACGCTTTACGATCGGACTCAACAGCGTTTTGCTCCGAATTCGGAAGTCCGGCGGATGGTGAGCGAACGTTCGATGGCGATGACCGATGCCGTCCTCGATACTCACGAGTTCCAACAGATCAAAACGCAGCTGACCGCAGCCAAACCGGTTCGTCGAACGCCCACGTTATATCGATGAGGCTCAGACCTCGAATTCAATG
>Ga0105240_10003846_pt1 | contig 23185 bp, 5 predicted proteins | sample KBSC54metaG_FD_80426 | JGI IMG/M metagenome (GOLD analysis project Ga0105240, IMG submission 80426) | Corn rhizosphere microbial communities from Kellogg Biological Station, Michigan, USA - KBS C5-4 metaG | ecosystem: Host-associated > Plants > Roots > Rhizosphere > Soil | place: Michigan, USA... | reverse complement strand
TTCCCATCACGCGAAGCTCAACCCCGGCGTGCTCTCGTTGATCCTGAGTCCGCTCGCGACCGAGCTGCCCGAGAAGTACAACTCGGTGGTCTGGATCCGGCAGGGCAAGGACCATCTGGCAGTCGCGAATATTACGGGCGCGATGGTTTTCCAGGCGTGTATCCCGGTGGCGATCGGGCTGGCGTTTTCGCCGTGGCATTTGACGCCGGCGGAATTGCTGGCGGGGACGATCGGCCTGATTTCGAGTGCGATTCTGTTTATCAATGTGCGCGACGGCGAACTCGGCACACCCACTCTGATGACCGGTGGAGTTGCTTACGTGGCCTTCCTCGTGGGACTCGCGCTGCTGGGGCTGTTTTGAGCCGGTGCGGAGTCCGGACCGTGAGGGGTGAAGGAAATTCCCGCGGATGAATCGCTACCAGGAAATCTCGGCGCAGTTTTACGGTAACCGGCTGCTGTTCGGCGATCCGGCGGAGGCCGGCGTAGTCGCGGTCGAGATCGCGTCGCAGGGCGAAGTCGAAATCTTCCAGCGGCGCGCAGGAGCGATCGCACGTGAGCGGCGGCGCTTGCAGCTCTTTGCGCTGATCGACGATCGCGCGCTGATGGCGGGATTTCGCGGCGCGCACGAGGTGATCGATCTGGCGGGCGACTTTCGCTTTCGGCACGCCGTGATGTTCGACCACCTGGAGGTGCTGGAGGCCGCCCGGCGCCATCTGCGGAAAGTCAGCGGCAAGGCCGGCGGAGCGCCCGACGCGCCGTGGTTCGCGCTGACCGATCCGATCGAGCAGCACCTGATGCTCAGCGGGATAACATTTTTCATGGGCCTGCAATTTGGCGAGTTGCGGCGCATGCAACTGGATATCGAGACCTATATCAGCGCGGGATTCGAGTTTCCGACGGCGGCACGCGAAGGCGACCGGGTGATCGCGATTGCGCTCAGCGATAGCGACGGCTTCGAGCGGGTGTTGCGCGGCGATACGATGGACGAGCGCGCGATGCTGCAGGAGCTGGTGCGGGTGGTGCGCGAGCGCGACCCCGACGTGATCGAGGGGCACAACCTGTTTCGCTTCGACCTGGAGTACCTGGAGGAGCGCGCGCGACGCCATGGGCTCAGGCTCGCGCTGGGACGCGACGGCAGCGGACTGCGCGGGCGGGCGTCGCGGATGCAGATCGCGGAGCGGTCGATCGCGTTTCGGCGCTACGACATTTACGGACGCAGCATTATCGACACCTGGATCCTCGCGCAGCATTACGATATCGCGAGCCGGGCGCTGGAGAGTTTCGGGCTGAAGGACCTCGCGGTGCATTTCGGGCTGGCGCGCGCGGACCGCGTGTACCTGGACGCGTCGCGGGTCAGTGAGCATTTCGTCGAGCGCCCCGACGAGCTTTTTGCCTACGCGCTCGACGACGTGCGGGAGGCGGGGGCGTTGTCGGCGGTGCTCGCGCCGAGCTACTTCGTGCAGGCGCAAATTTTTCCGTATTCGTTTCAGAGCGCGGTGCTGCGCGGCAACGCGACGAAGATCGACGCGCTGCTGATGCGTGCGTACGTCGCCGCGCGCCATTCGATACCCGCGCCGTCGGCGCCGACCGAAGTGGCGGGCGGCTACACCGAAGTGCGGCGCTGCGGAGTCGCGCGCAACGTACTGCATTGCGACGTCACCTCGCTGTATCCGTCGCTGATGATCGAGGGACCGCATCAGCCGGCCGCGGATCGGCTGGGGGTATTCCTGAAGCTGCTCGAGGACCTGCGCAGTTTTCGGGTGCAGGCGAAGGCGGCGGTGCGCGAACTGACGGGGGCGGAGCGGCGCGACCTGGAGGCGTTGCAGCAGACCTTCAAGATCCTGATCAATTCGTTCTACGGCTACCTGGGTTTTTCGCTCGGCCATTTCAACGACTTCGCGGCCGCCAACGTGGTCACGCGGCGCGGACGCGAGTTGATCAATCGCGCGGTCGATGAGCTGGAAGCGCGGGCGGCGCGGGTGATCGAGGTCGATACCGACGGCATCTACTTCGTGGCGCCGTTTTCGATCGCGGACGAAGCCGCGGCGCAGGCGCTGCTCGACGAGATCGGGCAGACCATGCCAGCGGGAATCCGGCTCGAAATTGACGGGCGCTATCCCGCGATGTTCAGCTACAAAATGAAGAATTATGTGCTGATCGACGATCACGGCGAGCTGACGATCCGCGGCTCGGGGCTCAAGTCGCGCGGGCTGGAACGCTTTCAGCGGCGCTTCATGGAGGCGTTGTTCCGGCTGCTGCTGGAGGATCGGCGCGAAGAAATTCCGCGGCTGTACGCCGACTGGCGCGGGCGCCTGGAGCGTCACGAAATTGGAATCCGCGAGCTGATGAAGACCGAGACCCTGCAGGACTCGCCGGACCTGTACCGCGAAAAAATCGGCGGCGGGCGGCGCAACATCTCGGCGGCCTATGAGCTGGCGATGCAGGCGACGCGGCCGTATCTGAGCGGCGATCAGATTTCGTACTATGTGGGCGGACGCGGCGCCAGGGTGAAAGTCAACGCGGCGGCGAAAATGGCGGCGGAGTACGACCCGGCAAATCCCGACGAGAACGTCGAATACTATTTGGCGAAGCTCGCGGACCTGTACGAGAAATTCCGGCCGTTCGTGGAGCGTGCGGGTCTGTTTGCACCCGAAGAGCTGGACGATACCGGTGAGGTGGGCGGCGAACAGCAGGAGTTGTTCGCGGCAGCGACCGACAAGCCCGCGGGCTGACGCGGGATCGCGACAGGCGAGCGGTCGATGCGGCGTGCGAATCGGCGCACGCGCGAGGGTGGAGAAATTCGATCGATGAGGCTAAAAGAGAAGCGCGGCCGTGCGCTCACGCGCGTCGCCCAAGGGAGAACATTTCGCCATGGCTGAGGAACAAAAGACGGTTGACTGGAACAAGGTGAAGGCGTTTGCCGGCGCGATGACCAACGACCTGGGGGCGGCGATGCAGGGGGCGCTCACCTATATCGGCGATCGGCTGGGGATTTTCAAGGCGCTGGCGGCGGCCGGGTCGGTGACGGTGGCGGAGTTTGCGCAACGCACGGGGCTGAACGATCGCTACCTGCGCGAATGGCTCGGCGCGATGACCGCGGCGAAATACATCGAGTACGATTCTACTACCATGCGTTATACGATGTCGCCGGAGCACGCGATGATTCTGGCCGACGAGACCTCCCCGTTCTTCATGGGCGGGTTCATGCAGATGATCGTGCCCGAGGTCTCGATGGCGCCGAAGCTGATGGAGTCGTTTCGCACCGGCAAGGGATTGCCGCAGAGCGAGTATCCGCCGGAGGTCTTCGAGGCGATCGAGCGCGGGTCGGCGCCCATCTACCGTCATCAACTGGTGCGCAAATGGATCCCGGCGATGCCCGAGGTCGAGGCGCGGCTGAAAGACGGCGCGATAGCGCTGGACGTCGGCTGTGGGAGCGGGCGTGGAGTGATCGCAATGGCGACGGCGTTCGCGAAGTCGCGCTTTCATGGCTACGACGCGCATCAGGGGTCGGTCGATCGGGCGCGGGCGAACGCGCGGGCGGCGGGGGTCGGGGAGCGGGTCGAGTTCGACGTGGTCGATTGCACGAAACTCCCGGCGGAAAAGTTCGATTTCATTTCGTGCTTCGACGTGATCCACGATTCGGTCGATCCGGTGGGACTGTTGAAGTCGATTCGCGGGGCGCTCCGGCCGGACGGCGCGTTTCTGATGGTCGAGATGAACGTGTCGGCGCGTCCGGAAGAGAACATCAATCCGATCGGGCGCATGATGTACGCGGCGAGTACGTTGTATTGCATGACGGTGTCACTCGCGCATGGAGGTGCGGGAATCGGCGCGTTGATGGGCGAGGAGAAGGCGCGCGAACTGGCGGCGGAGGCGGGATTTGGACGGTTCGTGCGGCTGCCGGTGAAAGACGCGTTTTCGGCGCTCTACGAATTGCGCAGGTAGGCGTCGGGAACATCGGCGAGTACGGTCGCGGGCGGTGCGAGACTGGCCATGCTACTTGGGTTGGCGCGAGCTGGCCAGGTTTCGGGGCGCCCTTAGCGTTTGTGGGACTGTGCTGACTTGCAGTTCATCCAGGACCGCGGCGCTTGGGGATAAACTGTCTTTCGCGGGAGCCCGCTTCGTGCTATCGGAGAGGGTTCGCGAGGGCGCGCAGGTCGCGCGGGACGCCACCCTAGCTCAGTTGGTAGAGCAGCTGATTCGTAATCAGCAGGTCGTCGGTTCGAATCCGACGGGTGGCTCCAAAAATATCAATCAAAGCCCGCATTTTTTCTGAGGTCGACATGGACAAACTCGCTCGATGGGCCGGATTGTCCGCAATGTGTCCGCTTCTGTCAAGATCCGTGTGAACGCGAAGTGGGATTTGTAGCCGCTTCCGGTATCGAGAATGACGATGCCAAGCCCTCTCCACAAAGTAGCGAAAGTAGTTTGTTCAGTTACCTAGACTGACAACATCGCGGAGGGTTCGCGACCTAATTGTTTGACTTTTAAGGGGCGGACAGCGCCACTGTCGCCGAACAGGTTTCGGCGAAATGAATCTATCGGGAATTCAGCACTGGATGATGATTGATACCACCATCGGCCGATTCGCCCGCTTTTGCGTGCGTTCTAATTTGAGGTATTGGAGTTGAAACGGTGCCGGCAAGTCCGCTAACAAACGGACGACTTCAACTGAAACCGAGGAGAAACCGATGGCGGCAATCAACATCGGCCTTTTGCCGATCGCGTCCATAAATCGGCCCGTCATCGAGGTACTGAACGGCACAAGCACCGAAAAGGAGATCGTCAACAATCAGTTAAACGCCGCTCTTAAAGTCCAGCTCATCTCCGCGGCGAATAGTCTCGGACAAGCTGCGCTAGCCCATGTCCTCGAAACCATGGGAGCCACGGATCTCGCCGCGGAAGAGAACCTTTCTTTACGCGATTTCGTCACAAAGCACGCGACGATTCCAACCGATCCCTCCACCAGACCGGCTGCGCAAGCAGCGATCGCAACTCTGTCGTCGATGACCACCGTCGGCCAGTTGCTCGGTCTCGACAAGACAATTGCGAGCAACCCGCTCTTCAGCGGGACCGTTGCGCAGACAAATCTCGCAGCCTTGTTGGCCACTTCGCCTGTGCTCGCAACCGTCCAGCTGCAAACCGTTTTTATTCAGAAGTACGCGGCGTTTCAGGGATCAATCCAGGATTTCTGGACTCAGCTAGCTCAGGACCCAACGTTAAAGGCGATTGTGCCGGAGTTGCAGTTCACGATGCAGCTTGGAGTTCTGACGCTGAACAATCCGCAACTGGTCTCAGCATTGAGGGAGAGCTACAAGCCGAGCTCCATCCGCGATCTGACGAAGATAGATCTTGCGACGCTCACGCAATTGATGACGCAGCAAAAAATCTCTGTTCCTGTTGGCATTGCCGGATCCACGCCGGCCGAGCGACTCTCCAATTATGCGGGCGGAATTGTCGGCCTGCTGCAGGCGGCATTTCCGACGGACTACGTGGCCAAGGATTTGGCTGGTTCCAAGGACGCAGGTTTGCAGTCGGTAGCCAAGGTCCTTGTCAATGCGCCGGATATCGATCTGAAATCAACAAACCTCGCGGTCTACTTGAAGCAAAACTCCGCTAAGGCTTTTCAGAATATTCCACCGGATCAGTTAGGCGCGATCACGGCGCGGCTGGAGGCAACGCAACGGGTATTTCGGATCAATTATCAACCAGCGACAGTCTCTGCGCTGCTGGAATCAGGGATGGATTCGGCGGCGAAGATCACGGCGATGGCCCGGTCGACCTTTGTGAGCCGGCTTTCTGCAGCTTTAGGCGGGGACTCCGCAGCGCAGGCAGTCTACGCTGCTGCCAACCACATAAACGCACAAGCATTGAACGTCTTCAGCATCGTGCAAAGCGGATTGAAAGATATCAGCCCGCGTGTCATCGCGAATCCGAACTTGAATGTTGAGCAGGCAATCCAGCAACAGATTCCGGACTGGCAAGTCTTATTCGGGCCGACGAGCTACTGCACCTGTGGCGAGTGTGGCTCTGTGTATGGTCCTGCGGCATACTTTGTGGACTTATTGCAGTTCCTGCATAATTCAGGCACGAACGGGGCAGGATTCACGCCCTTGGATGTATTGATCGGGGCGACGAGCGGCAGCACGGCAATTCGCGGCCGTAGGCCGGACTTGCCCTATATCAAGCTGGACTGCCAGAACAGCAATACCCCTCTTCCCTATATAGACCTGGTGAACGAAATTCTCGAGAGCTATGTTTCTCTCGGGGGCAAGCTGGATTCCTCGACGGCGCACAACACTCCAGCCGATGCTACTACTAATGAACTGCTGGTGAATCCCGAATATACGATTCAGACGGCGTATGAAATATTGGCACAGGCGACTTATCCGCTGTCGCTTCCGTACGATCGATTTCTTGATATTGCACGGAGCTATCTGGCGTTTCTCGGAGGGGCCCGCCGCCAAATCCTCGATTTATTTCAGACGCATGCTGCTCCCTTCGACAATGCCGGCGCACTGGCGGCAGAGACACTTGGACTTAGCCAGGCCGAGTTCAAGCTCATTGCAAACTGGGATTTTGTTTCGGGAAGCGCAATCATTCCCCCACCGCTCAATGGCCTGTACCTAGGAAACGCTCAGGCTACCTCGCCGTGGGAAACATGGATCTCCAATGCTTCAGTTTTTATGCAGCAGACGGGCCTCACGTTTGATGACCTGATCAATCTTCTTGAGACCCAGTTCGTCAATCCCGGGCAAGCCATCGGTCTGACGGGAGCGAGCGCCTGCGATATCACTCAAACCGTCATCAGTCCGCTGGACGATTCGACACTCGCGAGGATCCTGCCCTTCCTTCGGCTCTGGAGGAAACTAGGCTGGTCGATGAGCGAAGTAGACAAAGCCCTTCAGATATTCGCCCCAGCCGGAATCACTCGCGGCACTCTGTTGGCTGTCGCTGATCTTGTGACGTTGCAGGCGCAGTTCAACCTGCAGGTAACGCAACTGCTCACTCTGTGGTCTGGAATCGATACGGATGGACGGGATTCTCTGTATCTCAAACTGTTTCAGAACAAGGCTGTGTTGAACCCGGTCGATCCGGCACTTCAGCTTTCTTATCGTGCGGCTCTTGCAGTCATGCCCACGACAGCGTTGCCTTCTTCCGTTGCTGGACAGTTGATCTATGACGGGACGCACCATCAACTGGCGTTCACCGGCACGATGACCGATGACCAACAATCCGACCTTCTGACCTGGGCCGCCGGCAGCGCGGGCGCCACTCTTGCTGTTGAGAATCTGTATCAGATGCGGCGGGCACCCGGTACGGATATAGCGCCGGGTGCCACAATAACGGACGCGACGCCTGCGATTCTGGCCGCGCTACGTATCTCTGCCGACGATCTGGAAGCGATCCGAACGGCAACAGGCCTGACAGACACCGCGTCGAAAACTCCGCTGACACTCGCCAATCTCAGTGAACTGTACCGGCATACGATTCTCGCGCAGGCGCTCGGGATTTCCATCTCTGATTTCATTTCACTGATCTCACTAACAGGAATCAGTCCGTTTCAACCTGGCACCACCGATCCCATCACGCAGTCTGCGATTCAATTCGTTCGTGATGCACAGTCAGTGCTGATATCACCATTCTCCGTCTCGGAACTCAACTACATCTATCGAGCGATCTGCAATCCAGGAGAGGGTGTTGGCCCTTTGGACGCGAATGTCGATTTACTGGCAACTACGCTGCAGATGGGCTTGTCAAAGATAGCCGCAGCGAATTCCTACACGCCTGACCCCACTGGAAAGCTCTTGCACCAGAAGCTGAGCACGATCATTACCGGTTCAAGCCTCGAAGACGCGATGGCACTCATCGCCGGAACGGCAGTTTACAAGGCCAGTCTCGCCGCGTCGCATGCGTCAGTTACCTTCCCCGCTCCTCTCTCTCAATTTGCTTCGTACGACGCTATCGGCCAATTCCTAGAGGTCGCAGGTGCAATGACCGATGCACAGAAGGTTGCCTTGGTTGGGCTCTCACCCGATTCGTTCTACGAGGCGGCAGTATCTGCCCTTTATCAGCAACCGCGCGACGTGATCTCCAAGGATCTTTCGTTCTTGGATCCATCAGCGGCTCTCTCGAACCTCATTACCTCACCTTTGACCGATGCGGCCGACCGCTATGCTTTCGTATTGCAGAGGCTGCTCAGCAATCTAACTGAAATTCAAAGCCGTAGCCTGGTGCAGCAATCTCTCAGCCAAGCCATAGGAATCAACTCCGCCATGGTAACGCTGCTTCTCGTCGGCGACCCGAGTCTTTCTTCGACTGCACTTCTAAAGTCCCAACGCGATGCGAGCCAACCCGCCATGCTCGACTTGCTAGACCTGCGCGATGGCGGTTTGCTGGCAACACTGTTTTCTGACACGAACCTGACCGCTGTGACCGGCAAACGGATCGATTCCCAAGCCAATGCCAGCGCTATTTCGAATCCAGGGGGAGCGCGTTGGCAGGGCAAGGTGGAAGCCGAATTCAGCGAAACCTATACGTTTTACGTCACAGCGAACGATGGAGTGCGCCTCTGGGTGAACGGTCAGCTTCTGATCGACCAATGGACAAGTCAGGCGGTCTCAGTGCGCACAAGTTCCCCGATCAATCTGAATGCTGGTGAGCTGTACGACATTCAGCTTGACTACTACAATGCGTCCGCAACCGCGACCGTCACCTTGGGATGGAGCAGCAAATCTACCAACAACAACGTAAATGTAGCTATTCCTGCGAGCGCCCTGTTCCCTGAAAACGCGCTTGTGAGTTTGAACCGCCTGTATCCGGTCGGTCTTTTGTTGAGCAAGTTCGGAATGAAAGCGGATGAGGTCGCCTATTTTTCATCGCACGCGACCGCCTTCGAAGGGGTCGATCCGCGAAATGCCGCGAATGTCGCGACCTTCGATCTGACCGCTCTACCGCTAGATCGCTCGAATCCAACCTCGGTCGATCAAAAAGCACCGGCTTTCTTCAATCAGTGGTTGCGGCTGAATGACCTCTTCAAGCTTCGAAATTCCCTGCCTTCGGGGAACACCAGCCTTTTCGACATTTTCCGCGTTGCCTCGGGCAGCAGCAATCCCGCAATCCTCAGCCCTGCCACGAGCAACGCGGTGGTGGCAGCCACCGGATGGGATGCCAGCCAGTTCGCGACCCTCACTGGCAAGACGACGGTCAACTCTGCAGTAGTCGGGTTTGGGCTCGCTGACTCAGATTTCGTGAATGGGGTCGGCGGTCAGGGCAGAGGGCTGGTATGGCTCCAGAAGTGTTTGTCTCTCAGTGTGCGCCTCGGTGTACCGGTCTTGCAGCTGTTCGTGTGGGCCAATCAGGCTCCAGATTTATCGCAATCCGACGACATCAAGAACACGGTGAAGGCGAAATATGACGAGAGTACCTGGACAACGGTCGGCAAACCGTTGAATGACAAGATTCGCGATAACTCGAAATCTGCGCTGATCGCTTATGTCCTGAACATGCCGCCGATCATCCAGCTCGGCCTGACCAGCGCGGATGATCTCTACACATATTTCCTGATCGATGTGCAGATGAGTCCGTGTATGCAGACGTCGCGGATTGTCCAAGCAAGCGCCGCGATCCAGCTCTTCGTACAGCGCTGCCTGTTGAGTCTGGAGAACAACAATTCCAATACGAACCTGAACATTTCCCCCAGTGCGATCGATGCCGCGCAGTGGGAATGGCGTAAGAACTACCGGATCTGGGAAGCGAATCGGGAAGTGTTTCTCTATCCGGAGAACTGGGTTGATCCGACGTTGCGGGACAACCGGACGCCATTCTTCCAAGATTTGCAAGCCGAATTGCAGCAAGGGCCGGTGACCGCCGATGCCGCGGAGTCAGCATTTCGGGACTATCTGACCAAGCTTCTGGAAGTGTCGCGCCTCGAGATCTGCGGGTTCTTCTACGAGAACGATGCAGATGGCAATGTAACCCACAACATTTTTCACGTATTCGGCCGCACATACGGGACGCCGCACATCTACTACTACCGCACCTTCGACCGGACCACTGGCATCTGGTCAGCCTGGGAGCGCGTCGACGTCGACATTCAGGGAGATCACCTGATTCCAGTGGTGTGGAACCGCCGTCTCTATGCTTTCTGGCCGATCTTCAAGGAAGTAACGACCCCAAATTCGACTCCCCTGGGTCCGCCGCCCTCTTTGCCTCTCAAGGATCTCCAAATTCGTTTTGCGTGGAGCGAATACCGCGACGGGAGATGGAGCAAGAAACAGGTTACCGCCGATTCGCTGGTCGCTGGCGGTTTCTCCGGCTACACGGGCGATTTCGATCCGAGCACTATTACTTTCGACGCGCAGGTTAATGGACCGGCGCTGACCATTCATGTCTATCAGTCATCTGGCTTCGACCTTTCAAATTCTGGCGTCGTTAATTTCGACGGTTGTTCCGCGGTTCCTACCATGGCTTCCATGAGCGGCGAAGCCACGTTCGCGATTCCCTACAGAACCGTTTTCGATCACATGAACGTCGACCAGTTGCTTTTCAGCGTAAACCTTGGAGTAACGTTGACTACCGAGGTGGTCACAGGGACCGAAGTTCAAACCAACGGAATGGTGATGCCGCTCTACGGTCCTAGCCCTCTCCAGTTATTGAATTTTGCGACGCCGCAATTGTCGCTTTCGTATGCAGAACCCTTCTGGCCGAATACTGAGACGAATGGGGCTCCGCCGTTCTTCTTATTCGACACCTTGCGAACGTATTTAGTCACGCAGCAGAACACCGGCATCTGGACGACCCTGATCGCGCCCGGCAGCGCGACGATTCCTTATACCGCACAGCAATTGAATCCTCCCGCCGATGGCCTGCTGGTCTCGCAACTGCCAATTTTCGAGACAGCAAAGATTACACTACCCGCTGCGCCTTTGACGACAGTTGGCAATGCGGTTTCGCAGAACGTAAGCCAGATCTGGGAAGGCTTGGCTCTGGGGCCACGCACTCGATTTACTTTCACCACTCACCGGCACGCACACGTCTGCGATTTCCTCAAAGCCTTGAATTGGCAGGGTGTGCCGGGACTCTTGACACTGGACAATCAGAAGCTTGACTTGCAGGACGAAGGCACCGCGTCTCTTTTCTACCAGCTTTACCAGCCGACTAACGTCGTCAATCCTTCCTATCCTTCGGAGCAGATTGATTTTTCCTTGGGCGGTGCCTATTCGACGTATAACTGGGAAATCTTCTTCCACATCCCGTTGCTGATCGCGACTCAGCTAAGCCAAAACCAGCAGTTCGATGACGCCGAAAAATGGTTCCGCTACATCTTTAACCCCACGAGCAACTCCACGGTTCTCGGACCCGGGCGGTACTGGAACTTCTTGCCGTTCTCTCAAGACACTAATCCAGAGAGAATTGAGAACCTTATCACAGTCCTCGCGTACACCGGCACTGACTCTGCGATCCTGGCCGAACAGGCGAGTTTCTTGCGGCAGATCACAGCATGGCAGCAAACACCCTTCGATCCCGATCTGATCGCGCGGATGCGCATCGTCGCGTATCAGAAAGCGACTGTGATGAAGTACATCGATCACCAGTTGGCCTGGGGAGATTTTCTCTACCGGCAATTTACCCGTGAATCGGTGAATGAAGCGAGTCTGCACTACGTCTTGTGCCAAGACATTCTCGGCGACAGACCAGTTATGTTTCCTCTGCAAGGAGTGATTCCGGACCTGACGTATTCTCAGTTGACTGCCGGCTCGAGCCTCGACGCGTTTTCCGATGCACTGGTCACGATGGAAAATCTTTTTCCCTTCAGCTCGACTTCAACGTCCGATCCCGGTAGTTCCAGCGCCGCGACTGGTATCGCGGTCCCGTATTTCTGCTTCCCGCCGAACGACGTTTTCTTCGGATATTGGGATACCGTTGCGCAGCGCCTGTATCAGATCCGCCACTGCATGAACATCGCCGGGCAGATTGAGCAATTGCCGCTGTTCGCTCCGCCGATCAGTCCTGGAGATCTGATTCGTGCTCTGGAAATGGGGATGGATTTGACCAGCGCACTGAGCGACATCAGCGCGGCGACCCCGTTCTACCGGTTTGCTTACATGCTTCCGAAGGCTCTGGAACTGTGCGCCGAGGTGCGGTCGCTGGGGGCGTCGCTGCTGTCGGCGTTGGAAAAGAGCGATGCTGAGGCGCTGTCAATGCTCCGCGCGACCCAAGAAACTGCCTTGATGAAGGCGGTGCGAAACGTCAAACAGCAGCAATTGTATGAAGCCAATTCGAATCTCGACGCTTTGAACGATACGCTGGCGGTCACGCAGAGCCGGCAGCAGTATTACAGGTCTCTGATCGCAGCGGGATTGAACGCTTCCGAGAAAGATCAGGTTACGGATATCAAGGAGTCCGCCATCCTTCAGACCCTGGCTCAGGCGCTACAGTTGATTGGATCAGGGGAGATTCTTGTTCCCGATGCCACGGCGGGGGGGGCGGGGGTATCGAGTCCGGTGGCGCTTGTCTCAGACGGCGGTACGAAAGTAGGGAGTTCCGCAGTAAAGGCTGCGGGCGCGATGCAGATGCTGGCTTTGCTCAAGTCTACGACCGCCAACTTGGCGGGCCTGAGCGGCACATGGGACCGCCGCACACAGGAGTGGCAATTCCAGTTGCAAACCGCGACGCTGGAAATCCAGCAGATTAACGATCAGGTCAAAGCGGCTCAAGCGCGCGTCGACGCTGCTCAGGCCGATCTCGACAACCAGGATCTGCAGATCTCGAATGCCTCTGACGTCGAGGCTTTCTTACGCACCAAGTACACTAACCAAGCGCTCTATGACTGGATGGTAGGGCAAGTCTCGTCCGTATACTTCCAGTGCTATCAGATGGCCTACGACCTGGCCAAGCGCGCCGAGGCGTGTTTTGTCTTCGAGCGTATGCCCGACCTTTCAAACTACACGTCCTTCGTCCAATTTGGGTATTGGGACAGCCTAAAAAAAGGCCTGCTCTCGGGCGAACGCTTGTATCAGGACCTGAAGCGTCTCGAGATCGCCTACTTGGATCAGAACCAGCGCGACTATGAAATCACAAAGTCGATTTCGTTGTTGATGCTCGATCCTATGGCCCTGATCAACCTGAAAGAGACCGGCCAGTGCACTGTGCAGTTTCCCGAGGCGTTCTTCGACATGGACTATCCAGGGCACTACCTACGCCGCATCAAGTCGCTCGGCATGACCATACCCTGCGTAGTTGGTCCCTATACCAGTGTCAACTGCATACTGACTCTGGCAAGCCACAAGATTCGTGTGAACAACATGGCGGCGGACGTGAAGGACTACGTCAAGGACTCCCATTTCGTGACGAACTTTGCCGCAACGGAATCGATCGCGACCAGCTCCGGACAAAACGACAGCGGTCTCTTCATCGTTAATTTCAATGATGAGCGCTATTTGCCATTCGAAGGCGCAGGCGTGATCTCCACCTGGCAGCTTTCCATGCCGAAAGATACCAACGGCTTCGATTTCGAGACGACAACCGATGTGATCTTCAACCTGCGATACACCGCGCGCGACGGTGGAGCCTCGCTGCGCTCCATTGCTCGGGCCGCAGCCGTTATGCCACAGGGATCCAGCGCTGGAGCGTCGCCGACCGGCCAAACGGCATTGCCACAACAGCAGACGCTGACTCGCATGTTCAGCCTGCGCCATGAATTTCCAAGTGAATGGAACAGTTTCCTACATCCGCCCGATTCGGCTCCCGATCAGACCATGACCATCAAGCTGACGCAGGATCGCTTTCCCTTCCAATATCGGGCGAAGAAGCTTCAAATCTATGCAGTCGATGTGTTCCTGAAATTCCGGGACATTCATGATCCGGTTAGCTATACGGCAGACGGCACACCACTGGGTGATTACGCTGCGAAAGCCAGCGGCGCACTGATCCTGAATCTGACGCCGCCGTCAGGTACCGCCAGGACGCTTCAACTGGTAAGCAACCCTGCGGTGCTGGCGGGCGTGCCATACGGCAGCGTACCCCAGCCATTCCCGGTGGTTCCTCCGATCGCGCCGGCTTTAGGCTCTATGGGTGCATGGAGCGTCGTCGCGAAGGGCACTGATATTGCAAACATCGCCGAAAGCTTGCGCACACAGGTTACTGCTGGCGGAAGCACTTACAGTCGCTTGGCCATCGACATCATTGAAGATATGTTCATGGCACTTCATTTCGCTGTTACTTGAACGGCACTATGAAGATTAAGGCAATCGGCGCTGAACTTGATTGAGTGGCGTGAGACCAAATAAGTAGCTCGCGTGTTCAAGTACGATCTGACCCGCCGTGGCTGCGGCTTCTCCGGCCTGTACCATGATTGCCGCTGCCTCGCCAAGCGAGTGAGCACTTCCCAGTGTCCCGATGAAGTCGGCCCCCCTTGATCTCTGGGCTGTTTGAGGTCCATACGTTAGATAGTGCTGTGGTGTAGACATCAGTAACGTGGGATCGCTATCAGGATCGTAGTCAACAATATTTCTGCTGAGAGCAGTCTGTTGCTCCGAATGGTGAGATTGCGTTCTAGGCGGGCGCGGGCTGGGCTGCTCTCCATGGAGTTGGATTCTCGGATTCGGTGTATAACTTGGTCTCGATGGCGCGGAAGCCCCTGTCGGGTCGACGGGCTTAGGCGAAGGCGCAGCGACAGGATCAATTGGGCTGGGGCTCCGCATAGGCTCTTGCGGCTCTGCTTGCATGCTTGTTGGTTCAAGAGGCGCTCCGTGCGCATAACTTCCGGGTTCGACCGACGCGTCGCCTGCGCCCTCCGCGTGTACACCACCTCCCATACTCGAAATTACACTAAGCTCGGCAAATACCAGAGTGGCATTTGCCGAACGATCTATCTCCTCGACGAAAGCCCTGTGCTCCTTCTTTGATTGTACCACGATTTGCAAATAGCCTCCGGTGAATTCTTCGTAAGCGCCTTGTTGGGCGTCATCCCTTTTCTCTCTGGCCACATCACCACGCCACGCGGCCTCTACAAAGCGGGCTTGGTATCCACTCTTCTTGGCAAACACCGCGACACCTATATCGAAAGCCTGCTCTTCTGTCGTCTTGTTTGAGCAGTCCGCCATGGCCTGCTCTCCGAGTCTCACGAAGAATGTCATATAGGGATCATGTAGAAGTTTTTGTCGCTGAAGACCGAACTCGTGCCGCTCTTTCACGATAAGTAACATGTCGTCAAGTATACTTGTCGAGTCCGTTCCGGAAATGTCCTTGAAGAGTACCGGATTGTTATGCGTGAAACCGTACATATTGGGGTCGTCTTGTATTCCTGCCGGATCAGTGCTGATCCACACATTGAGCCAGGGCGAGTAGTAGCGAACTCCGTGGTAGTTAAGTCCTGTTTCCTCGTCGCGCTCCATCCCGGTGTAGCGATAGCGCTTTGGTGTTTGCGTCTGGCTGCTCACTGCCTGGTAAGAAGTGCTGCCGTACGGATAGTATTCTTCGTACGAGATGATCCGGGACCTGTCATCCAACTCCAGGCTGGCTGAACCGAGGTGATTTGAGAACTGATACCGGATGAGTTGTGCTGCCGTTCCGTCGCTACCCTGCGTGCGAGTCTCGACCAGCGCGATCCGTTGCTTGTCGTCCATCACGTGCAGGGACTGGCGCTCCAGCGTGATCGTGCTCCCCGAGCCATCGTACTCCCGGTAAATCTCGCAGCCGCCGAGATAGATCCGCTCCTTCATGAGCGTTCCGTTTTCCCGCTCTGTTGCCTTACGCACGCGCTGACCGGCGGAATCGTAAACGTAGTACGTGCGCTCGCCTTGATGCTGTACCCCATCGGCGTCATCGGAATTGACTGCCTGCCGTCGCGCCACCTGCAATTGATCTTTGAAATCCCACTGCACCGCCTGCAATTGCGGCATACTGGTCATATTGCCATGAACATCGTAAGTGTACGCTTCAATGTATGGTTGAGCGCCGCTGATCGTTGTGCGCGACAGGCGATTGCTGACCTTCCCCGGCTCCAGCAGGCTCACCTCACTATAGGTGTATGACCGGGTCCATCCAGGATTCGCAGGATTGCTTCCCTTATGGACATACTGCAGAAAATTGCCCACACCATCGTATTCGTATTGCTCCTGGTACGTTCCCATCGCGTTGCCATCGTTGGGGTGTAGCAAATTGACCCGAGGGACGTCGTTATATGAGGTCGGCACCGGCGCCATAAGGGCGCCTGCGCCATTTTGTCCAAGGTGCTCGCGACCAGTAGCCTGAATCAACCGGTAGATCGCGTCGTAGGTGTAGTCGTTGCTTGGCTCAACACGCTGGTTGCTGAAGAAGATAGCGTCTTGGGCGTCGTCCTGGATATGCGTGATGTTCCCCACCGGATCATAGGTATATTTCAGATCCTGAACTGCCCGCTCATCCGTTGGAAAGCCCAGGCGGGTGGTAGCCAGCCGCGTCAGGCGGAAGGTATTCGGATCGTATTCGTAGGTTGTAGATGCGCCATTGCCGTAGTCAATCTGCAGGCGCTGCCCTTTGGCGTCATAGTCGATGTTGTTGACGAACGGCGTCGCACTCAAGGCGCCTTGGAGGTTGACAGCGACGGTCTCGAGCAGGTTCGCCTCGTTGTAAGTGGGCGTATAAACGCTACCATCCGGAGTGGTAGCCGCTACCGCACGATTGAGAGCGTCGTATCGTGTGCTGCGGGTAAACGGGTGAGGCTGCAACAGGGGCGGAGCGCTTGACCAATTGGGCAAGGACTTGTAATCCTGAACGAGCTGGCGGCGGCCCCGCAGCAGATTCCCCTTGAAATCGTAAGCCTCATCCAGTTTGGTTTCAGGATTGTGTCCGAGGCTTGTCGACACCCCGGCGGAGTCGAAGTGCTGGAAGACACGCGTTCGGAGATTGAGCACTATGTCGTTCTGCTGATTTTCTCCGTAAACGGTCTTTTCGTAAAGGATCTCGGCGCTCAATGTTCGAGGATCGGAATTGTTGGGATCGGTCCCCGACATGAACGAGCTTATGGGCCGCTGCAGCTCATCGTACGCGGTGCGAAAGTTGTGGCCTCGAGTATCCCATCCGCGGATGGGCTTGTCTGCGACGCTATTGAGCATCCATCGCTCGCCCGCTTCCATACTCGAATGATGGATCGGTTTGCCGAGCACGTCGTAATCGTAAACCATCACCTTGCGGCCGAGAGCGTCCGTGACAGAGCGCTGATTACCCTCAATATCGAATTCGATCCGCGTCGCGTATTTGCCGGCCGTGCCGTTGTCAGCGATAGTGAGAAACGGACGTCCAAGCGAATCGAAGTAGGCGGTCGCCGGAGTGTTCGCGTGCGCGGCGGCCTTATTGGCGGCGTCTTGTTCCAGCGGATCGGGCCCGCCGTTTCGGTGCGCGTACCAGGTAGGGGAGTAATCGTCGAGCGGCATCCGCGCAATCAAGTTACCGACGTCGGGATCAACTGCCGGATTTCCGAGAACGGTGTCGTTCACATCCCAGGTCTGCTGACGCCATGGATCAAACACTACTTTGTCGTATGTATGGTTTGGGTGCACAGTGGCGACCACTCTTTCGAGCGGGTCGTAACACAGAATAGAGCTCACCCCAACTTGCACGCCAAATTCAAACTGATGGCCTTTGCCTGAAAGACCGCTGAAGAACGACTCGTACTGGCGAACTGGCTTGCCCTTGTTGTTGAGAATCGTCCAGCCGCTACCCACCCACCTGGGAGTCGTCGAGCCTGGCACTGGCTCGGCTTGGACCTTTTTCTGAATCTCGCGGCTGAAGCCGTCTGAATAGCTGAAGGTGATCTGTTTTTTACTTTGTTGGCCAACCTGCAGATCGCTCACATGGGTCTCACGCGCGATGGCCGCGGCGAATGCCGGTTTCCACTGCGTCGGATGGTCCGGCGCCGCAGTGCGCGTGGCGAAAAATCGGTTAACGTCATAGACGATGCGAGTAGTTGCCGTTCCCAGCAGCGAGCCTGCCAAAGAATGAGGATCGTCGGCCGAGTAGAAGTCGTCGATCTGTTGCTGGGTGAGGTCCGCAGTAAAGTCGGCGAATGAATCGCCGAGGTGTTCCGACGTCTTACCCATCACCGCGGTTCCCGCAACCATGCCAAGCACATCGAAGCTGATGGCAACGCGATTGCCGTTGGGATCGGTGACTAACGATGGTTGGAGGGTGCGGTAGTCGTTTACCGACGTGATCTTATTGCCTAGCGCGTCGATTGCGCTAATGGGCAGTACATCGTTTGCGACATCGTAATCGACCGAGGCCAAATGTCCGAACGGATCCTCAACACGGCGCGGCAGGAAGAAGTGCGAATGTGCGTTGGTGAATTCGGTCGCCGAGTCATCGGCGCCGTTGGATGAAAAGAAGGCCCGTCCCGACGGGACCCACCAGTTGCCATCGCCGTCCAAGTCAGCATAGCCTCCGCCGTCCGGTCCAGTGCGTCCAAGTACCCCGACTGGATCCGGCAACAGAACCGTAGCACCGCGTTGATACACCTGTGAGATCAACCCGCGCGTCAACGCCATGGCGTAGTGGCACCCTGGCAACGCCAGACTCTCTAACCTCCTCAACGGTAACAGCGCCTTAGGATCACCTGCGCTTTGCCCCATGTCGTCCGGGCGGTACATGATGCGCTCGCTTTTCAGTAGACGGCGATAAGGTTGTCCGGGATTCAAGCCTGCCGGGTTGAGATTTTCGAACGCAATATAGTGGGCTCCATCGCCCGCGGCCTGGATTTTTTGAACGATCTCGTCACAGCGAAAAAGATTCGTTACGCCAGGCTGCGCCGCGTCGGGTTGAACCTGGAGCAACTCATAGGCGCTTGTTTGCGAGGGCAACGGGGCTCTGTACACATCGTCGCCGAGCACCGCGTTGGTGAAGCTCGCGTCGTTATAGCTGACTTGTATATGGCTTTGTTTTGGCTGATCGGCCGGCGTCAAGTCCGGATCGAGATAACGGCGTCCATACGCCACAGCGGCCGACTGAAGAACGTTGCCATAGTTATCTACGTTCAAGGTAAATGCATGGGACACTCGGGGATCGGCGGCTACTTTGGAGCCACTAACTCCAGTGGCTGCAAGCGCGTTGCCCGCGACGTTGTAGATCTTCCGCTCGTAACGGAAATCTATCGATTCCCGAGAATGTGCAAGAAAGACCGCGTATTTGTTCGGTCCCTGCGGCTGGTAGATCTCAAGTGTGTAATCGCGCTCCGAAACAGTGTAGGGGCGATCCGATGCGTCAGTGCCATCGAAGCCATAGATCTCCTGACGCAAAATGGACCCGCGCAAGGCGCGACAAGCCTCGCGGGCTTCTTCGCTGGTCATGTCGTAAGCAACGCGTGTAGAATCCGCAAGGAGAACCGTGGTGGGCAGAACAGTATCGGGGAGGAGCATCGCCTCCAATTGAGCCGGTGTCACACTGGCGACACCATCGCTTGAATCGCCTTCGCTGTAGTACTCATCTTCCAGATGCTTCGATATCCGTTCCTCACCAAAATATACACCGGTATGAAACCAAGTCTTAGTGAGCACCGGTGGCACATTCGAAGCAGGATCTAGATTGGCAGCCGGTGGAAAAACGGCGCTATCCGTGAGGGTAGCGAATTCTTCGGTGTCCCATTGGTCGACTCGGCCAAAGCCCCGAAACTCGCGCTCGACCCCGTCGTAGTAACCGTGATGGTACGCGTACCGCGTAACGAAGCGGTTGCGGCCTATATAGTCATAGGTTTCTACTCGCTCGACTACATGTACTGGAAATGGAATACGGGTGAGCCACGGCTTCCCGGCCAGCTTGTCGGCCACATAGAACTTGGTTGACGGGGCATATTGAACGTGTGTTTCGGCGCCTAGATTATTGATCGAGTGCACCAGCAGATGGGGCTTCTGGCCGCCCATCAGATCGATGTAGCGCATCGGCTGCACCGCGTTGCCCGGAAGAGGCGACGACCACAACAGGCAGGCGGTTCCGTTCCCGAGCAAGTCAACGGCGACAGCCGGCGACGCACTTTCCACCCTCGGGAAATGTTGCAGCTTGCGGGCCTTGGTCCACGCGTTACCAGACTGGTTGAAATACAAGTGAACGCTGCCATTAGCGAAGTAAATAATGTCGGAGGTTCCGGAGCCGTCGATATCGGCCAATTGAATACGGCGGCCGTCAAACAGATCTTGCGTATCAAACCATGGCGCACCATCCATCGTGACCTTGGCTCCAAATCGCCCGTAGCCTAGATTGGGCCAGTAGCACACCTCGCCACTGCGAATCCGCACGAGGTCGGTCAATCCATCACCTGAGAAATCGGCGAGGAAGATCGTTTCCTGGACATCTGCGAGCAGCAGCTTGGGACCCTTTTCTTCGTCGGAGGCCTGCGCCACACGCTGGCCGGCACCGAAACCGGCCGTCGCGAGCGAGTCATGCCACCAGAATGCGTCATCTTCGCTGATCAGCAGATCGGCGTGGCCGTCGCCGGTCAGGTCGATGAACTTGAGGTTGGGGTCGCCCCAGTCCAACATGGGAAGGCACCGGAACGGTTGAAACGGTTCCCAAGAGCCGTGGTTGGTCCGCTTGAAAAAGCCTGCTGCCGGGCCGTCGAATTCCACCAGGTCCAGGTGGCCGCTGCCCGACAGGTCGAGAAGTTGTTGCCGCCCGCTCGCTAATGCGGCAAGCGACGGCTGGGGAGAGGCCGCTAGCTCCGGCCCAAACTGGGCTTGCGTGAAGGTCACGTCTCCGTCGGTATGCTGATTTACGGGACTTAGGTTCGGTTTGTAATACCAATTGCCTGCCTGTTCGGTGAGGATGCCGGGAAGTCCATCTCCGTCCAAATCGACCCACCGATGACTCCTCCCATCGAGTCCCGAGGGCAAGTTGCCGATACTCTCCGGATCGAGGTCTCGAACCGTTTCGTCGATCACCGCGTCGGTATATTCGAATTGTAGCGGCGGAAGAGTGCTGGAAAGATACCCGCCGCCATTACGTTGATATGCAGTTTGCTGCACCGAAAGAAGTTTGGAATAAAATGGCTCTATCGGATCCGTGTTCGGCAGTATGGAATGGGTAAGATCGGTGGAGCGCACCAAGCAATTCAAGCCGACTGTCGGGTCATCAGGAAAATGATGAAACATCAGCGCTCGCCGACACAGGCGGTAAGTACGGACCTCGAATGTCGAGCGATAAGACGAAAATGCATCGGCTCTGCAGTTCCAAGTCCCTATCTCGTCCGGAACAGGAACATCCTCATCGTGTTCGCCATAGTCGAAGACCAGTTCGAAGCACCAGTCGTTTGGGAATGGTGCCGGCCCTTTCGCCTTAAGGTCCGCGAAATAGGGTGTGCGGTTGCCGTAGAAAACGCGTTTCAGATAACGGTTGGCGGAACGGCTGAGATCGAAGCGATTGCGCTCGTGAGCTTGAGTGAGATCGACGCCCGCGGAGTCTTCGGCTTTATACTGGTAAAGCATGACGTTGCCCTTGTCGTCATGCGTTTCGGAAATGAGCCAAGTGAAAACGTGACCTGGATCGGTTGGATCCATGATCCGGCTCTCACGGGTTTTCCCATACCACGAGGTGATATTGTCCCTCGAAATGGACCGCCAGAAAGTGTCCGTGCGGTCCGATAAATTGACCCAGCGCTCGACGCGGGCAAACAGTCCTTCGACCCTTGGCCGATAGGAATGTACTTCGTATTGGGTCCCGAAGACGGTCCGAGGGGAAACAGATCGCGTCCACTTCCCGTCGTTCAGAACCAGGAGCGGAACCAAGTCCTCCGCACCGGATAGGATAAAGGTATCGCTCTCTTCGGCATCAGCGTACTGCGGGAGACCTCGGTCCGTCTTTCGCGTCAGCGACGGCAATCCCAGCGACCAACCCAATCCGAATGAGCCATTACTTGCGCCGGAATCGTAGGAGAGCGAAAGTTGCGGGCTGAAGCCGCCACGTCCAGGGCTCGTATAGATTGGGACCGAAAGAGAACCGGTCCCCGTGACCGGGTTTGCTGCAAACTTTTCGCCGATTCCACGAATCGCCCCACCGCCTCTGGGCAAACTGATCGATGGCAGTGGACTGGCAAGCTCCGAGGAATCTTGACGAGGAGATGCGTTCGCAGTCCCCGCCTGCCGGCCGAATGGGGAGTTAAGCCCCGTCATTGTGAACTCGCTCGATGGCACAAAAAAACTCTGCGCCGAGGCTCACGACTGTTATGAAACCATTCCACACTGTCTGCGAGATCGCAAACCGCCAGACGTGACCAAGGTCCGGAGGCTCATTGAGCGATTACAGTACGATTCCTCCGGTATTGAAGCTGAGGTGATGCACGCCTCGAACCTCTCCCAAAATTCAATCCTGTACAGTTTCAATGGTCATGGCCACGTCGCGCGGCGGCCGAGATTGTACTGATGCGGTCAGGTTCGTTACAAAGAACGTGAACTGCCGATGATGAGCTTGTGATCCCGAACGGAGCGCTTATCAGACACAGACGACAGAACCCAATCAGAGTAGCGGGATTGGAATCATCGCGATTTGGCTTATCGACGGCGGCACTGCTCCGGTGTGGATGCGACTGCTGCTGGTTCGTAAAATTTTAAATGGACGTGCAAATTTGGTTTCAGGCGAAGGGAGAACGATACAAAGGCTGGCATGACCGATTGACGAGAAGGCGGTTAGCCACGGGAAATCGCTCAAAATTAATTTAGCGATTGCCAGTTTTTTTGCTGCAGCCAGTTGAAAAAATCCGATCGCTGGAATTGACAAGCTGAAAGCCTAATACGGACAGGTACCTCGAAAGCTTAGCCGTCAGACCCACTGTTTTTTAATCAGCTGTGCTTACGTCGAAAAGCCAATAAAATCAGGAGATTATGAAGACTGACCAAGATTTGTCAGCAAATACACTTCGTAATCAGCAGGTCGTCGGTTCGAATCCGACGGGTGGCTCCAAAAACACCAAGCAAACATTAATCGCAGCATGATGCTAGCCGACACGCAGTGCTGCAGGGGCGAGTCGAATCACAGTCGTCGCGCCTGCACAAGCGCACCTTGTTGACCCGCACAACGTTGCGCTTTCTCTCTTCGCGACTCGTCATCCAGGCTTTTTGACGGCGGGCAGCCCCGATGGCTAGAGTCGCAATACTATGGATGAAAGCACACCAGATCGAAAAAAAGCCGCAGCGCTGACCCGTCAGGTTGGGGTCGATTTTGG